>WNGD01002353.1_pt1 | contig 23066 bp, 21 predicted proteins | sample 5400671 | NCBI WGS metagenome assembly WNGD01 (sample SAMN13153369, study PRJNA577476) | soil metagenome | isolation source: 40 cm soil or saprolite under grassland replicate 2 | place: USA:California | collected 2016-06-15
AGCGTCGCCCCCAGGTTCCCCATCATGTGGGGAATCGCCACGTTCACGATGCTGGTGTCGAGCAGCTCGAGCACCGACGCGAGCGACACCGTGATCGCGATGATGTAGCGGTACTTGTACCGGTCGGCGTCGGCGCCGAAAGCGGGTACGGGCAGTGCGGCGGTGGCCACGGGATCGCCTACTTCGTGGTGATGGTCACGTTCACGCTCATCCCCGGCCGGAGCGGATGCGCGGCGTCGTTCTTCCCGTCGAGCCGGATCCGCACCGGGATCCGCTGCACGACCTTGGTGAAGTTCCCCGTGGCATTGTCGGGCGGCAGCAGCGAGAACTTCGCGCCGGTCGCGGGCGAGAGGCTCTCCACGTGCCCGCTGAAGTGCCGGCCGGGGTACGCGTCGACGGTGAAGTCCGCGGGATCACCGGGGCTCACGTCGGCGGTCTGCGTCTCCTTCAGGTTCGCCGTCACCCACACGTCGCCGAGCGGCACCAGGCTCATGAGCGGCTGACCGGGCTGCACCAGCTGCCCGACCTCCACGGTCTTCTTGCTCACGACGCCCTCCGCGGGCGCGGTGATCCGCGTATACGACAGGTTCAGCGCCGCCTGATCCCGCGCCGCGCGGGCCGCGCCCACCCGGGCGTCCGCGCCCAGCAGCGCGGCCTGGGCGGCCGCGAGGGCTGCGTCCGCTGCGCGGGCCGCGGCCTCGGCCGCGTCGAGCGCCTGCTTGGGAACGATGTCCTTCTCGGCGAGCGGTTTGATCCGCTCGAGGTCGGCATGTGCCTTCTCGGCGTTCGCCTGGGCCTGCGCCACCTGCGCCTCCGCCTGACCCACCCGCAATCGATTGCTCACACCCGCGAGCGCCACCGCGAGGTCGGCTTCCGCTTGCGCGAGCCGCGCCTTGTAATCGCGGTCGTCGAGCACCACCAGCGTGTCACCTGCTTTGGCCGGCCGATTCTCGTCGGTCCGCACGTCGAGCACGTAGCCGCCCACTTTCGGCAGGATCGGGACGATGTGCCCGTCCACCTGGGCGTTGTCGGTCGATACGTGACTGAGGCCGTAGACCCAGCGCCGCGCCCCCACGGCCACCAGGCCGAGCAGGACGACGCCCATAATGATGAAGGCGGTGCGCCTGCCGCCACCTGGCTTGGCCGGGGCGGCCGGTTCGTCGGGCGACACCGGGGAAGGCCGGGCGGACCGCTGGGCAGTCTCACGTTCGATTGTCGTAGCCATGTCGTCACTCATCGGTGTGGGCGGTTAGTGAAGGGTACGGGCGACGCCGGCGGCGCGCGCCAGGGAGATCCGGGCTGCAGCGGCGGCGAAGCGGGCGTCGATCTCGGTGTCGCGCGCGCGGATCAGCCCGGCCTGCGCGGTGATGACGTCGATGTTGCCGGCGACCCCCGCCTTGAAACGCTCGCGCGACTGGCTGAGCTCACTTTCGGCGAGCCGCAGCTGCTCGCGGGCCACCGCCTGCTGCGCTTGGGCCGAGCCCAGGTCGAGCAGGGCGGCATCCACCTCGGCGGCGATCTGGCGGCGCAGGTCCGCCTCGCGCACCTGCGACTCGCGTACCACCGCGTCCTGCTCGGCGAGCCGCGCCTCGCGCCGGAAGCCGTCGAGAATCGGCACGCTCACCTGCAGCGTGAGGTCCCGGGTGGAGATCGCGCCCGGCACGGTCGCGCCGTTCACGCCGTAATCGCCGGCCAGCTCGAGCCTGGGCAGCCGCTCCGCGCGGATCGCGGATCCGGTCTGCCGCGCCGCGGCGGCGCGCGCCAGCTCCGCCCGCAGCTCGGGTCGGTTGGCGAGCGCGGCCGTGACGACCGACTCCCGCTGTGCCGGCACGTCGGCGGCGCCGAGCGACGGCGCGAGCGAATCCGTGAAGGCGAGCGGGGTAGCCGCGTCGAGGCCCAGCGCGCGCGCCACGTCGATGCGGCCGCGGTCGAGCTGGTTCCGCGCCACGAGCAGCAGGCCCTCCGCCGTGGCGAGCTGCGCCCGGGCGCGCGTCACGTCGATCGCCGGGCTCACCCCGGCGGCCCGCTGTGCGTCGGCAAGTCCGACCAGCTCGGCGGCAATGACCGAATCCGCCTGCCGGGCCGCGACCACCGACTGCGCGCGCACGGCGCGAACATACGCGAGCGCCGTCGTGAGCACTGAGCCCTCGACCGTCACTCCGCGCTCGGCGCGACTGCCGTCGGCCTGCGCGCCGGCCGCCCGCACCCGCGCCACGCTCGACCAGTCGAACAGCGTCTGAGCCGCGTTGAAGCGGGCATCGTAGTTGTTGAACGGTCCGATCAGCTCAGGCACGCCGGGAAACGAGATCCCGATCGAGCGCGAGTTGAACGAGCGGTTGAGCCATGCTCCGCTCCCCGACAGCGACGGCAGCAGTGCCGCGCGCGCCTGCCGCACCCGCGCGTCCGCTTCCGTCGTGCGCAGCGTGGCCAGCTCGACGACGGGCGTCTTGCCCGCCGCCATGGTCACCGCATCGGCGAACGAAAGACGGAGCGGCGCACTCATGCCGGGCGCCTGCCCCGCTACGGGAGCGGCGCTGAGCCCTACGAGCAGGGCGACCAGCCGGCTGCTATTGCTTGGCGATACCATGGAGATAGAGGTCGATGTGAGTGTCGAGGTATGCCTGAACGTTGAAGCCCTCCGGCATGCACGAGGCGAACGCCCGCCGCACCACGGTGGCGTGCATCAGCGGCGACATCGCCAGTTTCGCGGCCAGCATGACGTCGACCGGCCGAAACTCGCCGTTCTTGACGCCGCGCTCGATCACGCCCGCCATCAGGCGGTGCCCGCGGGCCACCACTTCGTCGTAGTAGAAGCGCGTCAGCTCCGGAAAAGTTGCCGCCTCGGCCATCATGAGCTTGGGAATGCCGGCGAGTGCAGTCTCCCCCACCAGGCGCCAGTATTCCCGCACCAGCTGCTCGAGCAAGTCGCGGGCGCTGCCGGTGAACGACCGCGCCAGCGCTTCCCCCTGAGCGATCACGGGCACGATGGTCTGGCGCACCACGGCCTTGAAGAGTGCTTCCTTGTTCTCGAAGTAGAGGTAGATCGTGCCCTTGGTGACACCGGCGCGGCGGGCCACGTCGGCCAGCGTGGTGCCCTCATAGCCTCGCTCGACAAATACTTCGAGCGCGGCCGCGACGAGCTCCTCCGGCCGCGCGTCTTTGCGACGCTGCCACCGCGGCTTGGCGATGCGCTTTGAAGGAACGACGGCGTGCGACACGGTGCCTCCAGGGAATTAATTACTGAACGGTAAGTAAGTAACCCAGGTTCCTGTAACTCGTCAACCTGTCTCAAACAGCTGATAAATCAGAAGTTAGGAATCTGGCGGCCGGTGGCCCGCTCGCGGTAGAACAGGATCAGCCCGGTGCTGGGCGGCTTCACGCCCAGCTGTCGCAGCAGCGTGATGATTTGACCCCGGTGGTAGGACGAGTGATCCACCGCATGTTGCAGAGTTTGCAGGTAGGTGTGGACGTACGCGCCGCCCGTGGAGGGCTGCACGGTGAGGGTCGCCGTCAACTTCGCGTCGGTCAAGCCTTCGAACAACGCTCGCCGTTTCGTTTCGACATCCTCCCAGCGGGCCCGCACCTCTGCGAGTGAGCCGAGGTCCCTGCCCTGTGCCACGACGGGTGGCGGGGCGCCAAGCCAGCGGGTGAGCCACAGCTGCTCGGCCCAGACGATGTGACACAGCGTGCCGTGAATGCCGCCATGGCTGCTCTTGAGATCCCGCCGGTATGGCTCCGGGGGAAGGCCGGCCAGGGCGTCGAAGATGCGGCGGTGTGCCCAGGCGTTGAACTCGTACAGCTCCCGCACGAGGGCCACGGTCATGCCGGGGCCAGCGCTCCTCCGTCGAGCACGCTGCGCTCGATCGTCTTCCCCTCGATCACCGCGTCGTCTCCCACCAGCGAATCGCGCACCGCGCTTCGCACCACGCGGACGTTGCGCCCGAGGATCGAGTTCGCGATCTCGCTCTCCGTTACGTAGCTCCCCGCCTCGAGCGAGACATTGGGTCCGACCGTGGCGTCGTGGATCGTCACGCCGTCCTCGATGTAGACCGGCGGCACGATCGTGCAACGGGGGGAGGGTCCCTGGGGCATACGGGCTCGTCCCTGCTCGAGCAGGTGGCGATTGGTCTCGAGTAGCGTCTCCACCTTGCCGCAGTCGTACCACCCACCCACCGGTGCGGTGTAGAGCCGTCGCCCGCGGTCCACCATGTACTGGAACGCGTCGGTGAGATAGTACTCGCCCCCCTTCCCGGGCGGCTGCTTCAGGACGTGCGCGATACCGTCGAACAACGTCTTCCAGTCCTTGACGTAGTAGAGCCCGATGTTGGCGAGCTTCGACACGGGCGTACTGGGTTTCTCGACGATCGTCTTCATGTAGCCGTGCCGGTCGGTGACGATCACTCCGAACCGCTGGTAGTCCTCGACCTCCTTCGCCCAGAGAATGCCGTCGGCGTCGCTCGTCTGGGTGAGCGACAAGTCGGCGTCGAACAGCGTATCCACGAAGATGATGAGCACCGGTCCGTGGACGTACGGGCGGGCCAAATTGATGGCCCCGGCGGTGCCGTCCAATGTCTTTTGCTCGACGAATTTCGCCTTGACGGGGTAATGCTCGACGATGTATCGCTCGACGACGTCTTTGAGATGGCCGGTGATGACAATGAGCTCTTCGAGGTCCAATCCTTTGACGGTGTCCATCACGTAGTCCATGACTGGTCGCCCCGCCACGCGGACCAGCGGTTTGGGCACGCGCTTGGTGAGCGGCAGCAGCCGGGTCCCTTTTCCCGCCAGCGGCACGATGATCTGCACTTACACCCTCCCGTAGCGGTCCTTGAGCCGCACCACGTCGTCGATCTCGGGCGTCGAGGCTTCGAGCAGGTCGCTCGCCACGACGGCCTCGAACTGGTGGATGGTCTTGGGTGCGATGTGAAACGTCTCCCCTTCCCGCAGCGGCCGCTCGATCAGCGTCTCCCCCTGCTGGAGACGCAGCACGATCTCGCCCGACAGCACGTAGATCGACTCGTCCTTCTTGTTGTGATACTGCAGCGACAGGACGTGCCCGGGCTCGATGTGCAGGATCTTCCCGACGTAGCGGCTGGTCTTCGCCCAGATGAGCTCGTGGCCCCAGGGCTTGTCCACGCGGTAGGGGACGTCGGGCATGCGAGCGGTCAATTGCGGATTGGCGATTGCGGATTGCGGATTGGCAGAGCGCGTGTCGAAGCGCACGACCCCCCCCCGCCAATCCGCAATCCGCAATCCGCAATCCCCAATTCCCTCATCCTGGTATGAGACTCAGCCGCAGCGAAGATGGTGAAGTCACGCACGCCGTCACGCACACCCCACACCCCACGCACCCCTCGGGCTTGAGGATGGGATGGCCGCCGGCGTCGAGGGCGAGCGCCCGCTCACCCACGGGACAGGCGCGGGCGCACACGCCGCACGGGACGCCATGGAACGTGATGCAGCGCTCCGGCTCGAGCTCGAGGATCCCCAGGTGCACGCCCGCCCAGCCGTCGGCGGGCGGGACCAGCGCGCCCGTCTCACAGGCGTGGGCGCACGGCATGTCGGCGCACGCGACACACGCCTGGATGCCGGGATCGATCATGGGCGTTCCGGCGGCGAGCCCGGTGCTGGCGGGCGCCTTGACGATCGCGTGCACCGGACAGACGTCGATGCAGTCGCCGCACCGGGTGCAGGAAGCGAGGAAGGCGAGCTCGTCCGCCGCGCCGGGCGGGCGGAAGTGGCGGCGGGGTGCCACGCGTTGCTCCGTGCGCACCCGCACTTCCTGCAGCAGCCGGCCGAACGTCTCGCGGAAGAAGCCGCGCCGGTCGCTCGCCCGCGTGTCCATCAGAAGCTGGATCCGAGGCTGACCTGCCACCGGAACGCGAAGCGCTTGTCTCCCGGCGTGAAATCGCGGGCGTCGTCCCAGCGGTTCACAGCCAGCGGCACTTCGAAACGCAGCGTCCAGGCCAGCTCTTTCACCTGATGGCGCGTCATCACCCCCACCCCGATGTCGTACAACGTCGTGTACCACTGCCCCGGGGGCGACGACGGGATCGCCGTCGTGTCCACGATACCGGCATCCGCGAACGCCTCCAGGCCGAGCCCCCGCAAGATACCCTGATCGCGCCGCAGCACCCACGGCGTCGCTTCGAGGTTGAGCCCCACCGCCCAGCGGCCACCCAGGTCGGGCCGGAAGCCCCGGAGGTTCGCCCCGCCGGGCGCTTGATAATGAAAGTCGGGGCGCACCAGCAACGCGCCCTGGCTCCGCAGGAAGGGGTTGGTGAACGTCTCATAGGGATCGGCGCCCGCGATGGAGATGCGCCGCTGCCGCACGGGATCGGACGAGCCGAGGTAGGCCCCTGCGAACAGGCGCGCGCCCCACGACCGGCTACGCACGCTCGCCTCACCCGTGACACGGCTGAACGCCTCGAAATCGTAGCGGTTGTTGGCGACGATACCCGGCCCCGGGTTCCAGTACACGACCCCCGCATGGCCGCCGACCCGCGCCCGCAGCACCGTATTGCCCCGGGTCCGGGTGGTGCTGAACCACGGGCCAGCTTCCACCGTGCCCGCGTCGTCCCACAGCCGACGATCGAGGTACCCCAGGGCCGTGGTCGCCATCCACATGGCATCGAACCCCACGTGCGGGTCGGCGGCGTCCACGAGACGCTGCCGCAACGCGTGATCGACCTGGATCTTGGCACCCGCACGGCCCTCGACCGCCCACGCCGTTACGCTCGTCTCGGTACGCGGCCGGAGCTGGCCGATCGGATTGCTCCAGCGGCCGTACAACCCGAGCACCTGGCTGGCGCCGCGCCGCGTCGCGACCGTGCCAAGCAGTAGGCCGCGATTGAAGGCGCCGAGGTAGTTGGCCCGCTCCCGCAGGCCGACCGTCACGCCACCGAAGTCGTTGGACCAGATCACGGGGAACAACCCGCGCACGCCGAGATCGCGGCGCACCGTCTCCTGAAACGGATCGTCAACGCGCAGCGTCCACGCGCCGCTTCCTCCCAGGAGTCCGTGCCGTTCCCGGTTGTTCAGCATGTCGTAGTCGTGGGCCCGCACCCGCGGATCGAGCATCAGCGGGCCCGGTCGCTGGGCCGTGGTGAACTCGACGCGCTCGCGCGCCGGCTGGCCGGTGGCGCGGGCGTAGACCGTGTCGCCCGCTCCTCGCCTGCCCTGCGTGCCGATTTCGACCGGCATGAAGCCGTCACCCTTGCGCTCGATCGTCACCACCGTCAGCCAGCGGCCGTCGGCCTGCCGCGTTCGCTGCACGTGCTTCAGGGCGTAATCGATCAACGGCGTCCCGTGCAGCCATTGGCCGAACAGCCACTTCAAGTCCTGCCGCGAGACCTGCTCGGCCACTTCCCGGAACGCCTCCTCGTCCACGTGCTTGAGCTTCCAGCGGGCGTAATAGGCCCGCAGGATGCGGCGCATCGTTTCATCGCCCACGACGTACCGCAGCTGCTCGTAGAACAGCTGCGCCTTGTCGTACACCATCTGGTTGTAGGTGAAGAAGTCGCGGAATCGCTCGCTCGGCAGGGAGATGGGCTCGCTCCAGCGAGCGAGGTCGAGCATCAGCACGTCCGCCTCGAGCGCCGGGTAGGCCGGGCGGCCGCCACGTCGCTCGAAGAACCAACCCGTCTGGAAGCTCGTGAACCCCTCGTCGAGAAAGGCCTCGCGCCATTCGTTGTTGGCGAGGATTCCCATGGTGTAGTTGTGGCCGACTTCGTGGACGATGAGGCCGAGCCCGGCCGAGCCGTCCATCACCATCATCGGGAACTCGGTGCCGCCCCCTTCGATGCGGTGCACGTTGGTGAGCGTCGGCCAGGCGAATTTCCCGTACAGCGAGTCGAGCCACGCGAGCGCCGCCTCCGTGTTGCGTACCGCGATCCCTCTTCCCCACGTCGCGCTGTCCTCCGGCAGGTACAGCACCCGCACCACGACGTCGCCGTAGCGCCCTTCGTCGTACCGGTAGCGCGGGTTGAGCGAGAAGGCGAAGTGATGGACCTGCTCGGCGTGGAAATGCACGCACTTACGTCCGGGCGCCACCGGGCCGCACCCCGGCCCGGAGGCGCGCGGCCCGTACCAGCCGCGCTGGTAATCGATCCGCAGCCTGGGATCGGCCTTGGCGTGCTCCCATCCCGGGTCGCCTTCGACCACCACACCGGTGGCCCCGATGACTTGGTCCTGGGGCAGGTCGAGCAGCACGTCGTATGTGGCGAACTCGCCGTAGAACTCGCCCGCGGGATAGAGCGGGTGGTCCTGCCATCCCCCGCGGTCGTACACCACGACCTTGGGATACCACTGCGCGAAATCGAGGCGCCGTCCCTGGCGCCCCTGACGCCGCGGGAGGGTCGAGGGGCGCGCCCGCCAGTCGATCTCCACGACGCCCGAGTCCCCCGGTGCGAGCGGCCGCGGCAGCGCCCAGTGCGCGATGGTCGAATCGGGCGCGTACGGATAGTCCGGCCTGGCCCGCTCTCCCATCACCGTCGCATCGGTGATGCGCTCGAACGCGTAGTCGGGGTCTCGCAGCCGCTGGAATCGCACGCGTCCTTCGGCGGCGTCCGCCGCGGCCCAGCGCGAGCCCGGCCGAAAGGCATTCAAGTACTGGTGCACGAAGAAGTCACGCAGCGTGTCCGGGGAGCGGTTCACGTAGGTGATGCGCGCGTGACCGAGCAACACGCCCGCCGGCTCGTCCAGCGCCGCCGTGATGTGGTAGGCAGCCCGCTGCTGCCAGTAGCCGGCGACCGGCAGGGAGTCCTTTAGGGCAGTGTCGGGGGGCATCAATAAGAGAAGGATCGGGATCATCGGGGTCATGGGGATGGGGAAGCTACACGCCCCTCGTTCGGACGGGGAGGCGTGCCGCGTGATTTCGACCGGCGGTGCATCAATCGGGCGCCGGTGTTCGACGACTGACTCCTCATGTTGGGCGGGTAAACCCTCGACAAACAGGAGCCAGTTATGACGCATAAATCGCGCTATCTCCCGATCCTGCCGGCCGTGGCGGCCCTCGCGACCCTGGTGGCGTGCAGCGACCGTCCGCCCGCGACGGGCCCAGCCCCTGGCAAACCCGAACCGGCGGCCACCCCTTTCACCGCCGAGCTGCGAACGACATCCGAGGCATTGGCGCAACACTTGGCGCGCGCGCTCGCGCATCCGGCGTTTCGTGCGTACGTCAAGGCACAGCTCGATTCGTCACCGTTCCGCGAGCACAAGCTCCACTTCCAGCGCTTTCTCGGCGCGCACGGGGGCCACGCCCGCGACGAGGTCGCGCGGCACGCCGGCGTACCGGCAGGCCAGATCGACCGCGAGGCTCTGGCGGTGATCCCGCTCGAGTTCTACTTCCCCGTGCCGGCGCACCGGCGTGCCTGGACCGGCGACGCCAACGTGCTCGTCGCCACCGCCCTGCGCGACCACGACGTCCCGGTGGCGTTCGACCCGCAGGGGCACCGCATCCTGCTCGACCCAGACCGGCCGCCCGCGACCCCGGTGATCGCGCTCGTCCCGGTCGAGACCGACTTCACACCGCGACCCGCGATGCAGCTCTGCCAGGAAGACTGCGGAAGCGGTGGTGGCGGCGGCGGCGCGCCGCCCCCCACGCCTTCGCCGACCCCTCCGCCGGCACCCACGCCCGGGCTCTACATGACGCAAGCCCATTTCGCAGCTGATTTTGAAGGTTGGTTGAAGGGCGCCCCCGAATTTGAGCTGCACGTGCTCGGCCAGAAGGGGCAGACCGACTCGCTCACCGACTACCAGTGTGCCGGTGAGAAACAGCCGGCACCGTATTACTTCGACCAGAACGGCCTCGACTGGGGCGGCAGCGTCATGGTGTTCAGCAAGAGCCAGATCGACGGCTACAACGCCGCCCACCCGGGCCAGAACGTGCGGGTCTATGTCGTGGAGGACGACGACACGGCGTGTCAGATCAAGACGAGCAGCGACGCCTGGAAGAAAGCGCTCGAGGCCGTCGACGCGGCGAACAAGGCGCGGACGGCCGGTAAGGACACGACTTCGAGCACCGGCGAGAAGTTGTGGAAGTTCGCACAGGCGTTTCAGAAGCTCTTGAGCGCGCTTGCGTCGATCATCAACACGAACGACGAGCTGGTGGGCGACGCCGTCCAGGACAGCGTGGCAGGCGAGTATCACGCGGGATTCAACTGGATCGTCAAGGGTGAGAACAACGTCACCAACGGCTGGGTGCGGCTGGAGATGCAGTGAACGGCTCACATAGGAGAGCAGCAATGCGCACGCTCATCGGATTGCTCGCCGCGGTCGCTCTGGCCGTTCCCGGTCAGGCCGGCGCTGCGCAATGGGGCCTCTCGGCCGAGGTCGGGGTGGCGCGTTTCGGAGGCACGTCCCGGGACAGCTCGGGCGCCACGCTCGGCCCCTACCGCCCCACGACCTTCGGTGTGCGGGTCGACCGCGAGCTGGGCACGGTGCGCGTCGGCATGGAACTGATGTACGCCCGTACCGGCCTCGCGGGGGAGCAGGACCAAACGGCGGTCGTCTTCTACGACCGCGCGTCGCTGGTCGAAGCCGCTCCGGAAATCTCGATCACGGTGGCGCGCTTCGGCGCCGGCGTCGTGACCCGGGTGGCCGGCGGCCCCAGCCTCGACATCTGGGATGTGGACGGGGCGTCGCGCACCCGGATCGGGGCGCGGGGAGCGGTCGCGTTGGAGTGGCCGCTCTCGGGACGGTGCACCGGGTCGTTCCGCGCGACCGGGGTTCTGAGCGGATCGGTGATGAACCGCGATGAGACCCCGGCGGGAGTGGAGCGGCGCAAGACGCGTCGCGGCGGCGTGTCGATCGGGCTGCGCTACCGGTTGTAGTGCAGGAGCGAGCGGCCCAGGCAACCCTGGTTGAGCCCGGGCCGCTACTCCCCCGTCAGCATCCTGCGCCGCAGCACGGCGAGCTTGCGCTTGAGCGACCCGTCGTAGATCCGGTCGCCGATGCGGACCACGATGCCCCCCAGGATCCCACCGTCGGTGCGGAAATGCGTCCGGACCTCCTTGTGGAGCACCGCTGAAAGGCGCTCAGCGATTTCCCCCTCGAGCCGATCATCCGGGTCGCGCGCCAGGGTCACCCCGGCATGCACCCGGTTGAGCCGCAAGTCTACCAAGCCCTGGTACTCCTGCGAGATCTCGGCCAGGAGCCCCTGGCGGCCGCGCCGCAGCACCGCCTGGAGAAAGCGCACGAACTCGAGGGGCGCGACGCCTTCCAACGCCCGCGCGAGCAGCGCGCCCTTGGTGGCTTTCGAGACCCGGGGGGAGTCGAGCGCGACGGCGATGCGCTCGTCCGCCCGGATCGCTCCCGCCACGGCCTCGAGCAGCCGGCCGTACCGCTCGACGGTCTCGCGTCCGCCGCGGTCCGCGCCCTCCGCCGCCAGGAGCAGCGCCGCGGCGTAGTTGCGCGCGATCGTAACCGATTTCACGGTCGCTGCTCGAGTGTCGCCAGGTATTCAGTGACCAGGCGGCGGTTGGCCTCGTTGTCGAGCTGCGCCTCGAGCAGCTTCGACGCCGCGGCGATGGAGAGGTCCACCGCCTCGCGGCGCAGCGCCAGGATCGCCTTCTCCCGTTCCTCCTCGATGTCCTTCCGCGCCCGCGCCAGCAGTTCCTCGTACTCGTCCCGGGCCTTAGCGAGCAATGTGGCGCGCTCCTTGTCGGCGACGGCCTTCGCTTTGGCGAGCAGCTCCTGCGCCTCGGCCTTCGCCCCCGCCAGGAGCCGCTTGTGCTCTTCCAGCAGCGCGGCGGCCTCCGCCCGGTCCTGTTGCGCCTGCGCGATCTGCTCTTCGAGGCGTCGCTCCCGCTCCCGCACCGCGGCGAGCAGCACGGGCCACGCCGCACGCCTCAAGACGAGGAGCAGCAGCCCGAACACGACGAGCGTCCAGATGACGAGCCCGCCGTCGACGGTGAGCGGCCCCGCGCCGCCTTCCTGCGCCATTAGAACCTGACCTTGCCCTGCATGACGAACGCGACCACGGCGGCGAACAGCGCCACGCCTTCGACCAGCGCGGCGGCGATGATCATCGCCGTCTGGATGCGTGCGCTGTTCTCGGGCTGGCGCGCCATGCCTTCCACGGCCTGACCGCCGATCCGTCCGATGCCGACGCCGGCGCCGAGCACCGCGAGGCCCGCGGCGAGACCCGCGCCGATCAGCGCGTACCCCTTGCCGGCGGCTTCCGCGCCGGCGGGCTCCTGCAACAAAGCGAGCACGTTCAGCAGCATGTCACACTCCCATTCGTGAGCGGGAGATGGCTGTCCTGGTGCGCTCGCCCGAGCGGGCGCCGGGTCTCCCGGACCGGCGTCGCCGCGGTAGCTCCCTTCGATCGCCCAAGCGATCAGTGAGCTTCGCCCGCCTCGTGTTGTCCCGGCGGGCTACCTCCGACGGCGGCGCGAGCGCCCGACACCGTCGGCCCTGCACCCGCTCAATGCGCCGCGCGCATCAACCCGATGAACACGCTCGTCAACAGCGTGAACACGAATGCCTGCAAGAACGCGACGAACAGCTCCAGCAGCATGATCCCCGTCGCCATGGCCGACGCGGCCACGCCGACTAGGTAGCTCTGAAAGAAGAACGTCAGCCCGATCAGCGCCAGGACCACGACGTGCCCCGCCGTCATGTTGGCGAACAGCCGGACGGCGAGAGCGAACGGCTTGGCCAGCTTCCCGATGATCTCGATCGGGGTCATGATCACCAGCATCACCGGCTTGAGCAGCGTGGGCAGCCCCTCCGGCAGAAAGAAGATCGTCCCCAGATAGCCCTTCAACCCCAAGGCCCGCATTCCCGAGATCTCGATCACGGCCAATGAAACCAGCGCCATCGCCCCCGTGACCGCGATGTTCGAGGTCGGCGTCGCGCCCCAGGGCAAGAGCCCCAACAGATTGCACGTGAGCAGGAAGAAGAACACCGTCAGCAGGTAGTTCACGTACCCCTCGCCGTGCGCCCCAACGTTCGGCAGGATCACCTCCTGCCGGATGTAGAGCACGGTCGCCTCCAGCGCCGCGGCGAACCCGCGCGGCGGCCGGCCCGCCGCCTGGGCGCGCGCCACCACCCGCGCGGTGTACAGGAACACCAGTGCGACCAGCACGGCAGCGAGCGTCAGGAAGACCGCGTGCTTGGTGGGAGAGAGATCGACGGTGACAGCGCCGATCCGGAGCGGCGCGAAGCGCGGCAGCTCGACTTCCCGATAGTAGGGCACCTGCCAGGTGGGCAGCTCGATCGTATGCGAGTTCCCGAGGTGCGCCATGATGTCGATCTCGTTCGACGCGGGTGCGGGCGCGTGCTGCTGCGCCGCGGCGGTGCGACCCGCCAGCGCCAACAGCACCGCCACGATGGTCCCGCCCCCTCCCATCCGAGCGAACCGGCTCATCCCACCTCAGTGCGTCGTCGCTTTAAGGACGACCGCCTCGACCACCACGAAACCCATCAGCACGCCAACGAGGGCGAACAGTGTCGGCTCGAGCGCCAGCTGGAGCCGCGGGGCTATCACCACCGCGCACGCCGCCACGACCAGGAGTCGCGTTGCGATGCCGGTCGCCCAAACGAGCAGGAATCGCTCCGTTCCCAGCGCCCGCACCAGCCACCACCCGAGCGGCCCCTGCACTACGAGCGCGATCCCCAGCGCCAGCCGCGTGCCGGGCCCATCGTCCGGCGGCAGTGCGAAGCTAAGGCCGAGAGTCGCTGCGGCAACCGTCGCCACGCCGACCAGGTAGCGACCCAGCGCCGTCACCGCCCGTCCTCGTCGGCCTTGGTGAGTTCCCGAATCACGGAGTACAGCGTGCCGCCGAAGCCGAGCAACGCGCCTAGAATCGTGAAGACGCCGTCGGTTCCAGCCTTGCGATCCACCCACTGCCCCACGAGCACCGAGACCAGGATGGTGGCAGCCAGCTGGACCCCGAGCCCGGCGTAACGGAGCGGTCCCGGGCGTTTCACGGCGCAAAGCTACGCGCTTGTGAAAAATTTCGCAAGCAAGGCTCCGGCCGCGCAAACTTATGTGGCGCTTGGGAGTATGATGTACTAACCTTGAGGCCGGATGACGCCGAACCCTTCCCCTTTACCCCGTCCCTCTTCCCCGCCTCAAGGCGACGTCGAGCTGCTCGAGCGACTGGCCAGGGCGCGCGCCGACCTCCTGGCACAGGTGGGGCGCCGCATCGTCGGCCAGAAAGACGTGCTCGACGGCATCCTCACCGCCGTCTTCTCCGGCGGCCACGCGCTGCTGCTCGGCGTCCCGGGGCTCGCCAAGACGCTCATGGTCTCGACGGTCGCCCAGGCGCTCGAGCTCAAGTTCTCGCGCATCCAATTCACCCCCGACCTGATGCCGTCCGACATCACCGGCACGGAGATCATCGAGGAGGACCAGGCGACCGGGAAGCGCGCCTTCCGCTTCGTGCGCGGGCCCGTGTTCGCGAACATCGTGCTGGCCGACGAGGTGAACCGCACGCCCCCCAAGACGCAAGCGGCGCTGCTGCAGGCGATGCAGGAGCACCAGGTGACGGCGGCGGGGCAGACGCATCAGCTGCCGTCGCCCTTCTTCGTGCTCGCCACCCAGAACCCGATCGAGCAGGAGGGAACGTATCCGCTCCCCGAAGCGCAGCTCGACCGCTTCATGTTCGAGCTGCGGGTAGCGTATCCCTCCAAGGACGAAGAGGAGACGATCGTAGAGGCGACGACGGGCGATCTCGCGGCGACCATTGCGCCGGTGCTCACGGCGGAAGACGTGCTGGCGCTGCAACACCTGGTGCGCCGCATCCCGGTGACGCAGCCGCTGGTGCGCGCGGCGGTGACGCTGGTGCGGATGACCCGCGCCCCGGACGCCGAGTCTCCCGCCTTCATTAAGGAGTTCGTGTCGTGGGGGGCCGGCCCGCGGGCGTCGCAGTACCTGATCTTGGGCGCCAAGGCGCGGGCGGCACTGGACGGACGCCCCATGCCTGATTTCGACGACTTGAAGGCGGTGGCGCCGACGGTGCTCACGCACCGCCTGGTCATCAACTTCGCCGCGGAGGCAGCGGGGCGGACCGCGCCCGACCTGATCGAGGAGCTGATTGTGACGGGGAAGTGGCTTCCGAGGTAGGTATGACGGGAACGTATGCATAGGGTCATCCTCGCTAGCCTGGCCATTGTGCTCTTGCGCGACTGCGATCTCGCGGGGCCGCGTCCCTCACCCGGCAAGGTCGCCGGCACCTGGGGTGGCGACGGAGCCGGGCTCATCGCCGACGACACCAGCGCCCATGTCCACATCGGCTGCACCTACGGCAACGTGCACCAGCCGATCGTAGCGGACTCCCGCGGCCGCTTCGACCTTCCCGGCGAGCAGGACATCACGGCGCACCCGGTGGATCGGGGAATCCTGCACCCCGCCCGCTTCAGCGGGGCGGTCCTCGGGAAAACCCTTACCCTTACCGTGACCCTCACCGACACCGCCGTCACCCTCGGCCCGGTCGAGTTGACGCTGGGCCAGGCGCCGCAGCTCGGGCCGTGTCCGATCTGCCTGACGAAACGGGCCGCGGCCCGCCGCGGCGCCGCATTTCCGCCTGCCCGAGTCGCAAAAACGCCCTAACGGTCCTCCCCGGGCCTCACATGTTTGTCAGCCTAGCCGGGCAAGCAATCGGTGACGCGACACGCGAATCGCGCCGAACCGAGGGGCGTGGCATGTAAGTCGCGCCGTCCCAACGGCTTCCGTATACGATCGGCGCGACGGCGGGGGGGTGACAGTGGTCACGCCATCCGCCCGCCAAACCGGCAACTTGGTAGCTGCAGAGCCCTTGTGAGGGGAGCGTTTGCTTGAGCCTACCGCTGCGCGTGCTGATCGCTGAAGACTCCGAGGACGACGTCCTGCTGATCGTGCGCGAGCTGAAGCGCGGCGGCTACGACCCCACGTACGAGCGGGTCGCGACCGCCGCGGCGATGGCGGCCGCCCTCGAGCGCGAGCGCTGGGACCTGGTGATCGGTGACCACAGCATGCCGCACTTCAGCGGCACCGCGGCGCTGGCGCTGGTGCGTGGGCGCGGCCTCGACGTCCCCTTCATCTGTGTGTCGGGCACCATCTCGGAGGAGATGGCGGTGGCCGCCATGCGGGCCGGGGCCAACGACTGGGTCACGAAGGGCCAGCTCAAGCGCCTCATCCCCGCGATCGAGCGCGAGCTGCGCGAAGCGAAGGGGCGCGCGGCGCTGCGCGCCTCCGAGGCCGGCTACGAGACGCTGGTCGAGCACGCCCCGGTGGGGATCTACCGCTCGAACCCGCAGGGCCGGTTCCTGTCCGTGAACGCCGCCCTGGTGCGGATCCTCGGCTACGGCTCCGCCGCGGAGGTGGTGCGGCTCGACATGGCGCGCGACGTATACGCCGACGCGGCCGAGCGCCAGCGTCTGCTCGACCGCGACAGCTACACCGATCGCGAATACGACGAAGTGGAGGCGACCTGGAAGCGGCAGGACGGCCGCCTGCTGACCGTGCAGCTCAGCGTGCGGGCAGTACGCAACGCCGACCGGCAGGTCGAGTACTACGAGACGTTCGTGCGCGACGTCACCGAGCAGCGCCGGCTGCAGCAGCAACTGGTGCAGTCTCAGAAGATGGAGGCGGTGGGCCGGCTGGCGGGCGGGATCGCGCACGACTTCAACAACCTGCTCACCGTGATCACGAGCTATTGTGACCTGCTGCTCGAAGACCTGGAGCGTGACGATCCCAAGCGGGAGGACGTGGAGCAGGTGCGCAAAGCGGCCGATGGCGCCACGGCACTCACGCGCCAGCTGCTCGCGTTCAGCCGCCAGCAGGTGCTCGCGCCCAAGGTCGTGAGCATGAGCGCGGTGGTGTCGGGTGTCGAGAAGATGCTGCGCCGCGTCATCGGGGAGGATGTGGACCTCGCCGCGCGGCTCGACCCCGACGTGGGGTCGGTCAAGGCCGACGTGGGGCAGCTCGAGCAGGTGCTGATGAACCTGGCCGTGAACGCGCGCGACGCGATGCCCGCCGGCGGCAAGCTCACGATCGAGACTGCCAACGCCGAGCACGATCCGGACTACGCCCGCGAGCACGAGGCGGCGGCGGTGCGACGCTTCGTAATGCTGGCCGTGAGCGACACCGGCATCGGCATGGACGAAGCGACCAAGGCGCGGATTTTCGAGCCGTTCTTCACCACCAAGGAGCCGGGCAAGGGCACCGGGCTCGGGCTCGCCACGGTGTACGGGATCGTGCAGCAATCGGGGGGCTTCATCTGGGTGTATTCGGAGCCGGGCCGCGGCACGACGTTCAAGATCTATTTGCCGCGGGTGGACGCGCCGGCCGAGGGCGGCGCGGCCGCAGCCTCGGGCGACCTCCCCCGCGGCACGGAGACCGTGCTGATCGTGGAGGACGCGGCGGCGGTGCGCGCGGTGATGCGTCACGTGCTGGAGCGGCAGGGGTACGCCGTGCTCGAGGCGTCGAACGGCGCCGCAGCGCTCGAGCGAGTCGCGGGCCATCCCGCCCCGATCCATCTGCTGCTCACCGACGTGATCATGCCGGGTTTAAGCGGACGGCAGTTGGCGGACCGGCTGGCGGCGCTACGCCCCGACACCCGGGTGCTGTATGCGTCGGGGTACACCGACGACGCGGTGGTGCGCCACGGGGTGCTCGAGTCGGGGATTGCCTACCTGCAGAAGCCGTTCACAACCGAGAGCTTGGCGCGCAAGGTGCGCGAAGTGCTGGACGGTCCCACCCCTCCCAGCCGCTGTTGACGACGGGTCCTGCGGACCCAGCTAAAGCCCACCCAATTGCCTGGCGCAGAATGTGTTGACACAACGTTGATGAACGCGTCTTATTGTACCGTTCCGAAACGTTGCGAGCCGTCCGTTTGCCGCCGCACCTGCACCTGCTGACGCTCGGCGCCCCGCTGTTTCTCACCGGGGCGGGCGAGCAGATCAAGTTCCGCACGCGCAAGCACTTCGCGCTGCTGATCCGGCTCGCGGTCGAGTCGGGGCGGCGGTTCACGCGCGACTATCTGATGGACCTCCTGTGGGGTGACGCCCCGGCGCATCTCGCGCGGCACTCGCTGGCGCAGGCGCTCAGCGTGCTCAAGGAAAAGGTGGGGCGCGAGCATCTGGTGGTCCAGCGCGCGACCGTGGCGCTCGTCGAGGGCGCGCTGGACGCCGACGTGGCGCATCTGGATGCGTGCGACCTGCAGATCCGGGGGGCGTTTCTCGACGGCTTCGATGTGCCGGCGGCCGCGGGCTTCGAGCAATGGAAGGACGAGTGGCGGGCGAAGCTGACCCCGCGCATCCGCGATTGTCTGGTGAAGCAGATGGACGCCGGGCGCCGCATCGGCGATTTCGCCACGGTCGAGCGGCATGCGCAGGTACTGCACGACCTGGACCCGCTCGCCGAGGACGCGGTGCGGGGCCTCATGGAGGCGCGTGCCTGGGTGGGCGACCGCACCAACGCGCTCAAGGCATATGCCCGCTTCGAGGAGCGACTGCGGGAGGAGCTCGGTGCCAAGCCCAGCGCCGAGCTGGTACGTGTGGCGGACCTGCTGCGGCAGGGTCGCCGGCCGGTGCCTCGCCCCGACGAGGGCGCCCGCGCCGGGCGTCCGGCGGCGGTGTCCGAGCGGCAGGAGCGCAGGTTCGAGGCCGAGACGCTGATCGGCCGCGAGCAACCGTTCGCGAAGCTGTACGACGCGTGGCTCGAGGTGCGGCGCCGGGTGCCGCGAATCGTCGTGCTCACGGGCGACCCCGGCATCGGTAAGACAACCCTTACCAATGCGTTCGTGTCCACGTGTCAGATGGAGGGGGCGGTGGTGGCGCGCGCCCAGGCGTACGACGCCGAGCGGGAGCTGCCGTTCGCGATCCTCGCCGAGCTGATCAAGCAACTCACCCTCCAGCGGGCGATCGGCGGGGCCGAGCCCGAGGCGCTGAGCGAGCTGTCGCGGGTGGCGCCCGAGATCTTTAACGCGTTTCCGGGCGTGCCGAAGCCGGTCGAGTGGTCCGCCGAGGTCATCCCGCTGCGGCTCGCGGATTGCTTTCTCAAGGCGGTCGAGGCGGCGACGGACGAGAGCCCGCTGGTGCTGGTGGTGGACGACATCCACGCCGCCGACAATGCCAGCGCCGCGATTCTGCATATGGTAGCCCGCAAGCTGCCACGCACGCGGCTGCTGCTGATCCTCACGGGTCGTACGAACGAGTTGCGCACCGCGGCGGCGCCGAGCGCGCTCGTTTCGGACACGACGGTGCAGGCGCTGCAGGGCCTCGAGCTCGAGCCGTTGTCCGCAGAGGCAGCGGAGCGGCTGGTGACGGCGCTGGCCGAGGGGGCCGACGCCAAGATCAAGGTGGGCGATCTCCCGACGAGCCGGATCCTGCAGGCGGGGAACGGCAACCCCCTGGCCCTCGAGCTTCTCACGAAGGAGTGGGTAGCGCACGGCTCGACCTCGCTGTTGAGCGATATCGAGGCGTTGAACACCCAGCCCGTCGCCAACATCGGGATCCCGCGCGCCATCGGAGCCGTGTTCGATCGCCAGATTCGCCGGCTCGATGCCACGTCGCGGGCGGCGCTCGATCTCGCGGCCGTGCTGGGTCGGCGGCTCGCCGACCTGCCCCTCTATGAGGTCGTGGGTCTGTCACCGGCGGCCGCAGGCGAGGCGCTGACCCGGCTGCTCGAGGAGGGGTTCCTGCGGGAGGTGCACGGCGGGCTCGAGTTCAGAAACGAGCTGATCCGGGCGCAGGCGTACTACGCGATCGCGGGGCCGGCGCGGCAGCATCTGCACCGCGAGGTGGGGCACAACGGAAGGTTGGCGACGACGCTAGGTCGTCCAACCTCGAAGTCGCTTGGCACTTCTTGCGCGGTGGGGATCCCTGTCGTTCGCTAACTTACGCAATCGAAGGTGCTGGTGCCGCGATGCAGGTGGGAGCTCCGTACGAGAGCGAGCAGGTTCTATCTGCTCTCCTGCACCAGCCCTGTGGCAAAGAGCACTCCGAGAGAATCCAGCTCCTTCTCGCCAGAGCGCTCGTCGATCAGTCAAAGGCTGACGACGCCTTGCCCATTCTCGGTGACCTCGTCGTAAGCGCTGGGCTCACATCCCGCACTCTGGCTGAAGTAACGCAGATGAGAGCAGCGGCCATCTATCTCGTTAATCGAGACGTCGGGGAGAGTCATTGCCAAGCAGCAGCCCAGGCGCTTGCCGCAGCTAGAACAACAGACGACGTGGAACTAATCGCTCGCGCTCTCTTCGAGTACGCGAGGTCCGGAGCACAGTCTGGCGACGAAGACCGAGTGCTCGCTGCTAAGAAGGAGATCGACAACCTTCTGGAAGACGAGAAGGCTAGACAGGTGCCGATTCTTCACACCGCTCAAGGCTTCTGCCACTATTTCCTGTTCGACGCGCGGGCCTCCGCGGCATCACTAGACGTGGCCCGAGGTCTTCTCGCCGAAAGCCCGAGGGTCACCGAACTGTCTTACGTCCTCAACGCATACGGTAGCTGTAGGTATCACCTGTGTGACTTCGCGGGAGCTCGTCAGTCGTACATCGCAGGACTGAGACTTGCCAAGAGAGTCGGGGATGACTCGCGGGCTTCGATTATCAGCGGCAACATTTGTGCTCTACTGACAACTGTCGGAGAGTACGATGGAGCAATAGAGGCCGGCCGCGAAAGCGTCCAATTAGGCACGCGAGCCCTCAATCACCCCCTTCTCATGACGTGTCTTACCAGTCTGGCGGAAGCCTTCATTCTCGCCGGCGACCGCACGCAAGCCCTGGACCACCTGGAGCGCGCTGAGCGGTGGGTCAAGGACCAACGCAGTTGGTCAGCAAACATGGAGTTCTTCTGCCAGGGCGCGTGCGTTGCGCTACTGATGGGCAATCTGAGCCTTGCGCTCAGTCTGATAGGCTCGGCGGAAGAGCGCGCTTGGGGCAAAGAGCGGTGCGTGCCCAACCCCGGTGTATTCGAAAAACTGCGTGTATTCCGAGCGGCGCACGTCGGCGGAGTGGAACTCGCTTCGGCGATCGCGAAGAGCGCGCGCGCGAAATTCCGAGGCCGACACCCGCTGTACTACTTGACCGTTCTCGCCGGCGCGGCGTGGTTGGAAAGGCGAACCCTTGGCTGCAACACTCCGGAGACGTTGGCAGAACTAGAGGTGTTCGACACACCAAGTCTTAGGGGTTACCACGCGCTACAAGTAGCTCAGGGCTTTCTGACATGAGGCGGAAGCGGCGTAACGAAACGACTCAATTTCGTCTTTCCATGAACGCAGGGGAGACCCTTAACTGGCCTGCTCCAGAATCTAGACCGCGGCTCGTTCTGCGCGGATCGACGCGGCGCGGTCAAGGGTGGGGGGAGCCGGCGCCTGGACCCCGGAAAGCGAGGCGCTCGCCACCAACCGTCGAATTGTCTGCGACTTAATAAGTAGGTCGGCGAGATCCGGGTCGAACTGGCTACCCGAGTACTTCCGTACCTCGTCCACGACTCGCTCAAAAGGCAATGCCTTTCTGTATGGCCGATCCGTGGTCATGGCGTCGAGCGTATCGGCGAGCATGATGATCCGCGCGCCGATAGGGATATTGTCACCGGCAACGCCATCAGGGTACCCGCTGCCGTCGAAGTTCTCGTGGTGATAGCGAACTGCGTCCGCCACTGGGCCTTTAAGCTTCGAAATCGTAGTTACAAGCTCGGCGCTTCGGGAGGGGTGAGACTGAAGCAGTCTACGCTCCTCTGGCGTCAGCTTCCCCTCTTTCCTGAGCAGTGGCGCATAATCTTCATAGATCTTCCCTACATCGTGCAGAAGCGCCGCCGTGGTGATCTGTTCCACTTGCCTGCCTGACAGTCCAGCCTCTTTCGCGAGAATCCGCGCGTAATGAGACACCCGCTGAGAATGACCCGACGTATAGGGGTCCCGTGCCTCAATCGCTTTCACCATGAGCTCGAGCAAATCGCGGTTGGCCTGCACAAGCTGAAGGTTCATTGAGTATATGTGCCGAACGACAAAAAGGGGCACGGCGAGCGCCACAACACCACCCAACTGCCAACGGGTGTACAGGTAGGCGAGAAGTGCCGGTATAGGAGTTGCAAATAGATCATACAGAACGGATCCACCATAGACCCTCATCCAGGCTTCGCCAAAGTCCAACCCTTCGGATAGAGATACCGCAAAGCTAACCGTCAACGAGTTAGCAGCAGAGTAGACAATCCCCGCTCCCACGATTGGAACCGCGAGGACTCGGAATTGGACGACTGACGGCTCACCGCCCAGTAGGTGGTATGCTGAAGACGCCAAGCCGACCGCAAGTATTTCCTTTGACGTGTTAAAGGCGACTTTGATCCAGGGCTTCCTTCTGAACAGCGCCTCGACAACAAGCACCGTTAGGCCTGCTACGCTCATCGCCCAGATCGCCGGGAAGAGAAATGCCGCCGCAAGGAATGGAATGAAGGCGATCGACAGAATGGAACTACCAACGTGAAGACTGACTGAACTCAGTTCAGCAGCTAGGCCGACTGCCAGGATCACAACGACACCGTTCGTGAAGACGTTGGAGCTTTGCCAATCCTGTCCCCAGGCAGCGATCCCGAGGGACACAAGCGCGCCCACTAGGACCGCGGCGACGTAAAACTTGAGAAGACGGGGTTGGCCCATCGGAGTAGACCGCATAAGTAAGAAGAGGGTGGCCCCAGGTACCGTTACCAATGGATCGTCGCGTCGGCCATCAAGACGCGAATAACTGTTCCCACTAGTAGCGCGAGAAGCTGCATCGAGCGTCACCCCCTTTTAGGACCTACGAGTTATTGGCTCGTGAGACCTGGAGTGGCACGCCTCGCTATGGCGCACCCGACGCTCCGCTCGTCAGCTTTTCGCTCGGCTTCGCTTGGGCAACGGCGACCCGGGGCCCCTTTCCCTCCTTTTTCTTTGTGCTGCGATGTTCGTTCAATACAGCTGCGCCAAGCTCACGCGCGCGAGCTGACAAAACCCTGATTAGTCCCCTACGCCACCTTCCGCCGCTGCAACGCCTGCCGCATCGCCTCGACGACGGCGGGCATCCCTTCCGCTTTGCTCACGATGACCTTCACACCCATGTCCTTGAGCTGCGACGACGCCGCCTCGGGGATCCCGCCGGTCA
>WNGD01001790.1_pt1 | contig 23022 bp, 18 predicted proteins | sample 5400671 | NCBI WGS metagenome assembly WNGD01 (sample SAMN13153369, study PRJNA577476) | soil metagenome | isolation source: 40 cm soil or saprolite under grassland replicate 2 | place: USA:California | collected 2016-06-15
TGTCCAAGGGTACTTCACGATCATCGGCGGATTCGCCGGGGGCGTGAACCGGGCGTTTGTCGGCGTCATCCTCAAAGATTGGAGCGAACGCCGCAATAGCGTCCAGCAACTCGTTGGCATGCTGTTTCCCCAGCTCTTCGGGATCGCCGGCCTCCAGGCGTTCCCGTACAGCCCCGGCGCGCTGGGGTTCAGCCAGCCCGTGCAGTTCGTGGTCCAGAATCCGGATATCGGGCGGCTCGCGCAGGCCATGGACACGCTCGTGCCGCGGGCGCGCGCCATCAAGGGTCTCACCAACGTGGACACCGACTTGCGTTTCAACAAGCCGGAGCTGCGCGTCACCTTCGACCGGGACCGCGCGGAGGACCTCGGGGTTCCCGTACGTGACGTCGCGGCCGCCCTCCAGACATTCCTCGGCGGTCGCCGGGTCAGCACGTTCACCCGGAACGACAAGCTGTACTACGTGATGGTACAGCTCGACCCCGGTCACCGGAATACCCCGAGCGACATGTCGGGGATCTACCTGCGGGGACGCGGCGGCCAGCTGGTGCAGCTCGCCGCCCTGGCGAAAGTGGCGGAGGGAGTGGGCCCGAGGCAGATCAACCACTTCAACCGCGTGCCGTCGTTTACGCTGTCGGCTTCCCTGATCCCGCCGTTCGCCCAAGGTGAGGCGCTCGACTCGCTCGATCGCTTGGCCCGGCAGGTGCTTCCCCCCGGAAGCACGACGGCGCTGGCGGGTGACTCACGCGAGTTCAAGGAGAGCGGTGGGGCGCTGTACTTCGCCTTCGGCGTGGCGCTGCTGGTCGTGTTCATGGTGCTCGCGTCGCAGTTCGAGTCGCTGGTGCACCCGTTTACCGTGTTGCTGCCGGTGCCGCTCGCGGTGACGGGCGCGCTCGCGACGCTGCTCGTGGCGGCCTTGCTGCATCGCCCGGGCGGGACGATCAACCTCTACAGTGAGATCGGCATGGTCCTGCTGATCGGTCTCGTGACCAAGAACTCGATCCTCTTGGTCGAGTACACGAACCAATTGAAGGCGCGCGGCATGGAGACGCTGGCTGCGGTGGTCGAGGCGGGACGCATCCGGCTGCGGCCGATTCTCATGACGTCGGTGGCGACGATCATGGGCGCGATCCCGGTGATGATAGGACTCGGCGCGGGCTCCACCTCGCGCCGGCCGCTCGGCTACGCCATCGTGGGCGGCATCTTCTTCTCTACCGTGCTGACCCTGTTCGTCGTGCCGGTGGGCTACACCCTGCTCGACCGGTTGACGGCGCGGCAGCCGCGCGAGGTCCGGGCGGCGCAGCCCGTGGAGGCCGACTGATGCTCGTCCTGCTCGCGGCGCTCCAGCTCCAGCTGGCGGACGCCGTCCCCGCCCCGGACGACTCGCTGCCGACCGTCACGCTCACCGAAGCGCTGCGCCGCGCCACGGGGCTGGACCCGAACTACGTCGCGGCGATCGGACAGGTGGACAACGCGGTGTGGGCGCGGCGCAGCGCGTTCTCGGTGTTCATCCTGCCGTCCGTTACTCTGAACGCCAACATCGCGTGGCTGAATCCGCAGAGCGTCAACTTCATCACGTTTCAACAGGTGCCGCGTCAGGTGACGGCGCAACTGACCGCCAGCTACGACCTCTTCACCGGGGGGCAGAAGCTCGCCGAGCTGTCCCGCTCGGGAGCAGCCTTGGAGGGAGCCCACGCGGGTGAGCTCGCCGCGCGCTTCGGGGCGGCCCTGCTCACGGAGTCCGACTACTACGCCGTCCTCGCGGGTGGAGAGCTGGCGCGCGTGGCGCGGGAGCGCGTGCAACGCGCCGAGCAACAGCTCGCCGTCGCCCGGGCGCGGGTGAGCTCGGGCGCGGCGGTGCAAACCGACTCGCTCCAGCTGCGGCTCGAGCTCTCCCAGGCGCGGGTGGGACTCCTGGTCCGAGAGACCGCGCTGCGCATCGCGCGGCTGGAGCTGGGGCGGCGGGTGGGGGCGGCGGGACCGGTAGACGCCGCGCCGCTCGACACCGCGCCGGCGCCGGAACTGCCCCTCACGCTGGCCGACGCGATCACCCAAGCTGCCTCCCAGGGGCCGCAGTACCGCGTGGCGCAGGCGAACGAGCGCGCGGCCGCGGCGGCATTCCGCGGCCAGCTGGGGTCGTACCTTCCCCGGGCGACGCTCACATTCAACGCACTCGCGTTCGATACGCTGTTCTACCCCAAGGGCTTCAAGCGGACGACGTTCACCCTCGGGGTGTCGTTCCCACTCTGGGACAACGCGCAGCGCGAGATCGCGCTGAGTCAGGCCCGGGTGAACCACGCTGTCGCGCGGGCGATCCGCCAGGACATGGACCGCGCGGTGCAGCGCGACGTGACGGCGGCGTATGACGGCTTCACCACCGCGCGCGCGAGCACCGAGCTCGCGGGCGAGGGACGGCGGGTGGCGCGCGAGAATTTCCGCGTCCAGCAGAGCCGCTACCGCGCCGGCGCGAGCACTATCCTCGACCTGCTGAAGGCGCAGTCCGACTTGGACGACGCCGAAGCCGCCCTCGTGCAGGCGCGCTACGCGACCAGACTGGCGCTGGCGGGGCTCGAGAACATCCTCGGCCGCCGCCTCTTCCCCGAACAGGAGCAGCGGTGAACATGAGCAACAGAACTCGCGGCGCCCGGCTGCTGCTCGGGCTCGCGGTGGCCACAGCGGGCTGCCGCGGCAGCAAGGCAGATCCTCGGGCGGCCGGGGGCGGGGGCGGGCCGCCGGGCATGCCGGTGGAGGTCGCCGTGGCGCGCAGCGACACCGTCCGGGACGAGATCGCCGCGACGGGCCAGGTCGAAGCGCTCCAGTCGATCGAGCTGCGACCCGAAGTGGAAGGGCGGATCGTGGCGATCCTGTTCCGGGAGGGCCAGGAAGTCGAGCACGGCGCGCCGCTGTTCCAGGTGGATTCCACGGAGCTCGCGGCCCAGGTGGCGCAGCTCGCGGCGCAACGCGACCTCGCCCAGCAAGACCTGGCGCGCACCAAGGACCTCGTGACCCAGAACGCCGCCTCGGCGGCCGACCTGCAGCGCGCCGAAGCCACCGCGCGCGGCGCCGAGGCGCAGTACCTCCTCCAGAACACTCGCCTCGGGCGCACCACCGTGCGCGCGCCGTTTGCGGGGGTCGCGGGCCAGCGGTTCGTCAGCGTGGGGGACTACGTCACCACGAGCGCGCGACTCGTCAGCCTCCAGACCGTGACGCCGCAGCGCGCCGCGTTCCAGGTGCCGGAGCGCTACGCGCGGGCGCTCCGCCCCGGACAGAAGGTCACGTTCCGGGTCGGCGCCATCCCGGGGCGCGACTTTGTCGGCGAGGTGGACTTCGTGGACCCGGTGGTGCAGCTGCCGGGCCGGACGATCCTGGTCAAGGCCCGCGTGCCGAACCAGCAGCGGCTGTTGCAGCCCGGGATGTTCATCGAGGCCCGGCTGGTGACGGCTGTGCGGCCCAACGCCGTCGTCATCCCAGAGGACGCGGTCGTGCCGCTCCAAGGCACCAACGTCGTCTGGGCGGTGACCGACGGCAAGGCAGACCGGCGCACGGTGGTCCTCGGGGTACGCACGCCGGGTTTCGTGGAGGTGCTGAGCGGCCTGAACGCCGGCACGCAAGTGGTGGTGGGCGGGCTCGAACTGCTCGCACCCGGCGCCCCCGTCATGGCGCGGGTCGTGGAGCGGCACGGGGGACAGGCGGCGCCGGTGCAGCCCTGAGTGTGACCCCTACTCGATCAGCAGCGCCGTGGCGGCGACCACCGGGTAGCGTCGCTACGCTCCCAGCATCACGATCCGCCCGCGCGGCGGAATCCCCGGCTCGAGCTCCAGGATGCCCACGCTCGGGGGCAGTCCGAACCGCCCCGGCCCCGCCCCGCCCGGGTTGATCACCGTCACCGTCCGGTCCACCAGCTCGAGCAGCGGCCGGTGCGTGTGGCCGTACACGACGATCTCGGCCTTGGGAAACGCCGCGTGCAGCTGCGCCGGCGTGGGGGACCCGAACTGGTCGCCGTGCGTCACCACGATTTCGAATCCATCGAGCTCAAGGATGGCGACCTGCGGAAGGCGAGCGCGCACGTCGGGCCCGTCCACGTTGCCGTACACCGCCGTCAGCGGCGCGAGCGCTTCGAGCTCCGTGAGAATCTCCGGCTTCCCGACGTCCCCACCGTGCAGGATGTGGTCCACTTCCTTGAAGACATCGAACACCTCGGGCCGCAACAGGCCGTGAGTGTCCGCGATGACGCCCAGCCTCACTCCTTCCCTTCCCAGCGCTTCACCAGCTCGATCTCGAGCCCGAGATGGTCCACCACGCGCTGCACCACGAAATCAATGAGATCGCGTACCTGCTGCGGCTTGTGGTAGAACCCCGGCGCCGCGGGCAGCACGAGCGCCCCCGCTTCCGTGGCGAGCGTGAGGTTGCGGAGATGGACGAGGGACAGCGGCGTTTCGCGCGGCACGAGGACGAGCTTGCGCCGCTCCTTGAGCACGACGTCAGCGGCCCGCTCGATGAGGCTGCGGCTCGTGCCGTGCGCGATCGCGGCCACGGTGCCCATCGAGCAGGGACAGATCACCATCCCCGCGCTCCTGGCCGACCCGGACGCGGGCTCCGCTCCGCGGTCCTTGTCGTCGAAGACGCGCACGCTGGTCCACTCGCCACCCGTAGCCTTTTGGAGCGCGCGGTCGTCCTCGATGCCGCATTCCTCGGTGAGGAGCCGCCAGCCGTGGCTCGAGATCATGAGCCAGGTGGGGACGTGGTGCAGCGCGAGCACCTCGAGCAGCCGCACGCCGTACGGCGCGCCGGAGGCGCCGGTGATAGCCAAAATCACCGGGAGACGGTTCAACGCCCTCTCCGGTTCGGGGTTGGACTTCGCTTCGGATGGGCCGGCGGACGACGCGGGGCGGGGGAGAAGGGAGAGGGGAGAGGTCCCTTGCGGTGCACCGCGGGCTTGCGCGGCACCGGAACGAACCTCTCCCTTCTCCCCTCTCCCTCTTTCAAAACGAACCTCTCCCCTCTCCCTTCTCCCTTTTTCATAGGATCCGATCGATCAGGGCGCCGAGGAATACGACGATGCTGACAATCCCATTGGCGGTAAAGAACGCCGCGTCGAGCCGCGACAAGTCGTCCGGCTTCACGAGCCGGTGCTCCCAGGCGATGAGCACGGCGCCGATCGCGACCCCCACGTAGTACGCGACGCCGAGTCCGGCGCCCAGCCCGAACAGGACGAGGGTCAGGATCGCGAGGCCGTGCAGCCCTTTCGCCGTGACGATGGCCGCCCGCCGACCCAGCCGCACGACCAGCGACCGCAGCCGCTCCGCGCGGTCGAAGGCCTCGTCCTGCAGCGCGTAGAACACGTCGAACCCTCCGACCCAGAAGGTCACCGCGAGCGCGCCCGCGACGAGCAGCCACCACGGGTCGCTCCACCGCCCGGTGACGGCCAGGTACCCCGCAGGCGTCGCGATGCCGTCGGCGAGGCCGAGCCACAGGTGCGACCAGTGGGTGAACCGCTTGGTATAGCTGTACGCGGAGATGAAGACCAGCGCGACCGGAGCGAGCGCGAAGCACAGCGGGTTGAGCGCCCACGCGCTCCCGAGGAACAGCGCCGCCGCGCCGAGCACCGCACCCCACGCCTGCGCCGGCGTGAGCCGGCCCGCCGGCAGCTCCCGTCCCCGGGTGCGCGGGTTGCGCGCGTCGAGCGCGCGGTCGGCGATGCGGTTGAACCCGAGCGCCACGAAGCGCGCGCACGTGAACGCCACCACCACGAGCCCGAGCGTGCGCCATGTCACCGGCTGCTCCCGCGACGCCACGAGCAGGCCGAGCAGCGCGAACGGCAGCGCGAAGACGGTGTGCGGCAGCTTGACGAAATTGACGTAGCGGACGAGGAGCGACTCCCCAGCGAACGTTTGCCCTTCTCGCGCCGCAGCCAGCCGATCGCCTTCGACCGTCCTCGACCGCCCTCGACCGCCCTCAGAGCTCAATCCCCAGCTCCTTCCACATCTCATCGACCCGTCGTTTCGTCGCCTCGTCCATGACGATCCGATTCGGCCACTCGCGCGTGAACCCTTCTTCCTTCCACTTCCGGGTCGCGTCGATCCCCATCTTCGATCCAAACGTGAAGGCGCGGCTCGAGTGGTCCAGCACGTCGATGGGTCCCGGGGTGAACCGCACGTCGCGCTCGGGGTCGATGTGGTTCAACGCCACCCACCACGCTTCCTGCGAGTCCTGCACGTTCACGTCCTTGTCGAACACGATGATCACCTTGGCGAGCGACATCAGGCCCTGCCCCCACAGCCCGTTCATCACCTTGTACGCCTGGCCGGGATACTGCTTGTCGATGCTCACGAACACGAGGTTGTGGAAGATCCCCGCCGCGGGCATGTGGATGTCCACGATCTCGGGGATGGTGAGCTTCAGGAGCGGGAGGAAGATCCGCTCGGTCGCGTGGCCCAAGTAATAATCCTCCATAGGCGGCCGGCCTACGATCGTGTGCGGCCAGATCGGCTCGTCGCGCAGCGTGACCGCGGTGACATGGACCTTGGGGTAGTAATCCGCGAGCGAGTAGAACCCGGTGTGGTCGCCGAACGGGCCTTCGCGCACCAGTTCCTCGCGGGGGTCGATGTAGCCCTCGAGCACGATCTCGGCCTCGGCGGGGACCTCGAGGTCCGAGGTCAGCGCCGCCGCGAGCCGCACGGGCGCCCGTCTCAGGAATCCGGCGAACAGGAACTCGTCGATCGAAGGCGGCAGCGGCGCCGACGCGGCGTAGATGGACGCGGGATCGCCACCCAGCGCGATCGCCACCGGCATGCGCTCGCCCCGTGCCGCCATCTCGCGCCAGTGGGCCGCGCCCACCTTGTGGCGCTGCCAGTGCATCGCCAGCTCGTTCTTGCCGATCACCTGGATGCGGTACATCCCCACGTTCCGCACCCCGGTTCTGGGGTCGCGCGTGATCACGCCCGGCAGCGTGATGTACGGCCCGCCGTCCTCGGGCCAGCAGATCGGCACCGGGAACTGGGACAGGTCCACGTCCTGCTCGCGCATCACGATCCGCTGGCAGGGCGGCTTCCCGCCCACCGTCTTGGGCGGGAACTTCGCCACTTCGGCGAGCTGCGGCAGCATGGCGAGCTTGCCGAGCAGGCCGTCTGGCACCTTGAGATTCAGGAGCCCCGCGATCCGCTCGCCGATCTCGTCCAGGCACTCCACGCCGAGCGCCAGCGCCATCCGCCGCTCGGAGCCGAACAGGTTCACGGCGACGGGATAGCGCGACGCGCCGCCGCGGAGCAAGGTCGGGTGCTGGAACAACAGCGCGGGCCCGCCGCCCGGCGCCTTCATGCAGCGGTCGGCGATCTCGGTGAGCTCCTTGTCCACGGAGACCGAGCGCTCCACGCGCACCAGGTCGCCCCGCCCTTGCGCCTCGATCGCAGCGATGAAATCCCGCAGGCTATCGAGCGTCACGGCCACCGCGCGGCCACCAGCGCCTCACCCGGCGGCAGTACGCTTCGTACTCGGCGCCGAACGCGCGCCGCAGCGTGGGCTCCTCGTAGACGCACACGAACAGGTGCGTGACGAGCAGAAACAACGCGAGGTACCCGAGGAGCGGGAGGGAACGGTAGAACAAGGCGGCGCCCGCCAGCGCGATGGCCGCCCCGATGTACATCGGATTGCGGACGAACCGGTACGGTCCCCGCACCACCAGCCGGCGCGGCGGATCGAACGGCGCCGGCGTGCCCCGGCCCACGAGCGCGAAGGTGAGGACGCACCACAGGGCGAGGGCCAGCCCGAGGGCAGCCGCGACGAGCCCGACGACCTGAACAGGCCCCCAGCGCGCCGGTCGGGCCACGCCGGACCATTCCAGCACCGTCCCCGGCACGAACACCAGGACCAGCGCGATGAACAAGGTCGCGTAGGTGAGCGCACGGATCAGGATGAGCATCGCCGCTCGCTATCGAGTGGCATGATGGACGGCACAGATGCCGCCGGTGAGCAGCTCGTAGCCGACGTCACGGAAGCCGGCCGCGGCGAGGCGGCGCGCCAATCCTTCCGGCTCGGGGAACTCGAGCACCGACTCTGGCAGGTAGGTATAGGCGTCCCTATGTTTCGACACCACGCGGCCGATGGCGGGCAGCACGCGCCGGAAGTAGAACAGGTAGAGCGCGCGCAGCGGCGTGAATCGGGGCGGCGCGAACTCAAGCACGACGAAACGGGCCCCCGGCTTGAGCACGCGGTGCGCCTCGGCGAGCCCGGCATCCAGGTCCGCGAGGTTCCGCACCCCGAAGGCGACCATGGCGCCGTCGAACTGCCCGTCGGCGAACGGCAGCGTCAGCGCGTCGGCCCCCACGGGGTGCGTGCACTCGGCTTTCCCCCGCCCCCGCGCGAGCATGGGGACCACGAAGTCGGCGCCGATCACAGTGCCGCGGAACCCGCGTGCGCGAGCCAGCGCGGCCGCGAGATCGAGCGTGCCGGCGCAAAGATCGAGATACACGCCGTCCGGTCGCCGCTCCCAGCCGAGCCGCCGCACCGCGGCGCGCCGCCAGTAGCGGTCCACGTTGAGGCTCAGGAGATGGTTGAGGAGGTCGTAGCGCGGCGCGATGGCGGTGAACATACTGCGTACATAGGACCGCTTCGCCTCGGGCCCCGAGTGCGCGGCCACTTCGAACGCAGGAGACGCGGGGGGGGGAGACGCCATAGGCGCGAAAGATAGGCCGGGCAACCTGACCGGCGCCAGCGACCGGGAGGTCGTGGCGTGGGCCAAGGAAGGCCACGAGGCGGCGTTCCGCGAGCTCGTGCGCCGCTACGAGCGGCCCGTGTTCTCGCTGCTCTACCGCATGGTGCGCGACCGCACGCTCGCCGAGGACCTGGCGCAGGAGACGTTCATCAAGGTCCTCAACGCGATCAAATCGTACGATCCCCAGTTCAAGTTCTCATCGTGGATCTTCAAGATCGCGAACAACGCGGCGATCGATCACCTGCGCCGCCGCGAAATCGACACCCTGTCGCTCGACGGCTCACCGCACGCCACGACGCCCGACGAGATGAGCGCCACCGCGCTGCAGCTCGGGGACCGCGGAGCGAGCCCGCTCCAACGGGTCGAGGCCCGCGAGCTGGGCGGCGCGATCGAGCGGGCGATCGCGAAGCTCCGCCCCGAGTACCGGGCCTGTATCCTGCTCCGCCACGTGGAGGGGCACAGCTATGAGGAGATCGCCGAGATCCTGGACTTGCCGCTCGGCACGGTCAAGACGTATATCCATCGGGCGCGCAACGAATTGCGGGGTTACCTGCAGGACCGGAAGGAGTGAAACCGGTGCCCCTGCGGGCGCGTAAGGCTGGGCCAAGATGACCCCGACACCTGACACCCGACACCTGACCCCCGACGAAGTTGAGCTCTGGGCTCAGGGCCTGCTCCCGGCCGGGCGCGACGTCCACCTCGCCCAATGCACGGAGTGCCGGCAGGCCGCCGAGCGCGAGCGCAAGCTGCTGCGCGAGCTGGCGCAGCTGCCGCGGTTCGCGCCGGAGTTCGGGTTCGTCGAACGGGTGATGGCAAGAGTGAAGATTCCGACTCCCTCGGGGAGATTCAAGACCTGAGCTGACCCACGGACGAACGAAACAGCCGAGCGATCCCTCAGGACCGCTCGGCTGTTTCTTACGTCCAAGACGCCCAGTCACTCCTACTGGGGATGAATGACTCCTTCTGTGTCCACAAAAAAGACGCCGGTGGTATACCCATCCACTGCGCCGTGCGCCAGCCACTCTTTGGAAATGTGGTGCAGCACCCTGCGCTGCCGTTCCCAGACCATGAAGTGTCCCGCGCAATCGACTCTGAACAACAGCTTGTGGCTGTGCGGGATGGTCCCGTAGAGGTTGAAGAAGGAGTGCGGGAATTTGGGAAACCCTTCCACCTGCAAGTCCAGTGCGCCGACGATGATGAGCACCGGAACCGAGAGCCTGGAAACCGTCCCGGAGTTCCAGCCCCATAGAAAGGGCGACCTCACCCGCATCACACCGTCCGAGGGCCCCCACGTGCGTCCGATCTCGTCGTTGTCCATGATGGCGCTCCACACCACGTCTTGAATCCCGTCCTCTACCTGACCGTCGCACTGGATCTCGGGGTCCCAGCGACTCATGAAGGCCGGTCGGGTCGTCAACGTCATGGGCGTTCCGGGCTGAGGCAACAAAACGGGTGGATCGAAACCATCGGGCCCGACACCCGCGCGCCCCTCGGGGTTGTAGATCGGAGCATAGAGCAGCAGGCTCTCGACCTTGTCCGGATGCTGCACGGCGTAGGGGCCGACGCGGAATGAGCCCTGTGACCAGCTTACGAGAGCGACCTTGTCCACTCCGCGAAGGTCCCTGATGTAGTCGACCACGGCATCGAGCTCGTCCCAATCGCTTTGGGCGTTGATGAGTTGGAACCCGTACGACGCTGTGCAGGTGGTGCTCAGAGGATTAGGAATCAGGATGCTTTGCTGTGCCGAGGGAACGTTGCATGGGTCGTCCATCTTCGGGCGCGGCGACAAGCCTGATCCCTGGAAATCGAGCATGAACACGTCGAAGCCGCCTGCCTGCGCCAACCAGAGAGCCCAATCATAGTGGTCAGTTCCCAGATCACCGCCCGGCAACACCGGAACGCTGGCTCCGTGGATCATGAGCACCACCTTGCGAGCGTCCCTATTGCCGGGCAGGCGTTCCCGGACGAATAGATTCACCGATTGACCCGCGTTCGCCGGCACGGTCGAAACGTGCGGAAGCTGATGGTCGATCGTCACGACCTGGGCCCGGTTGTCGTCGTGGGCGAAGCTCGGCGCCCCGATCCGAGTGGGATCGGAGGAATCGCGGCATGCCGCCAGGGTGAGAATTCCGAACCACAGTGTCAACCGTGCGCGTCGTGCCTTCATGGTGCATCTCCTGAGAATCGTTCGCTGCTCCCCGCATCCTCCGCTCGGCTCAGTGTTACGTGCACAACACCGAATCGCGCCGTCTTAGTCCGGCCCTCGACCCTCTCGCGTCCGCGTGCTCACGAAGACATCGAGGTCGATGGCTGGCGGGGTCGCGACGTTGCGCGTGAAGTACAGCTTCTCAGTCCCGCCGTGCGAGAAAATGAAAGCAAGGAGATCCCCGACCGCGGTGTTGATTGGGGGGCCGACATTTGTCGGGGCCGACCAGGGCTCAAGCACGCTCTCGCGGGTCGAGACCCAAATGTCGTTGGACGTCGAGCAACGCGGGTCGTTGGGCGTCGAACAAAACGTGTTGAGCGTCGAGCCGAGCCGGTTGGAGTAGAAGTACATCTCCAAGCCGCTGGGTGCGACCGACGGTCGCTGGTCGCTCGAGTCGCTGTTCAGCTCCGAAACCGGAACCGCAGCGCCCCAAGTCCCATCGACGGCCTGCTCGCTGACGTAGATGTCACCGCCAGCATTCGATGGGAACGGGTTTCTGTTGAAGAAGAGCTGCGGCACGCCTGCGTCGTCGTTTTCAAAGTAGCCGGGGCCGCCTTCGAACCCCGAAGTGTTCACGCCGGCCCCAAGCTTCACTGGCGGTTGCCAGCCGAAGTCATCATGCACGTTTTCTCGCCGGGAAACCCAGATGTCACTCTCCCCGGCAACGCCTGTAGAACGATTCGAGGCGAAGAATAGCCAGTGGCCGTCCCGCGAAAGCGCCGGGGCGAAGTCAGTGACTGAACTATTGACGGTGGACCCCAGACTCATGGGCGCTCCCCACGGACAGCTGTCGTCAGCGCAGGCGCGTTGGGAGACCCAGATGTTGAGGTCGAGATTCACGTCACCAGGCGCTTCCGGGCGGTTCGAGGCGAAATACAGGCTCAGAGCGTCCTTGGAGAGCGCCGGCTGCTGATCGTTGTAAGGGGACGTATTGATCGTCGGGCCGAGGCTGACCGGCTCGGACCACGGTGAGAAGTTGGACAGGTGACTCGCGACCAACGTCCCCGCGATGCCCCGATCGGATGGCGTTCCACATCCGAGGAGCAATGCGAGGGGAGCCAGCATGGCGAGCGGGCGTGATGCCGTCCTCATAGATCCTCCTGGCGTCATTCCACCTCTTCCGCACCGTGAGTAGCGGGACTTGTGCGCCGGACTAACTTAGGTGCAGTCGGTGAGCGGCCGATCAAAAACGGCTCAAACGGCCAACATGCTGCACCTCAAGACGTTCGGTGGGTTGTCGGTCGCAGCCGACGCCGCCTCGGCGCGCGGCGCGGCGCAGCACCGGAAGACGCTCGCCCTCCTCGCCCTCCTCGCTGTTGCGAGTCGTCGCGGGATGAGCCGCGACAAGCTCATCGCGTATCTGTGGCCGGACGCCGACCCGGAGCACGGCCGCAGTCTCCTCAACCAGGCGTGCTACGCCCTGCGTCGCGACCTCCACGCGCCCGGATTGTTCCTCGGCGCGACCGAGCTGCGGCTGAACCCTGACGTGATCACAAGTGACATCCAAACGTTCGCGGACGCGCTCGAGCGCGGTGATGCTGAACAGGTCGCAGCGGTCTCCGTGGGTCCCTTTCTCGACGGTTTCTATCTCAGGGGGGCGGGCGAATTCGAGCGGTGGGTGGAAGAGGAGCGCTCGCGGCTAGCGCGACGAGCGCTCGACGCACTCCAGTCGCTCGCGACCCGGGCTGCGTCGGCCGGCGACCTCGAGGCGGCCATGAAGTGGTGGCGCCGTCTCACTGAGCTTGATCCCCTCAGTGCACACGCCGCGCTCGGGCTAATGCGGGCACTGGACGACGCCGGCGAGCGAGCCGAGGCGGTGCAACACGGGCGCCGCTACGAAGCGTACGTGCGGCAAGAGCTCGGCGCGGAACCCGCGGCCGAAGTGCTGGCGCTGATCCAGCAGCTGCACCACGAGACGGGCGAGACCGCGCGCCGGGCGCCCAAGGGACCCCTGGGAGCCGAGCCGCCGAGCGTCGCACCAGCGCCGAGTCCGCTCCGCAGCGCGCGGTTGCGGGGGCGACTCGCGCTCGGTGCGGCGGGGATAGTGCTCGTGGCCGGTATGGTCGTAGCAGGGTACTTCGCCCGCGTCGCTTTCACCCAACACGCCGTCTCACCCGCCGGCAGGATCATGCTCGCGGTGCTGCCTGTCGAGAACCTCACCGGCAATAGGGAGCAGGAATACCTGAGCGACGGCCTGACGGAGGAGATGATCACGCAGCTCGGCCGTCTGCATCCGGAAAAGCTTGGCGTAATCGCCCGGACCTCGGCCATGCAATACAAGAACACCCACAAGCGCACCGATCAGATCGGTAGCGAATTGGGCGTGGCCTACCTTCTGGAAGGCAGCCTGCGGCGGGCAGGCGACCGCATGCTGGTCAGCGCCCACCTGATTAGGGTACGAGATCAGACCCATCTGTGGGCCGAGAGTTATGAGCGCGACCTGCGCGACATCCTCGCCCTGCAGAGCGAGGTAGCGCACGCGATCGCCCGGGAGATCGATTTCAAGCTGACGCCCCAAGAGGAAGCGCGTGTGGCCCGTGCCCGTCCGATTCACCCCCGGGCCCACGAGTTCTACTTGAAAGGTCGGTACTTCTGGAACAAGCGGTCGGAGGAGGGCTACACAAGAGCCATCCATTACTTTGAGCAGGCCATTGCCCAAGAGCCCGGGTACGCCCAGGCCTACGCCGGCTTGGCGGATGCTTACGCCTTGCTGGGGTCCATACCCAATGCCGAACTCCCACGTAGCGAGGCAATGCCCCGAGCGCGCGGGGCGGCGCTCAAGGCGCTGGAACTTGATGACGGCCTAGCGGAAGCGCACACCTCGCTGGCCTTCGTCCGCATGCATTTCGAGTGGGATTGGCCCAGTGCGAAGAGCGAATTCGCGCGCGCGCTCGAACTGAACCCGGGATACGCGACCGCCCATCACTGGTACGCGTTTTGGTTGATCGCGCAGGGTCGGGCTGAAGAGGCGCTTCGAGAGACTCGCCTCGCCCAGCAGCTGGATCCACTCTCACTCATCATCAACACCGACCTCGGCGAAATGTTGTACTACGCCCGGCGCTACGACGCGGCCATCGAGCAGGCGCGGAGAACTCTGGAAATGGATCCCGGCTTCGCCCTGGCGCAGCGCCTCCTCGGCGTCGCGTACCTGGCAAAACGTCAATTCGCCTCGGCGATCCACGAGCTGGAAGCGGCGGCTCGTGTCTCGGGCGGCCGAGCCGACGTGCTGGCATCCTTGGGTCACGCGTACGCGGAGGCTGGTCGGACACAGGAAGCGCGGAAGGTGCTCGACGAACTCCAACAGGCCTCTCAGCATCGCCCGGACATGGCTCATTGGATTGCTACAATCCTCGCGGGCCTCGGGGAGAAGGATCAGGCACTTGCTTGGCTGGAAAAGTCGTATCAAGAACACAACGGCGCGCTGATCCTCCTCAAAGTCGCTCCAGAGCTCGACCCACTCCGCTCGGACTCGCGGTTCCAGGACTTAATGCGCCGTGTCCTTCGCCTCCCGTGAGTCCTCTCGTGCACGGGGTCGCGCGCGGCGATCGCGCGCTTGGGTGGACAGCCCTAAGCTCTCACCTCCGCCCCCACACCGACGCCTAAGAGCCGCGCCGCACTGCCGTTCCGCACCGCGATCTCCACCGTCCCGCCGCTCCCCACGAAGGTCACCAGCTGCCCGCGCCCCACGTCCCCGAAGGTGCGCGCCGGCGTGCCGATCTCCGTCCCCGCGACGGTGATGCGCGCGCCGGGCTCCACGTCTGCGCCGGGGATGTTGGAGATCAGGGTGCCGAAGCGGTCGACATAGATCACCTCACCCACGATGGTGGCGCCGTCGTGATGGGGAGAAGGGAGAGGGGAGAGGTACGGGTCGGTGATGGTCTGACCCAGGTGTGTCAGGGCGGCGCCGAGGGCGAGCTGGCCCGCCGCCGGCGCGAACACGTCGCGCGCGTGGAACGTCGGCGCCGCCTCGGCCGGAACGGGCAGCGCCACGAAGTGCGCATCCGCCGGCAGGAACGACAGGAGCCCGTTGTCCGGAGCCACGAAGAAATGCCCCGCCGCCTGCGCCGCGAGGGCGCGGCGTTCGGTGCCGACGCCGGGATCGACCACGGCGAGGTGCACGCTTCCTTGCGGGAAGCGGTGCCACACGCGCGACAGGATATACTGTGCCGCGCGCACGACACCCGGCGGAACCTCGTGCGTGATGTCGACGAGCACCACGCCGTGCACCCGAGACAACAGCACGCCCTTCACCTCGCCCACGTAGCTGTCGGCGGCGCCGAAGTCGGTGAGCAGGGTGATCAGAGTAGCCATCAGAGAGTCGTCCGTCGTCCGTCATCAGTCATCAGTCAAACCCTCGCCCGACGCCAGCGGCCCGAAAGCCAGAATCCGGTCATCGCGATGCCGCGCGCGATGGCCGTGACGGACAGCGCCAGCCAGATACCGAGCAGGCCGATGCGCTGCGACCACCAGGCGGCGAGCGGCACTCGCATCAGGGTGAGCGACGTGCTCGTGATCTGCGGCCACAGTGTGTAACCCGCCCCCGCGAGCGCGCCCTCCAGGATGATCTCGAACGTCTGCCCGATCTGCGCGAAGGCGATCACCCGCAGATAGAGGCTCCCGTCGACGATCACCGCCGGGTCGGACGTGAACAGCGCCACGAGGGTCTGGGGGATCGCGAGGAACGCGATCGCCGTCGCCGTGGTGACGACCAGACAATAGCCGACCGTCATCCGCACGCCCTGGCGGGCGCGGGCTTCCTGCCCGGCACCCAGGTTCTGCCCCACCAGCGCGCTCGCCGAGAGGGCGAACCCCGAGATCGCGATGAAGCCGAGCCCCTCCACTTTGTGGCCGACGCCGAGGGCCGCGAGCGCCGGCGTGCCGAAGCGCGAGGTGAAGCGGGTGAGCCACATATAGATCGCCGAGAGCAGCACGCCGGCGAGCGAGAGCGGCGCGCCCACGCGGACGATCGTGGGCACGGCACGCCAGTCGGGGGCGTCGAGCCGGATCAGCCCGCGCTTCCAGGCGATCCCAATCCCGATCAGGAACCCACCGCCGCGCACCATCACCGACGCCGCCGCCGCGCCCTCCACACCGAGCTCGGGGAACGGGCCCACCCCCGCGATGAGCAGCGGGTCGAGCCCGACCGAGAGGAGCACCGACGCCGCGAGCAGGAGGAACGGGGTGCGCGTGTCCCCCGAGGCGCGGAACGTGGCCTCGACCGCGAAAAACCCGAACACGAGCGGCCCGCCGAGCAGCCAGGTATGGAGGTACTGGTGCCCGAGGCGCGCCACCTCGGCCGGCACGCCCATCGCACGGAACAGCCAGTCCGTGAGCGCGAACCCCGCCAGGCTGACGGCGGTCCCGGCGGCGAGGGCGTACAGCACCGCTGCCCCGGCGGCGCGGGCGGCGGCGTCGGGCAATCCCTCGCCGTGGCGTCGCGCCGCCACCGCGATCAACCCGACCTCGACCATCTCGCCGAGCGACAAGAGGACCCACACGTAGAACCCGGCGGTGGAGACCGCCGCCAGGGCCGCGGGACCGATCAGGCGTCCCACCCAGATCGAGTCGATCAGGTTGAAGCAGAAGTGGCACGCCATCATCGCCACCGCGGGGGCGGCGAGCTTCAGAATCACCGGCCGGAGTGGCCCGACGGTGAGTGAGCCCGGCGTACGGGCCACGCTGGTCATGGGGGCGGAAGGTACGGGGGCGGGAGGCGGGGGGTCAACGAGCGGCGCGAAACCAGCGCGCCCCGTCAGCCGACCCGCACCGTGCCGCGCCGTGTCTTGTTCGCGTACAGGGCGCGGTCCGCCGCGTTCAGCAGCGCTTCGAGGGTGGCGCCGTCCCGCGGATGCACCGCCACACCGAAGCTCACGGAGATCGCCGGGTGCTCGCCGTCCCGCGCCACGCGGTCCGCGACGCGGCGGGCCACGTGCGACGCCGCTGCCTCTCCGGTCTCGGGAAGGACCAACGCGAACTCGTCTCCGCCGAATCGCGCGGCGGTGTCGATCCGCCGGCACGAGCCCAGCAACATCTCCGCCACGCGTCGCAGGGCCATGCTCCCCACCAGGTGACCGTGGCGGTCGTTGATCCGCTTCAAGCCGTCGAGATCGAGCATCACCACGGCGAACGGCCGATCGGTCCGGTCGGACCGCTGGATCTCCGCGTCGAGCGCCGCGACGAGCTGGCGATAGTTCGCGAGGCCGGTGAGGGGATCGCTCACCGCCAGGCGACGCAACCGCTCCTCGGCCTCCCGGCGCTCCGCGACCACCGCCGCGAGCACCAGGGTCATTACCACCATGACGCCCATGAACGCCTGCAGCAGGAGCAGCGACTCGTTCGGCGTCCCTCGCGCGAACGGGCCGAGCCCGCGCAGCGTTCCCCCGATCGCGACGCACGACAGGACGACGACGGCCGTCGCCGCCTCCCGCGGGCTGAACCGGAACGCCGCCCAGAGCAGGAACGGGACGCACAGGAATTCCAGCGGATAGTCCTTGACCCGCGACGGAAACAACCCGCCGAACACGGCGAGGCCCACGACGATCACGCAGAGCAGCAGGACGGCGGCCTCCAGCGCGCGGCGCCAAGGCCAGTGCACCCGGGGGTGCGTGCTCCACAGCAGGATCACGGGAGCGACGACCACGTCGCCTACGGCGTCCCCGAGCCACCACGTCAGCCAGATGGACCCGTAGTCGGCCCACCGCGCGAACCCGCCGAGCGAGATGGTGGTGGTGCCGATGGTGGCGCTCACGGTCGTGCTCACCACGCCGGCGAGGACCGCTGCCTTGAAGAGGTTCGGCGCGCGCTCGAAGGCTCGGGGACCGCGGGCGAATCGGTTGATCAGGTACGCGCCCGTCAATCCCTCGAGCGTGTTGCCGACCGCGATGCCGAGGGACGTCGCCACCGAGCCCGCGGTCGTGAGGTTGACGAGAAAGGCGCTGACGAGAATCGCCGGCCAGACGCCGTAGCCGAACAGGAGGAAGGCCGCCAACGCGATGCCCGTCGGGGCCCACACGGGACTGGCGCTCGGGTTGGCGAAGGCGAGGCGCAGGCCGAACTTGCCCGCGACAACATACGCGGCGGCAAGAGCGACGAGCAGCCCCAGGCGTCTCAGCAACCGTGACTGGATCATCCAGTCTCCGCTGTATCCAGCCGGCGGGGCGCGCGCCATCACCTTAGGGCGGCTTGGTCTACCTGCGGGCGAGCCTACAGGAACAAAGTCACGCCGCCCCCCCCGCACGGGAGCGCTGCTAGCACGCTAACCAGTTTCCAAACGAATGGAAGCGTTGCCTCGTCGCCACGGTCCTCAGGGTGAAGGTTCCGCGACGTCCCTCAGGAAGCGCTGGAACACGGTGTTTCCGGGGTAGCGCTCGGCCAGCCGCCGCACATAGTCGCGCGCTTCCCGCTCGAGCGTGGCGCGGCCGGCGGGGTCGCGCGCCGCCTCGCGCACCAGCGCCGCCGCGAGCACCCACGTCCCCTCGACGCGGGCCAGGTCGCCGTCGTGCGCCACGCGCCGCAGGTAACGGATCCCCGTCGCCGCGTTGCCGCTGCCAAGTCCGATGAGCTTGGCGACCACCCGGGCGAGCAGGCCGGCGCGGGCCAGGCCGTATTCGTACACGCCCAAGCCCAGGTAGCAGTCGACGCATGTCGAGTCGACGGCGAGGACGCGCCGGTAGGCGTCCCGCATCGCCTTGCCGTCCTTCGCGGCACCCCAGGAGTGGCCGTGCAGGTCGCGCTGGCGGGCGCGGTAGCCGAGCGCGGTGGCGAGCCAGAAATCGCGGGCCGGGCCCGCGGGGTCGGCGGCGGCGCGCCTGATCCCGAGATCGAGCAGCGAGTCGATCGTCAGCGCCTCGTAGTCGTCGTTCTCGAGCGCTGCAGCCCACCAGATGAGGGCGCTCGCCTCGAAGATCACGGGTGCGGCGTCGGCGCTGTCGCGCGCCGCGAGCTGCGTGAAATAAGCCGCGGCGGGGGGGAAGCCGCCGCTGTACAGCGTGTCGAGCCCGGCGCGGACGTCCGGGCGCTCGGCCCGGGGATTCTGGAGCAGGACGAGCGCGGCCACGACGAGCCGCACGTCAGGCGGGGCGCGGCACGGCGGCGAGCGCGTCCACCACGCGGCGCGCGACCGCGTCGAGCGCCCGCGCGGCGGGCGAATCGGGCTCGGCCGCGACGATCGGCTTCCCGGCGTCCGCGAGGTCCGCCATGTGCGCCTGCAGCGGCACCTGGCCGAGCAACGGCACGCCCAGCTCGTCCGCGAGGCGCGTCCCGCCGCCCGCCAGAAAGATCTCGCTGCGCTCGCCGCAGTGCGGGCACACGAAGTAGCTCATGTTTTCGACCACGCCAAGCACGGGGACGCCGACGCGCTCGAACATCTTGGCGCCGCGCAACGAGTCGCCCACCGCCACTTCTTGCGGCGTGGTGACGATGATGGCGGCGCGGATGTGCACCGTCTGCGCGAGCGACAGCTGCGCGTCGCCGGTCCCGGGAGGCAGGTCCACGAGCAAGAAGTCGAGCTGGCCCCACTCCACGTCTCGCAGAAACTGCCCGATCACCTTCATGATGATCGGCCCGCGCCAGATCGCCGGCGCGTCGCGCTCCACGATCAACCCGAGCGACATCAGCTTCACCCCGTGGGCCGCGAGCGGCTGGATCTTGCCCCCCTGCACCGGCGGCTTCTCGTCCACGCCCATCATCCGCGGGATATTGGGCCCGTAGATGTCGGCATCCATGAGGCCCACGCGGTGGCCGGCGCGCGCCAGCGCGACCGCGAGGTTCGCGGACACGGTGGACTTCCCCACCCCGCCCTTGCCGGACGAGATCGCCAGGACTTTGCCGAGGTGCGGCAGCTCGACGGGCGTTGGGGGCGGCGGCACGGCACCGGGAGCGGGACGGGGGCCGGGGGGGGCCTGGCGGGGCGCACCACCGGTTGGTCCCGCACCCGCATCGGTGACGGTGACGCGCACCGCGCTCACACCTTCCACCGCTTGCACCGCCTTGCGCACGTCCCGCGCCAGCGAGCCGGGGTCGTCGCGGCCGAGCCGGAACGTGAACGAGACCGTCCCGGCCTCCTCCACGGCGAGGTCCTGCACCATGCCCGCGGCGAGGACGTCCTTTCCGAGGCGGGGGTTCTTGAGTTGTGACAGGGCGCGCTCCACGCGCGCCCGGAGTGCGTCGCCGGCAGGCATGGACGAAAGGTAGAGGGGGGTGAGGGAGCAGGGCAACGCGGCGCGCCGCATAGGTCAAAGGATCTATTGCCGCCCGTCGCTCCAGACCGCATCGTGGTCGGCGCAACCCTCGTGGCGGGCAGCACGGCTCCCCACCTCGCCCTGACGCCGCTTCCCGACGCCACTCCGAGTCCGCCGAGACGTGCCCGCTGCAACCCAAGCAGGAGCATACCGTGCGGACCTCGCATTCCATCACCCTGGCGGCGATCGCGGCGATCGCCGCGTGCAACGGCGACGCCGGGATGACGGCCCCGCCGCAACCGTCGACGCCACCAGCAGCCCTGCAACCCACCATCCGGCTCATCGTGCTCGACTCGACCCGGCTCGCGTTCGCGGGGACCGCCGCGGATCGCGCGGCGGGCCATTACGTCTTCCAGATCCTCGGCGCCGTGCCGGCGATCGGCCCCGGCGATTACGTCGCCGGAAAGCAGGGCGGCCTGTTCCTCGGCCGGGTTCTCTCCGTGGCCCGGAGCGCGGATCGCCTGACGCTCGAGCTGGCGCCCGCGGCGTGGAACGAGGTGCTCAAGCCCTTCACCATCCACATCCCCTTCACGCGGGGCGCGGGGAGCAGCCCGTCGCCCTACGGCGTCGTGCGCTGGGGTCCGTGGCACCTGGCGAACCGGCCGGGCCAGAGACCTCAGGCCGCGCCGCGGTTCCACGCCGCTCGCGGGGCGGCGGTCGATCCCTTTGACTTCGACCCACAGGACTTCTTCCTCAGCGACTTCGACCTGTGCGTGAGCGGCGGGATCGTGAAAATCTGCAACATCTCGGCCAAGCTCGTTTCCGCACACTTCTCTCTCACCGGCGGGGTGGATGTCGGCGCCAACCTCGACATCCTGGGCTTGAGCGCCGACGCGCACGCGACCTTCAACGAGCAGCTCAACACCGACATCGACTTCCAGTTCGGCACCTTCGGCGCCACCGGTCAGCTGGGCGTCGAGGTCCCAGTGGGGCCAGGCTTCGTGCGGGAATTCACGGTCGGCCCGTTCTCGGGGGAGGTGAAAGTCGGTCTCATCCTGGGCGCGGAGGGGACGTTCAACGGCACGATCGAGCCCCACGTCGCGGTCTCGGACACCGTCACCATCGGCGGCAGCATCTCCACCAGCAGCGGCTTCGACTCCCAGTTCGACGCGGCGGGCCACTTCGACGCCGGCGCCAAGGTAGTGGACCTGGGCGACGTGGGCGTCAAGGTCTCGCTCGGCCCCAAGGCCGAGGTGAAGCTCAGCATCGCCGACGGTGTCTTCGGCTTCGCCCTCGGCGCCGGAGCGGACGGCTTCGTCGAAGGGACAGAGAACCTGCAAGGGATCCTCGGGAACGAGAACTGGCACGTGCACACGGACGTCGGCACCGAGGCCGGGGTCGAGGCGAGCCTGACCGTCCCGGCGATCGACGTAGACATCGGCGGCGAGAAGGACTTCCCCGGACCGGGGATCAACCTGCTCGACCTGTGGGGGACCGGCGACCTGAACGTCACGAGCGTCACGACCGGGAAGGACGTGTTCCCGGAGCAGATCTACGTGGCGTCCGTCGCGCGGAGCAACCCGAACGAGCCGCCGCCCTGGTTCACGGTGCTCTCGAGTGCGCTCGGCGTGAACGACGTCCATCTCTTCCCGGGCGGCTTTCTGTGTCGCCAGTTCTTCGCAGGCGCGCCGCTGATCCCGCCCTTCATCGAGGCCCCCCAGGACTGCGACCTGGTCGCCACCGGGCACACGGTCGACCTGACGGGCATCGCCTGGAACTGCACCGCCGCGGAGCCGCTCCCCGCCGCCGTGCTGGTGCGGCCGCGGAACCCGTTCGACATCAACGCCCGGCTTACGCGCCTCACGCTGTCGGTCGTGTGCCGCTCGGCGTACGCCGTCGTGCGGGACCACGTCAACGCCCTGTTCGCGTCGGGAGCGATCGACAACGCCGGGATCGCCAACGCGCTCCTGTCCAAGCTCACGACGGCCGAGGCGTACCGGGACGCCGGGGACGTCGTCGACGCGGGCATCGTGGTCAACGACTTCATGAATCAGCTGCGCGCGCAGTCGGGGAAGCACATCACCACCGCCGCGGCCGCCGAGCTGAATGCCCTGGCGACCCTGCTCGCCCAGTGCTACCTGACGCTGGTGCCGAGCTGCTCTTCCGTGCCTGCCGCGGCCCCGGTGGCGTTGCAGTCGCCGGGTCAGTAACCTCCGCAGTGCGGGGCCCCCCCCGTGCCGCCAGTCGCGGTGCGGGGCCCCGTGCACGCCTTCGAACCGACCATGACCACTCCACCTCTCAGGGCGCGTGTTCACGACCCACGCCGTTTAAATTCCGTGGGTTCCCGAGTCCGAGTCTCCGATCATCGATGCTGGGCGGCACATGCGAGACCTGCACAGACCCGACGTACACCAAGAGATGCCCACGGTCGCGCCAGAGCCGCGTGTCGCGGGCGGCGTGGTGGTGTACCGCCTGTACGACATCGGGTACGAGATCGATCTTGAGCGCGCGATGGCGCTGATCGCGGCCGGCCCGGGCGAGCCCGCCGCCCTCCGCCTGACCCTACCCCATCCGGACCACCCCGCCGAGCCGGTCGTCGCCGACCGTCCCCTGGAGCGACGCTCGGCGCGGGCGGAAGTGCAGGCCGTGCAGATCAAGAACCCGCCGATCACCTGCGCGCTGGGCCCCGACACGATCACGCTGGACGGCCGTCCGCAGGCCGTCCAGGTGTCGGCGCGTGTCTTCGACTTCGGCGTCGTCTCTCTCCGCTTCGACGTCGCGGCCCCTCCCGCGGGCCTCCTGGCGTGGGGGGAGTTCTCGCGCTTCGGGAACGCGGTGGACGAGTGCGACAGCGAGTCCGCGGCGCTATTCGAGCGCCATATGCGCGGGCTCACCGGCCAGCTCCGCGGGGCCATCGAGCGCCCCCAGCT
>WNGD01003475.1_pt1 | contig 23004 bp, 18 predicted proteins | sample 5400671 | NCBI WGS metagenome assembly WNGD01 (sample SAMN13153369, study PRJNA577476) | soil metagenome | isolation source: 40 cm soil or saprolite under grassland replicate 2 | place: USA:California | collected 2016-06-15
GTACCAGATCAGAACGCCACCTTGCTCGAATTAACCCTCAATAACAAACACCTGGAATTTGTCTATGGCAAGTTCGGCACCCTCCAGGAGAGTAGCCATGATATGGATGAATACCATCGCCTCGATCAGGCCCTTAGCACCATCACGCAAGGACTCAAAGGCCAAACCTCTCTCTATAGCAATCGTTCCATGACTATTCTCGTCCACCAAGACTTTAGTCCAGACCTCACTCAGACTATCCCTATCTGGTCACTGAAAGATCTTTCGCTTGGTCAGTTAGCTACCTTTGAATGCGGTATTATTCCCCCCGATGAAACAGGTCCCAATGCCGACACAGGTTGTCTGACCTTCACTATCCCCCATTATGCCTTCTTGCCCACGGCACAACAGCTTACGGCTATTAAGACCCAGTTGAATGGACAACCACAGGGTGAATTTATTGAGCAAGGTTTCTACTATCGCGTCATCGTGCGTCCACTTCTTCCTGACGAGCTACTCCAAAGTACTGTCGCTATGTTCGGTAGTCAAGAACTCACCTACGTGGGTGTACCCCTTCATCGCGGCTCCGTACCAACACCAGTAGCCAGACCGTGAACCTCACCCACCTCATGACGACCGCAAGGGTCGTCACTACTATAGACGGATGAATCGGCCTGCGGAGACGTTGTATAGTAGTGATGACCCTTGCGGTCATCATGGGATGAGGACGGTCTTCCTGCTCAGCACGCCACGCACTCTTTGCAAAACAATGAACCTCACCCAACAGTCCCCCTGATCTCCCTCTCCTTTCAGGGCTGTGATATACTATGTAAGACGCGTCCGCACGAAATATGCCTGCGAACAACATAGTGCGTCAAATTTATTCAAAACTGGAGATAGTAACCAGTATAACTCACAGAGTCTTGGGAAAAGCGCAACCGTATATAGCAGGGGCGTCTCTTACGGTCACTATAGAGGCGGAATGACCTAGGGGGAAGAGGCATCGGCATATCGCCAATCTGTCCACTACTTAGACTCGAACTCAAATACACCCCCACATGGGACAATCCAAGAAAGGTATCATGACCAGAAATTACAACAATCAGCGACGAGATGGCTCGCGCCCATCTTCTCGTAGTTCCTCCACCAACAGACCAGGAGAGGGACGCTCTCAATATACTCCTCGCGCAGCTCGCCCTCGTCCTAATCGTGAGAGCCTCGATCAGGCCTGGGAATCTGGGGCTGCTCCCAAACACGCTGACTACCGCTCACGCACTCCTCAAAGGCAGTCATCCCAACAGAACCGGCACAATTCCCAGTCATCGGAGCATTCCCCCAATCATAACAGTTCTCGACCCTTTGACAACCGCCAGGACCATGCGCAAGGCTCCAATCGCTCCTCCAGTCATAGCAGTTCTCGACCCTTTGGCAACCGCCAGGACCATGCGCAAGGCTCCAATCGCTCCCCCAATCATAACAGTTCTCGACCCTTTGGCAACCGCCAGGACCATGCGCAAGGCTCCAATCGCTCTTCTAGAAGCAACACTGCTAATTATGGCTCGCGCTCCTCTGACCCAGAGAGACGCACCCACGATGACCAGCCCAACGGTGGACAACGAGGCTATGCCGGTAGCCCTCATAAAAAAGGTCCCCATTCCAGTTTCCGTGATAACAGGGACAACGAGCAGCGTTCTGAATACCGCGACCGCTCTCCCAAGCAAGGCTCCTTCCAACGCGGCTCGGAGCGTTCTGACAGCCAGTCTCACGAGTTTCAACGAGGTGAACGCTTTTCACGCAACGATAAACAGAAGCGTCGTTCCTCACAACCTGATACTCGCAACCCACGCTGGCAAAGCCAACAAGCAGCGCATCGTAACAACTCGTTCCGCCACAGATCACCGAACAGTGATGAGCACACTCCTCATAAAGAAGCTCAATTTGAAGGAGACTACGAGCGTTTTAACGATGCCGACCATCAGCCTGAAGAGCGTCACGTGACGCGCCTGCCCGATGGACGTGTCCTCAAAGGCTCGCGCCCCGCTCAGCGTCGCCAAGCACACTTTTGGACAGATGTTGCTGACGAAACTCAAACCTTGCTTCAGCCAAGTGAAACCAAGCGGGTGAACACGCATAAACAAGCACAGAACGGGACTTCAGCAAAAACAGATACACCCAAATCTTCAGATAAGACGCGCACGCATAAAGCCAGTGCCGTGACCCGTGAGAAAAAATCAAGAGGAAAGCAGGCCGTTACCAAACCGCGCTCAACAGGTCCTAAACCATCACAGCGCGGCTTCCAGTGGCCAACATCATAAACGCTGGTTGACACTACCGGGAGACTTGTATGCTTTATCCAAGTTATCTCAATCTCTATGAAACAGGTGAGTTAGCAGAGCGTGCTGCTGCGGCCTGGGAAATTCTGCGCAGTTGCACCATCTGCCCTCAAAATTGCCGCTGCAATCGCATCGCAGGCAAAACTGGCGTCTGCCACTCCAGCACCGAAGCTATCGTTGCCTCCTGGAACGTCCATCGTCGCGAGGAGCCACCCATCAGTGGCACACGCGGAGCAGGCACCATCTTCTTTGGATATTGTCAAGCACGTTGCACCTATTGTCAGAATTTCCCCCTGAGCCAGGGGGGTCTCGGTCATCTTGTCGGCCCGCAACGCCTCGCCGACATGATGCTCTATCTGCAAAAGAAACGCTGCCACAACCTCGACTTCGTCACACCTACCCACTTCGTACCCCAAATCCTGGCTGCCCTTGTCATCGCCTGTGGCAAAGGGCTGCGCCTGCCTCTCGTCTACAACTGTGCTGGCTATGAGAATCTGGAAACTCTCAAACTTCTGGATGGGGTAGTAGATATCTACTTGCCCGACGCCAAATATTCCGATAACAAAAACGCCCTGCGTACCTCCAAGATGCCCCGCTACGTCGATCACAATCAAGCTGCCCTCCGCGAAATGCATCGCCAAGTTGGCCCTTTACAACTCGACGAAGAAGGCATCGCTCGGCGCGGCCTGCTCATTCGTCACCTCGTCATGCCCGAAGATATCTCCGGCACCCGCGAAGTCCTGCGCTGGATCGCCACCGAACTTGGCCCTGATACCCCTGTCAGCCTCATGGATCAATACTTCCCCGCCTGGAAAGCCGTCAACGACCCTATTCTCAATCGTCGCCTCACCTGGAACGAGTACAAAGCCGCCCTCGACGCCCTCGAAGAATTTCAACTCGACGCCGGTTACGTCCAGGAAGACCTAATGGAGTTGGATACAACGTCTAATGTGTAGCGACTACCCCTTAGAGTCAGTCATATTGCCTGCCATATCTGCACCGTTCCATCCTTACTTCCAGAGGCGATACGCGAGCCCTGTCCAGCAAACGACGAAGGGCTTTTGGCTGCCCATGCTAGAGCAAGCACAGGACCTTGATGACCTCGATAGACATAGAGAGTCCGTCCGGTAGCGCTATCCCACATCCGCACGCTATTATCAGCCCCATAGTTAACGCTGCTTCCCGACCCGGAAGCGATATACTTTCCACTCGGCGACCATGCTATGGCATGCACTCCATTGACATGTTCACTGTAGGTGAATATGGCACTTTTCGTGTTGACATTCCAGATCTGCACGGTATTATCCTCGCTTCCAGAAGCAATATGCAGGCCATCAGGCGACCAGGCTAACGCACGCACCCAATGAGAATGTCCTCGATAAGCACCCTTGATAGAAAGGCTAAATTTCGTCGTAGCATCTTTCACCTGTACCTTATTATCATCACTTCCAGAGGCAATGTGGGCTCCATCAGGCGACCAGGCCACAGTATGTACCCAACCAGAATGATTGCGGTATGTATAGACCGGTTCGCCAGTGATAGCTTCCCATATCCGTACTTTATTATCATCACCACCAGAGGCGATACGTTTGCCATCAGGCGACCAGGCCACAGCATATACCCCCTTGGCATGACGATTGTACGTCAACACATTCTGTCCCGTAGTAGCATCCCATACTTGTACTGTCGAGTCACTACTTGCGGAAGCGATGCGAGTTCCATCCGGTGACCATGCGACACTATTCACAACATCTGAATGACCACAATATGTGAAAATTTGATCGCCAGTGAGCGTATTCCAGACCTGAACTGTTTTATCTCCGCTCCCTGAAGCGATGCATGTCCCATCAGGTGACCACACTATGGCATTCACCCGGTCAGTGTGACCTCTATAGGTGTAAAGGGTAAGGCCCAACTGCCTACTACCAACGAGAGGTTGGGAGGATTGCGTTTTTTTCGCGGCATGCAAGGCAACAATGCGCTGCAATTCTTGCTTGACAATTGTACTGCTGTCTGGTCTCTTGCTCTCGTCTATCTCGACCATCTTCATAATCAGAGACTCAAGTCCAGCAAGCATAGATGGACCGCTTGTGTAGAAAGGGGCAAAACGGAAAGGAGTCACTGAGGGATCATTGCCCGTTATCAATTGATGGAGTATGGCTCCCAAGCTGTAGATATCGGTACGCGGCGTTGTTTGCGCTTTGCCAAATTGTTCGGGTGCCGCATAGCCAAGGGTCCCGAATGCAACCGTATCTTTGCTCTGCCCCGGCTTGAAATGCCGAGCAATACCGAAGTCAATCAGGTAGAGATGCTCATCTGAAGTCAGCATGATATTGGAAGGTTTGAGGTCACGGAAGATAATGGGCGGCTGGCGAGTATGCAGATAACTAAGTACTGTGCAGAGTTCTATGCCGATATGGAGAACTTGTTCGAGTGGAAGACGCTGGCTCGTCATGGTAAGCCGTTCCTCAAGCGTTTGGCCTTCAATGAATTCCATTACCAGATACCAGCGTCTTCCTTCGGCGAATTGATCGTAGATGCGTGGAAGATTGGGGTGCGAGAGATCAACAAGCATATGTGCTTCACGCTGGAACGACACCGTTGCAGCAAGAAGCTCTTGCGGATTGAGTCCACTTTGGCTCATTTCCTTTATAGCCACCAACCGATTGCCAAAGAGTATGTCAGCTGCTTGGTAGACAACCCCAAAGCCCCCTTTGCCGATAAGATCAAGAATACGGTAGCGTTGCTTGAGCAGGTAGCCATAAACCATCTGGACAGCAGGAGGCATAACGAACGGCACAGGAGTACTCATCGCTGTTCCACAAAAGAAGCAAGAGGCAGCTTGTGATGGATTTGCTGCACCACAGGTATCACAGTAGAGAAGGGCAGAAGCCATACCTCCCACTCCTCGGATTTGGATCGTTCACTGCTTCCAAATTAGCACACACTATTGAAACTTCGATGGCACTACTTGGTCCGTGATGAGCTAGTCAGTCCATACCCAGTCACGTATCTCTGGTATATCGTCAAAGTTGCTTCGTACATAGCTATGATGCCGTGTCAGCATATCCCGGCACTCCTGTATGAGCGGCCCAGTGGTTTGCCGGAGACGTGTTGCACGTTGCATAGCTAAGATACAGAGATGATACCGGCTGACTTCATTGAGCACAACCATATCGAAGGGCGTCGTTGTCGTCCCCTGCTCGTTAAAACCTCGCACATGGAAACGGCCCGGATTCGGGCGTCCATGGATGAGTTGGTGAACGGCCCTCTGGTAGCCGTGGAAGGCGAACACGACTGGCTTATCTTCTGTAAAGTATTCTATAAAAGCTGTATCATCCATTCCATGAGGGTGTATATCGGGTGAGTACAGCGTCATCAGGTCTACCACGTTCACCACACGCACCTTCAACTCTGGAACATGCTTGCGCAGCCACCATGCCGCGGCTACGGCTTCCTTTGTCATGACATCACCAGCACACGCCAGCACCACATCTGGCTCAATCTCGCCCGCATTGCTGGCCCAATGCCATATGGAGAGACCACGAGTACAGTGGTCTACGGCTTGCTGCATCGTGAGAAATTGAAGATGTGGCTGTTTATCAATGACGATAAGGTTCACATAGTTCCGACTGCGGAAGCAATGGTCAGCAACGGAGAGCAGACAATTCGCATCTGGTGGCAAATAGATGCGCGCCACGGTGCCTTTTCTTGAAAGAATTGTATCGATCAATCCCGGTCCTTGATGACTAAAACCGTTGTGATCGTTGCGCCAGCAGGTCGATGTCAAGAGAATGTTTAGCGATGAGACGGGCTTGCGCCAGGGCAGTTCGAGTGACCCATCCAGCCATTTCGAATGTTGAATCATCATCGAGTCAGCGATCATAGCAAATGCTTCGTAGGTAGCAAATAAGCCGTGCCGTCCGGAAAGCAAATAGCCTTCTAACCATCCTTCACACAGGTGTTCACTCAGCACCTCCATGACCCTCCCATCAGGAGAGAGATGGTCATCCATCGGCAGAATGGCTTCCTCAAACGTGCGATTTTGTACCTCGAACACATCTCCAAGGCGATTGGAATTGGTTTCATCAGGACAGAAGAAACGGAAATTCTGTTGTTTGGCGTTGCGTGTAAACATATCCCGCATCAGCTTACCAAGAACTCGCGTATTCTCATAATGCGTTACCGCAGGCTTTTCGACCTCCAGGGCATACTCTGTAAAGTCTGGCAAATCCAGATCAACTAGCAATTTTCCTCCATTGGCATGTGGATTGGCTCCCATTCGCCGATCACCTTTGGGAGCCAGTGCAGCAAGTTCAGGCAGGAACCGTCCTTGCTCATCAAAAAGCTCTTCTGGCTTGTAGCTGCGCATCCACTCTTCAAGAATATGCAAATGGTCAGGATTGTTCTTCACTTCTGCTACCGGTACTTGATGCGCACGAAATGTCCCCTCAACAGGAAGACCATCTATCTCTTTTGGGCCAGTCCATCCTTTCGGACTACGTAAGATGATGGCAGGCCATTTGGGAACTTTGGTGAAGCCGTTCTTGCGAGCCTCTTCCTGGTAGGAGCGAATTTTTGCATAGCATGTATCCAATGTTTCGGCAAAAGCCCGGTGCATAGCCATGGGATCATCACCTTCAACAAAGTGAACATCGTACCCATGGCCCTCAATGACTTGCCGGATCGACTCGTCATCGTCGCGCCCAAAGACGGTTGGTCCAGAAATTTTGTACCCATTGAGATGTAGAATAGGGAGAACAGCACCATCACGAGCCGGATTCAAAAACTTGATGCTCTTCCATGAGCCTTCGAGTGGCCCAGTTTCTGCCTCACCATCACCAATGACCGCCACAGCGATCAAATCGGGATTATCAAAGGCCGCACCAAAGGCATGCGAGAGCACGTACCCGAGTTCTCCTCCTTCATGAATTGAGCCTGGGGTAGGCACGCTCACATGGCTGGGCACTCCTCCCGGCGTTGAGAACTGCCGAAAGAGACGACGCATCCCGTCTGCATCTTGCGTGATCTCTGGGTAAACCTGGGTATATGTCCCTTCGAGGTACACGCCTGCAATGAGCGCAGGCCCACCATGGCCTGGCCCAGCAAGATAGATCATGTCCACATCATAATCCTGAATGAGCCGGTTTAAATGGACATAAATGAAACTAAGCCCCGGTGATGTTCCCCAGTGCCCCAGCAAGCGCGGCTTGATATGCTCGGAACGCAGAGGCTTTCTCAGCAGAGGATTATCCTGTAAATATATCTGACCGACGGTCAGGTAATTGAGTGCATTCCAATAGCGGTGCATCAGATCAAGACGAGTCTGGTCAACGTTTGACATACTATCCTCCTCACTCTAGTAGAAGAACGTTTTGAAACTGAACGGTGCTGAAACCAACACGTAGTGGCCGACGTTGATCACATCTCATGATATTCCATCACAAAGCATCTTTGCAATGTCCAGAGAACCAGATCATAATGGAACTGGTTTTTTTGCTCCCTACAAACATTAGAAGAGATGTATCACATCTTTAGCACTACAGAGGCCATACAATCTTTGCTCATTGTGAGTTCAGCCCGGCTCTAGTCCCAGCCCATAGGCTGCCGCACCTAAAAGTGCGACCATAGGATTAAGGATCACACGCACAGGAATATCCTGAAGTAATTTGACAAAGCGACCTTTGTGATGGAACGCCTCTAGAAACTGTTCATCCTCTAAGAAGGAGAGGATACGCGGTGGAATGCCACCACCGATATAGACGCCTCCTGTTGCCATTACCTTCAGAGCCAGATTACTGGCCTCCGAGCCAAGAATTGAGACAAACGTCTTGAGTGTCGCGATACACAGTTCAGAGGAGCCATCAAGCGCAGATTGCAGGATAAGCGGCGTGGGATCAGGTGCTGCTGCTATACGCTCACTCAACGAGGGAGGCTCACTAGCTAAGCCGCTCTCTTTCAGGTAGGCATAGATATTGGGTATGCCCATGCCAGAGCAGACACGCTCGTAGCTGACATGTCCAAAGCGAGCAAACAGATAGCGCAACAAGCCAATCTGAAGTTCATTGAGTGGGGCAAACGAGGCATGCCCTCCTTCAGATACATGGGGCAGGTAATCCAATCCATTCCAGGTAAGAAAGGATTCACCCAGGCCAGTGCCAGGGGCAATAACGGCAATATTCCCATGAAGAACCGGCTCCCCCGCATTCAAGGTGTGGATTTCTGCTGGTTCCAGAAAGTCAACACCGTATGCAATAGACTGCAAATCATTGAGGAGTCGCACAGCGGAGAGGTGCAGTGTCGTCTGAAGTTCTTGCTCCTCTATCACCCAAGGCAAGTTCGTAATCGTCGCTCGACCAAGGACTATCGGACCCGCTACCCCGAAACATGCGCGATCGATAGGGAAACTAATATGAGAGAGAAATTCACGCACAAGCGTCTCAAAATGAGGGTAGGCAGCACTTGGAAATGTTTCCTGGGCCAGAGGTACACGCGGCCCAGTTTCAAGCGAGAAAACAGCCAGGATCGTTTTCGTGCCACCAATGTCACCAGCAAGTAACATACTTGTTCTCCTTCGGATGGGTCACCACTGAAACTACACCGATACGCCCATAGAAGCAATGTGTGTAGAGTGGGACAGAACGTCCATACATGTGATTCTTTATGTGATGTTATCCTTCCTCACAGAGGAAAGATATGACTGCTTTATTATACTCTGTCCTTATCACCAGTGGAGAGTACTCCTAGAAGGAAAGCATAAAAAGAGGCCAGTGTCCTGCAGGACACTGGCCTGATTAACTGCCCAAGGGAGTTTTATCACATCATTTACAGAGCATACCCAACTTCGAGCGGATTTGTTAGGGAGTAAGTCTGATGATGGCGGATTGGGTACAGCCACATGTGCTAAACTATGTCAGGTCTTGTATCGTGACGACAGAGAAAGCAATGCTCCTGGACTTTAAACGAGAATACTGGATAAACAAACTTCAACACCCTGACTGGTACGTCAGACTTGAGGCTGAGCTAAGGCAGCTTTTCTTTCCTGTCGTCCACCACAACCCTCAATTGAAAGCTTTTCGCAATCAGGTCTATGGTCTAGTTGCCGAGCTGCTGGCAAACCAGCGTATCCCACTCGCCGCAAGTGGCCCAAACCTCGATAGCGAGAGAAAAGCCATAGACACCATCGTCATTCACCATACCGAGGAAGAGCCAGAAATGAGCCTCGGCAAGCTCTCGGCCATTGGCCTGATCAGACAATATGCCTTCCAATACCTCGAAAACAACGTCCTGGGTCACCACGTCAGAGGTCAGCCCATCTGGTCTGGGCATTTCCGCGACGGCCACATGGTCTTCTTCGCCTATCACTGGCTCATTCGACCAGACGGCACAGCCATACAGCTACTGGAAGACCAATATATCGGCTGGCACGCCGGACACTGGGACACCAACACACGCTGCATTGGCATCGCCCTCTCCGGCAATTACGAAGAAGATACTCCTCCCCTCGCGCAAATTGTCGCAACGGCGCAAATTATACGGGATCAGTATGCCCAGGTGCAGAAGAGCAGGATCATAGGACATCGAGAAGTGAAGGGAGAGGTGACATGTCCAGGAGCGTTTTTTCTGAATGGGTGGAAGGAGGTAGTCTCCCTTCATTGTATTGATGTATAATGAGGCAATGCAACCACACAAAGAAGGAAGGGAATTGGTATCCCTCAATGACGGAAATGCTTTATAATGGAATTTGTCTCCCGAAGCACTGGCCACCGAAGAACCTCTCCGAGACATCTCGTGAACCACTCTCAGTCCCCTATTTGAAGAATCCACCATCCGTCATTCCTATCAATATAGGGCGGCAGTTGTTCGTAGATGATTTTCTCATCGAGCATACAACGCTTCATCGTTCATTCCACACGCCACGTTTGTATGAACATAACCCCATTCTCAGACCCGAGACTTCATTGGAAATGAACAATGGAATCTGTCCTGTTGCATGCCCTTTTAATGATGGTGTTTTTTATGATCCAAAAGATCAGTTGTTTAAGATGTGGTATCACGCTGGATGGTTCGACGGCATAGGGTATGCGATAAGTAAGGACGCTCTACACTGGGAAAGACCCATGTTGGATGTGGAGCCTGGAACTAACAGGGTACTCGCGGCACGTGAGAGATATAAGCGGGACGGTGTGGGAGTATGGTTAGATCACGATGCGACAGACCCGAAGCAGCGCTGGAAAATGTTTGCCTATTTTCGTACTCCGGAATGGGAGGGAGGCGAAGTCTATACGTCACCGGACGGTATCCATTGGGGTGAGCCGAGCAGAACTGGACCATGTGGGGATAATACCACGTTCTTTTATAATCCATTTCGCAAAATGTGGGTCTACAGTATAAGGGGCCAAGACGCGCACGTCTCCCGTTATAGCAGATACCACGGACAGCAAGACCCGCAAACCTATCGCTTCCGATGTTACCGTGAACATCGTGATTTTATCGAGGGCTCCAGGTGGGATGAGAAAGACGTGGTTTTCTGGATTGGGGCTGATGAACTGGATCTGCCCCACCCACTATTGGGGTATCAGACTCAGCTGTACAACGTTGATGCTGTAGCCTATGAGAGTGTGATGCTCGGTCTCTTCCAAATTCATCAGGGACCGCCTAATCCAGTTTGTGAAAAAGGTGGTTTTCCAAAAATCACCGAGGTAATGGTCGGATTCAGTCGGGATGGCTTCCACTGGGATCGAACCAACCGTCACCCCTTTATTGCGTCTTCACAGGAGGAAGGGACGTGGAATCGTGCGTATCTACACTCAGCTGGCGGCTCATGCCTGATTGTTGAGGATGAGATCTATTTCTATTTCGGTGCATGGTCCGGCCTTTCACCCAAACTGGGTGGACATATGTACGCGGGCGGCAGTACAGGTTTAGCTCTCCTTCATCGTGACGGCTTTGCCTCTATGGATGCCGACACTTCACCCGGTTCATTAACGACCCGTCTGGTAACGTTCAAAGGGAAGTACTTGTTTGTCAATACCAATACAAAGGACGGCGAACTACGTGTAGAGATTCTTGATCAGAACGATCAGGTCATTGTCCCCTTTTCCCGTAATAACTGCCATTCCATTTGTACCAATAAGACGATGCAGATGATCACCTGGCAAGATGTGGAGGACGTATCTCCCCTCATAGACAAACCGGTGAAGTTCAAGTTTGACCTGACCAACGGACAACTCTATGCTTTCTGGGTGAGCCCTGATTTGTCTGGGGCCAGTTATGGGTACGTAGCTGCTGGAGGACCTGGATTTACCGGACCAGTGGATACGAGCGGGTGTGATGCAATACCATTTCTAGGACTTTTTGACAACACCGCTACGCGCATGACCTGATTTCCACTCTGATTGGTACACAAGGCGTGTTTACTCCTCTCCGAAATTTGTCAGCACCATTAGCCCTTGACACTTCCCACAGTGAGGCCGTTACGCTAGCTGGCGCAGTCGGTTGCTTCAGACGAAAACGTGTCCATCGCGTTAGCCGGATGACTGTCCCGGCACGCGAAAGTCGGCGGGCTGGCCCGCATAGGATGCTAGCCCGGCGGCCGGTCCCAATTCCTCCACCGGCACACTGAGTCGGCTCGCCTTGCGCTCCACTGCGAGACAGATCAGATCGACGGCGCTGTCCACATCGAGCACGGCGGTATCGATCACCAGATCATACAAGTGCGGATCCTCGGTTGTACCTCCTCCGGTTTCAATAACCCGACACGTTGTCAGTTCATATGTTCCAGATTGATGCCAGATGCCAGATGTCGAGTGACTTGACCCTCACCCTCCCTCTGCGGCTAAACAGCTCCAGTCCCGAGCTATCACGACGCTCCGGGTAGATACGGCTTGCCAGATAGCAACGACCGTTCACAAACACCTCTACCACTGAATGATCAAGAAAGATGTGAAGCTTTACTACCTCACCTGAATCAGCTTCTACCACTACAGAGCAATTCTCTCGATCTACTTCGGGATTTACGCTCGATTGCTCACGCTCGATGGAAACTTGCTGCGACTCTGATTGGTACACAAGGCGTGTTTGCTCCTGACCATCCGGAGAACACCGTAACTTCAAGCCAAACTCGCAATCCTGACCCGGTTCGAATTCAGCCAGAATTTCGAGACGATCATCCCGACTGTCGTCATGCAGGAAGTTCCTGGCTTCGCTCAGTTCCATCCCTTCATAACGCCAATGTTTTTCCCGTAGCGTTGTCAGCTCAGGGGCTGGTTCAAGGCTCAACCTGCCTCCGGATAGGGGTGCTACAATGATGGGTAAAGACATCACGCCGGCCCAACCAGCCTCTGCAAGGAGGGAATTGCTCCGACCTTCCATCAGCCAACCCCACATGATAGAGCGACCCCGATCATCGTGCAATACTTGAGGAGCATAAAAGTAGCCCCCATGTGCTAACATCCCTTGCGTTTGGGGAATAAACTGTTCATCCCGAAAAGTGCCGCTAAAGTAAAGCGGGTAAAGAAGATCGGTGTCCAGGACACCATGGACTGAAATGAGGAGCACTCGCCGGTCGCCAAAGGTGAGCAAATTCGGACATTCCCACATCACCCCCATCCACACTGGCTGAAATGTGCTGGCGTCCCCGACCAGCAGGGGATGGAGATATTCCCATGTCGTCAGGTCAAGGGAGCGATAGAGCAGAATCATCCCACCCACTCCCTCTCTCTTGGAACCCATCAGCATGTACCAGGAATTGCTCTCTTTCCAGACGAAAGGGTCACGGAAATAGCCATCTGCACCAGCCACTAGTTCAGCCGGAGGGCCTTCAATGACCGGATTCCCTGGGTCATAGTGCCAGGTCAGCAGATCATCGGCACTGGTCGCCAGGCAGACAACCTGGGGATGAACCCCAGTATACAGCAGCGTAGGAATGCCGTGGTTGTCAATGGCGCAACCCGACCAGCAACCCTCGGCATCGGCTCTCCCTGGGGTTGGAGTCAGGGCTACTGGCAGGTCAGTCCAATGGACCAAATCGGGGCTGACGGCGTGTCCCCAGTGAATTTGTGCGGGGACAGGAGCGTAAGGATTATACTGATAGAAGAGGTGATACTGTCCTTTCCATTGGATTAACCCGTTGGGATCGTTCATCCAGTTCGCTGGTGGCAAGAAATGGTAGTGAGGCCGGTGCGGATCGCCGGCCAATTCCTTCCGCTGTGCTAATGCTCTAGCCGCACTATTACTCACGTTACCTCTCCTTATCTCCAATCTGTCCAATGTAATACTTAACCTCACTCATCTGTCGCCCTAGCCTTTGACTCCGCTGGAAGTGATACTGGTGATGAAGGCTCTCTGAAAGGCCATAAAGAGTGCTAGCACCGGCAATGTGATCAACGTAGCATAGGCCATCACCTGGCCCCATTGCGTGTTCAGCTGGAAAAAGTACTGCATACCGATCATCACCGGGCGTACATTTTCGCTTTGAATGACCATGGTGGGCCACAGAAAGGAATTCCAGCTTGCCAAAAAGGTCAAGATGGCCACTGTCGCGATGACCGGGCCAGAGCTGGGAAGGATGATTTGCCGGTAGATCTGGAAGTGGCTCGCCCCATCTACCAGTGCCGCTTCATCCAGTTCGACCGGGATCCCCTTGAAGAACTGGTAAAAGAGGAAAATGGAGAAGGCGCTGGTAATGAAAGGCACAATCTGCACCTGATACGTGTCAAACCAGCCTTGCGTCAAGGCTAGGCCGCTGCCCGTAATAGAGAGATTCGGGAGATTGTTGACCAGCAGCAAGAGCGGGACGACAATCGTCTCAAACGGGATGATAAGCGTGGCGATAATGATGGTAAGCACCAATGCCTGTCCTTTCCATTTCAGCCGACAGAGCGCGTAGGCAGCCATGCTATTGAGGAACACGCCCAGAACTACGGAAAGAGAACAGATGAGGATCGAATTCAACAGAAAGCGCGCAAATGGACTTTCTTGAAAGACCGCAACGTAGTTATTCAGGGTCAAATTGCCGACGGGCAAAAAAGCCCTGATGGATTGCAGGTCAGAGAAGATGGCATCATTCGATGCTTTGAACGACGACATCACCATAAAGACGATGGGGAAGACAAAGAAGAAGACGAGCAGTATATTCACCGCATACTGCACAGTCATGCTGGTCAGACGCCGTGATCGATTCGTTGGGCGTAGGGTTGTTTGGGAAATCTCTTGATGTAACATGGTTACCTCCCACTCCGCTCGCGGGTCAAGTACCGTTGCACGAGCGAGATGATAAGGATCAGCAAGAAGAAGAGAACGGACATCGCCGAGGCATAGCCAATATTCTGGGAGCGGAAGCCGCTCTGGACGATGTCGAACACCACCGTACTGGTAGCATCCCGGGGTCCGCCATTCGTCATGACGAAGACCTGGGTAAACAACTGGAATGCAGCGATGGTGATCGCGATGAGAACGAAGACCGAGACGTTGCGCAGTCCTGGTATGGTCACATGGACAAACTGGTCCCAGGCGTTTGCTCCATCAATATTGGCGGCCTCGTACAACTGCTCCGGTATGTCTTGCAGTCCGGCCAGAAAAAGCACCATCTGAAAGCCCGCTCCTTGCCAAACCGACATAATGATGATCGCCAGCATGGCCGTGGAGGGATTTCCCAGCCAATCCACCGGCCCCAGGGCCCCAAAGGAGAGCGTTTTCAGAAAGTGGTTCATGAGCCCAACGTTCTTATCATAGAGGAAGGTCCACACAATCGAGACGACCACCATGGAGGTGACGACCGGACCAAAGAAGATGGTCCGGAAAAAGTTGCGCCCTTTCAGTTTCTGATTGACCAGCAGTGCCAGCAGCAGTGCCAGTCCCCCTTGCACCGGAACAACTATCAGCGCAAAGAAGAAGTTGTTGAAGAGGGAGTGCAGAAAGGTCGGATCCTGGGCCAGAACCACGTAGCGGTGATTGGCTAGGTCAACCGTAAACCAGGATTCCAGTTCAAAATATTGCGGATACTTTTGTTGATCGTGGGTAAAGGTGCGGAAAGGGGGGTACTGTATAGTCCCGGCTTTGTCCCGTAGGGGTTGTTTGGTGGTGGGATCGACCAGCGGGTCCAACGTCAGGATGGACACCTGTATAAGCCGGGAATAATTTCTCATGCCGACAAATTGGGTGGGTTCAGGTGAGATGAGCCGTTGATCGTTAAAACTAAACCAGAACCCCATAAAGAAAGGGCCGATCAGGAATATCAGCAGTAACAGAAAAGCAGGGCCTCCCAGGAGCAGGGCAGAGCCGAGATGACTGGGCTGGGCCTTGCGCTGAGGACGGGCTACTTTCTTCGTAGCCCGGTTGATGACGGACATCGTATTCCCTCCATTACAGTTTATGGTAGCATGCTGGGAAGTGGAGAGGTACTCTTCACTTCCCAATACAGTCAGTCGCTACACTCCTACTGATAGTTGTTGTGATCCTGAATATCCCGGTCAATGGCGTCCACGGCGTTGTCCAGGGAATTCTGCACATTGGCATTAGCCGCAATTGCCTCCCCGGCTTTCTCAAACTGGGTGGAGATCGTCAGGTATGCCGGGGGTGGCGGGCGCATGAGCGTGAAGCGCGCGGCACCAGGTCAGCGGCAGCCGGGGTAATAGGAACAAGCCCGGTGGCCTTGACTATCAAGGCCTGCTGTGCCGGTTGCATCATGTAGTTTATGAACTGCCAGGCCCCTTGCGTTTGCTGCTGCGAGCAGGAAGTACTGATCCCCCACTCCCAGGACCCGCCGCCGATCTTCGGGCCCTTGCCGAAGTCGACCGGGGGCAGGAAGAGCGCATCGGTCCCATACTTCTGAACCACCGAATCCGCCTCCCAGTTCCCGTTATACCAGAGGGCAATCTTCCCCTGCAAAAATCCCTGGTCAGAGGACGGTTTGGCGTTCGCGTAACCGTTCTTGAACAGACTCTGGAACCAGTTGCCCCATGCCGCTGCCGCTGGACCGTTGAGTATGTTATCCGCCGACGTGTAGGTGTTGCGATCAATCAAATCGCCGCCAAAGCTTTGGAGCATCGGTGAGAACGCGTAAGGCCACCACTCGCCGGTATATTGAGGGTTCATATCAAATGGATACTGAAACGCCCCGGTAGACTTCAGCTTAGCCAGGATACCATTGAACTCATTCAGCGTCCAGGGCTGGTCCAGGGTAGGAATGCGAATGTTGTACTTTTGTAGCACTGATTTGCGTGCAAAGATGGTCAAGACGGCGTTATACTGGCCCAGCGCGTAAATCTTGCCCTGGAACCTCCCAATCGCCGGAGTTGAGATGCCCATTGTCTGGACCTGAGCATCAGTGATCGGAAGCTGCTGGATATACTTCGACCAGGCAAAGTTGGCGACGGTCGGCTCATCCATATCCATCAAACAAGGCAGTTGGCGCGATAAGGCAGCAGCAGAGATCGCGGTGTTGTAGGAAGCTTGTGGGAACGCCTTGAGGTCAACCTCGTACTGGCTCTGCGAGGCATTGAAGGAGGCTATCGTTTGCTGGTTAGCCCCAAGCTCCGACGGGTTGCCAGCGTTGTGCGTCCACAGGCTGATCTTGACTTTGCTGCCGCTGGTTGTTCCGGAGGTTGTTGGCGCAGAGCTCCCACCACACGCCGTGAGTAGCCCCATCAACACGACAAGCAAGGCGACCAGAGCATACCATTTGGGTCTCATGTTTTTTCTCCTCGAAAGTTCTCTCTTCGGAAGTGCTTCTTCCGAAACGGTACACAACTCGTTAAGACCTGATAGGAGGAATTGCTAGAAGGAGTTGCAGGAACTCCTGAAAAAGTGTAAAAGAAACCAAGGGTACCAAGCTTTGAGGAACCCCATTAACTATTTGCGAAGAAATAAATTAGTGATCAAGCATCGCTGTTGATGAGTCAGGTTACTCTTTGTCTCTCGATTCAGAGACATTACTCCATAGGCTCACCTCCTTAAAGAATAAAGCTGAACATCTAGACCGATTGTCGTTCGATATAAGGACAGTCAAGGGTGTGCTGAACCGGCGGAAGAGATTCGCCGCTATGCTCAAGTAAAAACTGGATAGCCCACTTGCCCATCTGATAATGGGGCAGTTCTATCGTAGAAAGGGGGAAGGAGAGCTTCGTAGTAATCAATTCGTAGTTATCAAACCCCATCACGGCGACATCATCGGGAATGGAAAGACCCAGTGTACGTAGGGCATCATAGGCTCCTACTGCCATGAAATCTGAAAAACAGAAAATTGCGGTTGGGGGCTCACGTAATTGCAGTAATTCCAGCGTCCCCCGGTAGCCTCCTCTCGACTCACTGGCGTGTAAACGCACAAGATCCTCATCGAAAGGGACACCATAAGCTCTCAACGCCTGCTTATAACCTTCTAAGCGTCCAAAGCTGGCAGGGATAGGATTAACATTGTTGATAAAGCCAATACGACGATGTCCCTTTTTCAACAACATTTCGGTAGCCGTTCGCCCTCCTTGTATCTCATTCGGCACAACGGAAGGTAAAGAACGATCGGCACAAAAGCAATCAACCAGTACGCTGGACCCCTCATAAATGTTTGCCGGTAATGCGACTTCTTGGTGATACATTGCGGCGTAGATGATGCCCTCTACCTGGCGTTCAAGCAGCATTTCAATAGCAGTTTCGGTAACCGTGGCATCCGAACCGGTGTTGACGATCAAAAGCAGTTTCCCATTGGCCCAGGCTGCATCTTGAGCCCCTTTAATAATTTTCACCGCGTGCGGAGTGGTAGCGATTCTATCAGTGATAAAGCCAATCGTATGGGTTTGATTAGTACGTAAGGCTTTAGCAGCCAGATTCGGGCGGTAAGAAAGCTTCTTCGCCGTCTCCAGGATGCGGTCCTTCGTTTCGGCAGGAATGTTTGCGGAAGAGGAGTGATTATTGAGCACAAAAGAAACAGTTGTCTGCGAAACACCTGCCTCACGAGCGATATCGGACATGGTAGATGGTCGTTTTCGTGGTTGACGAGCCATCCTGTCTTCCTCCTACGAAAAAAAGAAGGGAAGATTAATAAATCGTATTACTAATACGTATTACTAAACCAAGTAAAACATATTTTGGTTTCCTTGTCAAGAGGTTTTGGTGTCTTTCTTCTTGACAAATTTTATGCAATCGATCACAATTTAGATAACGGTACGATAATCCTTGAACACTTCCCACTGACCCAGGTACTACTACCTGCTTCGTACATTCCATACCAATTTTTTGCATTGCAATGAGCTAGATTAAGAGGAGGACAATCATTCATGACCATGCGGCCCTTTAAAGACCTTACACGTAGCGGACAAATTCGACGTATGAGGCGATTGGCCGAAGTAGCACTGACGGCCTACGATCTTGGAGAAGTGCGCCTGACGGCACTCCAGCATTTTTTTAATACGACGTTTCGCATTGATACCTGCTCCCCAACAGGTAAAAGCGAACGTTATGTGATCCGCATCCATCGTCCAGGGTCTCAAGATGCAACGACTATTCGGTCAGAACTCCTCTGGCTGCTGGCTTTGCGCTATGAAGCAGGGCTGATTGTGCCAGAACCGGTATCGACTCGCGATGGTGCGTTGCTCACCACCGCTTCCGTTGAAGGCGTACCGGAACCGCGAGATTGTGTGGTCTTGCGTTGGGTGGATGGTCGTTTCCCCGGTTCTCACCTGAGCGTCAAAGAGCTTGAGCGTGTGGGAGCGTTTCTGGCCAAGCTTCACCACCAGGCCGAAAATTTTCTGGTTCCCGAAGGCTTCTTCCGGAAGAGTTGGGATTATGAAGGCCTGCGCAGTGGTGTGCTGGGAACTGATCTGGAGCAGAGCTGGGCACATTTGTCAGCAGAGGAACACCAGATACTGGATGAGGTTGGTGAGAAAGTTCAGTCCACCATGCAAACCTTAGGTGAGCAACGCGATGTATTTGGGCTGATTCATGCTGATTTCTACGAGCGCAATTATTTATTCTCCAAAGGAGAAGTGCATGCCATCGATTTCGATGGCAGTGGGTGGGGATACTATCTCTTTGACATTGGTGTGGCCTTCTCCACATTGCTTGCTCGCCCTAATTATGCTGCTTTACGTCAGGCGTTTCTGCGAGGATACCGGCAGGTGCGACCGTTCTCTTCCAGCCATGAAGCCCTTATCGATACGTTCATAGCCGCGCGGCTCATGTGTCATGTACTCTGGCTAGCTGCCCATCTCGATGAACCATCATACGGCATGCGAGCAGTTCGCCGTATCCAGTACGAGATAGGTGAACTCAAAGCTTTTCTGAGCCGGTCGTTGGCTGCGTCGGCATCTTTATGAGCAGTCGTACGAAGCAGAAATCGGAAGGGCTACTGCTGGCCGAAAAATGCGGCATCCCTCGTGAAACCGCCCTTGAGGTCTGGCTCAACTGCGTCCTGGCCTCACCAGCACTGAAATACCATGCTCCCTTCATTCTCGATATACCTGAAGAGGCATGGTTCAGTGTCAAAAGGTGTAGCTGTTGATGCAGCGATCAGTAGTCTCAACTCCAACTAGGCTGGGTGGCTGATAATCGGCTTCAATGCCGGATATAACGCTCGATAGGTCTCGTAGGCATTCGCATAGGCCTGGGCCGCCTGGGGGTTTGGCTCGGTACGTTCCACAATGCGCACCGTCTGCTCACAGGCCTGCTGTACCGATGGATACACCCCACCGGCGACACCAGCGAGCAGTGCTGCGCCAAAGGCTGGCCCTTCGGTGGCATTTGTCGTTACTAGTTCGACGCCAAGTACATCGGTAATGATCTCTCGCCAGAGTGGTCTTTTTGCCCCACCGCCGGTCGCACGCATCTGCTCCACTTGTAATCCTTGCGCACCGAGAATGCCGAAACAGTCTTTGAGACTAAAGGCTACCCCCTCTAGGACAGAACGGATCAGGTGGCGCCGGTCATGACGGGCAGTGAGACCGATCCAACCCCCGCGGGCATAGGCATCCAGGTGCGGGGTGCGTTCCCCTTGCAGATAGGGTAAAAAGAGCAGGCCATCGCTGCCCGGCGCAATACTTTCCGCCTCCTGCACCAGCAAGGCGTAGGCGTCCTTGTCTATCCACCGTTCGAGCGCTCGCTCCGGCAAGCCGATATTGTCGCGCACCCAGCGTAGAGAGAGGCCAGCGCCTTGCGTCGCTCCAATAAGGTACCAGGCATGGGGAACAGCGTGATTGAAGGTATGTACACGCGGAACGGGGCCAGAGGTATCGACTTGCGGCGTCTGGGCATAGGCCAGGACGCCGCCACTAGTCCCAATCGAGACGAGACCTAGTCCGGGCACCACGACGCCATTGCCAACAGCACCGCAGGCATTGTCGGCCCCACCACCAGCTACGGGCGTACCTGCACGTAATCCCGAAAGCTGGGCCACCTCCTCGCTAATCGTGCCACAGACCGCATCAGCAGCCACGACAGGCGGCAAGAGAGAAGGAGCCAGCTCGAGCGCTTTGAGTACTTCCTCTGACCACTTGCCGTGCTTCACATCGAACAGGCACGTCCCAGCCGCATCCGAAATCTCCATGGCCATCACCCCCGTGAGGCGATAGCGGATGTAGTCCTTGGGCAGCAGGAGGGTCCTGGCTTTGGCAAAGATTTCTGGTTCGTTCTCCCGGATCCAGAGCAATTTCGGGGCCGTGAAGCCGGTCGAAGCAGAATTACTCACATACTCGATGAGGCGGCTTGCCCCCACTCTTTCCGTCATCCAGCGACATTGCGCCTCGCTGCGCTGGTCAGCCCAGATAATACACGGACGCAGCACGCGCTGCTCCACATCGAGCAAGACGACACCATGCATCTGTCCGGAGAGTCCGACCCCACGGACATCAGAAGCTTGAGCACCCTGTGTGGCCCCTTGGACGAGGCAGGTACGAATGGCGCTGAGAGTCGCCTGCCACCACTCGGCAGGCTTCTGCTCTGCCCACCCAAGGTGAGGATGGTATAAAGGGTAATCAACAAAAGCATCCGCGAGCACAGCCCCGTTCTCTGCCGCAAAGAGCGCGGCTTTGACTCCCGAGGTCCCCAGATCAATGCCAAGTAGTGTTTGCATATTCTCCTCCTTTTGCTCGTGCCAAGGTGGTTGGATGACCTTTTCCCTAGAAAGTTCCCACGGATGCCAATCATGCTCCTGTCCACTGCTGGCTGTAAAAATGCTCAACCTGAAGTTCCATCAGGACTGATCAGACTAGCCGTTGGGCAAGAGCTGTGTCTTGACGCCCTCGCCCTTGCGAACCATGTTTAGTGCATTAGAAAAGTCCTCCAGGGGTAGAGCTGTGGTGAGCAGGGCTTTGGTGTCTATCACCCCACCGCTGATGAGATCGAGGGCTGGTCCATAGGAGAACAAGACCGCCATCGAGCCAAGCACAGTGATCTCATCATTGTAGATGCGGAACGGGGAGAGTGACATTCTCGCTTCTTGAGGCGCCACACCAAAGACCATAAACTTGCCCCCACGCTTGACTGCCGCGAAAGCGCCTTCCATGGCCCGGGCCACACCCGTGACGTCGATGACACAATCAAAGCCGAGTGGCTCCTCCTCAAGTAGCTTATGGATATCCGTTTGGGTACGATGTGCTCCAAGTTGCTCGGCTCGTGCGAGGCGCTGCGTATTGAGGTCCACCCTGTACGGGCCATTGGCATCTCCTCTCTGACTGAGTCGTGAGAACTTTCATCTCTCTTACTCTATCACAGAGGCCCTATGCCTTGCCTCCTTTGCCCTAATTTCACGCTTATTGGACAAGAGCCCTCCTATCCACTCCTGACACGGGTAGGTTTTTTGGGAAGCCGCCTGTGAACGGGCCTCGCGTAGGGGCGGGAGTGGAGTGGATGCGGGGGGCATCCTGTCTGGGGGACAGGTATGGGCCCTTGTGGCCGCCCGTTGCTGGGGGATGTGTTCGCCTATCCACTCCCCTCTGGCTTGGTAAGAATTTAGTCTATCGGTACTTTGTTGACGCGGGAATTTTTCTCGCTTCAGAGCAATCAGCCAGTGTATTCTCAGATGCGAGAAGGACAGGTTTCATCTGCCCTCACAAGAGTAGCAAGAAGGGAGTATTTCCCGTGTCAACAAAGTACCGCTATAGCGGAGAGCAGAAAGAGTGAGCTCTCTCTCACGAAGTTTTCTCGGCAGGAGGCAGGTAGCCACAATGCCCAAACCAGCCGTGGGCATCCTGAGAGGTGACGGTAAGCAGCGCGTGTCCAATAGCTTCTTGAAGGGCCTGAGGGGGCCTGGCTCCCACTCGCCGAAGGAAGGCTTTGACCCTGGAAAAGGTCTGCTCAATCTTTTTGCTCTCCGCTATAAACACCAACTAAGATGGGCGGCTGATAATCGGCTTCAATGCCGGATATAACGCTCGATAGGTCTCGTAGGCCTTGGCATAGGCCTGGACCGCCTGGGGGTTTGGCTCGCTACGTTCCACAATGCGCACTGTTTGCTCACAGGCCTGCTGCACTGATGGATACACCCCACCGGCGACACCAGCTAGCAGTGCTGCGCCAAAGGCTGGCCCTTCGGTGGCATTTGTCGTTACCAGTTCGACGCCAAGTACATCGGTAATGATCTGTCGCCAGAGTGGACTTTTTGCCCCGCCGCCGGTCGCACGCATCTGCTCCAGTTGCAATCCTTGCTCACGGAGAATGCCGAAACAGTCTTTGAGACTAAAGGCCACCCCCTCCAGGACAGAAC
>WNGD01003106.1_pt1 | contig 23003 bp, 21 predicted proteins | sample 5400671 | NCBI WGS metagenome assembly WNGD01 (sample SAMN13153369, study PRJNA577476) | soil metagenome | isolation source: 40 cm soil or saprolite under grassland replicate 2 | place: USA:California | collected 2016-06-15
CGCTTCGTAACCATGAAAGAAAGGTCGCGAAAAAGTCAGAAGTGCAGAGGCGCCCCCACTTGGAACATCGACACCTGCCGCCACATGATTTCGCGAATCATCGATTTGAGAAACTGTCGCCGCGACAAATTGCTCGTTCGGTTTGGAATCGATCGATGTGACTGAGCGAACACGCGCCAACGGCGGACCGATTCGATGATAAAGAGCACCCTCTTCGGTTGAAGCAACGAACTCCCAATCCGGACCTAGCACCGGATCGATGCCTGAATCCCACGCAACAACGATTCCATCGACACCGAGTTGCGCCAGCAGCCCATTCGAATTCGACTGACTCCAGACAAGATACTCGGCCTGGTGCGGATTGATCTCGCCATGAATGCGGAAATCGAATTCGCGCGCGACGCCGGCCGGGAGAATTGGACTATAACCGTTGATGAAATGCAGGCCTGCCCACAGCGATGTGCTACCTGGCCTAACGAGCTGGCCAACAGGCGCCGATTTCTTTTCCACGCGATAATTTGATTCAGCGGCCGGATAGATACTGAGATATAAGCGTTGCCGATCGAGCGGCGCCGGATCGAGCAGTTGCTGACTGAGACTGTATTTCGGCACACCGCAATTCGGCGGAATACAAAAATAAGTTGCGAGCAAGACAGCAAACGTGACGGCTGGCGGGGCCCATTCGCGCAGTCTGATACCAGGCAAAAATAATTCGCAAAGCGCCCAGATGACAGCGATCTGAAAGTAAAGCCAAGCGACCGTCGGGCCGAAGTTACCCGCCGTGCCGAAGATCGACATCGGAATTGTCACGACGATCAGCGCCAGGACTGTTGTTGAGCCAGTGGGCGAGCCTGGTCGGACATGCAGCACTTGGGCCGCGCAAAGTGCGAGCACGAGATGAAAGAGCGGCAGCCAACGAAAGCTCCAGCGAAAAACTCCCGCAGTTGGAACCATGCAGAGCACCAACAAAATCGCGAGCAGAATCAGCTCCCATTTCATTCGCCGTGCCAGCATCCGCGGTCGCCAGATGAATCCGGCGATGAGAGCTGCCGGCGCAACAAGCCCGCACGCCAACTCAGTGGCGGTGTGCGGAAGATAACGTGTGGAGAAATCGGCCCAGTTTACCGTCCAGCAGGGAAGAATTAATCCAGGCAAAGCGCGCCACGGGACGACCCATTGCCAATGCGCGGCGCTTGCATACAACGCGCGCGCGGAACCTTGGACGTAATCCAAAATCGCCAGCCAGGCTGGCGCTGATAATCCAAAGCCGAGTGCGGCGCTGCTCAGCATCGGCGAGATCGACATCCAACTTTTCGTTTCAACTAAAGATTTGATCGACAGCCATGTGATCAAGAGCACGACCAACGCCCGTTCGAGACCCCACCACGCCCATGGTAACCACGCGAATGCGCCGAGCGCGCCGAACCAATCAGTTGCGCCCCAGCAGACGATCCAGCCGTTCAACGACGCGATCAGTGCGACGAAGATCGACAATGAAACGGAAAGTTTGCGATCGCGCGCGAGCAGAAACGCGCCAGCGGCGAGAACGAAAAGATGCGTGATCGAAAGCGCGGCCGCTTGTTGCGAAAACGTGAGTGGAAATTTCCAAATCAGAATGACGGCCGCGTTTATAAAAACTGAAAACGTTCCGTACTGGAATTCGCCCCCGAGATTGCTGCAGACCCATGAGTACGGGCTGAGCAGCGGCAGACGACCTTCATTCCAGCTGCGCGCGACGTCCGCGAACACCGGCAAGACCGACAATTGGTAGTCGTCATTCCAAAAAACGAGCGGATCGTGCCAAAGGAGAAAGAAGCAGAACCCGACAACGATTAGGCCGGCAATGATTGCGCCGGGAAAATTTGGCCACTGATTAACACGGATTTTCACAGACGCAGAAAGAATCTGTGTTTCATCTGCGTCCATCTGTGGCGAGACAATTATTTTCTTACAGGACGACCGGTTTTCCTTCGGTCATGACAAGGACCTTGTCTTGGATCCCGTGAACGCGAGCGGATTCCTGCAAACGCTCGAGCGGTTCTTCGAGCGGTTCATAACCGAGACGGAAACTGCCGTAATGCATCGGCACGAGCGTCTTCGCTTTGAGCTCGTTGAAGGCGCGCACTGCTTGTTCCGGGTTCATGTGCACTTCGCGCGCGAGCGGCGGATCGTAAGCGCCGATCGGCAGAAGCGCGATCTCGATGTTGTGCCGTTCGCCGATCTCTTTGAATCCTTCGAAATAAGCACTGTCGCCGCAATGAAAAACAGAGCGGCCGTTTGCGCCGATTACGAAACCGCCAAAGCCGCGATGGGTATCAGCAAGAAAGCGCGCGCCCCAATGACGCGCAGGCGTAAGTGAGACTTTGAGCGGGCCGAGTTCGATCGTCTGCCATTCGTCGAGCTCATGGACGATGTTGAAGCCGAGCCGATGCACCAGGCGTCCAACGCCAACCGGCACAACAATCGGCTGATCGGACGCGACTTTGCGCAACGTCCGGCGATCGAGATGATCGAAGTGCGCGTGGGTCACGAGCACGAAATCGATCGACGGGAGATGATGAATGTGAAATCCGGGCTCCTTCAATCGCTTGATCACGCTGAGCCACATCGACCAGATCGGGTCGATCAGCACGTTGACCTCGTGTGTTTGAAGCAAAAAAGAGGCGTGCCCGATCCAGGTAATACAAATCTGGCCGGGCTGCACTTTTGGAAACAGCGGACGGGCGCGGGCGCCGGAACGTTTTGTGAATAGCGTCGGAATCCAAACGCTGGTAATGAAATTACGTTTAGTCCAATCGCTGCCGGGACGCAGCTTGACCCGGGTCGATTTTTTCCCACCACCCGAAGAAGTTTGGCGAACTATCTTTCGCTTTCTCGAAAAAGGATTCGGCACAGTCGAGGAACGATATAAGCGTCGCGAATTGAATCAAACATTCACGGATTGCCGCGAAGCATTAGTCGGAGTCGCAATAGAAAATACGGCGTTGGCAGTCGTGGCGGCAGACACACGAAAATTCCGTAGCGGCGCTGCGGATTTCGGCGAGGGTCGCGTTCGGAATCCAAGCTTTGAAAGCGCTGAAAGAGCGGATCGTCGCCGAAGAACGCTTTAGGAAAATTGCGCTCGACAAATTTTCGCTGCGGCGAGCCGGTCGGGAAATCGTGAATGAAAACAGTACTCGGTTTCCCGGTGCGCAGAAGATCGACAGCCAACTTGAGGGCGCGAAAATCTTTCGGACCGTCGATCAAAACGGCGTCGCCGATTTGCAATCGTTGCGGCAAAATTTTCCGCGAATCGCCGTAAAGCAGCTCAACGTTGGGGCACGATTTGAGTTTCGCTTCAGCCGCGGCGGCGTTTTCTGATTGCCGATCGTATTCGACGCTAACGATGCGCGCCTCGGGAAAGCAATGGGCGAGAACGAGCGTGCTTTTGCCGCGGGCGCGACCAGACTCGAGAATCTGTTTCGGTGCGAACGGCCGAACGGTCGCGTAAAACAAAAGCATTTCGCTCTCCCAAATTCCGCCGAAACCGGCTTCGGGCGGAATGCTTCCTATTATTTCTCGGTATTCCGACAGCAACGTATCGGCGCGTTCAGCGACGGAGGTTTTGGTGAGGGAGGGCGGTTCTGTTGTCATGTCGAGCGCACGTCGCCAGAGGGTGACGGCTACAGGAAATGATCGGCGGTTTGTGTGGTTAGGCCACCAGATTTAGGTTGATGTCGATGGAAAATTTGCCGTTCGATGAGCGCGCCTGTTTCATTGCGGGCGCGGCGAAATCCGGGACAACGCTGCTGATCTCGCTCCTCGACAGCCATCCCGAGCTGCTGGTGATGCCGCAGGACACGGCCTATTTTCCAACGGTGCTAACCAAGTACGGACCGCGCGGACGGCGGGCGCAGTTCGATTACTTGACGAAGGAATCGTGGACCAACGTGCTTTTCGGATTTCAAGCGATGCGCGGCCGACAGGATTACGCCGAGTTTCCAAAGAAAGCGTTTCTCGAGACGTTCGAGCGCGTGGCCTTTAATCCGGCGAACGCGAACAGAGATTTGCTGGTGCTGATGATGGAGTCGTACGCGCAAGTCGTCGGCACTCCGCTCGATCGGATAAAGCGCTGGATTGAAAAAACTCCGGCGAATCGGAATTACGTTCCGGAGATTTTTAATCGATTCCCAAGGTCGAAGCTATTGCTGACGATGCGCGATCCGCGCGCGCTGCTCGCGGCGCAGATCGCACTCGAGAGCACGAGAAAGACCCGACATTTCTCGGTTTATTACGTCGTGGCGCACTGGCGGGCCGCAGCAAAGCTGGCGAGAAAGATTCGCGATCGCGAAATTCCCGGTTTGGTCGTCGGCTACGAAAACCTCGCGCTCGATCCCAAGATGTCGATGCAAAAGGTGTGCGATTATCTCGAGATCAATTTCGATCCTGAAATTGTTCTGAATCCGACGAAAGTTGGACGGTCGTGGGTGGGAAACTCAGCGGCCGGTGTTCGCTTTACCGAAATCAGCACCGCGCCGGTGACGCGGTGGAAAAACGAACTTCACGAAGACGAAGTTGGCTGGGTGGAATGGCACTGCCGCGATTTGATGCCGGAGTTTGGTTACGAGCCGCGGTTGAGCCGGCGTTCGTTGCGTTATTTCATGAAACCGATTCGCGGGGAACGGCCGAAAGAATTTCTCAAATCGCGGGCGTATTCGCTGCGCGATCGATTCACGGATCGTCGCCAGCGATCGCACATCCCACCCTCACCTCAATCCTCTCCCTGAGGGAGAGGAAGAAGAGGGAGCATCTGCCGCTGAGGGACACTGACACCTCCAACTTGATTGCGCAGGGATTTGGCTTTCAGTTCTGTCCGCTATGAGGGCTTGGAGGATTTTTATTCCGATTCTTTTGATTTGCGCGACGGCGTTTGCGGTCGAGACGCGGTTGCCGTTCAAGACAGTTTTCAAAGGGCAGGACCAATTCAATCGATTGGTTTCGTTGGCCAAGAGCAACGATTGGAAATCGCTACCGATTGGCGAGCGGACAGCGACGGTCGGGCAAGCGCTCACCGGCACGCGTTACAAATCGTATACGCTCGAGATCGACAATCGAATCGAGTCGCCGTCGGTGAATTTCAATGGACTCGATTGCTGGACATTTTTTGAAACGTCGCTCGCGTTTGCGCGGATGCTGAATGAGCCGGAAGCGAATTGGACGCCGGAAAACTTTTTGCATTACATCGAAGTCGATCGGTATCGGGGCGGCGTGTGCACCGGCGAATATCTCTCGCGCCTGCACTATTTGGAGGACTGGCTCTACGACAACGACAAGCGCGGACTGGTGGAAGACCTGACAACGAAGCTTGGCGGCAAGAGCGTGCCACACGCGGCGCATGAAATGACCGTTGCGTGGCGGCATTATCGTTACTTGGCGGCGAACAAATCGCTGCTCGGACCGCTTGCGAGAATGGAAGCGGACGTTTCAGGGCGACCGCTCTACCAAATTCCAAAAAATCGAGTCGCGAAAATCGAACCAAAACTGGAAAGCGGCGACATCATCGGAATCGTTTCACACGACGGACGTTTGTATTCGACATCGCATGTTGGCCTGGCGCTGCGCCCCCCCGACGGCGTTTTGCACTTTTTGCATGCGTCGGCCCCGCACAATTACGACCGCGTGGTCGTCGATTCGCGGCTTTCAGATTACCTGAAGAAGTATCGGAGCGATTCGGGAATCCTGGTCGCGCGGCCGCTGAGGTAGTTATCGAGCTTTCGGCATTTGTTGTTGTGCCGAATCTCTGACAAGATCGACATTCACTCATGAAGATGTCGATCTTGGCGTTGTCGATCTTACTGGCCGCTCTCACGCCGGGATCAGTTTCTGCGCAAACAAAAATTCGGGTTGGCCATTTTCCAAACATCACTCATGCGCAGGGTGTAATCGCACACGCGCTGTCCCGCCAAGGCAAAGGGTGGTTTGAGCAGCGCCTCGGTGAAGGAACCAAAATCGAATGGTTTGTTTACAACGCCGGGCCGAGCGCAATGGAAGCGATTTTCGCCAAGTCGATCGATCTGACGTACGTCGGCTCCGGGCCGGCGCTAAATGCTTACACTAAATCGAGAGGCGAAGAGATTCGTCTGATTGGTGGCGCGGCCAACGGCGGCGCCGGATTGGTTGTTCAGCCAGACCAAAACTTGAAAGCGCCCGCGGATTTTCGCGGAAAGAAAATCGCGACGCCGCAACTAGGCAACACCCAGGACATCTCGTGTCGCGCGTGGCTGACGGAAGGCGGATTAAAAATCACTCAGCTCGGCGGCGACGTCCAAGTGATCCCGACACAGAACCCGGACCAACTCGGATTATTTCGCGGAAAAAAAGTCGACGCGGTCTGGACGGTGGAGCCGTGGTTGTCGCGTTTGGAGCAGGAAGCATCCGGAAAAGTGATTGTCGAAGAAAAGGAAGTCGCGACGACTGTCCTCGTTTCGAGCGTGAAGTTTCTAAGCGAACAACCCGACCTCGCAAAAAAATTCGCGCAAGCACACGCGGAGCTGACCGATTGGATCGTTAAAAATCCGGAAGAAGCACAGCGCTTGATCAAAGCCGAGTTGCTCGAAGAAACAAAAAGCGACATGACGCCACAAGTCATCGCGTCGGCATGGAAGCGAATTGTGTTTACAGCGGACACGCCCCGCCCGGCCGTCGAGAAGTTCATGCAAAATTCGGTGCGCGCGGGTTTCATCAAGACTGCGCCCGATCTTTCGAAGCTTTTCGAGAAGCTCTAATGTCACTACAGGAAGAACTGCGTGGGCCGCCCCCGGCCAAGCTGGTGGTCGATCATGTCTCGAAATGGTTTCAGCAAAAACGACAAACCATCCATGCGCTCGATGATGTTTCTTTCGATGTCGCGGAGGGCGAGTTCATCGTCATTGTCGGACCGAGCGGATGTGGCAAATCGACCTTGCTCGATATCATCGCCGGGCTGGAAAAACCCGACAAAGGTCAGGTGCTGGCGGACAATCAACCGGTCCTCGCGCCGGGCCGGCATAGACTCGTGATGTTTCAGGAATCAGCGCTCTTCCCGTGGCTGAATACGTTCGGCAACGTGATGTTCGGTCTGCGATTAAAACCTGGCTTGCGCGATTCCGAGCGACGTGAGGTTGCAAAATTCTTTCTTCGTCTGGTCGGTTTGGAAAAATTCATGGAAACAAACGTGCACGAGCTTTCCGGCGGAATGAAACAGCGCGTGGCGCTGGCACGTGCACTCGCGCCGAACCCGAGGGTCCTGCTCATGGACGAACCGTTTGCTGCCCTCGATGCGATGACGCGCGAACAGCTTTACAGAGACATCCAGCGGATTTGGGAGAAGCGGCGCAAGACAATCATTTTTGTCACACACAACGTCCGTGAAGCGGCCTGTCTCGCTGATCGCGTTATGATCATGTCGCCAACGCCGGGGCGGATTGACGAGATTTTTGAGGTCAAACTTCCTCGCCCGCGCGATTTCAACAGCATCGAGATCGCACAGCACGCGGCGCAATTAACCCACGCGCTGAAAGGCTACATGCCAAACGCGACACCGGCACAAATATGAGACGAACGTTGCTTGCGGTTTTGTTCTTCATCGCGCTGGTCGCGATTTGGAGCCTAATCGTGCGAGCAAAAATTTGGTCTCCGATTCTGTTGCCATCGCCTGGGAGCGTCGCCGAATATCTAACGAGTGCTTTTCGGGACGGCACTTTGTTGCAGGCCACGACCGTGACATTGCGGCGTTTGTTGCTCGGATATTTTGCTGGTCTGGCGATTGGTTTGCCACTCGGGCTACTGACTGCGTCTTCGAAATTCGTGGAAGATACGATCGGAGTGCTCGCGCTTGGTTTGCAGACGCTACCGAGTGTTTGCTGGGTGCCGCTGGCGTTACTGTGGTTCGGACAAACCGAAGGGGCGATGTTGTTTGTCGTGATCATGGGAACGGTCTGGTCGGTTGTGATCGCGACCGACACCGGCGTGCGCACTATTCCGCCGATCTTCGCGCGGGCGGCGCGGACGATGGGCTCAGGTCCGTTTCACAAATGGGTGCACGTCCTCTTGCCAGCTTCGCTTCCTTATCTGGTCAGCGGAATGAAACAGGGCTGGGCGTTTGCGTGGCGTTCATTGATGGCAGCAGAAATTTACGTGACGATCCTGACCGGTTTTGGCCTCGGACATCTCCTCCATTACGGACGCGAACTAAACGCAATGGACCAAGTCATCGGCATCATGCTGGTAATCGTCATCATCGGGTTGTTGGCGGACAAAATTTTGTTCTCGCCCTGGGAGCGTTTTCTCCACCGGCGGTGGGGCACGGGCAGAGTGTGAGCTGTAGCCGTCGCCCTCCCGGCGACGCGAAAGGTGGCAGATCAACATCGCCCTTCGCAGAGCGAAGCGGCTACAGTTTAAGCTGTCGCGGCGCAATAGCGCTTCGGCGGGAAGAGCGCGATCTTAACCGCTGGAATGGCAGGCAAGGAAGTTGTAGGAAAAGGGATTCTTCGCAGCCACTTGAATGAAAGTACTTTGTGTCGTTGAACATGGTAACGCTCCCAGCACGCGGCTGCGTCTGCGGGACTGTCTTGATTACTATGCCGGTCTTAGCGTCGAGGCGACGGTAGTTCCAACACGACGTTCCAGCGTGACCGAGCGACTGCGCGTGCTCAAAGAAGCACGTCGGCATGACGTAGTTGTTCTTTTCAAAACAATCGGCTTCAACGAATTCGAGCTCGGTCTCTTGCAGCGTGCTAATCGCCGTATCCTTTTCGATTTCGACGACGCGGTGATGTTTCGCGACCAAAAACATCGCCGGCCGTTACGTGGCAAAGATTTCAAGAAATTCCTACGAACGGTCAGACACTGCGCCGCGGTCGTGGCGGGCAATGATTTTCTTGCCTGCTTCGCGGAAGCGGCCGGTCGCCGAGCAATTATTCTGCCGACTTCGATCGATCTTCGCCGTTATCATTTGAAACAAAACTTCGGCGATCCGGGACTAACGATCGGTTGGGTTGGGCTAAGCGATGGCCTCCCCTATCTGCGGCACATCCAGCCCGCGTTGCAGCGGCTGAGCGAAATGTTTCCTGGACTAAAACTGAAGGTCGTGTCCGACAAACCGCTTCAACTCGACGGAGTGCACGTCGAGAACGATCCATGGCGGTTGGAAACGGAACAGGCCAATCTCGCGAGCTTCGACATCGGAATTATGCCGCTGTGGGACTCGGTTTGGACACGGGGAAAATGTGGTTACAAAATTTTGCAATACATGGGAGTAGGGACGGCCGTGGTTGCCTCCGATGTTGGCGTGAACAATGAAATCATTTCTCACGGCGAAAATGGTTTTCTGGCAAGAACGCAGGAGGATTGGATTGAAGCGCTCAGCAGTTTGATTCAGAACGCGGAGCAACGAAGAACTTTTGGATTGCGCGGGCGCGAGCTGATCGAGAAACGCTATTCGTTGGAAAGCTTCGCCGAGGGCTACGTGAAGCTATTGCGCGAAGTCGCGCGCATTCCGGGCGAATCGGCTGATTCCAGAGGACGTCGCAGTTTTGGACGATGGAACTTCAGCAGTCGCGCGCGCGAGCTTTCCGGTGGCGACGCGGTCGTCATCTCGGTCCCGAAAAGCGGCCGCACCTGGGTGCGCACTTTTCTCTGCGCGTATTTCTGTAAACGCACTAGTCGTCCATTCACGCTCCGCCCCGACCGTTATCACGAGCCGGACATTCCGCGCATGATTTTTTCTCACGACTTCGCCGAACAGCGAATGAAGGCGACGCTGTGGGAGCGCGTTCGCGGCAAATATCTGGTGCCGGCAAGGGAACTCGCCCGGGCTCACGTTATTCTTCTCGTGCGCGATCCGCGCGATGCCTTCGTCTCGCTTTACATGCAACTGGTCCATCGCACTCGCGAAACACCGCAGGAATTGAAAGAGAAAAGCATCGGCGATCTGCTTCGCGATCGCCGCTACGGAATTCTTTCCATCATCAAAACGATGAATAACTGGTTCGCCGAATTCGGACGCCGCAAAAACTTTACGCTTCTACATTACGAATCATTGCGGGCAGCGCCGGAAAAAAACTTCCGCGCGATTCTGGCAACTCTGGGTGAGAGTTCGCCCGATCCGGAAGCATTTAAATACGCGCTCGAGTTTTCCGACTTCGCTAACATGCAACGGCTGGAAGTTGCAGGTGTGTTCGATTCCAAAATTCTGCGCTCGCGCGATGTTCGCAATCCGGAATCGTTCAAGGTGCGTCGCGGCAAAGTAGGTGGCTATCGCGATTATCTTTCGCCGGAGGACCAGGAATTTGCCGCCGACGCGCTCAAACATCTCGACGCGCGCTTCGGGTACACGGCGTGACGAGCCGCCGATGAAAGGTCGACAACGTCCGCCTGTGCTTATCGTCGGTGCGCATCGTTCGGGCACAACTGCGACCGCCCGCGCGCTGGAACTGCTTGGATTACAAATTGGTCAGCATCTCGATAGTCATCGTGAGTCGCGACCGTTGCAAAAATTGCACGAGGATTATCTGCAGCGAGTTGGAGCGGCTTGGTATAATCCGCAGCCATTCCTAAGATGGATGGGAACCGCAGAAGGGAAGCAGGATTGCAGTTCCTATCTGCGGACAAATGTTCGCCGCGATTTCGCTCGGATCTTTGGTTATCGCCGCAATCCCAAGGGACTCTGGCTCCAAATGCGGCTCAATTTCGGTGCGCGATGGGGTTGGAAGGAACCGCGCACTACGTTGTTCGCTCCTGCCTGGCTGGAAATTTTTCCCGAAGCGCGAATTGTCCACGTGGTCCGAGACACACATGCGGCAGCATCAAGCATTCGTGAGCGGGAATTGAATTTTCAAGCGGTGGGCGATCCGCCCACGCCCAGTCTCGCGGACCTCGATTACTGCGCGCAACTTGTCCAAACCTACCTTACCGCCGGAGAGCGACTCGCTGCCTCCCCGAACTATCAGCGCCTCCAGTTTGAAGAGCTCCAGCTAAATCCGCCCGCGATACTGGAGCAATTGGGGAATTTCTGTGAACTGCGAGTGGCCAAGCGAGATCTCGCCAACGCGGCCGCCAGCATTCGTCCGGCACGTGTTAGATCGACATCTTCCTAGATCGACATCTACTTCACGTGCATCGCGTCTTCCCAGCGAATTGCTGCCCGCAGCAATTCAGTGAGTGAAGTGACGCCGAATTTTTCTTTCGCTCGCGCGCAATACGCCTGCACGGTTTTCAAGCTCAGACGCAAATCCTCCGCAATCTGCGATGGCGTTCTGCCTTGGCCGAGCAATCGAAAAATCTCCAGTTCGCGGTCGCTCAATCGTTCGACCGGCGTAGCGGCCGCGCTTTTCCGTGAACTCATGCGTCGCGCCATTGAATTCACTACGCGGTCGCTGACATAAATGTCGCCTCCAACGACGCGGCGAATCGCAGTGAGAACATTTTTCGTGGTCTCGCGTTTCATCACGTATCCGCGCGCACCGGCGTGCAATGCCCGCTCGGCGTAAAGCTCCTCGTCGTGCATGGAGAGCACGATCAAGGCGACTTGCGGACATTTCGTTTGTAATGTCTTGACCAACTCAAGACCGGACTCGTTCTTGAGCGAAATGTCGATCAATGCGACATCGGGCCGGGATGATTCGATTCCGGCAATCGCTCCGGCCGAATCCTCCGCCTCTCCGCAAACAGTCAGATCACTTTGTTGATTGATGAGATTAGCGAGTCCGTCGCGAACGAGCGGATGGTCGTCAACGATGAAGACTCGGCGCTTGCGCGCAACTCCGTTGGATGATTTTTGATTCATAAAGTTTGGGTTTCAATCAGTGGCCTGCCGCCCGCTCAACTTGCATGTCACTAACGTGCCGCCAGCGGGATTATTTGCGATGTCGAGCCTACCTCCAATCAGGGAAGCTCCGTGCATCATCAAGCGCAGACCGAGGCCAGGCGGCTCCGGAATTCTTTGTGGAAATCCGCGACCATCGTCCGAAACAGCCAGAGTTAATTTGCGGCCGTTCCGCGTCAGAGCGATGTCTATCTTGTTCGCGCTTGCATGCTTGATCGCGTTCATAACCGCTTCCTGCGCGATGTGATAAAGCTGCGTGGCAGTGGTACTATCGCCGACGCGAACGGTATCGTCTCCTCTGAACCTGCAGGGGACACCAAATCGTTCAGTGACGTTCGCGGCCAAACCCTGCAATGCGACATTCAACCCGTCCGCTTCCAATTCCGGTGAGAAGAAACCGCGGGCGAGGTTCCGAGTGAGATCAATTCCATCCTCGATGTACTGCACGACTTTGTCCGCGTCTTTGACCTCAGTCGCGGACCGTTCCGCTAGTTTTTCGCGGAGGACCTGCGCGGCAAGGGCTGTCCCGGTCAAATGTTGGCCGAGACTGTCGTGTAAATTTTGGCCGAGCCGCCGACGCTCGCGGTCGGCGACCCCGGCGATTTCCTGATCGAGGCGTTCGCGCTCGCCCATTTCACGTTTAAGCGCAGCTGTGCGATCGCGCACGCGTTGATCAAGTTCCTTCAATAGGGTCCGCAGCTTGGAAAGAAGCGCCGTAAAAACAGCATACGATCCGAGCGCCATGCCGATATTCCACAAGCCGACTGTGGGCACGCCGGCCGCGATATCGGAGATTATCCAAGCGGCGATGCTAAGGACAGAAATCGACAGACCCAACCAAAAGCTGCCGAACCATGTTCCAAGCCCGATCGGCACCAAGTAAAACAAAAGAAAGGTTTGCTCGTAGCCGGTGATGTAATCGACGTATCCAAGGCAAGCAGTGATAATGAGACAGGCTGCTGTGAGCGCAAAGCGCGACCGCGTTAGCCAGTTTCGCCAGAACATTCCAGCCATGTGGGAAGACGATGCCACCAAAGCGTTTGGTGCAACGTACGCCAGCGTTCGCATTACTCCATTGAACCCGATCTAGCGCAAACGTTCACATATTTTTCGTGTCGGATTTTGTATGACAAACGTTTAGCCCGCGGCTTCGCCTCAGACCGGCTTGCCGAAGAAGGCTCGACGTCGTATGTTGGTGACACGGGGGCGTATTGGCTTCGACTCATCGTTGGAAGCGCAGACGGCATGTCGAGGATGGTTCGTTGGCCTCGTAAAAAACCGAGCCAAAACAAATAAACGCAGATCACCAAGATCTCGCTCTCGCGGCTTAATTGACCGTGACGTTTGGAGTTGGACGCCTGCTACGGCGCCAAACGTGGACAGCAGGCTAATCGGACGGCGGAGCGACCGCGCCGGACGGTGAAGGAAATTCGTGGACGCTCGGAAGTCGGCAGTGTGCCGGTGCAACGTCGGCTTCTCAAAAATCTCACCGGATAGACATGTAGATGTTTGCGTGGATAGCGACGAGGACAGGGGTTCAACTCCCCTCGCCTCCAGCCCCGAAAGCTTCAGGGCACACGCCGGAGCAAAGCGTAGGCGGGCCGTATTGGTGGAAGACTAGCCTTTCTGGGTCACGCTCGCCATGTAAAGCAGCGATCGGCTAATGCAAAACCTGGAAACTAGACAATCACTGCGCACTCGATTTCAGCCATTCACTCCAAAGCTGCGGGAAGCCACCAGGGTTAGCGCGCGCGTAATTATAGAACGCGCGGACAAACGCAATCCGGTCGTCGGTATAGGGTGCCCTCCAGTCTTCCAGCTTGGCGGGACGGAGTACGTCGTAGTCGTATCCAAGTAACTGCTGACGGCGCACAATGTCCTCCATCGGGACGCGAGCTGCGTTTCGCAGCATGTCGTAAAGCACCATGAAGGTGGTCGTCCGTCCGCGGCCCGCTTCACAGTGAAAGTGCGCCCAACCATTTTCTGGAAGCGCGCGGACCGCGAGAATAAATCCATCGACTTCGTCATCAAGGGGCCGGCAATGATCCGTTACGGTGACACGCACGTAAGCCGCGTGATTGGGCTTAACAAACTCACTTTCCGTGCTCGCGTGCTCGACGGTTACATTCTGCGGTATACTCGGACTAACACCGGGTTTTTTAACGGCAGCGCCCGGCCTAACAACGATTTTACTCCCACGCTTAAGCGATTCCACCCGTGCACTCTCGTCTGCTTCGATTGCGCCTTGACTGCGCCCGACATTCGCCCAGTCGCGTGTAGCGAACCAGCTAACGGGCAATCCGTTGACAAATATGTGCGTCTCTTGCCGCAAATCGAAAACGGTCACTGGGCCGCGCGTGCGCGCCAACAAAAGCCTGAGACCATCAGCCGTAAACTCGCCACTGCCAGAAGCATGAAGATCGGCCAAGCCGGCGTCTAAGCGGGTTTGGCCCTTGTTCGCTCTAATCGGGTCGTCAGTCGTGCGGAAGTTCCGCGGCAAACTCTTCTCCAGTTTTGGATCAACGTCCCAAATCAACACCGGTGAGTCCGCATCAGCAGGCCTGACCGGCGGATTTTTCTGCACGGGCGCGGCCGAGAACAGCGCTGCGGGAACAAGAAGCAACGCTAAACAAACCCACCGACTGCCAAATATGGAGATAACAAAATTCATGATATCCGCGCGACAAGTTGGAGTCAGACGGTTGTCAGGAGCAAGAGATTTCTGACAATTGGCATTGCGACCTCGCAATTCGCGCACACTGGTCCAAATCTCAGGTGATGCAGGGCGCGCTCACATCGATGATGCAGCAGTACCGGCGGCTAGGAAGCAGCATTCCGGCGGACACGCTTCTGCTTTTTCGCTTGGGAGATTTCTATGAACTATTGTTTGAAGACGCCAGGGAGGCGGCTGGTCTGCTCAACGTCGCGCTGACCAAACGTACCCGTTCAATGCGCGGCGTTCCATACCACGCGACGCAGAGTTATGTCGCGAAGCTGATCAAGGCGGTCGCCGCGTCGCGATCTGCCGCGCCGTAAACCAAGCGGAGGCGGGCCTTAGGTGTCTGCCGGCACGCTCCGAGACTACGGACCGGGGACACCACCTGGTCGAACACTCCAAATTCAGTTCGTGTGCAATTTTCTTGCAACGGTGAAAAATAAAGCTTCACATCCGGGGGTCAGAGGTGCTATAAAATCTATAAATCTAATAGACGCAGCCGCTTCCGCTTTCATGAATTTTCGCGCTCTCGGTAAAGCATTTTATCACTCCGCCATCTTGCTCGCCTGTATCACCCTTAGTTGCCGCCCCCAGCAGGCGGTCATTCTTTCCCCCCGCCAGAGTGACCTCGTCGTTTTAAACGGCTGCGTTATTTCAGCCTGCAATTATTTGGCAGTTGTTAAGACCCAGCATGCTCTGGACAAGAGTTTTTGGGCAAAAATTCTTCTCGTGCGTTACAACGATCATCCTGCCGGCCACGCCTATTGCGTGTGGGAAACCGACGGCACCATTTACGGCTATGACCGTAACGCCGGCTCGTTTCCGATCCCGGTGTACACTCGAGACGCTCGCGCCATCGCCATTGTTCTGGCTCAGGAATTGGGCAAAGTCATGAACGAGCCGCTTTCGGTCGACCGCGCAGAGTTCGTCGAATCGCAGCAGGCACAAGTTTACAAATTCTAGGCGGAGCAACCGGGAGGCACCGGTGCCACTACGGTTTGTCGCCCCAGTTTTTCTTCTGGAACGAGACTCGTCCGGAGCCGTGTTCGAAGGCTTCGAAGTGTTCCGGATTCTGCTGGTAATATTTCTGGTGGTAATCTTCCGCCGAGTAGAATTTCATTGCCGGCAGAATCTCCGTTACGATCGGTTTTTTGAATTTCCCGGAGTGGGCCAGCTTCTCCTTCGACATTTCCGCGATCTTTTTTTCCTCATCGCTGCCATAAAAAATCGCGGCCCGGTAACTTGGACCGATATCGGTGAATTGGCCGTCGGACTGCGTCGGATCGATTTGCTTCCAGTAGATGTCGAGCAACTGCTCGTACGAAATTTTGGCCGGATCGTAAACGATCTGGATCGATTCCCGATAGTTGGTCCTCTCCGAACCAACCAGTTCGTAGGTCGGATTGGGTTCTGTTCCGCCGCAGTAGCCTACTGTAGTCTTGATTACACCCGGCGCTTTGTCGAAGGCAGGTTGAACGCACCAAAAACAACCACCGGCAAAAATCGCGGTTTTCGTCGTTGCCGGCTGGGAATTTTGCGCCTCCGACGCAGCAGCCAGAAACAACAGTAAAACACAAGCGAAATGGAAGAGCCTCATATTGTCGATCTTAGACAGCTCCGCCGCGTCGCCGTTGTGAATAAATTGGCCCCTTTTGGCTTGCCAGGGGCAGGTCACGCTGCCATAAGCGTTACGTCTTAAACCAATAGGAGGTTTCGCAATGGTTAGAATACTCGGAATGCTTTTTGGTATCGTCTTCCTGGCGATTGGAATCCTCGGGTTCGTTCCCGGAATCACCACTAATGATATGCTTCTCGGCATTTTCATGGTGAATAAGGCGCACAGCATTGTGCATATCGCCTCGGGCGCAATCTTCCTCATCGCTTCCATGTCAGGAGCAGGAGCCGCCCGTTTATGGTTTCAGATCTTCGGTGCTGTCTACGCGGTCGTCGCCATCCTTGGGTTCATGAATCCCAATGGCATGTTGCTCAATATGATGTCCAATAATCCGGCAGATACCTGGCTGCACGTTGTGCTCGCGGTTGTAATGCTCGCGATTGGTTTCGGCACGCCAAAACAAACCGCCTAGCTGTTCCGCGATCCAGTTTTAGCCGTTGCGAGGTTGAATCGCTTCGCAATAGCTCCATTTTTATTCCGTGATCGAGTTGATCCCGGAGACATATGTCGCGCCTCTCGACCTACTTGCGATCTTCGGGCGCGTCGCACCGCTGCATGTCGATCTTGGCTGCGGGGACGGCTCGTTCTTATGCGAATTGGCGCGGCGTTATCCCGACCACAACTTTCTTGGCATCGAGCGATTGGTGGGGCGCGTTGCCAAGACCTGTCAGAAAGCGTCCGCACTGGAAAACGTCCGGGTTCTAAACGTCGAAAATACCTACGCCGCGCGTTATCTCCTGCCGGAAGCATCGGTCGAAACCTTTTATTTGCTGTTCCCTGATCCCTGGCCAAAACGGCGCCATCAGCGCCGCCGCATCGTCAAACTAGATTTTCTTGACGCAATTCATCGCGCACTCGCGGATGACGGCTTTTTCCGAATCGCTACCGATCAACTCGATTATTTTGAGCAGATTCGCGGTACTGCCCGAAATCATTCCGGATTTGCGCTTGTCGATGCGAGTGTCAGTCCGGCTTGGACCGATCTTCCGTTAACGAAATTCGAACGACGATTTAGCGCCCTAGGCCTGCCGATTCACCGATTAGCGCTGCGAAAAATCTCGCCCGTGAGATAGGCCCGCGCCTGCCACTCGCGCTCGCCGAAGTCGAGTTCCACCGCGCCGGCTTCATCCTGGCGAAACAATTTTATACCGCGCGCTCGAACCCGTTGCGCCCATTCATCCGTGATTCGTTCGTGTTGTGGAAAATCACGCGACGTCGCCACGATCAATCGCGGCTGCACTGCATCGACAAAAATGTCCGAGCCAGAATTACCCGAATGATGCTGGCCTTTAATCAAGATATCACTGTGCAAATCAAACCGCGATGCGAGCAATGATTTTTCAGTCGCATAACCGCTGTCGGACATAAACAAAATCTTCATCGTTTTGATTGATAGCTGAACCACGAATGTTTGATCGTCGGCTGCGGTCACAGTGAAGTCCGCTGGTGGAAACAAAATTTTCCCAACGACATCAGACGAAACGGAAAAATTCTCACCCGCTTTCAAGCTCATGAGATTCAATCGATGAATTGGAAAAATTTCGCGAAGCCGCCGATGGACCGTTGAACGATCAGTCGCCAAATTGTCGATCAAAACTGTCGGAACAAAGTCGCGCAAAAGATTCTCCGTGCCTCCAATGTGGAGCGAATCCCCGTGAGTCAGCAACAGCCCGTTGATTCGATTTACTCCTGCCGCGTGCAAGTACGGCCGAAGAACGCGCTCGTAATCGCGGCCACTCCCGCAATCAAAAAGCCAATCAGCTCTCGAAGCCCGAAGATGGACGGCCGCACCTGCGCCGACATCCAGCACTGTGATTTTCGCGGATAGTTTCTTCGGCCAACCAGGTTCGGCAACGTAATAATGACTTCCAGGAAGCTGCGCGAACCATTGGACAAATGCGATCACCGCCGTCGCGAGTGACCAGTTCGCATTGTTGAAAATCAGGGACAAGCCCGAAGCAATCGGTGCCACCACCAGCGACAGCAGCGCGATCGCTAAAATGAAAAATGCGATCGGCACCACGACAAGATTCGCGAAAAGCGAGCTCGGTGTGATCAGATGAAAATACCAGAAGATCAATGGCAGCGAGCCGAGCCATGCCGCCAGAGAAACCGAACCGCCGCGACAAATCCATTCGTAGCCGACTCCGATCATGCGCCGCAAACCACTCACCAGACGCCGCGGCAGGAATGGATCAGGCGCGCCAATCAGTCGGAGCCGTCCGGAAAGCGGATCCGCCAATAAAATAATTCCGCCGACGACCGCGAACGAAAGTTGGAATCCGGTCGAGAAAAATTCGTTCGTGTCCCAGCAGAGAAGAAAAAACGCCGCGGCGGCCAGACTGTTGAGCGCGAAAACTTTTCGTTCGAAGAAAAAACCGCCAAGCAGAATCGAACTCATAACCGCGGCGCGAACGCTGGAAACGTGCAGTCCGGTGACCGCTGCATAAAAAAGCAAAAGCGGAATGATGAGTGCCGTCGCCCATTTCCGGGAAAGCCTCGCCAGCATCGCAAGGATCCATAAAAGGCGAGCCACAATTCCGACGTGCAGACCGGCAACGGCGAAAAGATGCAGCGTGCCCGTTTGTTGAAACGGCTCCTCAATGTTTTCCGGCGTCTGGTGGCGCAAACCGAGTGCGATGCCGCTCAGGAAATTTTGCACCTGGGGTGAATCATCCAGTCCACGGCAAATCGCAGTTTGCATCCAGGAGCGTGATTTCTGCGCAGCTCGGAAGATCGGGTTTCCCGCTCCCTTGCGAATCAAAACTCCATCTTCTGGATAGCGAACAAACAGACTTCGTCGCACATCCTGACGCGCGAGATATGAACTCATATCGAACTCACCCGGATTGCGCGGCAGCGCAATCGGCTCCGCGATTCCAACCATTTTCAGTTCATCGCCGCTTTCCGGATTGCCACGCCAGCGGACGAGCAACGTCGCATGAGCCGGCCTCGTTTTGCCGTCGAACTCGATCGATTCGAGTCTGAACAGGAATGTGGCGAATCCGTTCGGTGCCACCTTTGGTTCCGATGTCACGAACCCGACCGCGTTCACCACACGCGGCCGATCGCTGAGATCGGTCGCGAGTTGCAAGCCCGATGTATCGCCGATCCGAAAATTGTGGAGCAAAAAGAAACCGCAGCCGACCAGGAAATATGTCGATGTTAAGTTCGGCCGGCAGAAGAGTGCGATTGCGAGCAACGCAAACGTGATCGCGCCCGCCCACCAATGAGGCGGCGGGATTGGGAAAAAATCGGCAACAACAATTCCCAACGCCGCCATCAACGCCAGCCCAACAAATGGTTGTCGCGGGATATTCATCGCGACGAGAGAACTCGTCGGCTAGGTAATACGGCATCTGACTCGCGAAGTTTTGAATTTAAACCGACAACGGTGTAACCACGCGCCTGTGGCGATCAACGGCCACAGGACCGTGGCTACACAAAGATGCGCGATTCTATGGCCCGGGGTAACTTTGCCTCGTGCAGGACCTGTTCGAAGAAGAAGATGTCGATTCTGCTAGAGGCAACCCCCCTCAGGCGGGCGCCCCGCTCGCGACGCGGATGCGTCCAGGATCGCTCGAGGAATTTGTCGGCCAGGAGCATATTCTCGCGCCCGGAAAATTATTGCGCCGCGCGATTGAAGCCGATCGTTTGCCCTCGGTGATTTTTTCCGGCCCGCCCGGCACCGGAAAAACAACCCTCGCTCGCATCATCGCTGACATGACCCACGCCAAATTCGTGCGGTTGAGTGGCGTTGAAAGCAACGTCGCGGAAATGCGACGCGTGATCGCCGGCGCGACCAATCGCACCCGCACTTCCAGACAAAAGACGATTCTGTTCATCGACGAGATCCATCATTTCAACAAAGCGCAGCAGGACATTCTGCTTCCGGATGTCGAGAGCGGGAACCTGCGATTGATCGGCGCGACCACCTATAATCCGTTTTTCTACGTCAACAGTCCGCTCGTCTCGCGCTCACAGGTCTTTCAACTCGAACCGCTCAGTGTCGAAGAACTTGAAGAACTAATCGATCGCGCGCTGGCGGACAAAGAACGCGGTCTCGCCAATTACAACGTGAAGATCGACAAGAACGCTCGCCGGCATCTAGCCAAATTAAGCGACGGCGATGCGCGGAAATGTTTGAACGCGCTCGAGATCGGCGTGATGACCACGCCGCCAGATTCGAAAGGCGTTATTCATTTTACAATCGCGGTTGCGGAAGAAAGCATTCAGCAAAAGGCGATCGTGTACGATCGCGCGGGCGACGCGCACTACGACACGATCAGCGCATTCATTAAGAGCATGCGCGGGTCGGATGAGAAAGGCGCGATGTACTGGCTCGCGAAAATGCTGCACGCCGGCGAAGATTTTCGTTTCATCGCCCGCCGGGTCGTTCCGCTGGCGCACGCCGTCGCGTACATGTGTCGCGCCAAAAAAAGTCGCGAAGCTTACGACGCGTTAAACGCCGCGACCGAACGCATCGAAGCCGAACAAACAAAACGCGTCCCCGAACATCTCAAGAACAAGCACTTCCCGGTTAATCCGGAAGGCTAATCTGTCATCCTGATCCCGCAGTCGCGGGAGAAGGATCTCCCATGCGCTCGTGCGTCACACACGGTAATCAGCGTAATCGCGGCTTCGACTGTGAGATTTCTCACTCCGTTCGGAATGACAACGCTATCGCATCCGGAATATAGGGTCGAGCGTCCGGCTCGTAGTGGCCTCCGTATTTCTTTCCATCAGCACTGAAAGCTGCCCATAACTCTCCCTTGATAAGTAGTCCCACTGTCGTTTCGCTCGTGTCCCATTCTACACGAACGTCGTCTTTTCCGAAGTCTGGGCGCTTGCTCGTGACATGAATTGCACCAACGACCTTGTGTCCTTCAGGACGTCGGTGATCGAACAAATAGAAATACGCCGTTTCGCCGTCGTATTCGAAAAAGCCTCCTAAATCACCTAAAGACCTAACGCTGCTATCAAAGATTTCCGCATTCAATGCGGCTAACCTTCAAACGCAGTCGCGACCAAGGTGGCATTGTGGCCGCCGAAGCCGAATGAATTGTTCATGACGACGCGCACTTTCTTTTCTTTCGCTTTGTTGGCGGTGTAATCGAGGTCGCAGAGTGGGTCGGGATTTTCCAGATTGATCGTCGGTGGAATGACGCCGTCGCGGATCGCTAATGCGCAGGCAGCCATTTCCATTGCGCCGGCGCCGCCTAACAAATGGCCGGTCATGGACTTGGTCGCGCTGATGGAAACCTTGGCTTGCTCGCCAAAAACTTTTTTAATCGCCTTCGTTTCACTGATGTCGCCGAGACCGGTCGAAGTGGCGTGGGCGTTAATGTAATCGACATCGCTCGGCGAAATTTTCGCGTGCTCAAGCGCCAATTGCATGGCCCGCGCGGCGCCTCTGCCGTCATCCGGCGGCGCAGTCATGTGATAGGCGTCCGCCGAAAGTCCGTAGCCAGTGAGCTCGCAATAAATTTTCGCGCCGCGCTTCTTAGCGTGTTCAAGCTCTTCTACGATGGCAATGCCGGCGCCTTCGCTTATGACGAAACCGTCACGGTCGCGATCGAACGGGCGCGATGCGCGCTCCGGTTGGTCATTGCGCTTGCTGAGCGCTTTCATCGCGGAAAAACCGGCGAGACCAAGTTCGACGATCGCCGCTTCGGAACCGCCGGCCACAAAAATATCGGCGTCGCCGAATTTAATCATGCGCCACGATTCGCCGATCGAGTTATTGGAAGTCGCACAAGCGGTGACGATGCACATATTCGGGCCGCGCAATCCGAATTCCATCGAGATAACGCCGCTGGCCATGTTGCTGATCAGCATTGGAATGGTGAAGGCGGAGACGCGTTGCGGCCCTTTGTTCATCAATGCGCTGAATTGGTCTTCCAGCGTTTTCAGTCCGCCGATGCCGCTGCTAACGATCACGCCGAAGCGATCGCGATTGACCTTCTCCAGGTCGAGGCCGCCATCCCGGATCGACATCTTGGCGGCAGCCATCGATAACTGAACAAAACGATCCGTGCGCCGGACGTCTTTGGCATTGTTGAAAAAGTTTTTTGGATCAAAGTCGCGCACTTCACCGCCGATTTTGCAATCGTAGTTCGCCGTGTCGAAGGCTTGAATCCGGCCAATGCCGCTTTTGCCTTCAACGAGATTTTTCCAAAACGTCTCGAGATCATTTCCGATGGGCGTGATAACACCGAGGCCTGTGATGACGACTCTGCGTTCGCTGTTCATTGAGTGGTTTAGCGATTTGATGAATGAGCGATTGAAATCATTAAATCACTAAATCGCTCAATCGCTAAATTCTTCTAGCTCGTGCCCATGCCGACACTTTGCACGGCTTGGAAAAGCTTTCCTTCAGTTTTGATCGACGGCGCGATAATGATTTCGGTCTGTTGAAACTCGGCAATGCCCCTTGCACCGACGTTGCCCATGCAGGTCGTGATCGCGCCGACTAAATTTTGGCTGCCGTCGTCGACTTCGGCTGGGCCAAAAAGAATCTGTTTGAGTGAACCGGTTGTGCCGACCTTGATTCGGGTCCCGCGCGGAAGATTCACGTGTGGCGTAGCCATTCCCCAGTGGTAACCGGAACCGGGCGCTTCCTGAGCACGAGCGAACGCACTACCGACCATGACTGCATCGGCGCCGCAAGCGAGCGCTTTGCAAACGTCGCCGCCTTTGCTCATCCCGCCGTCAGTGATGATCGGAACGTAACGCGAGGTCTTTTTGAAATAAGCGTCGCGGGCGGCTGC
>WNGD01005865.1_pt1 | contig 22996 bp, 19 predicted proteins | sample 5400671 | NCBI WGS metagenome assembly WNGD01 (sample SAMN13153369, study PRJNA577476) | soil metagenome | isolation source: 40 cm soil or saprolite under grassland replicate 2 | place: USA:California | collected 2016-06-15
ACGAGCTCCTCGATCTCCGGGTTGGCCGCTACGGCGCGGCCGATCTGCTCTTCGTAGCTGGTCGCTTCCTGCTCCAGGTCGGAGGCGTCGACCGCAATCCCGGTGAGGCCCTCGAGGCGCCGCAGCAGGGCCAGCGCCGCCTTCGGGTTGGGGACGGCGGCGACGTAGTGCGGGACGGCGGCCCAGAGCGAGGCGGAGGTCATCCCGGCCCGGCGGCAGTAGTCGTGGACGACGCCGACGATCCCTGTCGGGCCCTCGTAGCTGGAGCGCTGCATGTCGAGCTCCTCGACCAGCTGCTCGTCGGAGGCGAGCCCGGTGATCGGCACCGGGAGGGTGTGCGAGACCTCGGCGACCAGCGCTCCCATCGTCACCACCATCTCCACGCCCAGCGTCTCGGCGGCGGTGGCGATCGTCTCCGAGAAGGTCCGCCAGCGCAGGTTGGGCTCGGTGCCGTCGAAGAGGACGAGATCGCGGTCGGCCCCCGGCACGCGAACGGCGGCGAGGGCGTTGCGGGGCCAATCGATGCGCCGGGCCTGCCCCTCGCTGAGGACGATCGTCGGCCGGGTCGCCTGGAAGTCGAAGTACTCCTCGGGGTCGAGCTCGGCGATCGTCTCGGCGTCCAGCGAGTCGGCGACGACCTCCAGCGCGGTCGAGGCCGCGGCGGCGGCGTCGTTCCAGCCCCGGAACGCGCAGACGAGAATGGGAGAGCGAAGCTTCGGGACGTCGCCGTCCCAGGTCAGTGAATCCACTCCTCTGAGACTACAGACGGGGTCGAGGGGGGCGGCTACGCGGCGGCGTCGGTGGCGGCGCGGTGCGGTGCGGGCCGCTGAGCGCTAGGTCAGAGGTCCTCCGCGGGTTGATCCAAGGCACGGCGGACGAGCTGGTAGGCAATGAACAGGACTAGCGCGGCGAAGGAGAGCTCGAGCGCCCGTTGGGAAACCTCGTTGGCGACCAAGACGCCGATCAGGACCCCGAGCGGCGAGAGGGCTCCGACCACCAGGGCGTCGCGCAGGTTGACGTTGCCGTAGGCGTTCTGGCGGATCGTGCCGACGAGGGCGACGACCACGATCATCAGCAGCGAGGTCGACTCGCCCTCGACCTGGCTGAGACCGAGGAAGACGGTCAGCGCCGGGACGAAGAGGACTCCCCCGCCGACTCCCACGAGGCCGCCGGCGAGGCCGCCGGCGGCGGCGAGCAGGATCGCGAGCAGCTCATCCATCGCCCGCTCCGCTCATGGAGTGCTTCGCGCTCACGGAATTATCAGCTCGATCGCGATTCCGACCAGCAGTGCGGCGAAGAGGAGCGAGACCGCGCGCTGGGAGATCCTTTGCTGGATCCCGGTCCCCAGCACGACGCCGCCGATCGCCGGGATCGAGAGCAGTAGGCCGGTGCCGACGTGGACGTTGCCGTAGATGCCGCCCTGGGCGATCGCCCCCAGCAGGCCGATCAGGACGATCGCCGCGAGGCTGGTGCCGGTGGCGAGCCGCTCCCCGTAGCCGAACCAGAAGATCAGCAGCGGCACGATCACGGTGCCTCCCCCGACCCCGAAGAGGCCGCTGAAGATTCCCGCCAGGGTGCCGATCGCGGCGAGCTTGAGGAGTCGGCGATCGACGGGCATCAGGGGGTTGAGAGCCTGTCTCGAAACTCCGCGTGCGCGACTGGCGCGCGCGCGCCAGAAGACGTACGCGGGGGGTTTGAGAGAGGCTCTAAGGCGGATGTGCGCAGTCCCAGGCCCGTCACCCCGGCGATACTAGAACCCGTGCCCCCCGAACCGGGAACGAAAGAGGCAGGCCGCGCGCTGCTCGCGCCGCTGCGCGCCGACCCCGCCCACGCCGCCATCCTCACCGACGTCGACGGGACGCTGGCCCCGATCGCGGAACGACCGGGAGAGGCGACAGTGCCTGCGGAGGCGCAGAGGGTGCTCGTCGCGCTGGCGGGGCGCTTCGGCCTGGTCGGCTGCGTCTCGGGGCGGCGGGCACTGGAGGCCCGTCGCATGGTTCGGATCAAGGGGATCGCCTACGCCGGCAACCACGGCCTGGAACTGCTGCCGCCGGGGGAGGAGGAGCCGATCCTGGACCCGGCGCTCGACCGCCCGGAGGCCGCTGCCACGTTCCTCGCCGAGCTGAGCGAGCGCGGCGGTGAGGCGCTGGCGGCGGCGGGGCTGCGGATCGAGGACAAGGGCCCGATCCAGGCGCTGCACTGGCGCGGGGCCGCGGACGAGGAGATCGCCGAGGCGCGGGCGCGGGAGATCGCGGGGGAGGCGGAGACCGCCGGGCTGCACCCCCACTGGGGCCGTAAGGTGCTGGAGCTGCGCCCGCTCGCCGGGGTCGGCAAGGACGCCGCGGTCAAGGCCCTCCTCTCGACCCCCGAAGTCGCAGCCCGTTCGCACTTCTTCCCGGATAGCGGGAAGAAGTGCGAACGGGCCCTCTACGCCGGCGACGACAGCACCGACCTCGACGCCTTTCGCGGCCTGCGGCAGCTGCGCGACCAGGGCGAGCTGGAGGTCGCGATCTGCGTCGGGGTCGTCTCGCCGGAGGCGCCGCCCGGGCTGGCCGAGCAGTCCGACCTCACCGTCGACGGTCCAGCCGGCTGGCTGGCGATCCTCGAGTCCCTGGCGAGATGAGGCGGCTTGGCCCGTCGCTCCCCATCCACCGGCGGGGAGTTTGAGAGAGACTCGTCGCCGTGCCCTACACCGACCTGCTGCGACTCACCGTCTTCCTCGTCGGCGCCGAGGCGACCGCTCTCGCCGCGATCACGGCCGTCGCCGCCGGCCGCGAGAACGACGCGACGACGATCCTCGTGGCAGCATCCTGGTGGCTGATCGCGCTCGCGATCGGCCTCTACCTGGGCCGCCCCGAGCGGGCGGCCGGCGGCGTCCGCGACGCCCTCGCCCAGGCCCGCACCGCGACCAGCCTCCCTCCAGAGACCCCCGCCCGCATAGCCCTCGGCCGCCTCTGGCCGATCGGCCTCACCGCGCTCGCCGCCGGCGTCCTCGGCATCTTCCTCCCCGGCGTCGCCGCGGTCGGCGCCGGCTACGCCCTCCTCGTAGCCCTAGCCTGGCGCACCCGAGAGGCCGCCGTCCTGGGAATCGAGCAACGCGACGGCGTCAAGTTCTACGTCGTCCCCAACTCCGCCCTCCGCCCGATCCAGCTCGTCCGCACCCCCGGCCTGCGCAGCGAACGCGTCTCTACGCCCGTTTGAGAAGCCGCGAGAAGTCTCGCCAGGGGCGCGTATTGGCGATCTCGGCCGGGGTTAGCCAGGCGCGGCGGGCGGTTGCTACCGCGTAGGCCATGTTGCCGAGGGTGTCGACGCCGTGGGCGTCGGTGTTGAGGACGATCGTCGCGCCCGCCTCGACAGCGAGGCGGGCGTGCTGCTCGGAGAGGTCGCGGCGGTTCGGGTTGCCGTTGATCTCCAGCATCGTGCCGGCGCGCGCCGCCGCCTCGACCACCGCCTCGACGTCGATCCCGTAGGGCTCGCGCCGGCCGATCAGGCGTCCGGTCAGGTGGCCGATGCAGTCGACGTGGGGGTTCTCCATCGCCGCCAGCACCCGCTCGGTCATCGCCGGCTCGGCGATCGCGAACGAGGTGTGGACGCTGGCCACGACCCAGTCGAGGGCTTCGAGCAGGTCCTCGGGGTAGTCGAGCGAGCCGTCGAGGCCGATGTTGACCTCGGAGCCGGCGAGCAGGCGGAAGCCGCGCTTGCCTTTGTTCCACTCGCGGACCTCCTCGATCCGCTGCCAGAGCCGCTCGGCGGTGACGTGGTCGCCGAAGCCGTGGCTGGCGGAGTGGTCGGTGATCGCCATGTAGGCGTAGCCGCGCTCCCGCCCCGCCGCCGCCATCTCCCCGAGCGTGTTGCGGCCGTCGGAGAGGGTCGTGTGGGAATGCAGGTCGCCGCGGACGTCCTCGACCGAGATCAGCTCCGGCAGCTTCCCCTCGCGCGCCGCCTTCAGCTCGCCCCGCCCCTCGCGCAGCTCCGGCTCGACATAGGAGTAGCCGAGCCGCTCGTAGACCTGCTCCTCGCTCGCGCAGAGCTCGACCTCCCCCGTCTCGACCTCGGTGATCCCGTGCTCGGAGACCGAGAGGCCGCGCGTCACGGCGTCTTCGCGCAGCTGCACATTGTGGGCCTGGGAGCCGGTGAAGTGCTGGAGCAGGTTGCCGAAGGCCTCTGGGGCGACGATCCGCAGGTCGACCGAGACGCCGTTGTGGGTTTGCGCCCGCAGGCCGTTGGGTCCCGGCGTCCCCGCCGCGGCGATCAGCGGGTGGGCGGCCAGGTGCCCCGCGAGGGCGGCGGGCTCGGTGGCGGTGGCGATCAGGTCGATGTCCTTGCAGGTCTCGGCCCAGCGCCGCACCGAGCCGGCGACCTCGACCCGGTTGGCGGCGGGGTGCTCGCGCAGCGTCCCCGCCAGCTCCTCGGCGATCGGCCGCACCTTGGAGAGCAGCAGGCGGCCGGGCCCCTCCCCCGGCTCGCCGAGCCGCTCCAGCGCCGCCAGCACGTTCTCCTCGACCTTCGCGCCCAGCCCCTTCAGCTCGCGGATCTGCCGCGCCTCGGCCGCCTCCCTCAAGTCCTCCAGCGAGACGACCCCAAGCTCGTCGTAGAGCCGCCTCGCCGTCTTCGCCCCCAGTCCCGGCACCCGCGTCACCTCGACCAGCGTCGGCGGGAACTTCTTCTTCAGCTTCACGGCGGAGGGAATCTCACCGGACGCAAGCAGGGCGTCGATCTTTTCCGCCAGCGTCTTGCCGACCCCGGGGATCTCGGTCGCCCGCCCTTCGGCGGCGAGCTCGGCGACCGAGATCGGGCTCTCACGAATCGCCTTGGCCGCGGTGCTGTAGGCGAGCACCCTGTATTTGACCGCGCCGTCCAGCTCGTAGAGCACGGAGAGCTCGTCGAAGGCGGCGGCGATCTCGGCGTTGGTCACGCCCCCGGACGCTAGCGAGCCGCGTACCCTTCTTCTACGCTTCGGTGCCAGGGGGGACGAAGCGCTCCCCCCGAGAGCCGAACAGGGTCGCTATACTTTCTGAAGTATTGACAGCGCAGACCACGACCGCGGGAGACCGATTCCAGTGACAGGCAAGCTCAGCGACGTGACCGACGCCACCTTCAAGTCCGAGGTCCTGGAGGTCGAGGGGCCCGTGCTGGTCGACTTCTGGGCCCCCTGGTGCGGCCCCTGCCGCGTAGTCCACCCGGTCCTCGAGGAGATCGACGCCGAGCGCGAGGATCTGAAGATCGTCAGCGTCAACGTCGACGAGAACCAGCAGACCGCCGCCCAGTACGAGGTGCTCTCGATCCCGACCCTGATCCTCTTCAAGGACGGGACGATCGCCAAGAAGGTGATCGGGGCGATGCCGAAGCGCCGCCTCGAGGCCGAGCTGGAGCCGGCTCTCGCCTAGCGGGCGCGCGCCCGACCGGCCACCCCATACACCCGAAGAGCCCATGCCCTTCGTCCACATCCACTGGTTCGAGGGCCGAACCGACGAGCAGAAGGCGGAGATCGCGAAGCGGATCGAAGCGGCCTTGGTAGAGGTGGCCGGGGCCGTCCCGGAGCACTGCTGGGTCAAGTTCTCCGACTCGAAGAGGACCGACTTCATCGTCGGGGAGCCGAAAAAACATTTAGAGTAGTCCCGAAATGAGATCGGCTGCCGCCATCTTCCTCTGCGGGCTCTTGGTCGTTATCGCGGGGAGGTGCGGCGAACGAAGAGGCCGTGACGTCGCGGCGGCCACGGTCTGCTCGCTGAAGTAGGGGTCGGCCCCCTTCTTCAGGCGCGGGCGACCGCGATGTGGAGGTCGCGGCCGTCGATGCGGATCGGGGCGCCCATGGGAGCGTCGTAAGCGACCGAGGTGGCGAGAACCTCGCCGGCGACGTAGGACTCGTGGGCGCGGGCGGCGGCCAGCAGCTCCTCGTCGCCACCCAGGGTCAGCTCGATCCGGTCGGAGATGTCGAGGCCGGCCTCTTTGCGGGCGTTCTGGACCGCGTGGACGATCTCGCGGGCGAGGCCCTCGCGGCGCAGCTCGTCGTCCAGCTCGAGCTGGAGGGCGACGGCGTGGCCCGCCTCGGCCTCGACCTCGTAGCCCTCGAGCGGTTGCAGGGCAAGGGTGACGTCGTCGGTGCCGAGGGTGTGGTCGGCGCCGTCGAGGCTGATGCCGATCTCGCCGCCGTCCGAGAGCGCCGCGGCGACATGGGCGGGGTCTAGCGCCTCGACCGCGGCGGCCACCTGCGGCATCCGCTTGCCGAAGCGCGGGCCCAGCACGCGGTAGTTCGGCTTGACCGCATAGCTGACCAGCTCCGCCTCCTCGGAGACGAAGTCGAGCTCCTTGACGTTCAGCTCGGTCGTGACCAGGTCGGCACGAGCGGAGATCGCCTTGCGCTCGGCCTCGCTGGCGACGATCACGGCGCGGCGCAGCGGCTGGCGCACCTTCACCTTCGCCTGGGCGCGGGCGGCGCGGCCCAGCTCCACGGTGAGACGAACCGCCTCCATCGCCGCCTCCAGCTCCGGGTCGGCGAGAGCGAGGTCGAGCTCGGGGAAGTCGCGCAAGTGAACCGAGTCGGGCAGCGCGCCGAGCTCCTCGGCCTCGCCCCCGGCGAGGTTGAGGTGGATCTCGTCGGCGAGGAACGGCGTGAAGGGCGCGAGCAGCGCCGCGGTCTCCAGCAGGCAGTGGCGCAGCGTCGCGAAGGCGGCACGGTCGCCTTCCCAGAAGCGGCGCCGCGAGAGCCGCACGTACCAGTTGGAGAGCTCCTCGACGTACTCGGCGATCGCCTTGCCGGCGGCGGTGCAGTCGAAGGCGTCCATGCGCTCGCGCACCACGGAGATCGTGGCCTGTAGATGCGAGAGCGCCCAGCGATCCAAATCGTTTCCGGCCGCCTCCTCTGCTCCCGCAACCCCGAGGAGATCAGATATGGACTCGGGGTTGCTTCCGCGTCCGGGGGCGGCCGGGGTCGGGAAGTCACTGGGGTTGAGGTTCTCCGCGTTCGCGTACAGCACCCAGAACGAGTAGGTGTTCCACAGCGTCAGCAGGAACTGCCGTACCGATTCCCCCACCGTGTCGACGGAGAAGCGGTAGCCCGACCAGGGCTGCTGGGCGGTCAGGTAGTACCAGCGGAAGGCGTCGGCGCCGTGGGCGGAGATCACGTCCCACGGCTCCACCACGTTGCCCTTGCTCTTCGACATCTTCTGGCCCTCGGGGTCGAGGATCAGCCCGAGGCAGACGCAGTTGCGGTAGCTGGAGCGCTCGAAGAGCAGCGTCGACTCGGCGAGCAGGGTGTAGAACCAGCCGCGGGTCTGGTCGATCGCCTCGCAGATGAAGTCGGCGGGAAAGCGCTCCTCGAAGGTCTCCTCGTTCTCGAACGGGTAGTGGAACTGGGCGAAGGGCATCGCCCCGCTGTCGTACCAGGTGTCGATCACCGACTCGACCCGGCGCATCTCGCCGCCGCACTTCTCGCACTCGAGCGTCACGTCGTCGATGTAGGGGCGGTGGAGGTCGTCGGGCACCTCGCCCCCCGCGCGCTCGCGCAGCTCGGCGACCGAGCCGGCGCAGAAACGACCATCGCAACCCTCGCCGGTGCACTCCCAGACCGGCAGCGGCGTCCCCCAGTAGCGGTCGCGCGAGAGCGCCCAGTCGACGTTGCTCTCCAGCCACTTGCCGAAGCGGCCGTGCTTGATGTGCTCGGGGTGCCAGCCGATCCCCTCGTTGTTGGCGAGCAGGCGGTCGCGAGCCTGCGAGGTGGCGACGTACCAACTGGATTTGGCGTAGTAGAGGAGCGGCGTGCCGCAGCGCCAGCAGTGCGGGTAGGCGTGCTCGTAGACCTGCTCGCGGAAGAGCAGGCCCCGGCGGTCGAGATCGTCGATCAGCGCCCGCGTCACCTCGGGATCCTTGACGAAGCGGCCCTCGAAGCCCACGACGCGGCTATCGAAGGTCCCGTCCGGCGCGACCGGGTTGTAGAGCGTGCCGTGAGAGGTCGGGTCGAAGATCCCGTTCGCCGCCGCGACCGCGTAGTCGTCCTCGCCGAAGGCGGGGGCGATGTGGACGAGGCCGGTGCCGTCCTCGGTGGTGACGAAGTCGCCGGCGAGGACCGGCGATGGGCCGCACGGGCGGTCGGTGAGATCGAAGACCGGGCCTTCGTAGGCGCGCCCCACCAGGTCCTCACCTCTGAGCTGCTCGACGATCTCGACACCCTCGCCCAGCACCCTCTCCACCAGCGGCTCGGCCAGTATCAGCGTCTCGTCCCCCACCCGAGCCTTGACGTAGGTCACGTCGGGGGCGACGGCGACGGCGACGTTGCCGGGCAGCGTCCACGGCGTCGTGGTCCAGACCAGCAAGTACTCCGCCGGCCCGCTCGTCTCCGACCGCGGGAGCGACGCCGGATCCATATCTGATTCCTCCGGCGTCGCGGGAGCAGAGGAGATGAGTGGAATTTTTATGTATATGGAGGGGTCCTCGACGTCCTCATACCCCAGCGCCACCTCGTGCGAGGAGAGTGCCGTGCCGCAACGCGGGCAGTAGGGAACCACCTTGTGCCCCTCGTAGAGCCGGTCGTCGTCCCACAATTTCCGCAGCGACCACCAGACCGACTCGATGTACTCGTTTTCCAGCGTGACGTAGGGGTCGTCGAGGTCGATCCAGAAGCCGATCCGCTCGGTGAGGCGGTTCCAGTCCTCGACGTACTCGAAGACCGACTCGCGGCATCGCCGGTTGAACTCGGCGATCCCGTAGTCCTCGATCTCCTGCTTGGAGGCGATGCCGAGCTCCCTTTCGACCTCGATCTCGACCGGCAGCCCGTGACAGTCCCAGCCGGCCTTGCGCGGCACCCGGTAGCCGCGCATCGTCCTGTAGCGCGGGTAGACGTCCTTGAAGACACGGGAGAGGACGTGGTGGGAGCCGGGGCGGCCGTTGGCGGTCGGCGGTCCCTCGTAGAAGCTCCAGACCTCTGCCCCCTCGCGGTTGGCCAGCGAGCGGTGGAAGACGTCGCGCTCGCGCCAGCGCGCGAGGACGCGCTCCTCGAGTTCGGGGAACGACTGCCTTGGGTCAACGGGCCGGAAGCCGGGCATGACCAGCGGATTCTAGGAGCGAGGAGACGACTGACTCCCAATTGATGTGCCCGCGGCGGTACGACAGCGCCGCGCCAAGCGTGTCAGCCGTGGGTGCGTGAATTGGGTGCCAGTCGTCTAGGCTGCTCGCCGCATGCCCGCCTACGACCTCAACGGAAAGGTGGCGCTGGTGACCGGCGCCGCCCGCGGGATCGGCTACGAGACGGCGCGCCAGCTGCACACGCGCGGCGCCTCGGTCGCGGTCGTCGACCTCGACGCCGCCGAGGCGCGGGAGGCGGCCGAGCGGATCGGCGAGCGCGCCCTCGGGATCGGCGCCGACGTCACCGACCAGGGAGCGATGCACGCGGCTGTCGCCGAGGCAGTCGAGCGCTTCGGCGGGCTCGATGTCGTCGTCGCCAACGCCGGCATCGCCCCGGGGACGGTGGCGACCACGAGGGGGATCTCGGTGGAGGAATGGGAGCGGGTCTTCGAGGTCGACCTGCTCGGGGTCTGGCGGACGGTGCGGGCGGCGCTGCCGCAGATCGTCGAGCGGCGCGGGCACGTCGTCGTCACATCCTCCGTCTACGCCTTCATGAACGGCGTCCTCAACAGCGCCTACGCGACCGCCAAGTCCGGGGTCGAGTCGATGGGCCGGACCCTGCGCGCCGAGCTGACGCCGCTGGGCGCCAGCGCCAGCGTCGTCTACTTCGGCTTCGTCGACACGAAGATGGTCCAGGACGCGTTCGAGCTGCCTCGCTCGGACCGCCTGCGCGAGAACGTGCCGGACTGGTTGCTGAAGCGGATCCAGCCCGACGAGGCCGGCGCCGCGGTCGTGCGGGGGATCGAAGAGCGCTCGCCGCGGATCTTCGCGCCGAAGTGGTGGCGCTACGTCTCCGCCCTGCGCGGCATCCTCAACCCGCTGCTCGACCGTCGCCTCGAACGCGACGCGACGATGCTCGCGACGATCCGCGAGGTCGAGGGCGAAGCCGACGAGCAGGGCGCCGCCGCGGTCGCAGCCGCCTCGCGCTGACTGTCCCGAGCCGATGACAGGTGCAACGTTTTTCCATCCATCGCATGGACAACGCGTTGCACCGCATGGATCGAACTAACCCGACCGCGTCAGCTCCTCCAGCAGGAAGGCGAAGGACTCGTAGGGCTCGCCGGTGGCGCGGCTGAGGCCGATCTCGCAGGTGCGGTTGCTGGAGAGATGGGCATCGAAGTCGCGGCCGGCCAGCTCGGCGGCCTGGTCGCGGGTTGCCGCCGCGGTCAGCTCCGGGCGGGAGATGCCGCGATCGCCGGCGAAGCCGCAGCAGGTCGCCGAGGGGGCGACGTAGACCTCGTCGGCGAGGGCGTCGGCGAGCGACTGCAGCCGCCCGACAAGGCCCATCTGGCGAGTCGCGCAGGTCGGGTGGACGGTGACCGAGCCGACCCTCTCGGCGACCTCGAGCCAGGGCAGCAGGCGGTCGTGCGCCCAGGCGACCGAGTCGACGATCTCCAGCTTTGCGAGCCGCTCGGCGTTCTCCTCGCTCAGCACCCCATTGCCGGGGTCGGCGACCGCCTGGGTGCAGGAGGCGGCGTCGATCACCACCGGCAGCGCCCCCTCGCCGCTCCAGCCCCAGAGGCGCTCGACCATCTCGTTCGCCTTGTGGCGGTGGGCCTTGGCGAAGCCCTTCGAGCTCCAGGGCAGCCCGCAGCAGCTGCCGGTGACCTCCGGTGGAATCCAGAGCGGTAGGCCGGCGCGACGCGAGACCTCGACCAGGGCCGCGGCGATACCCGTCGGGCCGACCCCGGCGCCACCGCCGCCCGCTTCTCCGGGCGAGTCTTCGCCGGCGCGGACCACCGGCCGGCCGAAGATGCGGTTGGTGCAGGAGGGGACGTAGACAGCGGCGGCGCCTTCGTGCAGGGTCGCCGGCAGCTTCGCGGGCGCCGGCGGAGGCAGCCCCCGCCCCCGTTTCGTCCTCCGCGCCAGCGGCCCGCCCAGGAACAGGGCGGCGCGCGCCGCGCCCTCGACCACGCCCCAGCGCTTGGCGACGGCGAGCGCCGCTCGCTCGGCGCGCTTGCCGTGGCCCTGGTGGCGCAGTTCCTTGACCAGCCTGCCGGTGTCGATCCCGACCGGGCAGGCGAGCTGGCAGGAGCCGTCGGCGGCGCAGGTGTCGAGTGAGTCGTACTCGTACTCCTTCAGCAGCGCCTTTTGCACCGGCGAGCCCGCTGGCTGGCGCGCCATCTCGCGCCGCAGCACGATCCGCTGGCGCGGCGTCGTTGTCAGGTTGCGGCTGGGGCAGACCGGCTCGCAGAAACCGCACTCGACGCAGGTGGTGGCGGACTCCTCGATCGGCGGCGTCGTCTTCAGGTTGCGCAGATGGACGCCAGGGTCGCGGTTGAGCAAGACGCCGGGGGCGAGGACGCCATCCGGGTCGGCAAGCCGCTTCACCCGCCACATCAGCTCGGTCGCCCTCTCCCCCCACTCGCGCTCGACGTAGGGAGCCATGTTGATCCCGGTGCCGTGCTCGGCCTTGAGCGAGCCGTCGTACTTGCCGACGATCAGCTCGACCAGCTTCGCCATGAAAGCCTCGTAGCGGTCGAGGTCCTCCTGCTTGGCGAAGTCCGGCGTCAGCATGAAGTGGAGGTTGCCGGCGGAGGCGTGGCCGGCGACGCCGGGCAGGAAGCCGTGCTCGCCGAGCAGCGCCTGAAGGTCGCGGGCCCCCTCGGCGATCCGCTCGGGAGGCACGCAGACGTCCTCGACGATCAGCGCCGTGCCGGGCAGGCGCAGCCGCCCGATCAGCCCGTGCAGCCCCTCGCGCACCCGCCAGGCCAGCTCGATCTCCTCTCCCTCGCGGGTGACCAGCAGGACCGCCGACTCCGGCGGCAGCTCCTTCCACTCCTCGGGCGCGCCGACCATGTTGTAGCTGGCGGTGATCAGCGCCGGCGCGACCATCAGCTCCACCGCGGTGGCGCCCGAGGAAACCAGGTCGCGGACCGGCGCGATCGCCTCGTCGATGCCGGGGAAGTGGACCCAGGCCGTCGTCGTGACCGCCGGCAGCGGCACGGTCTCGAAGACCGCCTCGGCGACGAAGGCGAGCGTTCCCTCCGAGCCGACGACGAGGCGGCGGAATATGTCGAGCGGCTGCTCGGCGTCGAGGAAGGCGCAGAGGCGATAGCCGGTCGTGTTCTTGATCGCGAACTTGCGCCGGATGCGCTCGCTCAGCTCGGCGTCGGCGCGGACCTCGTCGCGGATCGCGGTGAGGCCGGCGGCCAGCTCCGGCTCCTCCGCGACGAAGCGCTCGGCGGCGCCCGGCTCGCCGGTGTCGATCGTCGTGCCCGAGGGCAGCACCAGGGTCATCGAGCGCACCGTCGAGTAGGAGTCGTGGACGACGCCGCAGCGCATCCCGCCCGAGTTGTTGGCGATCACCCCGCCGACCGTGGCGATCTCGGTGCTGGCCGGGTCGGGGCCGAGCTTGCGCCCGTGCGGCGCCAGCATCCGGTTGGCGTGGCCGAGCACGGTCCCCGGCTTGACCCGCGCCAGCGCGCCCCCGTCCTCGACCGCGACGCCCGCGAAGTGGCGGCGCACGTCGACCAGGATGCCGTCGCTCTGCCCCTGTCCGTTGAGGCTGGTGCCGCCGGCGCGGAAGACGACCGGGATCCCGCTGCGGCGGCCGTAGGCGAGGACCTTGGCGACGTCGTTCGGGTTGTGCGCCATCACCACGGCGCGGGGGAAGAGGCGGTAGGGACTGGCGTCGGAGGCGTAGCGGACGATGTCGCTCGCCCGCCCCAGCACGCGGTCGGCGCCGAGCAGCTCCTCCAGCTCGCCGCGCAGCGGCTGCGCGACGCCGGCGGCGATCTCGTCCGGCGCGCGGTCGGTGGCGGGCTCGGTTGCCGGCGGCGCCAGCGAGGAGACATTTCGCTCCAGCAGCGCCATAGGTCCGACCTTAGAAGAGGGACATCCCCGGCGCCACCGGGACTTCGACCAGTTCCGGCTTCGAAGAGGCGGGCGCCTTGGCCAGCGCGTCGCGCACCTCGTCGCGCCCCTTGACCCGATGGGCCTCGACGCCGTAGCCCTCGGCGACCGCGGCAACGTCGAGCCCCGGCAGGTCGAGCCCGGGCGCCCCCTGCACCGACTCGACGTCGGCGAACCACTTGAGGATCGCGTACTCGTCGTTGCGCAGGACGAGGAAGGTCACCGGCACCTCGTAGGCGGCGGCGCTCCAGAAGGCCGTGATCGCGTACTGCGCCGAGCCCTCGCCGAGGACGCAGACGACCGGGCGGTCGGGCTGGGCGAGCTGCACGCCGACCGAGGCGGGGAGGCCGAAGCCGAGGCCGCCGCCGGAGCTGAAGTAGTAGCTGCCCGGCCGCGAGAGGCGCAGCTGGTTGCGCAGTGCAAGGGTGCTGGCGGGGGACTCGAGGACGACGATGCCGTCCTCGGGGAAGACCTCGGCCAGGGCGGAGTGCACCGTCGAGGAGTTGAGCGGATCCTCGGCGGGGATTTCGGTCGGGCCGGAGTTCGGCTCGGGAACCGGGCGCGAGGACTCCGGAACGGCCTCGAGCAGCGCCCCCAGGGTCAGCCTCACGTCGGCGACGATCGCGTCGCCCATCGGCGCGCGCGCCGCCTCGTCGGGGTCGCTGGTGATCGCCACCAGCTCCGCCCCCTCGGGCAGAAGCGGGCCGGGGATGTAGGGGTAGTAGGGGAAGACGGAGCTGCCGGCGACGAGGATCAGGTCGTGATCCTCCAGGGTCTGCGCCACCGGGCCGATCGCCGGCGGCAGGACGCCGCGGAAGTTGGGGTGGTTCTCGGGGAAGCCGATCCGCCCTCCTCCCGGCGCCGGCGTCGCCCAGACCGGCAGGCGCTGGCGCTCGGCCAGCGCCACCGCAGCGTCCCAGGCGCCGCTGGCGTCGATCTCGGGGCCGGCAACCAGGACCGGGTTGCTCGCCGCCTCGAGCCGCTCGGCGAGCGAGCGCACCGCCTCGGGGTCCGCCGTGGCGCGAGCGCTGACCGTCCGCCCGATCGCGTGCCGGGCGTCAGCCTCCTCGACCTCGGCGTACCAGTCGTCCATCGGCAGCGAGACGAAGATGGGACCCCGCGGGGGAAGCGAGGCGAGGTGGGCGCCACGCGCCAGGGCCAGCGGCACGTCCTCGGCCCGCGCCGGCTCGTAGGCCCACTTGACCAGGGGGTGGGGCATGCGGATCGCGTCGCGGTTGGTCAGGTTCGCCTGAAGCGTGATCTGCGCCCGCACCTGCTGGCCGGCGGTGATCAGCAGCGGCGAGTGGTTGGCCTGCGCGTTGAAGATCGCCCCCATCGCGTTGCCGACGCCGGGGGCCGTGTGCAGGTTGGCCACCGTGGTCCGCCCCGAGGCCTGCGCGTAGCCGTCGGCCATCCCGACCACGACCGCCTCCTGGAGGGCGAGCACGTAGCGGAAGTCGGCGGGGAAGTCGGCCAGCATCGGCAGCTCGGTCGAGCCGGGGTTGCCGAACATCGTCGTCATCCCCCGCTCCCGGAAGAGGTCGAAGCTGGCCTCGCGAACGGTCGGCATCGCGCAACCCTAGATGAACGATTCCGATTGAAGCACCCACGGATGACGCGCCTGGCGCGGCGCTGGATCGGCACCCACGGCCTCGCGCGTAGCGATGCTACGCGCAGCGGCCGCGTGCACCGCCCAGCTTGGCCAGTCGCGCCCCCGCGGGCACGTCAATCGGGAATCGGTCATCTAGCGTCGCGGTTCTCAAGCAAACCCCCCGAAACGGTCGATAAGCGGAACGTGTCGAGGTCAACGGTCCGAATAGCCGCTGTCGCAGCCGTTGCCGCAATCTGCTGCATAGCTACCACTTCAGCGAACGCGGGCCCGGCCACGACCCGCCTCGTCTACGCAACCGGGGAAATCGTCCCGATCCCGGCCTCGGTCCCGCACGAAGAAGGCGACATGGTCGACCGCCGCATCGTGCCGGACCTGCGCTGGATCGCCGCGCACTTCCCGATCTACGTCACCGACGGCTACTCCGGCCCGCTGCCGAACGGCGAACACGTCGGCTGCGACAACTGCCACGTCAGGGGCTCCGACCACTACAACGGCCTCGCGGTCGACGTCGTGCCGCTGCACTGGAGCGACAAATGCGACGCCAACTGGCGCGGCATCACCAGGCTCGCCCAGTGGGCCGAGCCGGTCCAGAACCATCCTGTTCCGCCCTTCCGCTGGGTCGGCTACGACGGCGACGCCGGCCACGGCTGCGGCAACCACCTGCACCTCTCCTGGGAACACGCCCCCGCGCCGCAGTTCCAGCTCGCCGAATGGGTGACGGTCTTCCCGGTCCGCACCCAGGAAGTCACCCCGCATCCTCGTGGCGGCAGTACGGCGACGCAACCCAAGTCGGGCGCGCCGAAGCGCCCGAGCGGGCCGGCCGGCGGCATCTCGGTCACCCAGAGCGGCGGCGTCTCGACACACGGCGACTGACCTAGGATGGCGGCCGATGCGCCGCCGCCTCTCAGTCGCCGCAGTCAGCTTGGCCGGGCTGCTCGCAGTGGGCAGCGCTGGTTGCGGCGGGCCGAGCGATGAGACACCGGTCGCCTGCCTGGACGGGCCGGGCGCCTACCTCGGCGCGCTCGGCGACGCGCCCGGCGCGGTGAGGCTGCGCGGCGAGACGCCGATCGGCGACTGCCTCGTGGAGAACCAGCAGGGCGGCGATCTCGCCACGGTCGGGGGGACGATGGTGGCGGTGGCGACCAAGCTCAACGCCCAGGCCCGCGCCAACCCCGGCGGCGCCGCCAACCTGCGGCTCGGCTACCTGCTGGGGGCCGTGCAACGCGGCGCCGAACGGACCGACGGCATCCACGCCGAGCTGCTCCGCCGCCTCGCCACCGCCGCCCGCTACAGCCCCGACAACCGCCCCCTCCCGCCAGCGTTCTATCGGGCATATCGGAGTGGATACGCTGCCGGGCATAGAGATGGTTGAAACTACGAACGGCCGTGAAAACCAAGCAGGTCGGGGGACGCAGGGAGCGAGGTGAGGGGAGCGCACTGTTTGGTGCGTGACCCGATCCGAGCGACTGAGGACGCCGAGATGCGCCGGTTTGCAGCGGCCGCGATCGAGAGGCGCAATGCCAGAGCAGTTGTGGGGCGGTGAGACAGTGAAGGCAGTTGAGAACTTCCCGGTGTCGGGGGACCGTGTCCCGGTATCGGTGATTCGCTGGCTGGGACGGCTGAAGGCCGCCGCCGCGCGCGTCAACGGCGGGCTGGGGCAGCTGGACGGCGGGCTCGCCGAGCGGATCGCCGAAGCCGGCGACGCGGTCGCCGCCGGCGAGCACGACGACCAGTTCCCGGTCGATGTCTTCCAGACCGGCTCCGGGACCTCCTCCAACATGAACGCCAACGAGGTAATCGCCAAGCTGGCCGGCGAGGGGGCCCATCCCAACGACCACGTAAACATGGGTCAGTCCTCCAACGACGTCTTTCCCTCAGCCGTCCACCTCGCCGCGCTGGGAGAGGTGACGCACGACCTGCTGCCGGCGATGGACGGGCTCGCCGCCGCGCTGGAGGCGAAGGCCGAGCAGTTCGCCGACGTGGTCAAGGCCGGCCGCACGCACCTGATGGACGCGGTTCCGGTCACCCTCGGCCAGGAGTTCGGCGGCTACGCCGCACAGGTGCGGCTCGGCGCCCAGCGGGTCGAGGGGACGCTGCGGCGGGTCGGCCAGATCCCGCTCGGCGGCACCGCGACGGGGACCGGCCTCAACACCCACCCCGAGTTCGCCGCCAAGGTGAGGGAGACGCTGGCCGCCGAGACCGGCCTGGCGATCTCCGAGCCGCTCGACCCATTCGAGGCGCAGGGCAACCGCGACGCGCTGGTCGAGCTGTCGGGGGCGCTCAAGGTCTACGCCGTCTCGCTCAACAAGATCGCCAACGACCTGGCGCTGATGGGCTCGGGGCCGCGTGCCGGCCTCGCCGAGCTGCGCCTGCCGGAGCTGCAGAAGGGCTCCTCGATCATGCCGGGCAAGGTCAACCCGGTGATCCCCGAGGTGGTGATCCAGGTCGCCGCCCAGACGATCGGCAACGACATGGCGATCACGGTCGCCGGCAGCCAGGGCCAGTTCGAGCTCAACGTGCGGGTGCCGCTGATCGCCCGCAACCTGCTCGACTCGATCGAGCTGCTCGCATCGGCCTCACGCCTGCTCAACGAGAAGTGCGTCGCCGGGATCGAGGCCAACGAGGAGATGACCGAGCGCCACGCCGAGGCGACGCTGGCGACGGCGACCGCCCTCAACCCCCATATCGGCTACGACCGCGCCGCCGACATCGTCAAGGCGGCGGCCGAGTCGGGCCGCTCGTTGCGCGAGGTGGCCCTGGAGCAGGGGGTCGAGCCCGCGGTCCTCGAGGAGGCGCTGGACCACCGCCGCATGGCCCGCCCGCACGAGTAGGGATCTCGTCAGGCGGCGCGGGTCCGTGCCGCCTCGACAAGACTCTCGGCACGCCGCCAGGCACGCTTGCGCTGCTCGGCGGTAACCGGCGGGGCTGCGTATCCTGCCCGTGTCTTCATTTGCAGGAGGGCACGAAGGTCGTTGCCGAGTTGCCTCCCTTCGGGAGTCACCTTCGACAGCTCAGCAGCCGCCTGGAGATGATCCTGACCCTGAACGAAGTGGCCTAGGGCCTTGCAGCAGATCACATCCGAGGCGGCAATTCCCGCATGTACGCACAGGGTGACCAGGGCATCGCCGATGTCGGCCTCGTCGTCTGCGAGGTCTCGAGTCATTGCGGCGACATCCAGGAACTGTTCTGCCTTGCGCAGCCGTCCGGTCACGATCTCGTCGTCGCACTCGCGCAGGCGAGTCGCCATCACGTGGCCTCCCCTTCGACCAAGCTGCGAATGGAGCGCCGTGACCCGTACAGCTCGATCCCGTCGGTGAGCGCCTCTTCGATCACACGGCGAACCGCTGCGTCTCCCAACTCATTCTCACCGTATTCGAGGATTCGCGCTTCGTTGCCTGTCCAGCCGCTCGCTTGCTCTTCCAATAGGGCAAGTTGCTCTCGCCATCTAGCTGCTCCCTCTCCGACACCCGAGGGCCGGATCACGAGCAAATCGAGATCGCTATGGGGCCCGGCCTCTCCACGGGCGACCGAGCCGAAGATCAGCACCGAATGCGGGGACGTTCCCCAAGCGGAGATCGTGCTCCGAAAACGCGCGACAAGCTGGGCCCGCAAGGTGACCAGGCCCTCGATGTGGGGAGCGGCCACGTGATCTCGGTTGAGCTTGTAGAGATTCGCGCGACCGGCTCGCCGGCTGACGACGATGCCCTGCTCGACCAATCGCTCCGCCGCCCTGCGGATGCCGCTCTCCGAGCCGCCTCTGAGCACCCTATGTATGCGGCGACCGCTGAACTCCTCTTCCGCACCGGCGAGGACAGCGAGGACATCGCCGTCCAGTGTGGGTGCGACTACGGTCAAGGGACGCCTAAAATCCATTTCCATCCACACTATAGTGGGGATATCAGCACTATAGTGAGGACCTGCGGCCGGCGCAAACCACGATGCAGCTATCCCTGGAAGGTGACGAAGCGCTCCTCGGTCAGCTCTTGGACCGCGAAGGCGGGTCCCTCGCGGGTGTTGCCGGAGTCCTTGACGCCGCCGTAGGGCATCTGGTCGGCGCGGAAGGTGGGGACCTCGTTGATCAGGACGCCGCCGAAATCGAGGGTCTTCGCCGCCTCCAGGCCGCGACCGACGTCGCGGGTGAAGACCCCCGCCTGCAGCCCGTACCGGGAGTCGTTCGCCAGCCGCAGCGCCTCGCCGAAGTCCGAGTAGCGGTCGATCGTCGCCACCGGGCCGAAGACCTCCTCGCACCAGACCTTGGCATCGCGTGGCGGGCCACCGAGCAGGGTCGGCGCCAGGCAGCGCCCCTCGTCGACCAGCTCGCCGCCGCTGAGCAGCTCGGCACCGGCGGCGACCGCCTCGTCGACCCACTCCTTGACGCGGTCGCGGTCGCCGGGCGAGATCAGCGGGCCGACGTCGGTCTCGGGGTCGAGCGGGTCGCCGACCCGCAACGCCTCGGCGTTGGCGACGAAGCGCTCGACGAAGGCGTCGGCGATGTCCTCGTGGACGAGCACGCGCTGGATCGAGATGCAGCTCTGGCCCGCGTGGGAGAAGGCGTGGAGCTTGGCCTTGTCGGCCGCGGTCTCCCAGTCGCCGTCGGCGTGGACGATCAGCGGCGCGTTCGACCCCAGCTCGAGGTTGATCTTCTTGTGGGGGACGCGGCTGCGGATGCCCCAGCCGACCGCAGAGGAGCCGGTGAAGGTGAGCGCCCTGGTCAGCTCGTGCTCGACGATCGCGTTGCCGACCTCCGAGCCCGGGCCGGGGACGACGCTCAGCCACCCCTCCGGCAGGCCCGCCTCGACCAGGACCTCGGCCAGCTTCAGCGCCGAGATCGGCGTCTGCCCGGCCGGCTTCAGCACGACGGCGTTGCCGGCGGCGATCGCCGGGCCGAGCTTGTGGGCGACCAGGTTGAGCGGGAAGTTGAAGGGGCTGATCGCGCCGACCACGCCGTAGGGGACGCGCAGCATCACGCCGAGCTTGCCGGCGCCGGCCGGCGAGGCTTCCATCGGCACCGTGCCACCGGTCAGCTTGCGCGCCTCGACGGCGGAGAAGGCGAGTGTGTCGACGCAGCGCGCCGCCTCCACCCGCGCCGTCTTCAGCGGCTTGCCTGCCTCGGCGGCGATCGTCACCGCGAGGTCATCGATGCGCTCGCCGACCAGCTCGGCGGCGCGGTCCAGCACGGCGGCGCGCTCGTGCTGGGGGAGGTCGCCCAATTCGAACGCCTCCTGCGCCGCCTGCGCGGCGCGGTCGACGAGCGCGGCGTCTCCCTGGGCGACGCGACCGACGACGGTCCCGTCGTAGGGGCTGAGAACCTCGTCCCACTCGCCGGTGTCCAGCCACGCGCCGGCCAACAGGAGCTTGTGATCCACCGCCTGCACAGTATGCGTCGCCATCTCCGACCTCCTCGGTTCGCTTGTTTCAGACTAGAGCAGGCCGCTACTCCTCCAGCGCGAATCTGTTGCCGACGAAGATGCTCGCCGATCTACACCCGCGCTCCCCTGTCCACACCCACCAGTGGCGCCTTTTCCCCCGTATGCGGGAGAAAAGCGCCACGTCCCGCTTGGCCGTCGCGGTGACGACCCTTGTCGGCTTCCTTCTCTTCGCGCCGGCCGTTCAGGCCAGCGTCAGATGGGTCGTGCACGGCCGGGGCTTCGGCCACGGGGTCGGGATGAGCCAGTACGGCGCCTATGGCTACGCCAAGCACGGCAAGGGCTACCGCTACATCCTCGCCCACTACTACACGGGGACGTCGATCGGGCAGCTGCCCGGTCCACGGATCGTCCGGGTCCTGCTCGAAATCTCGGCCGGAGACGTCGGCTTCAGCGGCGCGACCAGCGCCTGCGGCAAGGCGCTAGACCCGCGCCGTGAGTACGAGGCCCACCGGGTCGGCTCGGGCGTGAAGTTGCGCAGCTCCAGCGGCAAGCCGCTCGCCGACTGCGGCCGTAAGCTGCGCGCCGCCGGCAACGGCCGCGTCGAGATCGCCGGGGTCGGAAGCTACCGCGGCGCGCTGGAGGCGGTGAGCACCGACAGCGACGCCGCCTCGCTCAACGTGATCGACGCGGTGCCGGTCGACCAGTACGTGAAGGGCGTCATACCGAACGAGTCGCCGGCATCCTGGCCACAGGCGGCTCTGCGCGCCCAGGCGCTCGCCGCCCGCTCCTACGCGCTCAGCGTGCAGGTGAGCGGCAACGGCTTCGACCTCTACGACACCACCGCGAGCCAGGTCTACGAGGGGATCTCCAGCGAGACGGCCGCCACCGACGAGGCCGCGAACGCGACCCGCGGCCAGGTGGTCATGTACGGGGGGAAAATCGCCCAGACCTACTTCTCCGCCTGCTCGGGCGGCCACACCGAGAGCGTGCAGAACGTCTTCTTCGGCCCCGCCGTTCCCTACCTGGTCGGCGTCCCCGACCCCTACGACTACTACTGTCCGCTCCACACCTGGACGCTCAGGTTCAGCGGCCCCGAGATCAGCTCCAAGCTGGGTGCCTACCTGGACGGCAGGCTGAAGCGAGTAGTCGTCACTCAACGTGGCGTCTCCCCCCGCATCGTCTGGGCGCGGCTATATGGAACAGGGGGCATGACCAAGATCCGCGGCGACCAGCTCGCCTCGGCCCTCGGCGCCTACGACCGCTGGATGACGTTCACCAAGGTTGTCGACTGAGGGTCAGACACCCTCTGACCCTCAGCCGTCAGCGTATGGCTGAACGGGTATCCCGTGGTCTGTCTCCCGCATGCCGAACTCATACGCAGCCCCGGCTGAGAGGGTGAGCTGGCGGGGGGAGCGGGGCGGCTGTTCGACCGTCAGCTCGAGGTCGGCGACGGAGCAGTTAATCGTGTTGTGCTCTGGGCCCTTGGGGTCGGCGTAGACCCAGCCGACGAAGTCCTTCTTGGGAGCTGAAACCTTGCCGCGGACGAGGATGTCCTTGCCCGGGAGGACAAACTCGCAGGCGGTCGGTGACTCTCTGATCGACGCCGAGCGAATCTTGCCGAAGCCGCCGAGGCGGTGGGCTTCGCCGTCGAGCACCAGCATCCCCGAGGGAAGCCAGGGGGTCGTCCGGGAGCCGAGTTTGATCCGCGCGGCGCCGGCGTCGAAGTAGGTGTCGGAAGCGCCGTCGAATCCGGTGCCCTCCAGCCAAACCCAGCGCTCGGCATGCTCGCTGCCCCAGTTGTGGCCGATCATCCCCGGCCAGCCCGCGAGGTCGATCGCCTCGCCGTCGACCTCGAGGCGGCCGTCGAAGCGAGCATCCGGGTAGGGGGCGACGAACTTCGTGCGGGGCACGGGCGCCCGGTAGAGCCAGTCGGCGGGCAGGTACTTGCAGGGCTCGGCGTCGCCGGAAAAGGCGAAGTCCCAAGTGGCTTTGAGCGCGTCCGTCTCGACAGCGCCGGCAGCCTTGCCCGGCCCGATCTCCGCGCCGTCGACGCGGATCCACGACCCGGCGGGGGCTGACAGCTCGGCGGCGGGCACCGTCACCTTGGTCGCCCGCGGCCCCTCGGCGTCGCGGTCGAAGAGGACGAACCAGATCGAGCCCTTCGGCTCCGCCCCTGGCTGCTTGTGGACCGTGTGCCTGATCCAGATGCCCTGCCCTCCCCTGGGTCGGCAGGCCTTGATGTAGAAGCTCTCGTAGTGACCCGCCTTTCCCGCCACACGCGGGAACCGCGCCCCTTGATCCATGCTCCGAACCTTAGAGCCCGAAAACCAAGCAGGTCGGGGGTCGCAGGGAGGCTGGTGAGGGGAGCGCACTTTTTGGTGCGTGACCCGATCCAGCCGACCGAGGACCCCGAGATGCGCCGGTTTGCAGGGCTCTAAACCTTGATCGTGATCACGTCGCCGTCCTGGACGACGTAGTCACGGCCCTCGACGCGGAGCACGCCCCTGTCGCGCGCCGCGGCGTAGCCGCCGGACTCGACCAGGTGCTCCCAGCCGATCGCCTCGGCCTTGACGAAGGCGTCCTGGATCTCCGTGTGGATCGTCCCGGCCGCCTCCCAGGCGGTCGAGCCCCGGGCAAGGGGACGAGCGACCGCTTCCTTGTCCTCGCCCGCGGTGAAGAAGGTGATCAGCTCGAGCAGCTCGTAGGCGGCGCGGACGAGGCGGGCCAGTCCCGAGCCCTCGACCCCGTAGGACTCGCGCATCTCCTCGGCCTCGACAGCGTCGAGCTCGGCGAGCTCGCTCTCGAGCCGGGCGCTTACCGCGACGACGCCCGCCTCGACGGCGGCCGCGTGAGCCCTGACCGCTTCTGGCGCCTCGGCGTCGCCCTCGTCGACGTTGGCGACGTAGAGGATCGGCTTCGAGGTGAGCGCCTGGAGCAGCCGCGCCGCCTCGGGCGCCGCCTCCGGAACCGGGACGGTGCGGGCCGGCCGGCCGGCGCCGAGTGCCTCGAACACCGCCTGCAGCCAGTCCTGCTCGGCAAC
>WNGD01003259.1_pt1 | contig 22986 bp, 21 predicted proteins | sample 5400671 | NCBI WGS metagenome assembly WNGD01 (sample SAMN13153369, study PRJNA577476) | soil metagenome | isolation source: 40 cm soil or saprolite under grassland replicate 2 | place: USA:California | collected 2016-06-15
ACTTGGTCATCGCCGAAAGGAAAGTTTGTTGGCGCTGGCAAGGAGATTTCAGAGGAGCTGGGACGCAAGCCCGAGTCCACAGACCTGAACGAGCGGCATCCCTTTGATGTCGAGATTTTGCGTATTCCGCCGGGGAAGGCTCCCTACTCGTATCATTCGCACAGCGCACAGTGGGAGTTCTACCATGTGATTTCAGGCAGCGGCGTCGTCCGCCACAAAGATGGGACCACTACGATTGAGGCTGGCGACGCATTCATTTTCAAGCCGGGTGAGCCTCACCAGATCACCAATGACACCACCCAAGACATGATCCTTTACGTCGTGGCCGACAATCCGATTGGCGATACATACTATCAGCCCGACAGCAATAAGTGGGGTGTGCCGATACCGGAGCGCAGACTGGTTCGTTCGGACGCGCTGGATTATTTCGATGGTGAAGAATGAAACCGTCGCCTAACTAATCGCTCGAGCCAACCGCTGGCCGTTGTGAAGTCCACGTTTGATTTTATGAAACCGTTCTCCATGTTTGCCGCGCTCGCCGCCGCCAGCGGTGGCTCAGCTCCGTCTCGTTAGACGCATAAATGAAAATCGAAGCCGACCTAGCAACAATCTACTCGCTCACAAGCGAGCCAGCACCAAAGGGAATAATTATCGAGCGCAGTGCGGTAAAATCGTTCAGCACGCACCTGAACATAAATATCGATCCCGCCGAAATCATTAAAGCCGTGGCTGTCGCCTCATGGCTTGTCGCCGCTGCTATCGGGAGTCTGAGGCGTGGTAAAAATGTGTATGTGAATGGTAAACGCCTTCCCCCAGACGAGGCTGGAGCCATAAAGATGGTAACGGACGTTGTCGATGCCGAGCAGAAGCAAAATCAGACTCGGGAGTAGCACGGCCCAATGACGTCTAACCAGGCGCTGCAGCCGACCGGCCCCCGGCTTTGCGCCTTCGCTTCGTGGCTCAGCGGCGGCTGAGCTTTTTCTCGTTAGGGTGCACATGTCTCAGAGCAAACCACTGAAGTGGCATCGCATGGACGAACTCGCGGCCCGAGAACTCGCGAATGCGACGCAGTCGCCTAACGTCTTCTATCCAGTTCAACTCCCGCTCAGCGCCGCTCCGACGAATTTCCAGGCTATGCCAGGAGCAGTTTCCTACTTTGCCAGCAACTTCCTGTCTCCTGTAGTTTCGTCACAAGGCGTCACGATAGGCGGCGAAATTGTTCTCGCGCGAACCCATGCCGACTTGGTCAAGGCGTACAACTTTATGGTGGCAACATCGTCAGATGGAAACGTCTACTTCAGCGGTCCATACAAAGATTTCCCAGCACACCATATTCAGTCGTCGTCTCCGGTTATCGTCTCAAGTCTTTTTGGGCACTCGCCTGCGGGTAAGTCGCGCGGGGGGCCCCTAACCAATCAGTGAAGCCAACGGCCCCATTTCGAAATAAGTTCAGCGTGTTTGCCACGATACCCTGCCGTGGCTTATCTCTATCTCGTTAGACGCAGAAGCCGCCAATGAACACCGCTAAGCTCAAAGCGCACTTGGAGCGCATCAGATCAGCAGGAGATGTGAATCCATCGTGGAAGGGCGTCGCAGATACAACCCATGCTTTTGCCGCCTTTCTAGCCGATCTGGCGGCGGAGGCGGAAGAGTCGCAACGCAAACTCACGCGACTTACTTGGGTGCTCCTCGCCTTTACCGTTGCTTTCCTGTTGGTCGCCGCAATTCAGACTGTGAAAATGTTCCTTTCCTAGTTATCTCGCTCATCGTCGCGATTCGCGACGATGAGGCAACTAAACCTAAATCTATGCGTATTAAAGTAGCCCAATTAACAGTGATTTCGCTTGCGGTCCTGGCAACAGTCCAGGCTCACGCTTCGCCAGAAGAGCGCGCGCAGATATTCAAAGCACAAGCCTTAAAACAGCTTCTTGGCGACGGCTGGATGGATGTTAGTCCAAGAGTCGCAGTCCCAGCTTGTCTTCGAGAGGCCAATGACCGGTTGGGGTGCGCCCCTCGTTCAAGCGCTCACGACGGGCGCAAACGGGACAAACCCCGTGATCCGATGGACTTTGACATTCGTGCCGGCTACCGAGCACTACACAAATTATTATGCTCAGGCAGTGATGACGTCTCAGAACGCGTTCGGCCAAACGACAATCATTCCGCTCAAGAATCCCAAGAATCGAACATATATCGAATCAAAACTGCGAGCTGCTAGCGATTCGATGCCAGCTAAATACAAAAGGCAAGAACCTACTACGCATCGATAAGCACCTAGCACCGTTAAACGTCTAACCAATCAATGCAGCTGACGCCGGGCCGTCGTACTATCCAGTTTTCACATGATTAAAACCCTTCAACCTTGTCTTCACGCCACTCATTATTGCTAGCCCTATTTCCACAACTTCCGGCGAATGAGAGACTCGAATTGACCTACCCCAGCTCAGCCTCGCTTCGGGGAGAGCCGTAATATCAAGCGCACCACTGGCATCGGCATCAGTCGAGTCAGAAACATTGCAAGTTTCATTGCAAATCCAGGAATCACGAGCGGCCGGTCTGCTTCCAGTGCTGCCAGCGCCTGGCGCACGACTTGTGCGACCGGAACTTGGAGAAAGTCAGGGCCTGGGCCGGGCTTGACGTTCCGGCCGGGACGGCTGGCGACTTCTTGAAATTCCGTGCGCACGGGACCGGGGCACACAGCGCATACCCTTACGCCTGTACCTCGGAGTTCAGCCCGAAGCGCTTCAGAGAAGCTTGTGACGTAAGCCTTGGTAGCGGCGTAAACGGCGTCACCAGGGATCGGAAGAAAACCAGCCGACGAACTGACATTGAGAATTCCACCCCGGCGGTTCGCGATCATTTGCGGAAGCAAATGGCGAGTGAGCGACGTGAGCGCGACCATGTTTACGAGTGCCATTTGCTCATTTCGCATTGGATCGCTCGTGGCAAACGGCCCGCTATCGCCGAGCCCGGCGTTATTGACTAAAAGATCGATATTGATCTTATCACACGCGAGCGAATCGATAAGCAATTCGATCTGCCCTTTGTCGGCAAGATCGACAATGCGAACGTGGACGTCCAGGTTTGGATTTCGGTTCAACAATTCGTCGCGTAAATCGGCTAAACGTTCGCTTCGTCGTGCGAGGAGAACAATTGAGCGCGCACGGTTGGCAAGTTGTCGCGCAAATTCGCGGCCTATGCCGGAAGAAGCACCCGTGATCAGCGCGCTACAATCATTGAGCTTCATCGTGGGCAAGTGGCGAGTTGTCTGTTTTCGCTAGTCCCGTCAGCTCGCGTCTTGTCAGCACGCGCCAATGCCCCTGGGGCAAATCGCCCAGCCGAAGATTTCCGATTCGGACGCGGACAAGATGTTTGACGCGGTAGCCAACGGCTTCAAACATGCGACGAATCTGCCGATTTATTCCCTGCTGCAACACAACGCGCAAACGCGTGGGCGAGACTGAATGAAGACGCGCGATTTTGGCTCGCTGGCCATCGAGAAAAATTCCCCGCAGCAATTTCGGCGCGAGCGCTTGGTCCCACGCCCGATCCAGCGTCATCTCATATTCCTTGTCGGTCTTATAACGCGGGTGGGTAAGGCGCTGCGCGAGTTCGCCGTCATTTGTGAGAAGAAGCAAACCTTCAGTTTGCGCGTCCAGACGTCCGATGTTGAAGAGCCGGGAAAATTTTTGGGGAAGCAGATCAAACACAGTGTCGCGCGCCTGCTCATCTTTTCGGGTCGAAACAAATCCGGCGGGTTTATGCAGCATGATGGTAAGCGCTGGAGCGACGCGAACTAGTTTGCCATCGACCTTGACGTGGTCATGCGCGCTGGGCTGTGCGCTGAAGTTTGTGCAGACTTTACCGTTGATGGTGACGCGACTCGCCGCGATCAACTCATCACAATGTCGGCGCGATCCGACGCCAGCGGCTGCGAGAAAACGGTTGAGGCGCAAGAATGAGTTACAAGAGTAACAAAAGTTGGATCGTTACAAAGGCTCGTTTTTTTTGAGGTTTGTCACTCTTTTAATGGTTCACCTTCGCGCGAAGGGCGTCACACATCTGGCTTCGTTTTCGGCAGGCCGATGACTTTACTGCCTTTCTTCCATTGACCCCGCTTCTTTAGAAGCTCGATGCGCTCGAAGCGTTTCAGCACATTGCGTCTGGCAGCTATGGTGCTCACTCCTTTTAAACTGCGATGTTGCGACATAATTCTTTTCTCTCGCGAAATGAGCCGGCACATTAAGCCGGCCTCCAGATTTTTCAACTTTAGATCGCCCGTCCCTCGCGTCCCGATGCACCTTTAGAGCTGATTACCGAGCACCACGTACGTCCCCGACGTGATGACTTGGTGATAAATGTGAAAGCGACTGGTGAATAGCTGTTTCCAGTAATCCGCCCGGCTTTGCTCCACGATGAGATAAACCGCATCGGGTTGAGCCCATTTCTCCAAGACCGCGTTTTCATTCAGAAAAATATCGACCGGCGGCGTGCCCAGCGGCGCCGCTCTCTGGCGGTTTTGATTAACAAGAAAGAACTTCCGGTTCAGATAAAAAATTAGGCTACTGCTCTCATCCAGCGGCCCTTCAAAAATCGTATCGCCGCCTGCTTCGAGGCGCGTATTTAGAAATCGGGCTACATCGGCGAGTGAAAAATAGGGCGCGGTTCGCGCGACCCCATCCATCATGCTGAGCCCAATTGGAACCATCGACGCAGCCAGGACGATGGCAGCGAGTTTCTCGCGCCGTTTGAAAATAAAGTAAAGCGCCAGCAGCGAGAAAAACACGAGAGAGCTACCCGTAATCACCAGCAATGGACGTAATGCCAGCCAAGCTGAAATGGGCATATCGTGTAATGCCTTCCAGGCGGTCCAGCGCGCATCCATCGCGCCCCAGTCTCCGTTCAAAGCGCGCGCGGCGCTGGCAAGGAAGAATGCCGCCGCGGCGCTCATCAAGCCGGTGAGACCCACGGCGAACGCGCCCGCGGCGCGCCACCTCTGTGGCATCCGGTCCCATACGAGTGCCGCCCAGAGCGCAAACGCGCTCCACATACTCATCGAATAATAATCCTGCCGTTGCCCCAGAAAGAGCAGCGGGACAAAAACGACGCCCATCCAGCAAAGCGGCAGTGCGTCGGCGAAATTGATCTCAGGTGGCCGCATCACGCGGCGCCAGGCGAACATCACTCCGGGGAGCAGCGCGATCGACCACGGAAACCACCAGGCCAAATGCATAAACACAAATTGATAGGCAGGCACGCCCAGGTAATCATGCGTTTCGTCGGAAAGCCCGCGTAGATGACCTAGCCATTCCGAGCTGAGTAAACGAGGAAAATAACCCGGAAAATGCAGTTCCGCCCAAATATGCCAAGGGGCAACGATTAAAAGAAAGATCGCCAGATATTCCCATCGTAAAAGCGCGCGATATCGCAGTCGCGCTTCGCGATAAAATATCGACAGCAAAAGAAAAACTGCCGCCGGATAAACAACGCCGAGTAAACCTTTGGTAAGGCAGGCGAAGGCCGAGCAAATCCAAAAGCCGGCGAACCAAGCCCGCCGGTGACGCCTGCGCTGATAACCACACAACCCGCAGAAAATCGCGCCCGCGATGAACGCGCTTACGAGCGGTTCGGGCATGACAATGCGCGCTAGCAAAAATGTGCCGCAGAAGCTGAGATAAATCAGACCGCCAATGAAGCCGCGCCAGTAATCCGTAAGCTTTTCTCCAATCAAAAAAATCAGGGCAACCGAGGCGACCACCGCCAGCGCACCCGGGAGCCGCGCAGCTGCGGCGTTTATGCCGAAGAGCTTAAACGAGACAATAATGAGCCAGTAGAGCAACGGCGGTTTTTGCAGGCGCGGGATACCGTCGTTCGTCGGCAGGAGCCATTGATGGGTCTCGACCATCTCGCGGGCCGCTCCTGCATATTGTCCCTCGGTTTGGCTGTACAGGTCGCCCGTGCCAATCGTCGCCACGTGCAACAGCGCCGCTGACGCAATTAGAATCGCAAACAGCGCGTGCCGCGTGGGCGGCGCCGGTAGTGCCGGCGGCTCGAGCAGAGTTTCTTCCAGGCTTAGGCTGCGGACGCCTGCGGTCATTGAGCAGATTCCTCTCCAGAAATTCTGATCCGGCATTCGTCTGTGGCGTAATCGGTCGAGTGCTCTTTCCGATGTTCTTGCCAATGTTCAGGCAAACGCAGCAGTTTTCCCGTCGGCATCTCGATCAGCGCAAGCATCTGACGGCATTGAGCAATCAACGTGTCGTCATCCGGTCGTGTAATCCGAAATCCGCACCAGAACCGCGCGCGTTCCATCTGATCGAGCCAGCCCTCAATCACCAGCCGGTCTCCGAGTTTGGCTGCGCGGCGATAATCAATCTCGGTGCGCACCACGACAGGGTATGTTTGCTTTTCTGCCATTTCCGTGAGGGCGAGACCGAGTTCCTCGACGAGACGTGTGCGCGCGATCTCGATGAAACGCAGATAAGCGATATTAGAGACGACGCCTCCGCAATCGGTGTCGAAAAACATCACCTGCACTTCTGTGCGGATTTGCAACGGGGCCATGGTAGGCTTTCAAATTTCAAATTTGAGATTGCAACTTCGTACGCTGTTGCTTCGTAAGACGCAAAAGGATGATTCGGTGACTTCGTAGGTCATGGTCGCGAGTGTGAGATTGGATTCTGAAATTTGAAATCTCAAACTTGCTTGGCCAGAATCGACAGCACTGCATCCACCACTTCCTGAGTGCTAACTTCTTTCATGCATCGAAAATCGATTGGGCATTTGCGGAGAAAACAGGGGCTGCATTCGACGTGATGTCGCAGGATGATGTGACTATTGCCGAGCGGCCCAGTCAGTCGCGGTTCAGTGGAGCCAAAGATGGCGATTACTGGCACGCCCAGCAATGCGGCAAAATGCATCGTGCCGGTATCGTTGGTAAGCAGCAAACGGCATCCCCGCAGCTCGTCGATAAGTTCATCCAGCGTAGTATGGCCGATCCGATTTACGCAATGATCGCCGATCGCAGCCGCGATCTGCTCGCCTATCGTCGCGTCGTTCTTCGTTCCGAACAAAATCCATTGCGCTGATGTTTGTCCGCTAATCTTTGCGGCCACCTCGACGAATCGCTCCGGGAGCCATCGTTTGGCCGGGCCGTATTCTGCACCTGGACAAAGGCCGATTTTGAGCGTTTGATCGGCGACCGTAATTTGGATGTTGGATGTTGGATGTTGGACAGTGGATGTTTCCGCTCCGCATTCGCGCGCGATCCGAACGAAGCGGAGTGAATGATGTTCCGGCGGACCTGATTTTCGCGGCTCGGGCACGGTTTGATTCAGCAGCCATCTCCTCCAATGTCCGTGATAACCAACGGTGCGCGGAATTCCGCTTAGCCAGGATTCAAGGGCAACACGCGACGAATTTGGGAAAAGAATCGCGACATCAAAAAGCGATCGTCGCCGGAGCAACCCAACAGCCGAAAGCAGCGAACCATTTGGCAAAGGAATAATCGCATCTACTCCAGGAACGAGCTTCCACATCGGCGCTATCTTGGATGGCGCAGCGATTGTGACCTGAGCGTCGGGACGCCCGTTCTTGATCGCCCGGACTGCGGGCACGCTCATCACTGCGTCACCCAGCCAGTTGCTTGAACGAACGAGAATTCGAAATGGCTTTAGATCGTGAGCTGAAACTCCCGGCGGCAGATAGACGCCGCGTTTATATCGCGCGAGAAGAAAATTGGGCTGCGGCGTTTTCCACCGATTATGCACCCAAAACCAATCTTCCGGTGCAACGCGAATCTGTTGCTCAATAACCTTATTTATTTTTGACGTGAGGTCTGCAATTGAAGCGTCTGGCTGGTCAAAGCGCTCGGTGAACACCATGCGCCAGCGCGCCGGACCTGTTGTGTACACAGCGGCGGCGATAACCGCCGCTCGAGTGCGCTTCGCGAGTAAACCAGGCAGAGGCGAAGTGGACGCCAGTCTCCCGAAAAACGGCGTCCAAAGCCCATGATCGCCAGCGTGTTGATCGGACAAAACACCCACGCCGCCTCCGGAACGAAGCAGGTCGATCACGGGTTGGAAACCGTCTTTGCGATCAAAGAGTTCCAATCCCGTCTGACTGCGGGTGCGCCGGACATGCGCGTCGATAAAGCGATTGCCGAGTCTTTGATAAACGCTGGCGTTCCGTACGTAGCCAACGAACTTCGGCATCAGCTGGGCAAATAATTCCCAAATTCCGAGATGACTTAACACCAGTACGACCGGAATACCGGCGCGAAACCGACTGTCCATCGACTCGATGTTTTCGACCGTGACCCGCTGTAGAATTTTCTCCGGCGACATTTGAGTGAGTTTGACGCTGGATAAGAGATTTGCGCCCAGGCGCCGAAAATGACGGCGCACAAGACGGCGCAATTCACCCGGCGGTTTTTCGTCGCCAAACGCAATCCCAACGTTGCGTTCTGCCAGGCGCCGATATTTCCCTGAAACGAGCCACGAACAAGAGCCGAGGATTTGTCCAGCAGCAAAGAGCAACCGCAATGGCAGTGCGGCGACAATGGCCGACCCCGCGCGATAAAGGATATAAACGACGAAATCGAGCATTGCGGAACCGCCAGTATCGCAGTGTGGCGCGGCAGGGTAGATTTGCCTGCGGCTTGCTTCAACCAATATAATGTGCGCTGCTAATTGGACTAAAAATGAGCAAGCACGAAAAAAATCTTTGGCATGGCATCGACCCCGGCGCGCAAGATGCACTCAAGGCCCGTGATTATCGGAGCGCATCTTTCGCACAGGAGCTTTCGCGACGAGGCCTGGACGCCGTTAAACTTGTGACCGCGGACCGGAACCAGCGTGACATCAAAGAAGCCTGGATCCCAGGCGTGGAAATTTTCCCACGAAAGGTTCACGCGCAGCGGCACCGGGGGTTCTTTGGCGAATTTGTGCGGCGCGACGAAGGGATTCTCGCGCAGATTGGCTTCTGGCCAAAGCAATGGTCGGCTGCGCGGATGTTCGCAAACACGGCAAAAGGTTTCCACGTGCATCCGCCCAGCGTTCCAGAAAACAAGCTCGCGGCAGAGTGGTTGCGCCGCTTGTTCGTCGACGAACCGGAGAATTATTCGCTGCGCCGTTACGCTGATGAGCAATGGGACGTAATGTTTTTCTTGCAGGGTCGCGTTGAGATAATTTTGTGCGACATCCGCGCGGGCTTTCCCAAGCGGGTGATGCGTTTCTTTGTCGATGGCGATAACCATCGGGGCGACAATAACGTCGGAATCGTCGTTCCTCCGGGCGTGGCGCACGCTATTCGCGCTGAGGGCGCAGAAGATGTGGTCATGGTTTACGGTACAAGCACCGTTTTCCATCCGGAATTTGAGGGCCGCATAGCGAGCGAGATCGAGAGCGCGCCGCTGCCGGAAGCCTGGCAGAAGTTCTTAGATCAATCAGGAAAATAGGAAACAGGAAATGTTTTTCGGATTTCCTGCTCTCCTGCTTTCCGGATTCAATTTTGGCCGATGAAGCGAAGCTTCGACCCGGCTGTCTTGGAAATGATGGATCGGCCGCAACCAGTTTCGGCCGAGTTAGAGCGCGACCTCGAACGTATTCGGCAACTCAATCGCTGGTTTGGCAGCTACCGTCTTATTTTGGGCTTTATACGCCGCTGGATCAGGCCGGATACACATGCCCGCATCGTCGATCTTGCCACTGGTTCCGGTGATATCCCGCGATTGATTGCCGATTGCGCTCGGGACGTTGGCGCGCAGGTCGAGATCGACGCCTTAGATCGACAGCCTGCAACACTGGAAATCGCCAACAATTTGAGCTCGGACTACCCGGAAATTTTCTACCGCGAAGCAAATATCCTCGAATGGAATTCAGGCGAAGCCTACGACATCGTGCTTTGCACGCTGGCGCTTCATCATTTCAGCGATGACGACGCCGTAACTGTGTTGCGGCGGTGTCGCGAGTTATCCCGAGGATTTGTTCTGGTGTCGGATTTGCGCCGCGGATTTCTGCTCCAAGCCGGCGTCTATCTTTTGACCGCGCTGATTTTTCGCGAACCGATGACGCGCCACGACGCCCGACTCTCTGCCGTTCGCGCATTTTCGTTTTCAGAAATGCGCGATCTCGCCCTGTGTGCCGGCTGGAAACACTTTGGTCACAAGAAATTTCGATTCGCGCGGCAGGCCATTTGGCTGGAAAAGCAAACGTGAAAAAGTAATTGGCGGAGTTTTACATGAAAATTTTGACTACGGTTGCTGAAGCGCAATCGCTGGCGCGCTCAAAGGCACGGGGGCTGGTGCCCACCATGGGAGCGTTGCACAAGGCGCATGCCGAGTTGATTCGCGTGGCACGTGAACATGCTGGCCGCGACGGCGAAGTAGCGGTGAGCATCTTTGTAAATCCGCTTCAGTTTGAACCAGGAAGCGATTACGAGTGCTACCCGCGCCCGAAAAAAGTTGATGAAGAATTTTGTCGAAATGCCGGTGTCGATTTTCTGTTCCGGCCTAGCGCAGCGGAAATGTATGCAGGCGACCGTTCGGTGTTCGTTGAAGAATCCTCTCTTTCGAAGTCGCTCGAGGGCAAGTCGCGCCCCGGACATTTTCGCGGGGTTTGCACGGTTGTGGCGAAGTTGTTCAATATTCTTGCGCCGAACGCGGCAGTGTTTGGCGAGAAAGATTTTCAGCAGCTGGCGATCGTTCGTCGCATGGTGCGCGATCTTAATTTCAAGATCGAGATCATTGCCGTGCCTACGATGCGGGAGGACGACGGGCTGGCATACAGTTCGCGCAATCAATATTTGAATTTGGAAGAACGAAAGCAGGCAGCAGTTTTATACAAAGCGCTATGTGCTGCTGCGAATGCCAGTAAAAAATCCGCCGGAGACGTCGTCGCTCGTGCGCGGCAGGTAATCGGTGAAGCGCCGCTGGCTCGGATCGATTATGTTGAGGTTGTCGATGCGATAACTTTGCAACCGGTTGAAATGGTTGGACCGGGCTCGGTGCTCGTGTTGGCGGTGTTTTTCGGGAGAACTCGTTTGATCGACAATCTCCGTTTGGAATGAAGGAATACGATTTTGTTGTTATCGGCAGCGGCATCGCCGGTCTCGCCTTCGCCCTGAAAGCGGCCAGGCACGGTTCGGTAGCCGTCATCACAAAACGCAAAGGCGCCGACACAAACACTGCGTGGGCGCAGGGCGGAATTGCATGCGTGACCAGCGACGAAGACTCATTCGAGCTGCACGTGCGCGATACGCTTGAGGCCGGCGCCGGTCTTTGCGACGAAGCGGTCGTGCGCGCGGTTGTAACTGAGGGTCCCGAGCGCATCCGCGAGCTGGCAGAAATCGGCCTGCAGTTCGATAAGCGCGAGGTCTCAGGACATCGTGAGCTTGATCTGGGCAAAGAAGGTGGTCACTCGAAGCGCCGGGTGTTGCATGTGCGAGACGCAACCGGGAAAGAGATTGAAGAGACTTTGCTACGCGAGCTGGGCCGGCAATCAAATGTGAAGCTATTGGAAAATCACATGGCGGTGGATTTGATCACCGCCGCCAAGCTCGGTTTCGCAACAGAAGACCGTTGCCTCGGGGTCTATGTTCTGGATGAAAAAACCGGGGAGGTAGAAACGATCCGGTCAGATCGGACCGCGCTTGCGACCGGCGGTTGCGGCAAAGTTTATTTGTATACGACGAATCCGGACATCGCGACTGGCGACGGTGTGGCGATGGCATGGCGCGCAGGCGTGGAGATCGCGAACATGGAGTTTATCCAGTTTCATCCGACATGCCTTTTTCATGCCGAAGCAAAATCATTTCTCATTTCCGAAGCCGTGCGTGGTGAAGGCGGCATTTTGCGCAACCATCGCGGCAAGAATTTTATAAAGCGCTACGATGCGCGTGGCTCGCTTGCGCCGCGTGATATCGTTGCGCGTGCCATCGATGCCGAAATCAAGCGGTCAGGGGCGAAATGTGTGTTTTTGGACATTACGCACAAGCCCCCGGAGTTTATTCGCAAGCGTTTTCCGCACATTTACCAAACCTGCCTGCGATTTGGGATCGACATGTTGAAGCAGGCCATCCCTGTCGTGCCAGCAGCGCATTATCAATGCGGGGGGATTAAGACCGACATGAATGGTGCGACCAGTTTGCTCGGGTTATATGCGGTTGGCGAAGTCGCCTGCATCGGGATGCACGGGGCCAATCGACTTGCGAGCAACTCGCTGCTGGAAGGTTTGGTGATGGCGCATCGCGCTGCCGCGGCCGCTGTGCATAGGCGACCGGGCGGGATACAAAAAGTCGCGCTGCCGGAATGGCAATCGGGAAATGTGCAGGACGTAGATGAGCTCGTCGTGATTTATCACAACTGGGACGAGATTAGACGTTTGATGTGGGATTACGTGGGAATCGTGCGCACCGATAAGCGCCTTCAGCGCGCCAGCGCACGGCTACGAAATCTTCAGCGCGAAATTCGTGAGTTCTACTGGAATTTCAAAGTGTCCGTCGACCTGCTCGAACTGCGTAATCTCGCAGCGGTCGCAGCCTTGATCGTAGATTCAGCCCTGTGTCGCAAAGAAAGCCGCGGCTTGCATTACACCCTCGACTATTCACAGACGGACGATCGACAATTCAAGCACGATACGGTACTCAGCCGGTGGTGAGCCGGTTTCCAGGTACGGGATGTCCCCCGAACACCTTCGAAGCGGCACGGCTACGAGTGCTTAGGAAAATTCGGCTTGCCTGAGCGCCTGGAATCGGATAGAAGGAGGCGGCGTTTGTAATGAGGAGACTTCTTGCGGTCTGGCTAAGTCTGGCGGTCTTTGTCGTCCCAAAAGCGTTCGGGGACGAGCAATCCACTTCCCCATATGCGACGGCGGCGGATTTCGCCAAGTACGCGATGAAATTGCGGGAGGAGGCATTGCTCAAGGTGGAGCCGCAGGTTTTCATCCCCACCAGCTCCCGCCCGGCAATCCAGCGTTACCCGTGGAAGACAAACATCGTGACGACCATGTTTTGGGTTGGAGAACAGGCCGGAGGCAATAACCCAGTCCCCAACTACAGGAGCGCCTGGGACTTTAATTGGACGACGAATTACGGCGGAACCGATAATCCTGATTCAAGCGCACGGCGGAATTGCATTCCAATCGCTTTTATTCCGAAGCAAAATCCCTTCTACTATGCGCTTCCCTATAACGATGTGACGCATGGCCAATTCAAGCCTGAAGCGCCGCTGGTTATCCCCTGGTTCAAACAAGCTTATACGGGCCAGGGACAGTCGGTGTGCTGGCACCGCTGGGTCGCCATTCGCAAAGGCAATCGCACTTGTTATGCGCAATGGGAGGATTGCGGCCCATTTCGCACTGATCATTTTCAGTACGTCTTTGGAAACGAGCGGCCCAAGCCCAACCTTAACCGCGGCGCCGGGCTGGATGTTTCTCCGGCTGTGCGTGATTATCTGGGATTGGCGCCGACGGACGTGACCGATTGGCAATTTGTCGAATGGCGTGATGTGCCTCCCGGACCGTGGCGAAGCTACGGCGAAAACAATCAATGGGTCAGCGCGCGTAGCAAAACCGAGCAGCGGATGGCTGACCGAAGTCTTAGCGCCGCGAAGAAGTAGACGTCGACGACCCAGCGGCAATCTAGCCGCTTGGAGAAGATACTGGAGACGGAGCGGGTGGGGGCGAAGGAGTGGCCTTCGTCGGAGCGTTTCCGCCCGGCTGCGGACTTGGATGAGAAGGTTGCGGCCTGGCCATGCGAATCAGTTCCGATACGGTGACGAACTTAAAACCCTTGGCCTCGAGCGCATCGAGAGTAGAGGGCATTGCTTCGATTGTCCCCGGGTGAATGTCGTGAGATAACACGATCGAACCGGGCTGCGTCTCCTTAAGAATTCGATTGCGAACCACAGCCGGGCCGGGCCGTTTCCAGTCATACGGGTCGACATCCCACAGAATGATCCGATATCCGAACTCATCGTGAATCCAGTGTTTTTCACGTGCCGTAATCGATCCATAAGGCGGTCGCATCAGAGTGGGACGATTGCCCATTGCGCTTCTGATTGCATCGTCAGTTCGCCGAAGTTGGCTGCGAACGTTGTCGTCCGACATTTTGCCGAAGTTAGGATGCGACCAACTGTGATTGCCAATTTCATGACCTTCCCGAGCCGCCCGCGCAACGATCTCAGGATGCTCCGCGACATTTTCGCCGATGACGAAGAAGGTTACCTTGATGTGGCGCGTGGCGAGTAAATCGAGCAGTTTTGGGGTAAGTGTTGCGCTTGGGCCATCGTCAAAGGTCATCGCGATGCAAGGACCATCCGCATGAACGGAATTGAACGTGATATTCTGCTCGGCCGGAGCTTTGTGCCCGCTCTTTTCTGGAGTTTGCAGCGGAGTTTCCGGGCCGGCTCCAAAAGTGCGCGTCGCGACCAGCACAGCAACGCAAAGGAAGCGCAAGCGAAGAAAAAACATTAGCGCGAAAATGGTGAATGAATCGCGTGTATCTAGCAGAGGTCGCCAGCTACGCAAAGTGCGGCACCATTGGAATTAGAACAGACTTTTCGCGTTTCCGGAAAAAGCGGAGGCGTTCAACCTTTGTGCAATTTTTCCAGTTGCGCGATAAGCTCTGCGCCCGGCAGGTATCCCTCGAACTGCCAAAGTTTTTGCCCATTGCCATCGAGAACGATCAGGGTGGGGAAGCCGTGCACGTCATATTGGCGTGCGAGGCCCAGGTTTTGCTTCTTCAATTCAGCAGCTTGTCCCTGCCACCGAGAACCACCAGGCCGCGGGAAGTCGAGCTCCAAGAGCACCAAGTTTTTGTTGGCGTAATCTTTGAAATCAGACTGAGAGAAAACGTCTTGGTCCAATCGAATGCACCAGCCGCACCAGTCGGAACCAGTAAAATTAAGCAACAATAGTTTGTGGCTGGATTTGGCCTCGTCTTGGGCTTTGTGGTAATCGTCGAGCCAGCCGGACGCGGCGGCGCTGCCAGCCGGCGCATGGAAAAGAAAGCTGGCTGCAACAGCAAAAAGAATGAAACGATGTTTTTTCACATCGTCACCCTTAACTAGACCACGACCGCGCGCAAGCACGGCAAAACAACCGTCCGCGCGGCGGCGAATCTATTATCCATGTCCCGCAGATAGCCCGGCGGGGAAACGCCGGGCTATAAACGGCATTCTCGATCTAGCGCAGATGCTTCGAAACGAGCTTGGTCATCTCAAACATGCTCACCTGGCTCTTGCCATTAAACACCGGCCGCAGTGAGTCGTCAGCGTTGATCATGGTTCGTTTCTTTTTGTCCTGCAGACCGCGCCTCTTGATGTAGTTCCAAAGCTTTTTGGTAAGCTCGGAACGCGGCAGCGGCGTTGACCCAACAACGGCAGCAAGCTTGTCGTCAGGCTGGACCGGCCTCATAAAGGCGGGGTTCGGTTTGCGTTTGGAAGTTTTCTTTTTGGTTTTCGGCATGGACGCTGATTAGCGTTTCGCTGGGAAGAGAGCAACATTAAATTTTGCATAAACAAAAATTTTTTTTAGGCAGTTCGGCGCACCGCCAACGCGGCCACGTCATCTGGGAGCGCCTGTTCGCCTTTAGATGGCGCCGTCTCCGTCAATATTCGCCTAAGGAGCGCCTCGGCGCTGGGCGCAGAGTGATCGAGCATTTTCTCCAGGCGTTTTGGACTCAGACCAGGTTGTTTGCTCTTGCTTGAGCCGAACAAACCGTCCGTGTAGAGGAGGAAAGTGTCGCCCGGTTCTAGATCGACAATTGTTTCCGTAAGTTCCGGATGTTCCACTAGGCCCAATGGTGGCGCAACGGAAGCGATCGCTTCTGTGGCGCCGGTGCGACGGGCAATCAAAAGAGGCGGATGCCCGGCACCGACGATAATCGCGCGTCCGGTTGAAGGGTCGACTGCGACGCACATCGCAGTCATGAACGAGCGCCCGCCAAAAATGCTGCGAAAGTCGTGGTTCACCGCTTCCATGACGCTGGCTGGCATGTCGTGTTCCATGCTGCCGTGGTGAAAAAGAAGTTTTGCCAGGGTGGTGAGCAGGGCCGCAGCGGCGCCGTGACCGGTGCCATCGGCGATCCAGAATAAAATCCTGCCATTCTTCATTCGTAGCCATCCGTAGATATCGCCGCCTACCTGGATTACAGGGCGATAACAAGTCGCGACCTGCCAGCCGGGCATCGTGAGCGGTTTTTGCGGGATCAGCGATTGCTGCGTTAAACGGGCAGCTGCCAGATCGCGCTCAAGATCACGGCGCCATGTCTCGAGTTCATTATTTTGCCGCTCTAATTGCCGCCGCATGGAGCGGAGGCGAAGCTGGGTCTCGATACGTGCCCGCAACACCGCGGCATTGACTGGCTTGGTCACAAAATCATCTGCGCCGGCTTGCAGACAAGAGACCTCGCTCTCTTCGCTTCCATGGGCGGTTAACATGATGGCGGGAATTTGGGCGACTGCCGGATTGTGGTCCGAACGGAGGCGTCTTAGCACTTCCGCGCCGTTTGGCCCCGGCATATCGAAATCAAGCAGCAGAAGTGAGGGCGGCGCAGCGTGAACGATCTCCAGAGCTTCGGAGCCGTTTTTGCACACGCGACACTTGTAACCAGCAAGGCATCATCGTCCACTACCAAAATCTCTGCATGAGAACAGTCCGACATCTCATCTTTGGATTCGGATGAAATGCGCTGCGTCATTGTATTTATGCCGCTCTTTCTCAAACGCCGCGCGCGTTGAAGAAAAAATGATTTAATGATTGGCAACGAGTCTGACTGCGGATACGATTGCGACAGTATTTGCATCTATGAAATTTTCATTGTCGCTTGCGCTCCTTGCGGCCTTCTTTCTTGCCTCATGCGCTGAAGAGCCACCACCGCCAACCACCCGACATAGGACGGCGAATTATCCTCCCGGCCAGACACAGGAATACCCGCCGCCGCAACAGCCGTTCAATCCGAACGGAGGCGTCTTAGCACTTCCGCGCCGTTTGGCCCCGGCATATCGAAATCAAGCAGCAGAAGTGAGGGCGGCGCAGCGTGAACGATCTCCAGAGCTTCGGAGCCGTTTTTGCACACGCGACACTTGTAACCAGCATTTGGTGGAGAGCCCTTATTCGCCTGGCAAATATATCGATGTGGAGGGATTCCCTCCGGGAACGGAAGTGAAGGATCCGTACACGGACAAGATCTTTCTTGTGCCATAATAGATTTGCTGGCCCGAGTGCGTTCGGGAAGTTGCCGCAGATGCTGGATTCTGGATACTGGATGCGAACTTAAGCACTTGGCATCCAGCATCGGTTTCGTTTGCTTTCGTCTATGGAGTTACGGGTAAAACGCGCGCCTCGAATTGATCTCGAAATTACTGTGCCGGGCGATAAAAGCATTTCGCATCGCGCAGTAATCATCGCGGGCCTCTCGAATGGGGTGTGCACTCTGCGGGGATTTCTTCCCAGTGAAGATTGCATGCACACGGTAAACGCAATGCGCGCTTTGGGCATTAAGATCGAACAGCCTGAGCCGACCACGTTAATCGTTCACGGGAAAAAGCGAGTCCTTACTGCACCTAAAAACGAGCTTAATTGCGGTAATTCGGGTACAACCATGCGGCTTCTCGCCGGTCTGCTGGCAGGACAAACATTTGAAAGTCGCCTGGTCGGGGACGCGGGACTGTCGCGACGCCCGATGGATCGCGTGATCGCGCCGCTCTGTGAGATGGGCGCGAGCATCGTTGCCGAAGGGCCGGAACAAACAGCGCCGTTGCGTGTTCGCGGCGGCTCGCTTCGTGGAATTCATTATCGCCCGTCTGTGGCAAGCGCACAGGTCAAAGGTGCGTTGCTGCTGGCAGGTCTTTTTGGCAGGGGCAAGACCACTGTCGAAGAGCCGTTACCGACGCGAAACCACATGGAAAAGATGTTCAATTATTTCCTGGTGCGGACTGCAACTGAAGAGGCTGGCAGTGTCACCGTATTCGGCGACCAGGTGCCGGAGTCGCGCGACTTTGCCATTCCCGGCGACATTTCTTCAGCGGCTTTTTGGCTGGTTGCTGCCGCGGCGCAACGAAGAGGACATCTGCTTATCCGCGACGTTGGTTTAAATGATACACGAACCTCGTTGCTTGGTGTTTTGCTCCGCATGGGTGCGCAGGTGCGCGAGGCTGTTGAAGATGTCGATCAGCTTGAGCCGCGCGGAATTGTCGAAGTCACTGGTTTTCCGCTTAAAGGAACCGTCATCCAAGGCAAGGAGGTGCCACGACTTATTGACGAGCTACCGATTTTGTCTGTTGCAGGCGCTTTGGCAAACGGCAGGACGGTTATTCGGCAGGCAGGGGAATTACGCGTTAAAGAAACTGATCGCATTGCGGCAATCGCACACAATTTGCGCACCATGGGTACGCAAGTAGCTGAGCTGAATGATGGACTCGAAATTAGTGGGCCGGCACCCCTGCACGGTGCGCGCGTGGCGAGCTTCGGTGATCATCGTATCGCGATGGCGTTTGCCATAGCGGGTTTGTTTGCTGATGGGGAAACCATTGTTCAGGACGCCGAATGCATTCGCGAGTCTTATCCCGGATTCGAAACGGTGCTTGAAGAGTTCACCAATCCGAAACGGATGCAGATCAGCACTCCGGTGATCGGTTCCCTCAGTCCCACTGCGCCTGAGGAAAGCTGAAATGGTAGGGACGCCGCGCTGTGCGGCGCAGCGCCCGACACTACCAGAAGTGCGCGTTGCGTTGCTGTGCGATGGACGACTACAGTTAGGCCCTCGACTCTATGCGCCCTCTCCAACGAGATTTCCATCGGCAAGTTGCCATTGACGGTCCGGCTGCTTCTGGGAAAAGCAGTGTCGCGCGAGAGCTTGCCCGCCGGCTCGGCTTTATCTACGTCAATTCCGGTGCTATTTATCGAGCGATCACCTGGTACCTGCTGCAAAAAGGCGTCCGTGCAGAAAATAGCGACCGCATCGCCCACGCTCTCGAATCAGCAGCGATTACCTGCTGTCTTCAGGACAGCGAGTCGCGGATCCTGATCGATAATGTCGATCCCGCGGACCATTTGCGGGATGATCGTGTGAACGAAAGTGTTGCTCGCGTTAGCAGGCTGCCGTTGGTCCGCCAAATTGTCGGGCAGAAACTGCATGAATATGCGCGCAACCACGACTTGGTCGTGGAAGGACGGGACATTGGTTCCGTGGTTTTTCGCGAGACCCCTTACAAATTTTATGTTGATGCTTCCCCCGAGGTGCGTCTCCGGCGTCGTGCCGCACAAGGAGAACGCGACGAAATCACGCTGCGCGATCACGCCGATTTTTCACGACCTGTTTCACCACTTGTCATTGCCGAAGACGCGCATGTCATCGACACGTCACGTCTTACAATCGAGGGAGTCGTTAACAAAATCATCGCACGGCTTAAGCAAATGGGTCTGCAGATTTAGAGATTGAATAAAGAGGAATCGCTCAGTCACTAAATCGCGAGCTCGTTAGATGAATTTCTACTACTGGCTTGGTTATCACTTTTCTCGTCTCGTCGGCCGATTGTTTTTTCGTTTTCGCGTAGTTCATCGGGAACGCATGATTCAGAGCGGGCCGGTGATTCTCGCCATGAACCATCAGAGTTACCTCGATCCGCCGCTCGCCGGGACTACGTGCGATCGGGCGATATACTTTCTGGCCCGGCGAACACTCTTGGACGCGCCGCTGCTTGGCTGGCTGTTGCCAAAGCTGAATGTAATCCCAGTTAATCAAGAAGGCGTGGATCGTGGTGCCATTAAGGCTTTGATTCGTGTTCTGAAGGCAGGAAACGGGGTGTTGGTTTTCCCTGAAGGCTCGCGCACGCTCGATGGTAAGTTGCAGCCAGCCGAACCGGGATTGGGCCTCGTGATTGCCAAAACGCTCGCGCCAGTCGTGCCAATGCGGATCTTTGGCGCCCACGAAGCCCTGCCCCGAGGCGGCGGCGGTTTGCACTTTGTGCCAATTACCATCGTGATCGGAGAACCGATTTTTTTTACGGCAGCCGATGTCGGGCCGCCGGGAAAGAGCCTCTATTGGCGACTAAGCGAGCGCGTTGTGGATGCAATTGCGGCGCTGCGCCCGAACTGACGCGGCCTTGCGCTTGTGGGATCGACTTCGATACTAAGGCGTGAATTCAGACAAGCCGCCTCTCGAAAAATCCCAGCCATCCCGGGTCTCAAAGGGCGTTGTTGTAGTGATGCTCATCATTATTGGGGCACTGGCCTCATTGGCTGTCTTCGCCAATGTCCAGCGTTTTCGGCGTGGGCAGGTGGAGACGGTCGTTGTCAGACCGGCAACTTCACCACCGCCGCCGGCGCGTTAAGTTTCCTTTGACTAGCTCTTGGCCGTCCGTTTTCTTCATCCGAATTACAGAAGACCAGTTACAGTTTACTCCTGATATGAAAAAACTTTTTGTCCTGTCGATGCTCATCTCTTTTGCGATCGTTTGCTCTTGCCAAAAACAAGATTCGGCGGTTGAACAACAACTTGCTCAGCGGAAAGCAGAGCTGGACGCACGCGAGAAAGCATTAGATGAACGAGAGAAAGCGTTGGCCGAAAGAGAAAGAGCCACGGCCAGCCGCCGGGTGAAGCCCGCGGACGTTCAGCCACAGGGCACGATTCGCGACCCCGCGCAGGTGAAAGCTGAAAGAGACAAGAGAATACAACAGCTCCCACCCGAGCTTCAGTTGCAGGGTCTGATTGCCGACCCCTCGCGGGACAAAGCTGACAAAGACAGCCGAATGCAAGAGAGACTCGCTCAAAGACAGCGTCGGATGGAAGAATTACAAAAAGCGAGGATGTCTCGCGCAGTTAAATCTTTTGCGGCAGAGGCCACGTCGCCAACTCCATCTCCTGCGGTACAGGCTACTTCGCCGTCTCCTTCGCCTACGCCTGAGTAAATTCGAGCCGTTATTTACGCGCCTCGGCCAAAACTGGCCGGTAACTTGCGCCTTGGCTGGCAAGCTCGCGAGCGTATTGGAGCGTGTCGATGGAATCGACATTCTTGTCGCGGCGGATAGCTTTGATTCTCGGGAAACGCAGTGCCAGTCCACTGGCGTGACGCGTGCTGGGTTGGATGGAATTGAAGGCGACCTCGAGCACGACATCTGGTTTCACTGTACGATACCGCCCGTGATCGGCGATCGTGTTCTGTTTGAAGTGCTCGGTTAATTCTGCAATCTCGGCATCGGTCAATCCGCTGTAAGCTTTGCCAATGGGCAAAAAGTCGCCAGTGACTTCATCGCGCACCGCGAAGGTGTAATCGCTCAGGACATTATTGCGCTTGCCATGGCCAAGCTCTGCCGCGACCACCACCACATCCAGTGTCGCCAGCTCTTTTTTGAGTTTAAACCAGAACATCCCCCGGGTGCCGGGTAAATAAAAGCTCTCCGGGTCTTTGATCATCAGACCTTCATTCAAACGCTGGCGAGCCTGTTGAAACGTTTGTTCAATCTCGGCGGCAGAATGGGCGGGGATCACTCTCGCAATTTGGAATTGTGAAGGTAAACGCAGGCCATCGAGGTGTCTTCGTCGCTCGCGCAACGGAGTTTTCACCAACGACTGCCCGTTCAGCCAAAGAAGATCAAAGATGACAAACGCGACCGGCACGTCCGCCGCCGCGCGCGCGAATAGATCTGTGCCGTCGCTTGTGCGGCCGAGTCGCCTTTGCAGATCGAAAAAGGTGAGCCTGCGATCTTCCTGGAAGGCGATAATTTCACCGTCGATAATCAGCTCTTCCTGGAAGTTCCTGGCTTGATCGGCCAGCTCGGGAAACTGACTGGTGATGCGCCGCAAATCGCGCGAGAAAATTTCAACGCGTTGTGCGGCGCGATGAAGCTGCGCGCGAATGCCGTCGAATTTGTCTTCCAAATAAACCGTGGCGCGCATTGATAAGGCCGCCGTCCGATCGGTGTCTGTCGCGCCAGCAAACCGTTCCCACACGGCTTCAGCAGTCGGTTGAGGAGTCGCAAGCATGCACTTGATCGGACGAAAGAGCGACAGCTCCGCCCGATGCAGTTCTTTTCGTGAAGCGAGCAGCGCGGTCTGGCCAATGTCGCCTGACAGCATGTTGGCCTCTCTTACTTCTTCGAGGGGAACATCAAATGCCTTCGCAATCGCCTCCTCGACCAAACCCTCGCGCAATCCGATGCGCAGGTCACCGGTCAAGATTTTAACGACGTACTCGCCTTCGCGCGGGGACAAGATCGACAGTCGATTTTGCAGCAGTTTTGCCTTCGCGTTGGGGCCGCGGGCGCGATGGAGATTTTCGAACAACTCGCGCGAGTCACGGATACTGAATAGTTGCGGCGCTGTTCGCCCATCGAGGATTTCGAACGCGCTCCTGCCAGCATCGCCGTGGGCGCTGGCGATGCGATGAAGTTCCGTGTCGTCGATGTGGGTGGCGGCTTGCAGCGCGCGGAAAATTATTGCCCAGCCAACCTGCAGTGTGCGCAAATCGCTTTGGGCAAATGCTCTTGCGGTAAAGTAGAGGGTCGCGATCGGAAGCTGCTCGCTCGTCAGGCCGCGCAAGTAATCGGCAAGCAGTCGAATTTTCTCCAGCTTTGCCGGAGTCGCAGCGATCGCTTCACCGATATTCGCAAACGCGAGAAACTCGGATTGCGGAGGCGAACGGTAAGGACGGCGCGCTGCCCCGTCCGGACATCGCAGCGCGATGTCCCTACCTCCAAGATCCAACTCCATTTGATTTTCCTCGGTCAATGCCCAGGCTTCGGTGCCGCGCATGCGGAGATCACTGGCAAACTCGGCGGCGAAACCATGGAGTGTAAACACTCGTCGTGGCCGTACCAGTCCAACGTAGCGAATCAAATCGTCATAACCCGCGTGATCCGAAAGAGGAAATGCGGCATCGACTCCGTAGCGATGGATCGCATTTGGATCGACCGCCCAGCCGCTGATCATTGCCACGCGTCTGTGCGGGATTTTTTCCAGCATCTGCGAACGATTTGTGCTCGGTGG
>WNGD01004611.1_pt1 | contig 22986 bp, 18 predicted proteins | sample 5400671 | NCBI WGS metagenome assembly WNGD01 (sample SAMN13153369, study PRJNA577476) | soil metagenome | isolation source: 40 cm soil or saprolite under grassland replicate 2 | place: USA:California | collected 2016-06-15
CACGCCGCCCGCCAGGAACACCCCGCAAACGATCAAACCCCGAACCCTGACGTGGGTTCGGGGTGTCCTCGATGTCTTGAGACATCACAGCCGGGTGACAAGAAGGATGAGAACCTACATCGTCCTCACCAGCCAGCAAACCACCGGCTGAAGATCAGCCGGCCAGACGGCCGCTCAACGGTTCGGTGCGGACAGGCGGGGTACCGGCGTCGGTGCGCATTCCCGCGTGCACGCACGATTGCCGGCAGCAAGCCCGGCGGGCCGCCGGTTACGGCAGCCCGCAACGGAACCCGTGTTGTTCAGCCCTGCTGGGCGTCCAGGTCGATGCTGAACTCGTCGACGGCCGTCTTCTCCCAGGGGCGCCGCTTCACAACCCGCAGATGCACCGGGCCGGGGCGGAGAACCCTGAACGTCAGCCTGCGGGTACCGGCCGCTCCCCGTGGCTCGGTCGGCCCCTCGTAGCGATCGTCCGTCTGCTGCAGCGTTCCGGCGTCGATCTCGGGATGCCAGCGGTAACCGGTGGTCGGGTTTTCTGCCAGCGCGACGCTCAGTTCCTCACCGACCCGGGTGGTGCGGCGGCCGCCGGAATCGTGTTGCGTCAGCTCCATGCCTGCCTCACCTTGTGTATTTTTCCACAGGACGCTGCCTCCGGAAGATGACAGGTGTGCCGTCGCAACCCGGCTGGGCCTGGGCAGGTGAGCACCGGGCCGTGCGCCGAAGGGAAGGCCCGGGATCTGTGCGGCACAACACAGAGGAAGGGGGAGCGCCATGTTCAGTGGCCTGCTGGAATCCGGTCAGTTGTACCTGAAGTTCGATGAGGCCGTGCACGAAGGTATGCGGCTTGGCCGCAACCTGTGGCTCGATGGCCGCAGCCTCGCACACATGGTCGAGAACGACGTCCAGGAAATGGGGATGTCTCTCAGATCCTGCGAGTGGGAACGCGTCCTGACCGTGCTCGATCAGGGGCATCTCGGCTCGTGCACCGGCAACGCCGGCACCGGCGCGCTGGGCACCCAGCCGTTCTACGACGCTGTCGGCAGCGCTGTCCTGCCCAAGCCCGACGACGCGGCGGGCGCGGAGGAGTTCGCCGTCCAGCTCTACGCCGACGCCACCGTCGCCGACGGCTACCCGGGTGTCTACCCGCCCGACGACACAGGCTCGTCCGGGCTCGCGATCTGCAAGGTTCTCAAGAGCCGCGACACGATCAATGGCTATCGCTGGGCCCGGACCGCGTACGGCTTCTTGCGGCTGCTCCAAAAGGGCCCCGTTCTCCAGGGCATGCCCTGGTACAACGCCTTCTTCTCGCCAGATGCGCAAGGCTTCATCGACTCCGACCCGAACTGGGCATCGAGCGGGGTCGCCGGTGGCCACGAAATCGAGGCGGTCGCCGTCGAGCTCGACACCACCGATGCATTCAGCAGCGTGATCACCTACGTGAACAGCTGGGGCAGCAACTGGGGAGACGCGGGCCGGTTCCGGATGCGGCTGCGGACCTACGAACAGCTCAACGGGGTCGACCTGAAGCAGTACCGCATCTGACACCCGCGTGATCACGGACGATCCCGCGCGGATAGCGCAGACGATCGTCCGTGATCATGGAACGTCGGGGGTGGGCGAGCCGGCCGGCCCGGGCTCGCCGGGGCGCGAGCGCCGGGACATCCTGCCCCGGCGGATGACGGGCGGCTTGGCCAGTTCCTCGGGAATCCGCAGCAGCGGGTTGCTGGCGCTGTCCACGACCTCGCCCGCGACCTCCAGCACCCGCCTGCCGCGCGCCCGGGCGGCGGATCTCAGCAGCTCGAACGCCTGCCGGGGACGGAGCCGGTGACGTTCGGCCAGAACCCCGATCGCCTGCTCGACTCGCACCCGGACGGTCAGTGCGTGCTCGAGCTGGGCCACGGTCTCCTGGAGCTGCTGGGTATCGGCCGGCTCGGCCCCAGCTGGCTCGCTCGAGTCGGCTGGCGCGGCAGGGCTGCCGGGGGTTGGCGGGCCCTCAGCAGGCAGCTCGGCGGCGAGCAGGTCGGCCAGGACCATCGCGCTGGTGAGGTCGGAGACCTCCTCATCGCCCACCCGCCAGCCGGTAGCTGTCCGCCTGACGCCGTGGTCCTGGGCGTGCCCGCCCCTGGGGTCCTCGCCGCGCGTGTCATAGCCGCGGCCTGGGCCGCCGTGCGGCCCAGGCCCGCCGGCCGGGCGATGACCGTGGTCGTTTCCCGCCGCCTGCGAGTGCCGGCCACGGTAGGGGCCGCTCCGCCCCTGGCCACCGCGTCCTCCGTCCAGCAGCTCCTGGGCTTCATCGCGGTTCCGGTCCGGGCCGGCATGCTCGTGCGCCGGCCAAGTGGCTCGGCCGGTGTACCCGTACTGCTCGCGGCTTCGGCGCCTGGAGTCCCCCGGGTCTTCCGTTTGGTCGCCTCTGGTTTCCATCATCCCGTAGTGAGCTAGCGGAGGTGCTTTCGGATCTGAACGGCTGACGGGTTCGTCAATGCTGTTCCGTCCGGCAGGACCACGGTGGGCACCGTCTGGTTGCCGCCGTTCACGGACATCACGTAGTCCGCCGCGGCTGGATCCCGCTCGATGTCGACCTCGCTGACCTCGATTCCTTCCCGCTCAAGCTGTTTCTTCAACCGGCGACACCAGCCGCACCACGGCGTGGTGTACATCACAACCGGCTCTGACACGCGCGTCTCCTTGCCGTTCCACACTAGTTCCGGAGTTGCAACACCGTGAGCATCTCCGGGCTTCCCGGGAGCGTCGGTGGGATGCGGCAGGATGGCGAACCGGATGGCCAAAGGAGGTGCGGTGGAGACGTATCGCCCGGATGAGGACGGCCCCGAGGCCGTGCTCGCCGCGCTCGATCCCGAGCAGCGGGAGGTCGCGCTGGCCACTCGGGGTCCCGTCTGTGTGCTGGCCGGCGCCGGGACCGGCAAGACCCGGGCGATCGCGCACCGGATCGCCTACGGGGTCCGCATCGGTGTGGTCAACCCGGGTCACGTACTGGCCGTTACCTTCACCACCCGGGCGGCGGGTGAACTGCGGGGACGGCTGCGCCAGTTCGCCGGGGCCGCAGGCGGCGGGGTGGACCAGGTACAGGCGCGCACGTTCCATGCCGCGGCGCTGCGCCAGCTCATCCACTTCTGGCCGCGCACGGTGGGGGGAAGGCCGCCGGCGGTACTCGATTCCAAGATGGGCCTGCTCACCGAGATAGCCCGGGAGTTGCGCGTGGGCGTGGCCCTGCCCGAGCTGCGTGATATCGCTGGCGAGATCGAGTGGGCCAAGGTCACCCAGGTGCGGCCGGGCGACTACCCCGCGGCTGCCCTTGCCGCTGGGCGTAACCCCCCGCTGGACGCGGACACTACCGCCCGCCTGTATGACGCGTACGAGAAGCTGCGCCGGGAGCGGCACCTGGTGGACTTCGAGTCCGTGCTGGAACTCACCGCCGCCATTCTCGCCGAGCACCGTCTCGCCGCGACCGAGGTCGCCGACCGGTACCGCTACTTCGTGGTCGATGAGTTCCAGGACGTCAACCCGCTTCAGAAGCTGCTGCTCGACACCTGGACGGCCGGCCGTGATGACGTGTGCGTGGTCGGCGACCCACACCAGACCATCTACTCGTTCACCGGTGCCACCCCCGCCTACCTCACCGGATTCACCGCCACGTTCCCGCACGCCACCGTGGTGCGGCTGGTGCGCAACTATCGCTCGACCCCGCAGGTGGTCGCCCTGGCCAACCGGCTGAGCGGCGCGGTCCCCGGCCGGCGCAGGCGTCCGCAACGCGATGTGCCGCTGCCCGGCGGTGCCCCGCTCGTCGCACAGCGCGCCGCCGGCCCAGAACCGGAATTCGCTGGCCACGAGGACGAGGTGGCGGAGGCAGAGGCGGTCGCCACGCGGGCGGCCGAACTCGTCGCGTCTGGAGTTCTGGCCAGCGAGATGGCCGTGCTGGTACGTGTCAACGTCCAGACGGAGCGTTTCGAGCAGGCGCTCGCGCAGGCGGGTGTGCCCTTCCAGGTGCGAGGGACGGAACGGTTCTTCGGGCGGGCCGAGGTGCGCCAGGCGATGGGGATGCTGCGGGCTGCTGCCGCCGCTCCCGCCACCGCCACGGCTCCGGCCGCCGCTGAGGTCAGGCACGTCCTGTCGGGGATCGGCCTGACCGCAGAGCCACCGCCGGGCCGGGGATCGGCCCGGGAGCGCTGGGAGTCCCTGGCGGCGCTGGCCCGGCTCGCGGATGATTTCTGCGCGATCACGCCCGGCTCGGGGCTCGCCGAGGTCGTCGCCGGGCTCGCCCACCGGGCCGCGATCGAGCTTCCCCCGGCTCCGGATGGGGTGACCGTGGCCTCGCTGCACGCGGCGAAGGGGCTGGAGTGGGACGTGGTGTTCCTGCCCGGCCTCACCGAGGGGAACCTGCCGATCGTTCATGCCCAGACCGGCGCGGCGGTCGCCGAGGAGCGGCGGCTGCTCTACGTGGCCGTGACCAGAGCCCGCGAGCGGGTGTATCTGTCATGGGCGCTGGCGCGCTCCCCCGGTGGGCGGCCGTCCCGGACGCCGTCGCGGTTCCTGGACGGCCTGCGCCCCCGGCGGCTAGCGGGTGGCGCCAGGGCCCGCGGAGCACCGGACGGCGGAGCGGCGGACCGCAGAGCACGGCGTCCTGCTTCCGGCGTCCCCGGCGACGGATCGGGGCGGCCCGAGCGGTACGGTGCCCCGGTAACGGCGTTGCCCGAAGGAGCGCCCGCGTCCGCTGGCGCGGCCGATGCGGGCCCATGAGGGCGGGAGCGCATGAGAGCTGAAGGCGGCCGTGAGCGAGACCCTGGACCGGCTGGTGGACCTGCTCAACCTCGAGCAGATCGAACTCGACATCTTCCGTGGCCGCAGTCCGGACGACCGCCGGCAGCGGGTGTTCGGCGGACAGGTGGCCGGCCAGGCCCTGGTGGCCGCGGGCCGCACCGTGCCAGCCGACCGGCCCGTCCACTCGCTGCACGCCTACTTCATCCGGCCCGGCGACCCGGCGGTGCCGCTCGTTTACATCGTGGACCGGGTGCGGGACGGCAGGTCCTTCACGACGCGGCGGGTGTCGGCTATCCAGCACGGCAAAACGATTTTTACCTTGTCCGCGTCGTTCCACCGTGACGAACCAGGCCCGGTCCATGCCGCACCGATGCCGTCGGTGCCGCCGCCGGAATCCGTGATGACCGTTGCCGAGCGGCTGGAGAAGCTGACCGGCGAGCCCGCCCACGAGTTCTTTGCGAACAGCCCGATCGACCTGCGCGTCGTCGGGCCCCTCACCTACGAGGCGCAGCTTGACCCATCGCTGCGCGCCGACCGCAACCTGGTCTGGCTGCGGGCCGATGGCGACCTGCCGGACGACGCTCTGCTGCATGTGTGCCTGATGACCTACGCCTCCGACATGACGCTGCTGGACACCGTCCTGCTGCGGCACGGCCTGTCCTGGGCGGATGGGCACACGCGCGGGGCGAGCCTCGACCACGCGATGTGGTTCCATCGCCCGTTCCGCGCCGACAGGTGGCTGCTGTACGCTCAGGACTCCCCGGTGGCGAACGGCGCCAGAGGCCTCGCCCGCGGTGAGGTGTTCACCGCCGAGGGCGAGCTGGTGGTGTCGGTTGTGCAGGAGGGGCTCATCCGGACCACGCCCTGACGCGGCCCGGGTCCCAGGTGTGACATACCGGTAGCGTCACGGTGACGAAGATCCACCGAAAAAGCAGTTGCCCCATGGGCGGTGGCCTACCTAGCTGTTTGGTTGTCCAACCGGCAATGCCTGCGCAGGTCAGCGGCATATTGGCCGGACTAGGAAGCTTACGCCGGGAGCATGTGGTCATGTGGCGGCTCCCGTCCCGTACACGGTGTCCATGACCTGGGCCGCAGCGCTGATCTTGTCTGCGATGGCGTGGGCGTAGACGGTCCGGGTGATGTGGCTGTTGATGTGGCCGACCGCGTCAGAGATGACCTCGATGTCCACCCCGTTGGCCGACATCACCGACACGAATGTGTGCCTGCACTCGCGCGGCTGCCAGTCGCCGCCGATCCCTGCCGCCTTGCACAGCTTGCGGAACCCGTAGTGGATCTTCTGGCGGCTGAGCGGCCTGCCGAACCCATCGGTGAACACCAGGCCGGTGCCCTCCCACACTGGGCAGGCCAGTTGCTGGGTGAGCTGCTCGGCCCGCCATGCGGTCAGCGTGTCGGTGACCGCTTGCGGCATCAGCAGCGAGCGCCGGGACGAGGCCGTCTTCAGGCCACCCCGCACTAGTCCGTCCGCGGTGGCGTGCAGGCCCTGGCGGATCCGCAGCACCCCGTCGTCGCCGATGTCCTCCCACGCGAGCCCCGCGATCTCGCCGGGCCGCAGCCCGAGCATGAGCGCGACCGACAGCCAGGCCCGCCAGAACGGCGCCATGTCCGTGGCGAGCAGCTTGGCCACCTCCTGAGCCGTCATCGAGCGCGACTGGCGAGTGGCCGCCCCTGCGGGCACCCTGGCCAGCGCGGCGGCGTTCTGGGCGACCAGGCCCTCGCGCTGCGCCCGGTGGACCGCGCGGCGCAGCAGGTAAAGCTCGTCGCGCACTGTGCCCGCTGACAGGGGGCGCCTGGGCCGCATGATCTCAGCCAGCAGGTGGCGCTCGATCTGGCCGGGCCTGAGCCGGGCCAGCGGCACCGAGCCGAGCGCGGCTGTGAGCCGTGCCGCGTGCAGGGCGTTGACTGCCTTGGTGGCCTCCGACTTCCAGGTGGCTGGCGGGTAGCGCAGCAGGTCGTTGATCGCGTCGGCAACGGTAACGTCTCTGCGGGCTACCGTGCCAGTCCCGCGCCGCTCGGCAAGCATCTGCGCGAGCTGGGCCTCAGCCTCGGCGCGGGTGTGGGCGATCTGCTTGACCCGGCGCCGCCGACCGGTGTCCGGGTCGGTGACGGTGACGACTGCCTCCCAGCGCCCGGCCTTCTTCGCGTAGTAGACCGAGCCGCCGCCCCTAGTGCGCCGCTTTGGCATCTGCTGCCTCCTTCCGGCGCTCGGCGGCCTCGGCTGCCTTGATCCCGGCTTCCAGCCGGGTGAGCAGCTCCGCGTGGACCGACCGGCGGTTGCGCTCAGCCAGCCTGCGGAGCCGCTCCATCAGCTCGTCCGGTGCCCGGACAGTGGTTTTGATCATGCCACCATTTTACCGTCACATGTGCCATCACCGTGACGGCAACTGTTGACAAAAAGCCCAGCTCACCGATGTGGTAGTGTCTGGTCAAGCACGTGCTCACGTAGGGCCCTGTACCTGCCCAGAGACACGGCTTCGAGACAGAAGGCTAAGCGGCTCAGCACCCGGCCGAGACCCAGCGGGTGGGGGTTAACGCACGGAAAGCCGCGCCAATGTCAGAGTCACCCGCCTGGGCCGATGGGCCCGCCCTCAACGTCCATCTGCTGACCGTCCCCGAGGTGGCCGGGCGGCTTCGCGTCAGCACCGCCAAGGTCTGGCAATTGCTGCAGCGCGGTGAGCTGCGCAGCCTCAAAATCGACGCGAGCCGCCGGATCCCGTCCGACGCGATCGACGAGTACATCGCCAGCCTGGCCGAGGCCGAACAGGCCCGGCGTGCCGGGTCCGCGGCGTAACCCCCAGACAGCGAACCGGCCGCGCCACTTCCCCGCAGCACGGCCGGTCACCGCTAAGACCGAGCGCCCAACCCGGTCCCGGAACAGCCGCCCCTCCCCCGCAGGACAGCCCGCCCGGACCGGCCACATGGCGAAAGGACCACCGGCATCGCTGAAAGGAGAAGCAGATGCCGACAACACGCATTTTGCCAGATACCGCTGACCGCGGGGATGCGGTGCAGGTCAGCGAGCAGATAGCGGCGATCGAAGCCGAGCTGGCCGACGAGGCCGGCGGCGGGGTGATCGAGCTCTCGAGCGCGCCAGCCGCCGCCAGCGGCACCCGCCGCAGGCGAGGCGGCAGGCGGAAAGGCCCGGTCCTGATCGCGGCCCGCGACGGGCGGGTGCTCCGGGCCTGGTGCGCATTTTGCGTGGCCGACCACACCCACAGCGTGCATGGTGCCTGCCCGCCCGGCACCTGCGGCTGCGGGCTGCATCTCGACCTGCACGGCTCCCGCGGCCCCTGCACGTGCCCGCTGGGCTCAGGTGATGGGCACCGGACGGCTCATTGCGTGGGTGACTCGCCATTCAAAGACGGCGGCTACTGGCTGCGGGAGGTCGAGCGGTGAGCGAGCAGTGGCAGCCACCTGGTGGCCAGCAGCAGGTGGGGCAGGGTATGCCGGCGGGCTCGGGGGAGAACGGGCAAGCGCCGGGAGCTGGCTACCTGCAGGAGGTCAACCAGATGAGCGTGGCGGACGCACTTGTCTGGTACAACACCCACGGCTACGCGGCTTATGTGGCCAGCCCGACCGCCAAGATGCTCACCCGCCCCAGGGGATACAAGTTCGATGAGCTGGGCGTGCTCAGCGGCGACCAGCTCGGCCAGCAGTACGAGGCCTGCCGCAAGAATCCGAGACTGCGGGTCGCGCTGATCATGGGCCGGGCCAGCGGCCTGGTGACGCTCGACGCTGACGATCTGGCCGAGTGGGGGCGGTTCTACGCCGAGCACGCCGGGCTGGTCCCGGCCACGGCGTGCCAGATCACCGGCCGCGAAGGCGGCGGTTTTCACCTGGTATACCTTCGCGGCGATGTTGACCCGGAACTGCTGAAGCAGAGCAGGTGGCCGGGCTTCCCGGCGATCGAGCTGAAGACCAAGGGCATGATCATCGCCGCACCGTCCCTGCACGCCAGCGGGCTGTGCTACCAGTGGCAGCAGACAGGGCCCGGCAGGCCGGCGGTGATCAGTACGGACCTCGCCGCCGGCTTCGCCGAGGGGCTGAAACAGGAACGCGCTGCGGTGCGGGAGATCGTCCAGCAGATCGAGATGGACGGGCGCCCGGCGATGGGCGCGTCCAACGCGGCCGACTTCACCGACCTGCTCTGCGAGCGGCTGGGAGGCGGATGCTTCACCGGGACCTACCAGCGGGACGACAGGCTTGTCACAGTGCCGCGGTTCGGCGAAGACGGCTACATCCCCGCCAAAGGCTTCGAGGAGGACCCCCGCAAGAACTCGCCAGCGCAGATCCGGCCACTGAGCCAGCACCTGCTGCAGGGCTTCATCGCCAGCCATGCCTGGACCTACAAGCTCGCCGGCAAGGACGACGACTTGAAGCGGGTCCATATCCTGCCACCGCTGACCGCCTGCAGCGCGGCCATCAACGCAGATCCGGCCCGGTGGACGGCGGTGCCGGTGCTGACTGGGGTAGTTCACATCCCGCTGCTGCGGCGCGACGGCAGCCTGCTGTCCACCCCCGGCTACGACGAGACCACCGGCCTGCTCTACCTGCCGCTGCCGGGACAGTCCCCCGTGGAGGTGCCCGAGCACCCGTCCGCTGCGGACGCGAAGGCGGCCGGTGACCGGATCAGGACGCTGTTCAGCCAGTTCGGCTGGGTCAGCAATAGTGACTACCTCAACTATCTGGCTGCGGTCCTCGTGCCAACGCTGCGGCTGCTGCTGCCGCCCCCCTGGCCGCTGTGGGCCGTCAACGCCCACGAGCGCGGGTCGGGCAAGACGCTGCTGTGCGAGGTGCCGCGCATCCTGCACGGCGGAATCCTGTACGCGGCCCCTGGGGATGACAACGAGGAGACCCGCAAGATGATCAGCACCATCCTGGGCAGCACTACCGGCTCGGTGGTCGTGCTCGACAACGCCGAGAAGGTGATGCGGTCCCGGCACTTCGCCGCGCTGGTCACCGACCCGTCTGGCATGTGGCACGACCGCAGGCTGTCCACCAACGAGTCGCCAGGCCTGCCGAACGACCGGGTGTGGATGCTGAACGGCAACAACATCGCGCTCGGCGGCGACCTGCCACGCCGCGCGCTGTGGTCCACGATCGACCCGCAGGTGCCCGAGCCGTGGCTGCGCACCGGGTTTGCAATCGGCGACCTGGCCGGGTACGTCACCGCGAACCGGGCAGCCATCCTCGCCGACACCCTGCTGCTCGGGCGGCACTGGGCCCTGGCGAGGTTCCCGCGCGGTGGCACCGCCCGGTCGGACAGCTACGCCGCGTTCGCCGCCGGCATGTCCGGGCTGATGGAGACAGGCGGGCTGGCCGGGCCGGGCGAGTTCTGGGCAGCGGACACCAACCAGGCCGCCGATGGTGCCGACGACGAAGACTGGGCCGGCTTCCTGCGGGCCGTGTGGGAGGCCTACCGGGATGCCGAGTGGGAGGCCGGGCAGCTGGTCCGCAGCGCCGGCGAGGCCGTGTTGGACGCGCTGCCGGGTGACCTGGCGGGCAAGCTGGCCCGCGGGGACGCGCCCGCCGGCGTGGCCAGGTCGCTGGGGTGGTGGCTCACCAACCACCAGGGCCGGTGGACTTCGGGCCACCACGTGGTGAAGCAGGCCGGTGGCGGGAAACAGGGCCACCCGAAGAAGTGGAGGGTCGATCACCGCCCGTGATGCTGATCTTGCGGTTTATGCTGTTTCTGCGGTTGTTTATAGCGGTCCCCCTATACGCGATTTCATACGCGTATGGTTTTTTGTCTGGGCCACCGTGAGAAAAAACCGCCACAACCGCAGAAACCGCACCCGAGGGATCTACGGAGAGTGACTGCAATTGCAGTCTGCCGCAGAGGCTTGCAGCGGTCGGGTGCCAGTGGCGGTGTGAACGTGCGCAGCGGGTGAGATCGGCCGGGCCGTCGCTGCACGAGCGCTGCCCCGCAGGGCCCCTGGGAACTCTCAGGCACTGGTCCGGCCTGTTTCCTTGACGCTGCGCAACCTCTGAGCGGACCCTGAACGGGTGGCGGTCAGTGTGGTGCTCGTCGTCGAGCGCAAAGATCACAAACTCTACCCTCCCAGTGGTGCCCTGCCCTGGCCTGAGCGGCGCGAGGCCATCGGGCTGGCGCACGCGGGCCGCTGCCGCGATCACCTGAGCTACCGGGCCACCCAGCGTGCCCTCGAGGCCGCTGGATACCGCCGCAGCATCGGCCAGGTGCATCACGACATCCACCACTATGCGTGCCACATCTGCCAGCCCGAGGCGTTCGACGGCCCGCCAGCCGCTGAATGAGCCCCAGCGCCTCTCGCAAGCCTCCGAGCCATGCCAGGCTGGGCCCTGCCGCTCGCTGGCGTCTATCAAAGCGGGGAGGCGGCATGGGGCGACTACCAGGGCGCTGACCTGCGCGAACACCGAGCTGGCCAGGGTGGGATGGGACTAAGTGTCCCATCAGCGCAACCTCCTGGCCTGTGCAAACTCCGTTCCAGCAGCCCTGAGCTACCCGCTCTGCTACCCCAGCGTCCCCGGAAAGGCCCGCTGAACTGGGCCAGGGAGGCGCTAGCGTGGCGTGCCTGGCCACAGCCCGGCAGGCGCAGCGATCGGCGAGGTGCTCGTGACCCCCCGAGCGCTCGAGGCCGGGCTGGCCAACAGCTACGAGTCCTGCTGGGACTCTGCGGGTGGCGCGCTGCTGAGCGCGGCCTGCATGCGCGTACTGAGCGCGCTGCCTGCGGGCTCCTCGCAGGCAGGCCTCGTACTGCAGGCCTGCAGCCTGGTCTTCTGCTCGCTTTGTGCTGCGTGATCAGCCTGACCTGCTCGATGTCGTCGACCGTTTCGATGTCGTCGAGCTAGTGTGTCGCGCCTGAAATTAGTTGGTTAAGTCGGTAGCCTGCTAGCTATGCCGCGGACTGCTGCGCCGTTGGCGCTGACCGATGATGACCGTGCTGAGCTTGCCCGGTGGTCGCAGGGTAGTTCGCCGGTGCTGGCCGAGCGGGCGCGGATTGTCCTGGCGTCCGCGGAGCGGGGATCGGGGGTTGCGCGGGTGGCCGCGGAGCTGGGGCTGTCCCGGATGACGGTCCGGAAGTGGCGCAGGCGGTTCACCGAGGCGGGGCTGGGTGGGCTGGCCGATCATGACCGGCCGGGGCGCCCGGTGGCCGGGCTGGTGCTGACCGGCGCTGAACACGATCAGCTGGCCCGGTGGGCGCGGCGGGCAACGACCGCGCAGGCGCTGGCGCTGCGGGCCAAGATTGTGCTGGCCTGCGCGGACGGGGCCTCGAATAAGCAGGTCGCCGCGGTCCTGCGGGTCGATCCGGCGACGGTGACCAAGTGGCGTAACCGGTTCCTCGCGCGGCGCCTGGATGGCCTGGCTGATGAGCCGCGGCTGGGCCGGCCGCCGTCGATCCTGCTGGACAAGGTGGAACAGGTCATCACCGCCACCTTGGAGGAAACCCCGGCTAACGCCACGCACTGGTCCCGGGCCTCGATGGCACAGCGCAGCGGGCTGAGCAAGTCCACGATCGGGCGGATCTGGCGGAAGTTCGATCTCAAGCCCCATCTGAGCGATTCCTTCAAGCTGTCGTCTGACCCGCTGTTTGTGGAGAAGGTGGTCGATGTCGTCGGCCTGTACCACGACCCGCCGGACAAGGCGGTGGTGCTGTGCGTGGATGAGAAGTCCGGCACTCAGGCGCTGGACCGGTCCCAGCCGGTGCTGCCGATGATGCCCGGGATGCCCGAGCGGCGCACCCATGACTACGTGCGGCACGGCACGACCAGCCTGTTCGCCGCGTTCAACATTGCCGACGGCCGGGTGATCTCCTCCCTGCACCGGCGCCACCGCGCCGCGGAGTTCAAGAAGTTCCTGGCCCGGATCGACAAGGCCGTGCCTGCCGGCCTGGACGTGCACCTGGTCTGCGACAACTTGGCCACCCACAAGACGGCCGTTATCCAGGACTGGCTGGGCCGCCACCCCCGCGTTCAGCTGCACTTCACCCCGACCGGGTCCTCGTGGATCAACCAGGTGGAACGCTGGTTCGGGTACCTGACCGATCAGATGATCCGCCGCGGCGTGCACAAGAGCGTGCAAGCGCTGGAAGCCGACATCCGCGCCTGGATCGAGAACTGGAACCAGGACCCGCGGCCATTTACCTGGGCCAAGACCGCAGAAGAGATCCTGGACTCACTGGCAAGATATATAGCCCGGATTTCCGGCGCAGGACACTAGCTCGATGCTCGATGCCTCGATGCTCGATGCCTCAATGGGCCTCGATGGCCTGGCCTCAGGCCTTGGCCCTGGCACGACGTCGCTGCGATGGGGCCTGCCCGCTTGCCGGAGCCAACCTGTTGGCGTGCGCCCTCTGGCCCAGGCCTGCCCCGGTGCCCATCCAGGCAGCGCGCAGCTGGCCGCGCCGCGGTGGCGCCTTCCTGGGCCCTCCCGGCTCGCCAGCCAGCGCAATTGCCCAGGCTGGCGATTCGCTTACCTCCCACCTGCGGGGTTTTGGCAGGCACCGATCCGCTCCCGAGACCCCCCCTCGCGGGCCCCCGCCCTCTTCCCCCCAGGGAGGCAAAAGCTATACCTCCGGGGCTCCCTCGTGGTGCGAAACCTTCTCAGCCCCAGACTCCCCTCGGTTACGCTTGGCCACGTCCCCGCGCAGGCCCTTTCCCGCGCCCTCGCGGTGGCCCATGCTCCCCCGGACAACATCGCCCCGAGCCCCGCCGACCGTGCCCTCGAGGCCCTGCTCGTCTATCACACCCGCTCCACAGTTGGCGTTACCGAAGGGAGGAAGTTGGAGCGGCTCTTTACCGGGATGCTGGGGAACTGCCAGAGGCCCAGGCTGCCGTGAGGCGCTGAGCGCGTGCGACGCTAGCGGTCGCCCCGTTGCGCTGATAGCAGTCGATGGCCCGCCGTGTCAGTTCTGCGGCTCGCGCGCGGTCGCCGGTCAGGTACATCACTTCGGTGAGATTGAGCGCCGCGTCACCTTGTAGCCATGGGGAGTCTGTGGTTGTGGCCAGGCTGTGGGCCTCTTCAGCGAGCGCGCGCGCCGCGCTGGCCTCGCCTTCGCGGGCGAGCAGCCGGGATCGCACGCCCAGGCCCATCACCTGCGTTGCGAGGTCGTCCCTGCCGCCTAGTTCCAGGCCGCGAAGTGCCCACTGCTCGGCTTCGCCGTAACGGCCGAGCGCGTAGAGCGCTTCGGCGAGCCCGCATGCTTGGGTGGACAGGTAGGCGTGTTCGCCGAGTCGCTCCAGCTGCTCGCAGCCCTGCCTGGCTGCGCGCTCCGCAGCCGCATGGTCGCCGGCGAGCATCTCGGTGTACCACACAGTCAGCATCCATATGGCCACCTGTAGCCGCATCCCGCGCTCGTTCATCTGGGCCAGGGTCTCGGTCAGCAGCGGCCGCGCCTCGCCGAAGCGCCCGAGTGCTGCCAGGATGTCCGCTCTGACCATCACGAGCACGGGCTGATAGGCCGTGCTGTGCGCTTCGGCGTCGTCCAGCCACCGGAGCGCTTCAAGACGAGGCGTGGGTCCCATGGCCATGGCCGCCGCGGCGGTCACGCGGATGCTGGTCTCGAACCACAGGTCACCCGCTTGCCTGGCGTGCTGCATCGCGCGGGTAAAGGCCGCGAGCGCTGCGGCGTTCTGGCCGCGGATGAACTCGACCTCGCCGGCGCCGTACTCCAGGGCGGCCAGGGCGGGCGCGTCGCCGTCATGTTCGATGGCTGGCCGCGCCTCTTCTACCAGGGCGCGCAGCCCGGCGACCCAGCGGTCTGGGTCGATGTTGACCTGCCAGATTGTTCCCGCCAGGCGGGCCCGCAGCTCGCCAACGCGGTCACCCGCGGCGGCACAGGCATCGGCGGTCCGCGCCGCCCGCGTGATCGCATCGTCGAACCTGCCGGATTCCCCAAGTCCGCGGATCAGGCTCTCCTGCAGCCGCAGATTCATCTCCTGGGCTGGCAGCAGCGCCTCGGCGCGTTCCAGCAGGTTCACCGCGGCGGCGGCGTCGCCGCGGTCCATCGCCCGTCGGCCAGCCTGATCGAGGTGGGCGGCCGCGTCGGCGGCTAGCTGCCGGGCCTGCTCGTCGGCGGGGCCGAGCTCGCACCGGTAGCGAAAGGCCTGTTCCAGGTGGTAGCCGGTGATCTCGTCCAGTTCTGCCAGTTCGGTGCCGTGTTCTTCCAGCCATCGGGCGAACCGCTCGTGCAGCTGCGCGCGGTCGGCCTTGGCGAGGGCCTCATACGCGGCGTCGCGGATCAGCAGATGCCGGAACCGGAACGCATCCTCGCCCGCCAGCACGGGCCGCTCGGGGCGCACCAGGTCCTTGCGGACCAGCGTCATCAGCCGCCCGGCAACGTCCGGCTCCTCGGGCGCCATCACCTGCACCGGGCCCCGGTGGAACGACTGGCCCTCGACCGAGCCGCATTCGAGCACGGTGCGCTCGGCGGGCGGCAGCTGATCCAGCCGCGCCGCCAGCAGCGCGCTGATGGTCGGCGGGACCGCCAGGCCGCCCCCGTCTGACTCGGCCAGCAGCGCGAGCATTTCCTCGACGAACAACGGGTTGCCACCCGCGGTCGCCCGCACCCGTTCCCGCAGCCGGGCGCCGATCCCGGTGGGCATGAGCTGATCGATGAGCGTGGCGGTCTCGGCGGGCTGGAGCGGCTCCAGCAGCACGGTGGTGGCGTTTAGCTTGCCGCCACCCCAGCCGGGACGGGCATCGAGCAGCTCCGGCCGCGCCAGGCACAAGACCAAGATGGGCGCATCCCGGCTGAGATCGGCGATGTGCTCGATCAGATCGAACAGGGCCGGCTCGCCCCAGTGCAGGTCGTCGAACACGGCCACGACGGGCGCGGGCTCGGCGGAGCTTTCCAACAGCTTGCGCACCGCCCAGGCGATCTCGGCCGGCGAGGTCGCGGCCGCCTGCTCACCGACCAGCACACCGACCGCAGCGGCGACCCTCGCATCACCGGCCATCAGGCCAGCGGCGCCGGGGCTCCCGTCCGGGGGGTCGAGCAGCTGCTTGACCATCGAGACCACCGGCCAGTACGTGATGCCCTGCCCGTAGGGCAGGCAGGTCCCGGTCACCACCGTGGCGCTGGCGCCGCGCAAGAACTCGGTTGCCAGCCGCGACTTGCCCACCCCGGCCATCCCCAAGATCGTGAACAGGCCGCACGACCGCTCCCGCACCAGGTTCGCGAACGCCTCCCCGAGCATCCGCAGCTGATGGTGGCGGCCCACCAGCGACGCCCGGCCACCGCGAGCCCGAGGGTCGACATCGGCGCGGACCTCAAGCAGCCGGTAGGCGGCCACCGGCGCGCTCTTGCCCTTCAGCGCCAGCGGCTCCAGCGGCTCCGCCTCCACCGCATCGCGGACCAGCGCCCAGGTCTGCGGGCCGATCACAATCTCCCCCGGCGCGGCCGCCTGCTCCAGCCGCGCCGCCACATTGACCGCATCACCGGTCGCCAGCCGCTCCCCGGTGCCGGTCACCACCTGCCCGGTGTTCACCCCCGTCCGCACGCTCACACTCGCGCCGAAATCGGCCTCCAGCCGGCCGTTGAGCACCGCGATCTGTTCACGCAGCCCGGCGGCCGCGCGCACCGCCCGCAGCGCGTCGTCCTCGTGCACCACCGGCACCCCGAAGACCGCCATCACCGCGTCCCCGATGAACTTTTCCACCGTGCCGCCATGGCCTTCGATCACCGCCCGCGCCGCGTCGAAATACCGGGCCATCACCTGCCGGAAGCTCTCCGGATCCAGCCGCTCCCCCAAAGCCGTCGACCCGGTCACATCACAAAACAGCACCGACACCGTCTTACGCTGCTGACGCGGCGCCGGAGCTGCCGCCAAGGCCGCGCCGCACCCGTTGCAGAAGCTGGCATCGGGCGGGTTCTCCCGCCCGCAGGCAGCACACACCCCCACACAGGCAAGGCTAAGCCCTAACCCCCCATCCGGCAGCGGCACAACCCCCGACATGCCCACCGCCGCCAACAGCCCCGACAAGCTCAGCCACCCACTACGGCATCGGTGCCACTGACTGATCGGCGAGGGGCTGGCGGTGCGAGGCAGCTCGCCGCCGCCGAACATGCTGCGGGCCAGCCACCCGGTGACGCCGCCGTGACCGGCCGCCTGCCCAGCTACGCCGGCACCGCCAACGCCACTGACCCGCCCGCCTCGCCCGCGCCGGACGATGACCGGAGGCGGTCCCCGTCTACGTGACGACCGGGATCCGCACGAGCGCAGGGCCGGGCCCCGGCCCCAAGCGCCTGCCGCCCGCCGAGGCAGGGGCCCTCGTCAGCGCCCGGATGGCCGTCTACGGTGACAAGCCACCGCGCGGGTTTCCAGGGTGAGGCAGCAATGGCCCTGCAGACCACGGCAGCGTCGCCACGACCGGTGCTAGCTAAACCCGGCCAAGTAACTGGCGGGCACGGCGATTCGCGCTCGATCCGCTGGGGCGGTTTATGCGTCGACCGGCCGTCATGACACCTCGATGAGGTGGGCGATCAGTTGGTCGTAGTTGCGATCCTCGGCCGCCCTTACCGGTCGGCCGCCATCCAGGGTTTCCGGCTGGCCTTTCCCGAGGTTGGTTCAGTTGCGATCCTCGGCCGCCATAGATGGCGGCCGCTATAACGCCAACCGTAGGGCAGATTCAGATTTTTCCGAAGTTGCGATCCTCGGCCGCCGTCTGCGGCGGTCGCCACCGAGTAGATGCTATATACCAGGTCGGCAGCAACGCCATTGCGATCTTGGGCCACAGTGATCGGCGACCGCCACCGGGCGGCGTCGATCTGGTCCACGCTTAGTTCGTAGTCGTTGCGATCCCCGGCCGTCGTAGCCGACGGCCGCCAGCTGGCGCAGATGACGGCGACGAACCTGAAGCGGGCGATGTTGCGATCCTCGGCCGCCGCAGGCGGCGGCCGCCCCCCCGCGGCCGAGGACTTCCCGGTGCGCGGCGGTGCCGTTGCGATCCCCGGCCGCCGCAGGCGACGGCCGCCACTCTACTCCACAGTGGCCGGGACGTTCGCGACCACGTGGTTGCGATCCTCGGCCGCCATAGCCGACGGCCGCCACGCGGCGGTGCTGCTGGTGCAGACGCAGGGCGCGCAGTTGCGATCCTCGGCCGCCATAGCCGACGGCCGCCACGATTCCTGAGAAGCCATTACTTCAGAGAGTGAGTGGTCAGTCCAGGCAACTGACCTGCCCATACAGGGTGTTTCAGGCATTTCTCCTTTGGACCTCCATTGAGTCGGATGTGTGCTTGTGGTTCCGAGGTCCACATCACGAGCGGGTCGCGGTGAGGGATGGCGCGGGCGATTCCGAGGGTGCGGACGGCACCGGGAAGCCTGGCGGTCATCCGGTAACCTTCTTCAGCGTCACCCCATTGGGAAGGTCGCCGTCGTTGACTTCGACGAGGTAGTCGGCAAAGGACCGCGGTGGCCCGTCGCTGGCGCGGGTGACCCGGATGCGGTCGAACAATTCCTGGGCCGGGGCGGAGCCGAAGGCGTCGGCGTGGGTGAAGACATACAGCCCGCGCAGGGTGATCTCGCCGCGGCCGGCGGCGCGGTCGTGCTCGAACATGAAGGTGAACGCGCGCCAGAGCATTGCCAGGTCGGCTGTGCCTACCCCGGTCCGCTTGGCGAGCGGGGCGCTGAAGTGCCCGTAGCCGAGGTAAAGCCCGTAGGGGATGGCGTACTTGTTGCCCATCTCGGTGGACTCACCTTTATCGATGTCTGCCTGGCGGGTCTGGGTGACGCGGGTCAGGCCGTACTCCTGGGACAGCACGGGGTCCACGGATCGGGAGAAGGTGATCTGCGCTGGTCCCTGGACCCGTCCGCACAGGGCCGTCCCCGTGGTCATGACCGCGCCGAACATGCGCACGTCGTAGAAGGCCTGGCACATCCACTGCCGGGCGTGTTCCTGGTCGGCGACTTTGACGGGGCCGGGCTTGAGGCCGAGCGCGGTGTAGGCGCGTTCGTGCTGAGCGTTGAGGGCGACCCCGGCTTCGACGTAGATGTCGTAGCCGGGGTTGCCTTCGCCGAGCAGGTCGACCATGTTGCGGATCTTCCGTTTGATCGCCACATCGGTGACCAGACCCTGCATGGTCTCTGGATCCAGGCGTGGCATGCCGCCGGCGTCGGGGTCGCCGTTGGGGTTGCCGTCGCGGACGTCGAAGAGGAAGGCGAAGTCGTGCTTGCGGGCCGGGTCGAGATGGGCGGCGAGCTGGGTTCCGGTATCGGTGCCGGTGGTTGTCATGGTGGGCTCCGTGGTCAAGAGGATGCGGCTGGCTGATGGGCGTGGGCTCGCGCGGCGGCCAGATCGGCTGCGCGCTGGTGGTGGTAGCCGAGGATGAACTGGGCCTGGCCCTCGATGTCGAGTACGGGTGGGATGTTCCGGCCGGCGTCGAGGTGGCCGAGTACTTCGTCGAGGCGGCCGTTGAGCGCGTAGTAGGCGCCAGTGTTGGTGCGGCGGAGCCTTCTCAGGTGCCCGGCGGAGTTCTTTTGCAGCATGACCAGGATCGCGCGGGGGGTGGTGGTCGCCGCTGGCAGGTATTTGTCGGCGATGGTCGTGTTCACGTCGCCTCCCAGCGCCGCCCGCTGGATCTGTTCCAGCACCGCGAACATCCGCCCGCATTGGTAGGCGGGGTAGGGGGCGTCGGGGTCAAGGCTGGGCATGCAGGTCTCCTTCGGGACGTTCCGGATGCGGGTCAAGATCAGCCTCAGCAGCGCGGCCCTGGGCAGGTCCACGCGGCTATCGGCGCGGATCCTTTGCAGCAGGTGGGGCAGGAGGTAGCCAGGCGGGCGGGTGCCTTTGAGGGCGGCGAGCAGCAAATCACGCTCGCAGCCGTCGGGCATCATCGCAGCCAGGTGACGTTGCTGCCCGTCCTCGGTTCCCCACCGGCCGGCCGACCGGGCCAGCAGCCACAGCGGGACCACCTGTGGGCCGTCACGCCACAGGTCGGTCATCTGGTGGTCGGCGAACCAGCCGCCGATGCGGCGCTGGATCTGGCTGAGCGGCACCTCCAGCCAGTCACGGACCACTACCCGGCTCCGGTTGACCGACAAGGTGAGGGCGTAGAAGGCGTTGGTGTCAACGCCGCCCACGACTGGTGTGCGGTGCGGGCTGCTGAGTTCGCCGATGAGCTTGCGGACCTGGTCCGGCTCGGGCTGGTTGAGCCATTCCAGCGGGCTGAACGCGGCGGGCTCGCGCAGCCACCAGGTGAGCACGCTGTCCGCGGACCGGTAGCGGTGCGCCGGCTCGGCGAGAAGAGCGTTGAGGGCGCTCATGGCCGCGGAGCCGCAGCGGTCACACACTGGAGCGCTGGCCAGCTGGATCTTGCCATTCCGGCCCTGGGCGGGCTTGTTGACCGAGACCAGCTGGGCGTCGCGGCCCTGTGTGGTTCCGCTGGGGATAGCTCCGGCCCTGACCGGCTCTGGGATGCTGTCAAGCAGCGGGCGTTCCCGGCCACAGACCAGGCAGATCCCGGTGCCCGCGGCTGAGCTTTTCCGCTCCTGGACGACATTGGCCCAGAACGCGACAGCTGATTCCCGCAGGTGTGCCCACTGGCCGTCAACCATGATCGCCACCAGGTCGGACCGTTTGGCGTTCCCAGGAACTTTGATCTTGCGGTGGTGCCCGGCCCGGAAGAACGCCAGGACCGCGCGTGCCACCTCATCCCCCGGTGCGCTGTCGCACCAGCGGGCGAGCAGGGCCACGTAATCCTCATTGCGGCGTGCGGCCTCGGCACGTGCCCGATCGGTATCGGCTGCGGGGAGGGCGGTGACGTACTGGAGGGTGTCGGCGAGCAGCATGGCCGGCGGGCACTGCCCGGATCGGTAAACGTAGGGTGCGGCCAGCGGGAGGCCGGCTGGCTGTCCGCTGCCAGCCTGATCCTCCAGTCCGTCAGCCGCTGCGGTTCCGTCGCCCCTGATGCTGATCACCCAGCGGATCATCCGCGTGCGGTAGTAGGCGGGGGGCAGGTCACTGCGGTGGGCGGCGGCGTACTCGGCCAGGCGGGCTAGGAGCATCAGGATCTCCCCCCGCCAGAACCGGCCGCGTGCAACTCGACGCCGTGCTCAGGGACCCGCAGGATGCCCGCTTCGAGACGGGCGTGGAACCACCGGTAGCTTTCCTGGCCGCTGGTGTAGATGATGCTGTGCAGCATCATCCCCAGATCTTCCGTGTGGCTGATCGGGGCGCGGCTGGTCTGCTTGGTGAAGGTCGCCGAGCATTCCCGAGTGCCCAGGAACGGCTGGGAGAAGCACGCGCCCTTGTCCACGCGGCGGCGGAACTGCTCTCGGTAGGTGGCCCCCGGGTGGCCGGCGTGCGGCCGGGGGCGGACCTGCGCCCGGATCCGGTAGGCGGCATCGCGCAAGAACACCGTGTTGCGCTGGTCCCGGTCATCCGCAGCGTCGAACCGCTGAGAAGGGTCGGCCATCGCGGACCGGACCCAGTCCAGGGTCACCATGGAGGTGATCTCGTTGCGCCGAACCCCGGCCCAGCGGATCGCCGACAGCACCTCGATCGCGGTGATTACGTAGTCGAACTCGGGTTTCCAGTAGATGGCCTCCAGCACCCCCCTAGCGGCCGAGGGTGTCATCACCGGGTAGCTGACCCGTTCGGTCTTCAGCTCGGGGCGGGTGAAACAGGCGTACGGTCCCTCCACCTCCACCGTCAGCGGTGGGTGAAGCCAACGGGAGCGGGCGGGCAGGGCGGTCACCACACGAACACCTCCGCGGAGAACAAGTCAGCCAGATCGCCAGGGTCGATCCCCCGGCTGCGGTCATAGGGGCCGTGCCACTGCAGCACATCGCCGATCACAGGCTGGGCCCATCCGGCAGTCACTGCTTTGCGCGCCAGGCTACGGGGCAGCACCGCCAGGTAAGGCTGCAGGCGGCGCAGCAACAGCCGTGCCTCCCCGTCCTGCAGCGAGTCCGCGCTGCGAAGCCGGTCCGCCAGGGCTCTCATCTCAGCCGCCGCATCGTCATCGCCGTACTCGACCGCAACGGGCACGGTGTGCTCGTCGATCATCTGGAAGGCGTAGGCGACCTCGGGGAAGTCCAGGTGCGAGCGCAGCCGCTGGATCCTGGCACCGGCTCCGGCGGCTTCCAGGTTCTGCCGGGCAAACCGTTCGGGGTAGTACTTCTCCAGTGCGTCCGGGTCATCGGGGTCGGCCAGCTCCGGGCCGAAGCAGGTGCCGGTGGCCGCCAGGGCTGCCCGGTAGGCGGCATCGGGTGGCTGGCGGCCATCTTCGGGGCGGAAGATCACCACCCTCCCCTCGGCCAGGCGGGCGCTGCGGTTAGCCCGCCCAGCCGCCTGCTGCAGCGAGTCCGCCGGCGCCCAGGCGCGGAACACCACCGGGAAATCCACGTCCACCCCGGCCTCGATCAGCTGCGTGGACACCACCGCCACCGGGTCCCCCCGATCGAGCCGGCCGCGCACCTCGCCGAGAACGTCGCGGCGGTGGCGTGCCGCCATCCGCGTGGACAGATGCAGGCACGAGCCCAGCGAGCTGTCCCGCAGCGCTACCAGGTGCCGGTGCAAGGCGGCCGAGTCCGTGGTCGTATTGGCCACGACCAGCACCTGCGGTTCTTGTGCGGCCTGCCTGGCGACTCGCTCCAGAGTCGGCCTGGGGGAAAGCTGCCACTCGTAGCGGACTCGGCGGAACCTGCTATACAGCGGCTTCGGGTCGGCGATCACGTCGGTCACCGGCAGGCCATGGAACGGGGTGAGCTTCCAGTAGGCCGGCTGAGTGGCCGACGCGAGCAGCACCGTCGTCCCGAAGCACTCGGTCAGCATCCGCAGCGCCGACAGGATCGGCAGCAGCAACCGGTCCGGCAGCGCCTGCACCTCATCCAGCACCAGCACCGAGCGGGCCAGCCGGTGCAGCTTGCGCATGGCCGCCGGGCGGTGATCAAAAAGCGACTGGAACAACTGCACGGTCGTGGTGACCACGAACGGAGCGTCCCAGTTCTCCGCCGCCAGCCTGCGCCACCAGGACCCGCGAAGCCCGCGTTCGTCGAGATCGGCGCCGCTGTGGTGTTCCAGCACCACTGAGTCTTCGCCTGGGCGGTCCAGCAGCCGCTGGTATACCTGGGCGTTCTGCTCGGTAATCGAGATGAACGGCACCGCCACCACCACCTGGCGGAGCCTGTGGATGCGTGCATGGTGCAGGGCAAAAGCCCCAGCGGCCAAGGTCTTGCCCGACCCGGTCGGGGCTGGCAGCCGGTACATCCC
>WNGD01001794.1_pt1 | contig 22969 bp, 22 predicted proteins | sample 5400671 | NCBI WGS metagenome assembly WNGD01 (sample SAMN13153369, study PRJNA577476) | soil metagenome | isolation source: 40 cm soil or saprolite under grassland replicate 2 | place: USA:California | collected 2016-06-15
CGACCCGGCTCACCATCTCTTTCACGGACCGCTCCCGCTTATCGCTCCCGAACTGCCCGCGGAAGTACTTCTGGGCGACGATGTTGGTCGCGTTCTGCGACCAGCTCTTCGGGAACTCGACCCCCCGCTGCTCGAAGGCCGGGCTCTCCGGATCGCCGATCACCGCATCGCGGATCTCCCACTCGATCTCGTCGAAGGGATGCGTCCCGGGGGAGGAGAAACGGCGTTCGATGGCGAGGCCCTTGAGACCGGTTTTCGGGGTGCTGGTGGCGGTCTTGGACATCGAACTTCTCCTCTCGCGGCGACTTTCGGGGGTAACTACGCAGGATCGTTGACGAGTCGGACAGACTTTGTCGCGTCTGAGCCCGCAAATGCCGGAGATTTCGCTTGCTTCCTATGTATGGTGACAAGAGTGGCGGGTGGGCGAAAAGTTGCACGCGACGCGATGGGCGAGCGGGCGAGCGCGGCCCGCGACGCGGCCGTTGAGAAGGCGGGCGCGGCAAGGGACGCCGCAACCGACGCGATCTCCGCGGTCAAGCCGAAGCTGCGCGGGGTCTCGCACGAGTGGGCCTTCTTCGTCTCGCTCTTCCTCGGCGCGGGGCTGATCGTCGCCGCGAAGACGCCGAAAGCGACCCTCGCCGTGGCGATCTACGCGGTCAGCCTCTCCGCCCTGCTCGGCACCAGCGCGCTCTATCACCGGGTCGACTGGAAGCGGCCAAACGTGCGCCGCTGGATGCGCCGGCTGGACCACTCGATGATCTTCTTCCTCATCGCCGGCACCTACACGCCGTTTGCGTTGCTCGTCCTCAAAGGGCCGCTTGCCGACGCGATCCTGGTCGTCGTCTGGATCGGAGCGATCGCCGGCGCCGTGGTCGAGATGGTCTGGATCGACCACCCGAAGTGGGTCGCGGCGCTCGTCTACCTCTCCATGGGCTGGGTCGCGGTCGTCGCCTTCCCCGAGCTGTGGACGGCGATGGGCGTGGCGGGGACCCTGCTGGTCGCCGCAGGCGGCCTGCTCTACACGGCCGGCGCCGTCGTCTACGCGACCCAGCGGCCCAACCCCAACCCCGCCGTCTTCGGCTACCACGAGGTCTTCCACCTCTTCGTGATCGCCGCCGCCGCCGCCCACTTCGCCGCGATCGCCTTCTTTGTCCTCCCGGCCGCCTGAGCGATCCAGCGGCCCACGCATCCGACTTTGACCACACTGGGGTGTGGTCAAAGTCGGATGCGCTACTAAGCAGCCGCGACGACCAGCTCGGGCTCGCGCTCCGCCGCCTCGGCCTCCGCCGCCGCGACCAGCTCGGCGAGGATCTCCTCCAGCCGCTCCGCCTGCTGCGGGGGAAGCTCCAGCCGCTCGCCGGCAAGCAGCTCATGCGCCTGGGCGACCGGCAGCTCCGCCTCGATCACCCGGCCGCCCATCGCCGCCAGCACCTTGCGCAGCTCGGCCTGCGCCCAGACCGCCCCGAACATGCTCTTCGAGGCGCCGACGACCGCCGCCGGCTTGCCGTTCAGGGCGCTCTGCCCCGCCGGCCGCGAGGCCCAGTCGAGCGCGTTCTTCAGCTGACCCGGGAGCGAGTGGTTGTACTCGGGGGTCGCGATCAGGACCGCGTCCGCGGCCCGCATCGCCTCGCGCAGCTCCCGCACGGCGTCGGGAGCCGGCCCCGCCTCGGCGTCCTCGCTGAAGGGCGGGATCTTCGCCAGACGATCGAACGTCACCAGCTCCGCCCCCGCGGGCAGCCGCTCGGCGGCCGCCCGCAGCAGGGCGCTGTTCAGCGAGCCGCGGCGCAGGCTGCCCGAGATGCCGAGTACCCGCATCGCTACGCCGCCTCCTCGACCAGCTCCAGCTCGACCGCGATGGCCACCTCGTAGTCGAGGACCTGGCCGCCGCTCGGCAGCTCAGCCTGCCAGTCGAGCCCGAAGCTGCGCCGGTCGACCGTCGCCTCCAGCGAGAGGCCGACGCGGGCGCTGCCGGCGAGGTCCGCGCCGAGCTGGGAGAACCGCCCGCTCGCCTCGACCTCGTGCTTCTCGCCCCGGATCTCCAGCTCGCCGCGCAGTCGCGCCGAGCCGTCCTCGTCGAGGCTCAGCTCGGTGGAGCTGAAGCGGAGTCGCGGATGCCGCTCCGCGTCGAAGAACTCGGGGGAGAGGAGATGACCCTTCAGCTGCTCCTCGGATATGTCGATGCTGGCGACCTCGACCGAGCCCTCGAGCTTTGGCGCGTCGCCGCCGGTAAGCCGGACCTCGTAGTCGCGAAAGCCGCTGCGGAACGTGGAGACGCCGTTGTGGACAACGGCAAAGCCGATCGACGAGTGGACCGGGTCCACCACGTATGCGCCTGCCGGAATCTCCTGCTTGATCGTCTCTGTGGTCGTCATCTCCGTATCTCCCTTCAAAGTCGTTGTCTTATAAACAGTTGACACAGAAACAACCTTAGCAGGAAAAACTTGTAATTTCAACTATTGCCCTGGCAACGTTCGCATGCGATCATGTGGATATGAGCGAGCAGGCAACAGCGCCCGCGGCTGCGCGGGCAGAGGGCGCGGCGGCGCCCGCCAAAGGCGCGACCTCGTCCGCCCCGGCCGCCACCCCCCACGGAGAGGCGTGGGGAGCGCTGACGCGAACCCATGGAGCGATCGTCCAGCGTCTCCAGGAAGTGCTCGCCGCCGCCGACTTTCCGCCCCTTCCCTGGTACGAGGTGCTCGCCACCGTCGCCGAGGCGCCGGAAGAGCGGATGAAGATGGGCGACCTAGCCGAAGCGCTCGTGATCACGCGCGGGGGGCTGACCAAGCTGGTCGACCGGCTGGTCAAGGCCGGCCTGCTGGAGCGGACCTTCTGCGAGACGGACCGGCGGGTCAGCTACGCGACGCTGCTGCCCGCCGGCCGCGACCTGCTCGGCGAGATGCGCCCGGTCGTGGTCGCCGAGCTGGAGGTTGCCTTCTCCGCCAACCTCAGCGTCCGGCAGGCCGAGGGATTGCGCGACACCCTCGACCGAGTGCGCTCCTCCGCCTGTGGGACCAGCTGAGCCCGCAGCTCAGGCCAGCGCCGCCGCGGCGCGGTCCTTGGCGACCTCGATCAGCGCCAGCAGGTCGGCCTCGCGCCCTTCGCGGAGCAGCTCGACCGGGTCGGGGTCGCCGTTGACGATCCCCTCGAAGAACTCCTTGCGGTCCTGGTAGGTGGGGAGGGTGGCCTTCGCCCAGCCGCGGGCGTCGTTGAGGATCACGGCGAGCCGGGCGTACTCCTCGCCGAACAGCTCCGAGATCTCCCGCTTCATCCGCTTCGCCAGCGCGGGGGAGGCGCCGGCGGTGGAGATTGCGATCGCCAGCGGGCCGCTGCGCACGATCGCCGGCAGGATGAAGTTGCAGAGCGGCGGCACGTCGACGACGTTGACCAGCATCGCCCGTCGCTCGGCGTCGTCGTAGACGCCGATGTTGACCTCGCTGTCGTCGGTCGCGGCGATCGCCAGGAAGGCGCCCTCGAGGTCCGCCTCCCCGGCGTAGGGGCGCTTCTCCCACTGGATCGACCCCTCCGCCGCCAGCTCCTCGAGCTGCGGATGGGCGACCGGCGCGATCAGCGTCACGTCGGCGTCGCAGACCAGCAGCCCCTCGACCTTCTCCAGGCCGATGTCGCCGCCGCCGATCACCAGGCAGCGCCGCCCCTTCAGCTTCAGGCAGGCGATGTAGAAGGGCGTCTCCAGCATGTCGCGCACGCAGGACTGGTCGCAGATCCCCTTGCGCAGCTGGCAGACGCACTCCTTGCCGGCGTAGGCCTGGGCGGGCATAGCCAAAGCCTAGCCATCCCCAGACTCCACCCCGGTGCAACGTTTTCTCCCCCCATAAGAGGGACAAGCGTTGCACCCCAGAGGGGGGCTCAGATTGAGGTCAGGGTGGTGCGCAGGCCCTCTTCGAGGCCGATCTCGGCGCGCCAGCCTAGCTCGCGCTCCGCCCGCGACGGGTCGATCGAGATCCGCTGCACCTCGCCGGTGCGGGGTGGGGCGAACTCGGGCTCGAAGTCCTCGGCGCCGCCAAGCTCGGCAAGCCGCCTTACCAGCTCCAGCACGTCGGTCTCGCGGCCGGTGCCGACGTTGATCGGCCCGGTCGCATCCGACGAGGCGGCGGCCAGCGCCGCCGCGACCACGTCGCTCACGTGTATGTAGTCGCGGGTCTGGGTGCCGTCGCCGAACACGGTCGGCCGCTCGCCGGCCCGCAGACGCCCGCAGAAGATCGCGATCACCCCCGCCTCCCCCAGCGGGTCCTGGCGCGGCCAGTAGACGTTGCTGAGCCGCAGGCTCACCCCCGAGAGCCCGTACAGCCGCTCGTACAGCGCCAGATAGCCCTCGCCGGCGAACTTGCTCTGCCCGTAGGGAGCGAGTGGCGCCAGCGGTGCGTCCTCGGTAAGCGGCAGCTCCTGTCCATCGCCCTCGCCGTAGATCGCCCCCCCGGTCGAGGTGAAGACGACGCGCCGCGCCCCGGTCACGCGGGCCGCCGAGAGCACGTTCGCGGTGCCGCCCACGTTGATCGAGGCGTCGAAGGCCGGGTCGGCGACCGACTTGCGCACGTCGATCTGCGCCGCCAGGTGGAAGACGACCTCGGGCTGGAACTGGCGAGCCAGCTCGACGATCGCCTCCCGATCGCGGATGTCCCGCTCGACCAGCTTCGCCCCGCCCGCCAACGCCGCGTCCAGGTTCTCCCCCCTCCCGGTCGAGAGGTCGTCGACGACCGTCACCTCGTCCCCACGCGCCAGCAGGGCGTCGACGAGATTCGAGCCGATGAACCCGGCTCCACCTGTCACCAGAGTCTTCATCGAGAGTCGGGCTGCTGCAGTGGGGGGCGTGCGGGGACGTGTTCGGACAGTCCCATGTCGGCGTCGATCCTATGAGGATCGGCATCGCGGAGAGCCCGCGCCTACCGCATCGGGCCTTCAAGCCCCGCCGAGCGCCCCTGCTACCCTCGCCGCCCCGATGCGCCTGATCGTCACCGAGAAGAACAACAGTGCCAAGAAGATCGCCGAGATACTCAGCGGCGGCGGCGCGTCCGCGGACAAAACCTTCAAGGTCCCCTACTACAGGTGGTCGGGCTCCGGCGGCGAGCAGATGGCGATCGGCCTCAAGGGCCACGTGCTCGGCCCCGCCTTCCCCGAGGGCTACTCGAACTGGCAGAAGACCGACCTGCATGACCTGATCGACGCCGAGCTGGTCAAGGAGCCGACCGACAAGAACGTCGTCAAAGCGATCAAGAAGGTCGCTAAGGAGGCGGACGAGCTGGTGATCGCCACCGACTTCGACCGCGAGGGCGAGCTGATCGGCCTCGAGGCGCTGGAGGAGATGCTCGACGCCAACCCCGGCCTCGGCTCGCGCGAGGGCGCCCACGACGGCACGCTGAGGATCAAGCGCGCCCGCTACTCGGCCCTGACCAAGGAGGAGATCGAGCACGCCTTCGCCAACCTCGACGAGCTCTCCTACCCGCTCGCCAACGCCGGCGCCGCCCGCCAGGACATCGACCTGCTCTGGGGCGCCACCCTGACCCGCGCCGTCTCGCTCGCCACCCGCCGCTTCGGCTCCAACTTCCTCTCGGTCGGCCGCGTGCAGAGCCCCACCCTCGGCCTGGTCGTCGAGCGCGAGATGGAGCGCCGCGCCCACGTCCCCAAGCCCTTCTGGGAGCTGTTCGCCAAGTTCCAGCACCCCGACGGCAGCTTCGAGGCCCACCACGAGACCGACAAGTTCTGGGAGAAGGCCGAGGCCGACGCGGCGCTCGCCGGCACCGCCAGCCCCGGCACGGTCAAGGCGGTGACCGCGCGCAGGAACACGCGCAAGCCGCCGACCCCCTACAACACGACCGCCTTCACCACCGACGCCTCAAGCCGCCTCGGCATCACCCCCGCCAGCGCGATGCGGCTCGCCGAGGACCTCTACATGGACGGCTTCATCTCCTACCCGCGCACCGACAACACCGTCTACCCGTCCTCGCTGCCGGTCCGCGAGCTGGTCGCCTCGCTGGTGCGGGTCAAGGAGTTCTCGGCCGCCTCCGGCCTGCTCGACGGCGAGCTGAAGGCGACGCGAGGGAAAAAAGAGACGACCGACCACCCGCCGATCTACCCGACCCAGGCGATCCACCCCGGCGCCCTGGAGGGCCCGAAGCGCCGCGTCTACGAGCTGGTCGTGCGCCGCTTCCTCGCCACCTTCAGCCCGCCGATGATCACCGAGTCCACGCGCGCCGACATCGAGGCCGGCTCGCAGACCTACTTCGTGCGCGGCTCGGTCGTCGTCGACCCCGGCTACGCCGGCATCTACACCTACGCCCGCTCCTCCGACGAGGAGATCCCGGCCCTGGAGGAGGGGCAGAGCCTCGACCTCGACGGCGATCCCTGGATCGTCGACAAGGAGACCCAGCCGCCCTCGCGCATCTCCCAGGGCAAGCTGATCGAGATGATGGAGGAACGCGGCCTCGGCACCAAGGCGACCCGCGCCGACATCATCCAGAAGCTGTACGACCGCGGCTACGTCTACGGCAACCCTCCCGTCCCCTCGGAGACCGGGATCGCGATGTACGACGCGTTCAAGAAGTACGTGCCGCGGGTGGCGACCCCGGAGATGACCGCCCAGCTCGAGCAGGAGATGGACCAGATCGTCGCCGGCGAGATGACCAAGGACGACGTCGTCGGCGACAGCCGCGACCTGCTCCACAGGACCTGGTCGGAGATCGACGAGCGCCGCGAAGACCTGGCGAAAGTGGTCTGGGCGGGGATGGACCAGGACCGCATCCTCGGCCCCTGCAAGGTCTGCGAAGAGGCGGGCCGCACCAAGGAGGACGGCTCGCCCAACATGCTGCGCATCATCCGCGCCAAAAAATCGGGCAAGCGCTTCGTCGGCTGCAGCGGCTGGAAAGCCGACGACCCCGAGTCCTGCGACCAGACCTTCCCGCTGCCCCAGCGCGGCGACGTCTTCAAGCTCGAGGATCGCTGCTCGGTCTGCGGGCAGACGCCGCGGCTGAAGGTCGTCCCCTTCCGCGGCCGTTCCTGGAACCTCTGCCTCAACGACGAGTGCGAGTCGATGCAGGAGATGAAGAAACGCCGCGCCGAGCGCGAAGCCGCCAAAGCGGCCAAAGAGGCGATGGCGAAGCAGCCGCCGCCGGACGGCGCCGAGGACGGCGCGACGACGAAGACGGCGACCAAAGCCGACGCCGCAACCCGTCGCCGTAAACGCGCCAAGGCAGCGACCAAGGGCTGAGGCCCGGCGGCGTTGTTCGTTTCCTTCGAGGGAATCGACGGCTCCGGCAAGAGCACCCAGGCGCGCCTGCTGGCCGAGGCGCTCGGGCCCGAGACCCTGCTGATCCGCGAGCCGGGGGGGACCGCCGCGGCGGAGCGGATCCGCGAGCTGCTCGCCGATCCCTCGGTCGAGCTCGATCCCTTCGCCGAGCTGCTGCTCTTCTCCGCCGCCCGCGCCGACCTGATCAGCCGCGTGATCCGCCCGGCGATCGAAGCGGGCACGGACATCGTCGCCGACCGCTTCGCCGACTCCAGCGTCGCCTACCAGGGCGGGGCTCGAGAGCTCGGGACGAGCCACGTCCTCTCGCTCACCGACACTGTGATCGACGGCCTCTGGCCCGACCTGACCGTGCTGCTGCGGGTCGACCCCGAGGTCGGCCTGGGCCGCGCCGACGGCAGCGATCGCTTCGAGTCCGAGGGCCTGGAGCTTCAGCGCGCCGTCGCCGAGGCCTACGAGGAGATCGCCCAGGTCGCCTCCGATCGGGTCGTGGTCGTCGACGGCGGCGGGACGGTGGACGAGGTCCACGAACGGGTGATGGAGGCGGTCGAGTCGCGGAGGGACTAGGGACCAATGCCCCGGCGGAAGGGGCGGCTAGGCTCAGTCCCCCACGATGACCACAGCCCTCGAGGACAGCACAGAGCATCAGTCGCGGGCGCGGGTTGCGCTGAGCGCGGCGCTGTCCTCCGGGCCGTCGCACGCGTATCTGTTCAGAGGCCCACGGGGGGCGGGGAAGCGGGCGGCGGCGCGGGCGTTCGCGGCCGAGATTCTTGCAACCGGCGCTGAAGACGGCGACGACGCGCGTCGGCGGGCATTGATTGACCCCTCCCCTCATCCCGATCTGGTCTGGATCGCGCCGCGCGGCGCTCAGCACCTGGTCGAGGAGGTGCGGGAGCGGGTGATCCGCGCCGCCTCCTACCGGCCCTTCGAGGGCGAGCAGCGCGTCTTCGTGATCGAGGCCGCAGAGGCGATGCGCGACGAGAGCCAGAACGCGCTGCTGAAGACGCTGGAGGAGCCGCCCGAGTTTGCCCACCTGATCCTGCTCAGCTCCGAGCCCGAGGCGCTGTTGGAGACGGTCTCCTCCCGCTGCCAACCGGTCGACTTCGCGCCGCTGCCGGTCGAGGCGGTGGAAGCGGCCCTCGCGGGGGGCGGCTTCGGTGCGAGCGGGGAGGGGACTGGCGACGATCGTTCGGGTGAGATGGAGGCTTCGCCGGGGGATGCGACGGCAGACGAGGTTTCGGCGGCGGCCCGTCTCTCAGCCGGGGACATCGAGCTTGCCCGCTTCCTGCTGAGCAAGCGAGGGAGGGAGATCCGCGCCGAGGCCGAGCAGCTGGTCGGTGCCGGAGAGAACGCCATGGCGGCGACCGCTTCCGAGGCCACCGCCGTCCCCTGGCGCCAGCTGCTCGACAGCGCCGAGGCCGCGGGGACCGACGCCGAGCAGGCGACCCGCGAGGCACTCGAGGAGCAGGCCGCGGCTGGGATCAAGCGCTCCGCCCGCGACGTCGCCGACGAGGCGAAGCGGGCCGGACGACGGCGCCGCACCGAGATCCTCGACCTCGGCCTCGAGCTCTGCGCGGCCTGGTTCCGCGACCTGGCGGCGGTCGCCGCCGGCGCCGAGGAGGTCGCCTTCAACCGCGACCGCCTCGAGGCGCTCCGCTCGCAGGCCGCCGCCCTCCCCCCAGCCGCTGCTCGTCGCGCCGTCGAGCTGGTCCAGGACACGCGCCGCCGCCTCGACCTCAACGTCTCCGAGGAGCTAGCGCTCGAGGCGCTCCTCTTTCGTCTCGAGACCGTTTTCGCTTGAGCGTTCCTGCTCGCGCGCCCGCTCCAGCGCCCGTTCCTGAGCGAGGCGGGTGATCTGCGCGGCCTGGCGGGACATGATCACGCTGAAGTTGAGCACGAGACCGAGCAGCAGCAGCAGCACGATCGAGAACAGCGCGACGTTGGTGTCGCGGACCCCCATCGCATCGGCAACCAGCGTCAGCAGGCCCGGGAAGGCGGCGCCGGCCAGCATCCCCAGGCCGGCAACGAACCAGACGACGCTGTAGCGCTCCTGGAGACGGTCGCGGCGGATCAGCTCGAGGATCAGCGCCATGAAGGCGAGCGCCAGCACCGCCGCCAGGATCCGCGTCTGCGAAGTGAGGTGGACGGCCGGTGTCTGGGCGGCGAGCGTCAAAGCCCTCATCGCTGCTCCGCCTCCGGGCGCCGCGGCCGGAACTGGCCGACCAGCAGCACGATCATCCCCTTGAAGATGAAGAAGGCCGAGCGCAGCGGCGTCAGGAACGAGGAGCCGCCCGCGCGCTCCAGCATCCGCACCGGCACCTCCTTGACCCGCAGTCCCTGGCGCACCGCGAGCTGGAGCGACTCGATCTCGGCGAAGTCCGGCGAGTAGCTCTCGCTGAACAGCCCCATCACCCGCCGGTTGGCCGCCCGCATCCCGCTCGTCGTATCGGTGAAGCGCTGCCGCGTCGCCAGGGTGAGGAAGAAGCGGAAGACCCCGGTGCCGATCCGCCGCGAGATCGTCGGCCGGTAGTCGTCGCTCTCGGCGGCGCCGGGGTCACTGTAGCGGGAGCCGATCACCAGGTCGGCGCGGTCGGCGTGGACCTCGTCCAGCAGGCGCGCCACCTCCGCCGGAGGGTGCTGGCCGTCGGCGTCCAGGTGCGCGCAGAAGTCGTAGCCCTCTCGCAGCGCGTGCAGGTAGCCCGTCTGAAGGGCCGCCCCCAAACCCTGGTTGAAGGGCAGCGAGGCGACCAGTGCGCCCGCCTCCTCGGCGCGCGCCGCGGTGCCGTCGCTGGAGCCGTCGTCGACGACCAGCAGGTCTGCCTCCGGCAGGGCCTCTCGCACGCCGGAGATCACGCCGGCGACCGAGGCCTCCTCGTTCCAGGCCGGGATGAAGACCAGCGTTCTCACACCTCGATTCTCCCACGGGAGCCGGCGATCTCCCCCGGCGAAAGGCCGGCGCCCCCGTCTCTCCACGCACAACCCGGATTGATTTTGTGTTAGTAAACCTTCATGAGACGGATAGGGATGCGCCTCTGGCTGGCCGGCGCCTTCGCCGCGGTGTCGCTGATCACCGCCTTCGCCGTCTACCTCTTCGGCGACAACCGCCGCGCCCTCGTCATCGCGGTGCTGATCGGCGTCCTCGCCGGCTTCCTGATCGCGGCGGCGATCCACCGCCGGGTCGGGCGGCTGGCGCGGGCGGCCGGCGAGATGGCCGCCGGCGCCTTCGACGCGCCGCTCGAGGTCGGGGTCCGCGACGAGATCGGCGACCTGGCCCGTGCCCTGGAGTCGATGCGCGCCTCGCTGAAGGAGAGCTTCGGCGTGCTGACCGCCGACCGCAACAAGCTCCAGGCGATCTTCGATGGCCTCACGGACGCGGTGATGGTCGTCGACTACGACGGTCCGCTGCGCTTCTCGAACAAGGCCGCGGCGGAGCTGCTCGATCCGTCCGGCCTCCCCTCCACGGTCCTGGTCCCGCACCTGCGCCGCGCCGCCGAGGTCGGCTTCGCCGCTCACCCGGCGCTGCGGATCGGCGATCGCGCCTACTCGATGACCGCGCGCTCCCTGCCCGACGAGCGGGCCGTGCTCGCCGTCGTGCGCGATCGCACCGAGGAGATGCGCCGCGAGTTCGCCGAAGCCGACTTCGTCTCCAACGCCGCCCACGAGCTGCGCAACCCGTTGGCCGGGATCTCGAGCGCGATCGAGGTGCTCCAGGAGGGCGCCAAGGACGACCCGCAGGCGCGCGATCGTTTCCTCTCGCACCTCGCCGAAGACGCCGAGCGGATGAACCGGCTGACCGGTGCGCTGCTCACCCTGGCGCGGGTCGAGTCGCTGGGGACGGGGGAGACCGAGGTGGTCGACGTGCCGATCGCGATCCGCGACTCGGTGACCGCGGTCGAGGCGCCGCCCGGCATCGAGCTGACCGTCGAGGTCGAGCCCGAGCTCGCCGCGGAAGCCGACCCCACCCTGCTGCGCCAGGTGCTGATCGGGCTGCTCACCAACGCCCTCAAGAACACGCCTGCCCCCGGTGCCGTTACCGTTCGCGGTCGCCACGACGGCGAGAGGGAGGTGGCGTTGGAAGTGATCGACACAGGGACGGGCATCCCCGCGGCGGAGATCGACCGCGTCTTCGAGCGCTTCTACCGGCGCAGCGAGTCGCGCAAGCAGGAGGGCTTCGGCCTCGGCCTGGCGATCGCCCGCCGCATGGTCAACGTGATGGGCGGCCAGATCGGCGCCAGCTCGGTCGAGGGCTCGGGCAGCACCTTCTGGATCCGCCTCCCCACCGCCCAGCCCAGTCCGACCCCGGTCGCATGAACACGATGAGCAGCGGCAAGATCCTGATCGCCGACGACGAGCCCGCCGTCCGCGACTCGGTCGGCTACGCGCTGGCCCAGGAGGGCTTCGAGGTGGCCGTGGCCGCCGACGGCGACGAGGTGAGCGAGATGCTTGGCGACGGCATCCCCTTCGACCTGCTGATCCTCGACATCATGATGCCCGGCCCCAGCGGTCTCGACATCTGCCGCGACGTGCGCTCGCGCAGCGCCGTCCCGATCATCGTCCTCACCGCCAAGGACGCCGAGGTCGACAAGGTGGTCGGGCTCGAGGTCGGCGCCGACGACTACGTCACCAAGCCCTTCTCGGTGCGCGAGCTGCTCGGCCGCGTCCGCGCCCAGCTGCGCCGCCGCGAGCTCGACCGCTCGCCGCTCGGCCAGGCGGTGCGGATCGAGTCCGGCCCGGTCGCGATCGACCTCGTCCGCCACGTCGTCACCATCCGCGGCGAGCCGATCAACCTGACCCGCTCCGAGTTCCAGCTCCTGCGCCTGCTCGTCGGCCACCCGGGAGAGGTCTTCCCCCGCCGCCAGATCATGGAGGAGCTGTGGCAGACCGAGTTCGACGGCGACGAGCGCGCCTGCGACGTCCACATCTCCAACCTCCGCCAGAAGGTCGAGCGCGACCCCCAGAAACCGGAGCTCGTCCGCACCGTGCGTGGCGTCGGCTACAAGTTCGAGGGCCAGAGCGGCTGAGAGCCGACGCCCGGACTTGAACCGGGGACCCCTTCATTACGAGTGAAGTGCTCTACCAGCTGAGCTACGTCGGCGGGGAGAACTCATTCTAAGAGCGATCGGCGCGATCGCCATCCAGCTCCGAGTCGAAGCGCGCGCGACGGCTCGCCGCCAACTATCCCGGTCTCGTCCCCTCCAGCCTCTTGCCCCGCTCCGGCTGCATGTGGCCGCAGACCGGGCACCCGGGCTCGGGGACGACGGCCTCGTGCTCGACCTCCATCGTGCGCAGGTCGTAGATGTGGCCGAGGCCGAGCGTGGAGGGTTCGGCCAGGCCCGTCAGGTGATGCATGATGTCGAGCGCCACCTGCCCGCCGATCAAGCCGCAGGCCGGGCCCAGCGTGGCGGCCGGCGACGGCTTGGCGCGGCGCTGCTCCACCGCGACGTCGAACAGCGGATAGGTGCGCCGGTAGCCGATCTCCTGGCAGGCGAAGCAGCCGGTCCGCCCCGGCATGTAGAGCGGCCCGACCCTCGCGATCGGCGGGAAGTGGCTCATCGCTATGAAGGGGATGCCGGCCGCGAAGCAGGCCGAGTTGACCCAGCGCTCGATGTCGTGGGCGGGCCAGTCGACGGCGTCGATCACGAGGTCGTAGCCGTCTATCGTTGCGGCGATCTCCGCTTCGCTGCCGAGGCGCTTCGCCATCACGTCGATCCGCATCCGCGAGTTGAACGACGCCAGCCGCTCCGCCGCGGCCTCCGCCTTGAGCCGGCCGATGTCGGCCTCGGTGTAGAGGACCTGCCGGTTCAGGTTGCTCAGCTCGACCCGGTCGAAGTCGACAAGCAGCATCTCGCCGATCCCGCAGCAGGAGAGCGTCAGCGCCGACCAGCCGCCGAGCCCGCCGACCCCCAGCACGGCGACCCGGGCGGCTTCAAGCCTCGCCTGGCACTGCGACGGCGTCGGCCCGGTCGAGATGTCGCTGAAGTAGCGAAGCTGGCGGTCGAAGCGCGCCACGACGTCGTCGGCGATCAGGTCGTCGTCGGCAGCGTCCTCCACGAGGCCAAGCTCCTCGAGCTGCGCGAGCAGGTCGCCGACCTCTTCCTCGCCGAACTCCTCGTCGAGCTCCTCGCGGGTGCGCTCGCCGTCGAGCGCCGCCAGCAGCCGCCGACCCTCCTCGTCGGGCTTCTCGATGTGGACGTCGGTGCCGGCGCTCGGCCTCAGCAGGTAGAGGTCGCCCTCGGGCGACTCCATCTGCTCGGTCGTTCGCTTGATTCGCGGTCGCTCCATCAATTGATCGGGTTGTCTGAGTAGACAACACTTTAGACCTATGTATTGCTCAGGTTAGTTTCAGGTATCTGCGAATTTCCTCGCACAGCGCTGCGACGGGCATCTGAGCAGGACGAGACCGCTAGCAACTATTGGTACGAATGCAGTCTCTTCGAGAAATTAAGCTGCACCTCTTGCGGCGCCGAACAATTGGAGGGACGCGATGAAAGAGCAGAGCAAGGGGACCGCCAAAGCGAGGAAGGGGACGACCAAGCCACAGAAAGGGACCAAGGCGATGACGGGGACCGCCAAGGCGAAGAAGAAGACCGCCAAGCCGAAGCAGAAGACGAAAGCGGCGAAAGCGACGACGAAGAAGGTGGGGAAGAGGACGACGCTGGACGAGACCAAGCTGAAGAAGATCATCGACGAGAGATTGATCTTCGCCATCTCCCACGTCGTTCGGGCCCACGTCCTGGCGGTCTTGAACGAGCAGATCGCCAGCCCAAGCGAAGTGGGGAAGGGAATCGGCGTCGACGTGACGTACATCAGCTACCACTTCGAAAAACTCGAGGAGATCGGGTTCATCGAGCTGGTCAGGGTCGAGCCCAGGCGTGGCGTGGACGAGCACTTCTACCGGGCGAAGAAGACCTTCCTTATCGACGATCGAGAATGTGCTCTGTTGCCGGCATCGGTGAAGTCGGCCATGAGTGCCGATCTGTTCCAGTCGATCCTGGACGACGTCGTCAGGGCACTGATGGCGGGCACCTTCGCTGCGGGTAACGACCCGCACGTGAGCTGGACGACGAAGCACGTCGATGAGAAGGGATTTAGCGATCTCGATGCGCTCCTGGTCGAGACCCTCCAGAAGGTGTTCGCGATCGCGGCCGAAAGCGCCGAGCGCCTGGAGGCGAGCGGCGAGGCGCCGATCCCGACGACCATCGCGATGCTGAGCTTCGAGACCCCGCCCGAGCCGGTGTCGCCGAGCGCAGAGGGCTGGCGCTAAGGCCTAGCCGCCAGCTCCCCGGCGCGAGCGAAGACCTCGTCGAGCATCGCCGTCGTGAGGCGGCCGGTGAAGGTGTTCTGCTGGCTCGGGTGGTAGCAGCCGAGCAGGGTCCATCGCCCGACCTCCGCCTCGGCGCCGTGGCCGAAGCGCGGCTTCGGGCGCGGCGCCGCGCCACCCAGATCTCGCATCGCCCTCAGCACGCCGTCCCAGGCGAAGGCGCCGAGCGCGAGGATGACGCGGCTCCGCTCCAGCAGCGCCAGCTCGCGCACCAGGTAGGGAAGGCAGTTGTCGCGCTCGGGCGGGCGCGGCCGGTTGGCGGGAGGCGCGCAGCGGACGACCGCCGTCACGTAGGCGTCGCGCAGGCGCAGCCCGTCGCCGCGCCGCTCCGAGCTGGGCCGGTTGGCGTAGCCGGCCCGGTGCAGCGCCGCGTAGAGCCACTCGCCCGAGCGGTCGCCGGTGAACATCCGCCCGGTCCGGTTGGCGCCGTGCGCTGCCGGGGCGAGGCCGACGATTGCCAGCCTCGCCGCGGGGTCGCCGAAGCCGTCCAGCGGCCGCGCCCAGTAGTCCTCGCCGCGGAAGCGGCGGGGAGGGTCCGCGGCGCGCGCCTCGCGCCACTCGACCAGCCGTGGGCAGCGCCGGCAGGCGTGGATCTCGGCCGCCAGCTCACCCAGAGTCGGGGATGAGGAGGAGTCGAGGGACCGCCAGGAGCCGCTCATGGCGGTAACTGAATCATGGCTAGCGCTCACGCGGTCCATTGGGCGTGTCCTACCGAAGTCAATCGGCGCGGAAGACAGATGGGCCCGATCCCGTCAGCTTCGGGATCGGGCCCATCCGCTTCTGGTTTCGCCCTACCGACCCTTAGTGATCGAAAGCTGCGAGACGACATGCTCCGTCTTGCTGATCTTCACCCTGCCTCACCCCCTTCGAAAACGTCAGCTTTTTCGAACCGGGGGGTCGCGACCCTCCGTCGCTGCTTAGACCAAGGAATTGCTCAGATCAGTTCCAGTAATAGGAAAATCAATGGCAAAAAGCACGATCCGGTTTGCAAAGCTGCCCGCCTGACCACTACGATGCAGTGGTTCAACGGCATCAAACGAGAGTGGTCGGAAGGCCACGCGACGATCGGAGGAACCTGCTTTGCCCGCCAAGACGACCACGACGACCAAAAAGACCAAAGCCAAGGCCAAGGCCAAGACTGGGGTCGACCAGCGACTGGTGAAGGCGCTTGCCCACCCGCTCCGTGTGCAGATCCTGATGATCCTCAACGAACGGATGGCCAGCCCCAACGAACTCTCGAAGGAGCTCGAGGAGGGGCTGAGCCAGGTCAGCTACCACGTCAAAGTCCTCAAGGACTTCGAATGCATCGAGATGGTCAAGACCGAGCCGCGGCGCGGTGCGGTCGAGCACTATTACCGGGCGACCGCGAGGGCCTTTCTCAGCGATAGCGACTGGGCGCACCTGCCGAACTCGGTCAAACCCGGGGTCAGCACCTCGGTCCTGCAGATGGCAATGGACGACGTAATCGGCGCGCTTCAGGACGGAGCTTTTGATTCCCGCAACGATCGGCACTTGAGCTGGACCCCGGGCGTCGTCGACGAGCAGGGGTGGAGCGAGATGGCTGATCTATTGGCCGAGACGCTCGACCAAGCCATGAAGATCCAGAGCAAAAGCGCCACTCGCCTCGCGAAGACTGGCGAGGATGGCATTCCGGCGACCGTTGTGATTATGCACTTCGAAGGCGTTGAGCCTCCACCGGCGCCCGGCCAGAAGCCCAAGAAGACCAAAGCCGCGAAGAAGGCGTAACGAGAACCGGGGTTCATTCGGTCTAGGCACATAAGCTCTGCGCCCCCCATGAGCGCAGAGCGAGTGCCGTACGGCACTGTCAGCAGGCAACGGCGCGGCATTCGCCGCGTCCTCGCCGTCCTCGCCGCCGTCGCCCTCCTGGCCCTCCCCATTGCCTGCGGGGGCGGCGGCGGCGCGGCGACCGACAGCGAGAAGGCGGCCGACGTCGAGGTCCTCGACGCCGCGCTGGCCCAGGAGCTGACCGCCGCCGAGGCCTACGCGCACGGCGGCTCCTTGCTGCGCGGCCCCTTCGCCGCCGTCGGGCGGGAGTTTCGCGCCCAGGCACAGGAGCACGTCGACGCGATCACCAAGGCGATCCGCGGCCTGGGCGGCAAGGCCGAAGCCGAGCCGAGCGAGCTCGACTACTCCGGCGTGAAGAGCCAGGCCGACTTCCTCGCCTTCGCCTACGGGCTCGAGAACGCCGCACTCGCCACCTACCTGGACGCGGCCCCGCGGCTGGAGACGCCGGCGCCCCGCTCGCTCGCCGCCTCGCTCGCCTCCAGCCACGCGCAGCACCTCGTCGTCCTCCGCCAGGGTCTCGGCGCCAGCCCAGCCGCCTCGGCCCCCGAGGCCTTCGAGCCCGGCGACCTCCCGCCTCCGCCCACCCATCGACCTGGCGAACGTAGAGAATGATGGGCGGATGACCGGCCCCCTCTACGCGATCGGCGGCTTCTGCTCGCGTCACCACTGGCCGACGATCGCCGTCTGGCTGGTGGCCGCCGTCGCCCTCGTCCTGGTCGGCCAGGCCGGCGACAGCAAGACCAACGACAACCTGACCCTGCCCGGCACCGGCTCGACCGCGGCCACCGAGCTGCTCGAAGACGACCTGCCCGAACAGGCCTACGGCAGCAACCCGCTGGTGATCCAGGCGAAGCGGGGCGCCGCCCTCACCGCGCCAAGGTACGCCAGCGCGATCGAGCAGACGGTGAAGCGGCTGGACGCGATGCCCGACGTCAACTCGGCGGTCGACCCGCTCAGCCCGGCCGGCGCCGCCTTCCTCAGCGTGGATCGTTCCGTCGCCTACGTGCCGGTGGTGCTCTCGGTGGGCCCGGGGGAACTCACCGAGCCCCAGGCTCAGGCCGTGCTCGACGCCGGCGACCCGGCCGAGGCCGCCGGCCTCAAGGTCTCCGTCGGCAGCTACGTCGGCCAGCAGCTCTCCAAGCCCGACACCGGGGCCAGCGACGCGATCGGCATCGCCGCCGCGATCGTCATCCTGCTCTTCGCCTTCGGCACGGCGACCGCGATGGCGCTGCCGATCGCCTCGGCGGTGCTCGGCCTCGCCTGCGCGCTCTCAATCATCCGCCTGCTGGAGAACGCGGTCCAGGTGCCGAGCGTCGCCTCGACCCTGGCGACGATGATCGGCCTCGGGGTCGGGATCGACTACGCGCTGTTCATCGTCACCCGCCACAAGCTCCAGCTCGGCGACGGGATGGAGCTGCGCGAGTCGATCGCCCGCGCGACGGCGACCGCGGGCGGCGCCGTCGTCTTCGCCGGCTTCACCGTGGTGATCGCGCTCTGCTCGCTCGCCTTCGCCGGCATCCCGCTGGTCAGCACGCTCGGCTTCACCGCGGCGATCGCGGTGGTGGTCGCGGTCACCGCCGCGGCGACATTGCTGCCGGCGATGCTGGGGGCGCTTGGACCACGGATCAACTCGCTGCGGGTTCCCCGCGGCATCCGCCGCTCCTCCGGCGAGGGGCCGAGCACGTCCTCCGCCGGGGCTCATCCGGCCGATCGGCCGCACGGCTGGACGCGCTGGGCCCGAGGCGTCGCCACCCGGCCCTGGCGCTCGGCGCTCGCCGCCCTCGCGGTGCTGATCGTCCTCGCCCTGCCGATCTTCCAGCTCGAGCTGGGCCAGAACGACATCAGCGCCCTGCCCAAGTCGACCACCGCGCGCCAGGCATACGACGGCCTCACCCAGGGCTTCGGGCCGGGGGTCAACGGGCCGCTGCTGATCGCCTCCGAATTCGACACGCCGGCGGAAGCGAAGCAGACGCTGCCCGGGCTGGAGAAACAGGTCGGCGCGGCGCCCGACGTCGCCCAGGTCTCCGAACCGACCCTCGACAAGGCGGGGACGGTGGCGGTCTTCACGGTCGTCTCCAACTCGGCGCCGTGGGCGGACGAGACCGTCAGCCTGGTCGAAAACCTGCGCGACGAAGTCATCCCCAAGGCGCTGAAGGGGACCGGCGGCGCCGCCTACGTCGGCGGCCAGACCGCCGGCTACATCGACCTCGCCACCCAGATCGGCGACAAGCTGCCGCTGATGATCGCGATCGTCGTCGGGCTCAGCTTCGTCGTGCTGCTGCTCGCCTTCCGCTCGCTGCTGGTGCCGGCCAAGGCGGCGGCGATGAACCTGCTCTCGGTCGCCGCCGCCTACGGCGTCGTCACCGCGGTCTTCCAACTCGGCTGGGGCTCCTCGCTGATCGGCCTCGACCACCCGATCCCGATCGTCAGCTTCGTGCCGCTGCTGATGTTCGCGATCCTCTTCGGGCTCTCGATGGACTACGAGGTCTTCCTGCTGACCCAGATGCGCGAGCACTACAAGCAGCACGGCGAGGCCGACCGCGCCGTGGTCGAGGGGCTGGCCAACACCGGCCGCGTGATCACCTCTGCGGCGGCGATCATGGTCTGCGTCTTCACCAGCTTCGTCCTCAACGGCAACCCGGTGGTGAAGGAGTTCGGGGTCGGGCTGGCGGTGGCGATCGCGATCGACTCGACCCTGGTGCGCTGCCTGCTGGTGCCGGCGATCATGGTCCTGCTCGGCCGCCGCGCCTGGTGGCTGCCCGCCTGGCTGGGCCGCTTCGTCCCCCACATCAGCATCGAGGGCGATGAATTCTTCGCCCGCCGCGACGCGGCCGCCGCCTCGCCGGCGCGGAGCGACTGAGCGCGATGTTCCCGCTCAACCTGCCCAACGTCCTGACGATGCTGCGGATCCTCGCGGTGCCGGTCGTCGTCGTCGCCCTGCTCGGGGAGACGCCGAACGGCGACGAGCTGGCGGCCGGCGTCTTCGCGCTGGCTGCGCTGACCGACGGCCTCGACGGCTACTTCGCCCGCTCCCGCGACGCCGTCACCACCTTCGGCAAGCTGATGGACCCCATCGCCGACAAGCTGCTGATCGCCGCCGCGCTCGTCTCCCTGGTCTCGCTCGACCGCCTCGCCGCCTGGGTGGCGATGGTGATCATCGCCCGCGAGTTCGCGGTCACGGCGATGCGGGCGATCGCAGCCGAGCGCGGCATCGTGATCGCCGCCAGCTGGCTGGGCAAGGTGAAGACGGTGCTCCAGATCGCCGCCGTCTTCGCCCTGATCGCCGCCGACCCGGCGCCAGCTTGGGTCGACGCCCTCGTCTACCTCGCCGTCGCCGCCACGGTGATCAGCGGCGCCGACTACTTCTTCGGCCTGCGCAAGCGGATCGAGCAGGAGCGTGAAGCACGAGCGGCGCCGGCCCGTCCCAGCGACTGACGACTTTTCACCGCTATAGGGTCATCAACTCGACACTCGGCGCGAAACTAGGCGCTCGGCGCCTCGAGCCACTCGCGCATCGTCGTGTGGTGGCTCTGGTGCTCGCCGCTGGCCAGCTCGCGGCGCAGGTCGTCGAGCGTGCCGTAGCGCTCGGCGACGACGTCGTGGCGGTGGATCGTCTCCAGGTTCTCCTGGCGGGCCATCACGAAGGCCTCCCCCGGCAGCTCGGCGTAGCCCACGACGACGCGCCGCACCATCTCCCGCACGCAGTCCTCGACGAAGCGCGGCTGGGCGTGCGCCTTGGCGACCACGGCCAGCTCGTCGGGGCGCTTCATCAGCTCGTAGATCTCCGAGCTCATCGACCCCTCGACGATCCGCAGCAGCTCGGGCGCGTCGATCCACGTCTCGCCGCCCTCCGGGCAGCCGACGTAGAGGGTGCCGATGCCGCGCTGGTTGTGGGTGGCGATCGGGACCGCCGCCAGCACCCGCTCGATCTGCTTGGCGTCGAACCCCTCTTCGGCAAGCCGCTCGCGGCCCAGCTCGGCAACCATCTCCTGGGCGCACGGGCAGGCCGTCATGCCCTGGGCCTGGACGCCGGTGAGCGTCCGCGTCCCGCGTTCGGAGGCGACCGCGGTGCCGAACAGCCCGTAGATCTCCTGCGTCGCCTGTCCGGTCGCGGGGGTCCTCGCCGTCTCGGGGTAGCGCGCGGTCACCGAGACCTCGGCCCGCCGCCCGTCCTGGCGCTCGCGCACCCGCTGGGCGATGTGGGCAGCGAGGACCTCGGCCCGGAAGGCCTCGCCGAGCACCACCTCGTCGATCGCCTCGCCGACGATCTCCTCGAAGCGCGACATGTGGACGCCGGCCTGGCGCGGCTCGAGGTCGACGAAGCACTCGAAGTCCGCGTGGAAGAGGTTCTCGGCGCCGTCCGCCTTGACCCGGATCACCTTCTCGACGCCGGCGACGCCGACCCGCGAGAGGCTGACCTGCGTGGCCGGGACGCGGGCCTGCGCGTCGGGCGCGGAGAGCGGGGGGGTGGTCGCATGCGTGGCCATCGGCTATGAAGGGTAGGCAACCGGCGGCGTCGACCGAGCGTTCGCCATCGGCGCGGGTCTTGCCTATACTTCGCCGCGGTCGGAGCATTGGAGCCCGGCCCCCCGGTCAGGGGAGAGGTTGCACCGGAGGCAGTCAGATCGAACCGTTGGGGACAGTCCCGCAAGGACTGGATCAGGATTCGGAAGAGCAGCCGTTCGCGGAGGTGGAGGAGCTTCGCGGCCTGATCGCGCTGGGCCGCGAGCGCGGCTACCTCACCTTCGAGCAGATCTCCGGCACCCTCGAGGAGGTCGAGGTCACCAAGGAGCAGGTTTCCGGCCTGCACGCCCACCTGATCGATAACGGCGTCGAAGTGATCTCCGAGAACGGCGTCCTCGCCTACAAGGAGCAGCGCGAAGAGGCGACCAACGGCGCGGCGAAGAAAGCGGAGCTGGACCTGACGATCGAGCCCAGCCTCGACTCGCTGCGCCTCTACCTGCGCTCGATCGGCCAGGTCGAGCTCCTGACCGCCGCGCAGGAGGTCGAGCTGGCGAAGCGGATCGAGCGCGGCGACATGCTGGCGAAGCGGCAGATGGTCGAGGCCAACCTGCGGCTGGTCGTCTCGATCGCGAAAGGCTATCTGGGCCGCGGCCTCGGCTTCCTCGACCTGATCCAGGAGGGATCGCTGGGGCTGATCCGAGCGGTGGAGAAGTTCGACTACCGCCGCGGCTACAAGTTCTCGACCTACGCGACCTGGTGGATCCGCCAGGCGGTGACGCGGGCGATCGCCGATAAGGCGCGCACGATCCGCATCCCCGTCCACATGGTCGAGAAGCTGAACCGGATCGCCCACGTCGAGCGTCAGCTGGTGCAGCGGCTCGGCCGCGAGCCCGATCCAGAGGAGATCGCCGCCGAGCTGCGCTGGGCCCTCGCCGAGGTGCGCGACATGCTGCGCGTCGCGCAGACGCCGATCTCCCTGGAGAAGCCGGTCGGCGACGAGGACGACTCCGAGCTCGGCGACTTCGTCGCCGACGACGTCAACGCCGAGCCGTTCGAGGAAGCGAGCGAGCACCTCCAGCGGGAAGGCGTCCGCAGGGCGCTCGACGCGCTGCCGCCGCGCGAGCGCGAAGTGATCGAGCTGCGCTACGGCCTCTCCGGCCTCGACCCCCTCACTCTCGAGGAGGTCGGCCGCACCTTCGGCGTGACCCGCGAGCGGATCCGCCAGATCGAGAGCAACACCCTGAAGAAGCTCCAGTGCCTCCCCGAGGCCCAGATGCTCCGCGAAGCGGGCTAGCACCTGGCTCTTTATCCGTCATATAGACGTATAAGTCGCCACGGGCCAACCGTTCCGGCGACAACCCAGTCGTGCATCTAGAATCGTCTCCCGTACTCGGGGGAGTGTCCGAGTGGTTAAAGGAGACTGGCTGTAAACCAGTTGGCTTTGCCTACGCAGGTTCGAATCCTGCCTCCCCCATATGAGCAGCCTCGACGGCCGCGTGATCGCGATCGCCGGCGTCGCCGGCGGGTTGGGGCCGGTGGTCGCCGAGCGGCTGGCCGAGGCCGGGGCGATCGTCGCCGGCACGGACGTCTCGCAGGAGAAGGTCGACGAGGTGGGCGCCGCGCTGGACCTTCCGGCCGAGCGCTGGGACGGACGCGCCGTCGACCTGCTCGACGAGGGAGCGGCGCGCGGCTGGTGCGCGGCGCTGCTCGAGCGCTTCGGCCGGATCGACGCGCTGGCGCACCTGGTCGGCGGCTGGCGCGGCGGGCAGCCGCTGCACGAGGAGCCGCTCTCCGACTGGGAGCTGCTGCACGACCTGCTGATCCGCACCGTCCAGCACACCACCCGCGCCTTCCACGACGCGCTGCTCGCCGGCGACTGCGGCCGCTTCGTCCTCGTCTCCGCCAAGCAGGCGCAGGCCCCCTCCAACTCCAACGCCGCCTACGCCGCGGCGAAGGCGGCCGCCGAGGCCTGGACCCTGGCCCTCGCCGACGGCTTCGAAGGCGCCGGCGCCACGGCCAACATCATCGTCGTCGACGCGATCCTCACCCCGCGCATGCGCGAAGAGAGCCCGGAGAAGGAGTTCCCCACCTTCACCCCCGCCGAGCACATCGCCGAGGCGATC
>WNGD01005998.1_pt1 | contig 22968 bp, 25 predicted proteins | sample 5400671 | NCBI WGS metagenome assembly WNGD01 (sample SAMN13153369, study PRJNA577476) | soil metagenome | isolation source: 40 cm soil or saprolite under grassland replicate 2 | place: USA:California | collected 2016-06-15
CACTGTCCGTCGGCGGGCCGATCGTCGAGCCGACGGTCCAGGTCCTCCTCCTCTCGCCCATCTCGCCGCACACGCTCTCGAACCGTCCCGTCGTGCTGCGGCCAAGCGCCGTGGTCCGCATCACGATCGGACGCCGCGAGGCGGACGCGCTTCTCACCATCGACGGGCAGGAGGGCACACGGCTCGCCGCCGGCGACGTGATCGAGGTGCGCCAGGGGCGCTCGCCGGTCTCCCTCGTGCGCTCGCCGGACCGGACCTACTACGACGTGCTGCGCTCCAAGCTCGGCTGGGGCGTCCGGTAGGGGAGGGCAGGGGATGCTGCGCACCGTCCGCGTCCGCGACCTCGCGCTCATCGCGGAGCTCGAGCTGGTGCTCGAGCCCGGGCTCAACGTCATCACCGGCGAGACCGGTGCGGGGAAGTCGATCCTGCTCCAGGCGCTCGACGTGGCGCTGGGTGGGCGTCCGGACGCGGACCTGGTGCGCACCGGCGCCGAGGAGGCGGCGGTCGAGGCCCTCTTCGCGAACGTCCCGGCGGAGGTGCGCGAGCGGCTCGCCAGCGCCGGCATCTCGACCGAGGACCCGCAGGACGAGCTCCTCATCCGCCGCGTGATTGCGCGCGGCGGCCGCACGCGGGCCTACGTGAACGGCGCGCTCGGCTCGCTCGCCCTGCTGCGCGAGCTGGCGCCCCACCTCCTGCGCGTGTACGGGCAGGACGAGCACCAGGCTCTCCGGCGCGTCGAGAGCCACCGCGAGCTGCTCGACGCCGTGGGGGCCCTCGGGCGGACGCTCGAGGAGATGCGCGCCCGCCACGGCCGGCTGGTCGCGGCGCGCGAGGCGATCGCGGCGGCGCACGCCGACGCCGAGGCGGCGCGCGAGCGGGCCGAGATGCTGCGCACGCAGGCCGAGGAGCTGGTGCGCGCCGCTCTCGTGCCGGGCGAGGAGGAGGCGCTCGGGGCCGAGCGCTCCCGCCTGGTGCACGCCGAGCGCCTGGCCGTGCTGGCGACGGGCGCGGAGGAGGGCCTCTACTCCGGCGAGGGCGCGGTGATCGAGGTGCTCGGCCGCGCGCTCGTCGCGCTGCGCGAGGCGGCCGGGCTCGACGCGAGCCTCGAGCCCGTGCGCGCCCTCCTCGAGAGCTCGCTCGCCGAGCTGGAGGAGGCCGGCCAGAGCCTCGCTCGCTATGCCCGCGAGCTGACCCCCGACGCGAGTCGCCTGGAGGCGGTGGAGGACCGCCTGGCGCAGCTCGCGCGCCTGAAGCGCAAGTTCGCCGGCACGGTCGAGGACCTGATCCGCCGGCGCGACGAGCTGGTGGCCGAGCTCGACGGCGTCGCGGGCGGGGGCGAGAGGATGGTGGAGCTCGAGGCCGCGGCCGAGGCGGCCCGGCGCGCCGCCGCCGAGTGGGCGGGCCGGCTCTCGGTCGAGCGGCGGCGAGTGGCGCGCGATCTGTCGCGCGCGCTGGTCGCGGAGCTCGAGGCGCTGGCGCTCACCGGCGCGCGCTTCGAGGCCCGCTTCGCCGAGTCCGAGGGGCGCACGCTCGGCCCCGAGGGCTGGGACGAGGTCGAGTTCTTCCTCTCGACGAACCCGGGCGAGGAGCCGCGCTCGCTCGCCCGCGTGGCCTCGGGCGGCGAGCTGTCGCGCATCATGCTCGCCCTCAAGACCCTCGCCGCCGCCGAGGAGAGGGGCGCCACGCTCATCTTCGACGAGGTCGATGCCGGCATCGGCGGCGCCGTGGCCGAGGTCGTCGGCCGCAAGCTCCGCCGGCTCGGCCGGAGCCGCCAGGTCCTCTGCATCACCCACCTGCCGCTGATCGCGGCCTTCGCCGAGCACCACGTCGTGGTCACCAAAAGGGTGGAGAAAGAGCGTACCGTCTCTACGGCACGCCCGCTGGCCCCGACCGAGCGGGTGGCCGAGCTGGCGCGCATGCTGGGGGGCGAGCGCCTGACGCACGAGGTCCGGGAGCACGCCGAGCAGCTCCTCCGCCGGGCCAGTGGCCGCAGTCGGGGATTGACAGACAGCAAAGGTGTCGATTAGCGGGGTAGGACCTACCCCCGAGGAGACCTTCATGCCGGACGATCGCCTCATCTCGCGCGCGGCGCAGGGCTGGCGTTTTGGCGCCGCGCTCGTGGTCGTCGTTGCAGCCGCTGCCGCCGAAAAGGTGTGGCAGGCCGAGCAGCGGAGCGCCGCGCTGCGCGACGAGGTGGCCGGACTCCGCACGCGGCTCGCGGACAGGCGCGAGCTGATCGCCCGCCAGCGCCGGGAGATGGCCCAGGTGGCGAGCGCGGTCGGTCGCCTCGCGCGCACCACGGCGGCGCTGGGCGAGCGCGGCGCCGAGGCGCGCCGCCTGGCGCACATGGAGGAGAGCCGCGGTGCGCTGGTCAACGTGGCGGCGATGCTCGACGGCGGCATGTCGGTTCTGTCGGAGGACGCGGGCCGCGCGCTCGAGCAGCTCGTCTGGCTCGACGGACAGGCGGCGGCTGCCAGCGACTCGTTCGCGCTGCTGAGCGTGCTGGTGAAGGAGCGCGGCGAGGAGGTGAGCCGCGGCGTGCCGACGCTGTGGCCCGTGCGCGGGCTCGTCACCTCGCCCTTCGGCACCCGCAGGTCCCCCTACGGCGAGGGCCGCGAGATGCACCCCGGCATCGACATCTCGGCGAGCTACGGCTCGCCGGTCAACGCGGCCGGCAACGGCGCCGTGATCTTCGCCGGGCGCGACCCTGGCTACGGTGGCGTCGTCATCGTCGCTCACGGCGGCCAGCTCGACACGCTCTACGGGCATCTCTCCGCGCTCTACGTGCGCGAGGGCGAGAGCGTGCGTCGCGGCCAGGCGATCGGCGCCGTCGGCGCCACGGGCCGCGCCACCGGGGCGCACCTCCACTACGAGGTGCGCGTCAACGGCGCGCCGGTCGACCCGCGCCGCTACCTGGCGCAGCGCAGTGAGACCGCATCGCGTGAGACCGCATCGCGTTGACCCACCTGCGAGGGTCGCGATATAGAAACGCCTCCGCCCGTCTTCCCGCCTGTGGGGCCGTAGCTCAGTTGGGAGAGCGCTTGAATGGCATTCAAGAGGTCGAGGGTTCGACTCCCTTCGGCTCCACTCTCTTCTCGCGGAATTAATAGTCTGCCATATTCTCAGCGGCATTCGCAGGCGTCCGCGCACGCGGGCGGCTCGTACAGCGACACGCACTGCATGCCGGTGGGGCAGACTCCCTGACCGCACATGGAGGCGTTGACCGTGCCGCACGGCGCGGGCGGCCCGACGCACCCGCACATGCCCGCCCCCGCGTCGGCGCAGGTCTGACCCGGCGGGCACGGGCGGTCCCCACACGGCACGTTGTACGGCCCGACGCAGAGGAGTGGCGCGGTCGTCGTCGGGCAGAACACGTGTGTCGCCGGGGTCGTCGCCGTCGTTGTGGTGGTCGTCGGCGGACACGGTCCACAGTCCGCCGGGCACGTCGAACAGTCCTCAGCGGGTCCACACAGTCCGTCCCCACATACGCAGCTGCAGGGAGGTGACCCACCCGTGCAGCTGCAAAGACCCTCGCGGCACTCGGACGTGACCTGCCTAAGGCACGCTCTGCTTGACTTGCCGCTGAGACCGCTCGCGGCGACCTCATCGCCGCAGGCCGTAGAACCGCACGGCGGGGCGGCATTCGCCACGGAGGCCAGAACGCCGACACCGAGCGCCAGCACCGCAAACACGATGAGCATCCTGTGAGCGGCCATGGGCTGACCTCCTGCGTCTGGTGAAGCCGCTCGCGTGCCGCCTGACCCGCTCACGTCCGCTCCAACGCGGCGGCGGGGAACCTTGGGACTAGGCCCGCGAAGTCTCCTGCCCCGCTGGTGCCGCTGTCAAGAGGCGCTGAACGGGTTGTCGCACTTCCTATCTTCGCCTTCTCGCCGGCGCCAATCTCGACCTGGCGCCGCGGCGTGGGTGGTCGGGAACGGCGCCATCGTCGTTCAGCTTGCGGCTAACGTCGTCCACGACGCGCTTCCGCAGCGCTGCCATGCCGGTCAGGTAGTCCGCGTATGCTGCGTCAATGATCTGAAAGATTTGCTTCCACTCGGCCCCCTCAGATGGCCCTCCTCGCGGTGCGGCCCGCTGACCGGGAATCAGCGGGTCCGGTTCAGCGAGGCGGACGAGCGCGGGCGCCGCAGCCAGCGCGCCGACGCCACCGGCTCCCGGTTCTACCATGGCGCGTGGTAAGTCCTCGCCCCGGGAGGCGATATGCGTTACCCCGCCCTGATCGGTGCTCTGACCGCAGCGTTGTTGCTGGGCACCCCGCGGTACGGTTACACCGTCTGTGACCCGGAGATAATACGCTCGTCCCACCCGGCTTCTGACGAAGCCTGGCAAGCGTGTAACTGCGCGGGGGCGAAGAGCGCGAGGGCGTTTCGGCGTTGCTATCGCGCATTCGTTTTGTCGCGTGGCGCACAACAGGGGTTGACGGGCGATTGCCTCGAGGCCTTCCTCAAGAGCAGCTCTGAGAAGCCCACCTTCCCCGCAACCTGCGGTCGCCGACACGCTGTCGTGTGCTGTTACGCCAAGCGCATTTTCGGCGGCTACACCGAGGAACTCTGTAGTGTGAAGGCGTCCGCGTCGCTTTGTGTCGGGGGGCCGTCTAAGCGCGCATGTGTCAGCCGTGGGCAGCAGAACTGCGGTTCGTCGGGGGGACTTCTGCCGAACTGCACGTGCACTGGCCTCGATTAGGGCGGCGGCCGCGCACTCATGCCGTCCTTCCGGGTCGCCAACCGGCGCGCGCGAGAGCGGCTCTCTTGCCGGCCGCTTCGCTTGCAGGCTGCTTGCAAACCGTGGCGTATCTCGAGTGTCGGATGCGTCGCGAGGTGCTCGTCGAGCGGCCTCCGAGGTCGCGAGAATCCGTTGTGGCGTCGCGCGCCTGGCGTCACATGAGCGAAGAACGGTAGCCGGATAGTGACGCGGGACGTGCCTGCTCTTAATCAGCGGGTCCGATCCGGCGGCGGGGCAGGGTGCTGCTGGCCTGGCCCGCCGATCCGATCGCCATCAGCCCTACCACGATCTCGGCCCCGACTACTTCCACGCCCGCCACTCGCGCCAGCACCACCTCCGCCGCCTCGTGCGTCAGATCGAAAACGCTCGGATACGAGGTCACCGTGGAGGAGGCCGCGTAGAGACCCCCACCACCTCAGTCACCCTTAACCTCCGGTAGGACGGTGGGCCGGTCACGTCACGATCGTGGACGGCCGGCTCGCACGAGCGGTCGCGGAGCTCTCCGGGATCCCGTAGAGGGAGGGCCGCCATGACGACCGGCGATCGTCCCATCGACTTCACCCGCGGCGTACCCGCCGACGAGAGCTTCCCGCTCGTCGAGCTCGCCGAGTGTGCCGCCGCGGTCGTCGCCGGGCCGCACGGCGTGCTCGTCCAGCAGTACGGGCCGAGCCCCGGCTTCGGGCCGCTGCGCGAGTGGCTGGCCGCCCAGCACGGCGTGCCAGTGGATCGCGTGCTGGTGGGCAACGGCTCGCTCCAGCTGATCGACCTGCTCGGCTGGGCGCTGCTCGCGCGCGGCGACACGGTGTTCGTCGAGTCGCCGACCTACGACCGGACGCTCACGCTGCTCCGCCGCCACGGGATCGGGGTGGTCGGCATCCCGATGGCGGCCGACGGTCCCGATCTCGAGGCGTTCGAGCAGGCGCTACGCCGGCAGGTGCCGAAGCTCTTCTACACCATCCCGGACTTCCAGAACCCGTCCGGCGCCACCACGTCGCTCGCCAAGCGCCGGCGGCTGGTCGAGCTCGCGGCCCGCCACGGCTTCCGCATCCTCGAAGACGCTCCCTACCGCCCGCTCCGCTACCGCGGCAGCGACGTGCCGGCGCTCTCGGAGCTCGACGGGGAGCGGGTGCTCCACATGTCGTCCTTCACCAAGCGCATTTCCCCCGGCGTGCGGGTCGGCTACCTGGTGGGCGAGGCAGCGGTCGTGGCGCGGCTCGCCAAGGCCGCCGAGGACACCTACATCACGCCCAACCTGCTCGGGGAGGCGACGGTGTACGAGTTCTGCCGGCGCGGGCGCCTCGAGCCGCAGCTCGAACGGCTGCGCGCGCTCTACCGCCCGCGTCTCGAGGCGGCCTGCGCCGCCATGCGCCGCGAGTTGCCCGGCGCCGCCTGGTTCGAGCCCGACGGCGGCTTCTTCCTCTCCCTCACGCTCGGCCCCGGCGTGCGCAGCGAGGCGGTGCGGGCGCGCGCGGCCGAGCGCAAGCTCGCGCTCAGCGACGGCCGCGGCTTCTTCCCCGAGCCGACGGACGGCGAGCGCTTCGTCCGCCTGCCGTTCTGCGCCCTGACACCCGCCGAGATCGACGAGGGGATTCGGCGACTGGCAGTGACCGTCGAGGCCATGCGGGAACCAACGTGATCGCGGGCATCGCGCCTCGGCAGGAGGTGGCGGTGGTTACGGTCCTATGGGCCACCCGTCACCGCCCAAGTGTCCAGCGTCCGATACGGCTCAGGGAATGATCTTGATCGATCTCGACGACGTTCGGTTCCGATCGGCGTCTGCGATCGACGCACAGGCCGTCGCCAGGCTCCATGCCGACAGCTGGCGGCGGCACTATCGAGGCGCGTACTCCGACGCCTTCCTGGACGGCGACGTCGTCCAGGACCGTCTGTCGGTATGGATCGGGCGTCTCGGCGACCCCCGACCAGAGGCATGCACGATCATCGCCGAGCGCGACGGTGTCGTCCTTGGGTTCGCGCACGGCATTCTCGGCGAGGACCCGACTTGGGGCGCCCTGCTCGACAACCTACATGTGGCAGATGGGCTGAAGAGGCGCGGGATCGGGACCCGCCTGTTGACCCTGATCGCGCAGGCCGTCGTCGAACGGACGCCCTCGTCCGGCTTGTGCCTATGGGTACTCGAACAGAACACCGACGCGCAGGCCTTCTACGCGGCGCGAGGCGGTACCTGCGTCGGGAAGGAGTTCGCCCTGCCTCCAGGCGGCGATCCTCGCCGGCTCAACGGCGCGCCGGTGAAGCTTAGGTACATCTGGCCATGCCCATCGAAGCTGCTGGCCGGCGCGTGAACGGGCGACGATGCCGAGATGGAACTGATCCTCGGCCTTCATGGTTCGATCACGACGGATGGTCTCGACAACCCGGGGGCGATGCCGGCCCAAACGACGCGCCCGCGGCCGCGGTAGTGGTCCGTCGCAGGGTCGAGGTACGGGTCGGCTGGTGTTCCTGGGGGCGTCAGGAGTCATCCGCGTTGGGGCACGACAGACTCAGAAGCCCTTTACCCGCAAGGACTTCTGCGACACTGCTGGACCCCGAGTCCTGTGCACGAGCGGATGTGGGGTCCGCAGCGCCCCACCACACGATTCGCCGATCAGCAATGACGCGGGCGCCTGGACTCCGGGCGGATATGTCATCCGCGTGCCTTGGGCGCCGATTCTCTTCACTCGGAATTGCCCGACGACCTGCACATCCGCATCGCGGGCCGTTGGACCCTGACGTTTTCAAGAGCGCGCTCCCGCCCGGAGCGCGGGGCTGCGCGTTGAATCGGCGCCATGCCCGCTACGACCGCTTGGACGATATCGCGGCCATGAAGCCCCGCTGCCTTCCGTAGTAGCCGTCGGACACGACGCCGGCCACGACAATGCGGCCTTTGGCATCGACCGTGAGGGCGGACAGGCTGTCTCTGTCGAGACCCGAGCGAGGCGGAGTCGTACATATCCTGTCAATAACGCAGTCCGCATCGCATGCCGGCACCGTCGTCGTCCCGTCCAGCGATCGAAGCTCACGCACTTCGCCGCTCATGACCGACAGCCGGGCGAACGACAGATCGTAACATGAGCGCCGATTGCGGAGTTGGCCCCCCACGACGACGTCACCGTCGGGCAAGACCGCCAGTCCATCGCCGTATCCATACCCGTCGTTTCCTTGGATGAACTGGTGCCAGCGTTCCGCTCCCGTTCCGGCATCCAGAAGTACGGCCGTCAGTGCCGGCGTATCAATCGGGTCCGCCGTGACGCCCACCGCTGCTACACCGCCGGGCGGTACGAGCGCGACCTTGAACGCTTCCCCTGACTGGTGCGTGCTGCTGCCGATGCTCGCCGTCCAGAGGGGCTCGCCCGTCGCCCCCGCGAGCTTCATTACTGCGAAATGGCCGCCGGCGGCATCGAACGCCCCGAGAGGAATGAAAACGTCGCCCGTGCCATCGAGCACGACGGAATGGGGATACGGCGCCGCCTCGATGTCGTGGCGCCAGAGCAGGTGCCCGTCGCTCCCGGCGATCTTGATCACCGTGTCCACCTGCATGTTGAGCAGTTGCGTGGGCAGGCCTTCAGTCAGGGTTCCCACAGCGACGACGTCACCCGTCGCATCCACTGCGACCGCAGTAGCCTCATCGAAGTCTTCGGCCGAGCCGTCGAGCACGAAGCGCCAGCGCTCCTCGCCGCTGTCGGCTGAGAGCTTCACGACGGCGAAGTCGAGCGCGAAGTGGTTCGGCGGGCTGGACGCACCTTCGACCCCACCAGCCACCACGAGGTTCCCATCGGGACCGAGCGCGAGCGCGGCGGCCGCGTCACCGTGCTGGCGCTGCTCACCGTGCACATTCCCTCGCCATCGCACGGCACCGTCGCGGCCTGCGACCCGGGCGACGAAGAACGTCGAGAGGCCGTCGTCGTTCAGCGAGCCCGCGGCGAGAACATCGTCGTCAGGCGTCGTCTCGAGATCTGCGATGAAGTCCAGGCGCTCGCGCCCATGTGCACGGAAGCGACGGCGCCAGCGTACGCTTCCACCTCGGTCGAGCTTCACGAGCGCGGCAGCAGTTCCGCCTCCATGCGGTGGATGCGGTTGAACATCCAGTGCCGCGAAGACGGCGCCGGTGCGATCGAGGACAATCGGATGGACGTCGCGGGAGCGCGCGATTCGACCTTCCCACGCCCATACCGGCTCGGCGCAGAGAAGGACCAGGAACGCGGGGACGACGGCTCGCCAGGACGTCCTTCCTAACATCGCCCTCGAGGCCTCTACGCCGGAGAACACGATGAAGGCAAGTCGCCCCGTCGAGGATCGGAAAGTGACCTGTGCGCAAACTGTGCGTGAACCCCCTCCGACACGAGCCACAGCAGCCGACTCGCGCAGCCGAATTCTCTTGGTTCCATCGGCCTGCCATGGCCCGCGCCGCATAGGGGGGGCCAGCTTAAAAGCGCGGATGGGCGCTCTGGACGGAGCCCGGCGCGCGGCGGGTCAGGTTCAGCTATACGATGGCGATAGTCAGATGGCTGACCGGCCCGCAGTGACGAGCAAGGCTTGTTCGTTCTGCCGCGAGGAGGAGAGCCAGGTCGGGAGCCTGGCTCGCGTACAGGCCGCCCTCATCTGCGACGGATGCATCGACCTCTGCACCGGCATCGTTGCCGAAGCGGACGAAGGGGACTGGCGACGGTGGAGGGTAGAGACCATCCACGACGAGTGCTCTTTCTGCGGGCGCCGGGGGCGGGAAGTTGGTGGAGTCTTACGGCGGCGATGAGACAGCCGCAGCTGCTCGACGACGCCCGGCCGCTACCGAACGACCGGCCGGATAGGCAATGCTCGCAGCGCGAACACGCCCTGATCCACTTCGCCTGTCTCCCGCGCGCACGTGTAGCTGCCCTGGAAGCTCGTTCCACACGGCTCGCGGCATCCGAGGTGTTGAATCTGTCCGATCAGCGAGCACTGCACCGCGCCGAATGTGAGCGTCCCGCGCAACGCTTCAAGGTTCATGCTCAACTCAAATCGCCCACGTCGCCCGAGACACCGCCCCCTGAGCGGTCGGCATCGCACCACGCCGAACACCGCCGCGCCAGCTACCGGGGTCAAGCGTGGGACCGCGTGGCCGACAAGGCTGATCCGCGCAGTCCCCCGCGTCTCGCTCACCAATTCGCCCTTCAACCGCACCGCGGACGCCGCGGCCGGCATCACCAGCAGCGCCAGCGCCACGAACGCGGAGAAGAGACGCGACACGCCGCGCACGAGACGTCGTATACATCAGGCGACGGATCGCTGAACAGCCGGTCGGCAAGAGCGTCCGAGGCGAGCATGGCAGATGCGTACCTCGCGCGAGGTGCCTTGGTCGCGACGGACGGACTAGTACGGGTACGGGCCTATGGGACCCACGTCGCAAAGCCGGGGGCATAGCCCTCATTAGGCGCCAAAGTTGACGTAACCCTGCCTATCAGACCACCCACCCACCCCGCGCCGCACTCTTCCGCTCTTCCCGATCCCGACGTTCCTCTCCGGAGCTCAAATACGTCTGCCAGTTCCGCCATCCCGGCGTAGTAGAAAAATCAGGGTCTTGCACGACTTCGATCACGACGACTCGCCCGACGCTCAGCCGCGCCGGCGGCTGATCCAGACGGTCGTGCGGAAGGGGCGGCGCAGCCGGCCCACGCCGTGCTGGGCGATCAGGTCGCGGATCCCGCCCAGCCAGGCCGTCCGCTCCTCCTCCGGGAGGGCCCCGACGAAGCTGATCGAGCGCAGGTTCGCGAGCAGGCCCTCGACGTCCATCTCCACGTCGGAGAGGAGGTCGTGGGGCTCGAGCGGCGTGAAGGCGGGGGCGTCGTCGAACGCCTCGCGCCCGGCCTGGCCGGTGAAGCCTGGGTGCGCGTCGCCGCGCAGCGCGAGGATCCGGGCCGCGAGCTCCTGCTCCCACGGCTCCGGCGCGGCCGCCGGCACGGGCTCGTTGACGACGATCGCCACGCCGCCGCCGGGCGCGAGCACCCGGGCCAGCTCCACGACGGCGCGCGGGCCGTCGAACCAGTGCCAGGCGTTGCCGACGACGACCGCCGCGAGGCTCCCGTCGGGCAGCGGGATCGCCTCGGCGCGGCCGTCGAGCACCCGCTCGGCGCCGATGGCGCCGGCGAGGAAGGCGCGCATGTCCGCCAGCGGCTCGACCGCGACGACGTCCATGCCCGCCGCCAGCAGCGGCCGCGCCAGCCGGCCGGTGCCCGCGGCGAGGTCGAGGACGCGGGCGCCGGGGGCCAGGCGGAGGCGCTCGACGACGAGCGGCACCGTGCCCGGCGCGTAGTCCGGGCGCCCCCGCTCGTACGCGGCGACCGTCTGGCTGCCCTCGAAGCCGCCCACCAGCTCGTGCAGGTCGCCCACGAGCCGGACCTTATATCGGGCGCTCATAGGAGCGCCCGCCTACCGTCCCAGTTCCTTCCCAGGTCCGGAAAATGCAGAGCCGGCGCGGCGCTTCGCCGGGCGCCTTGATTCCGATTCAAGCGGTCTACCCAAAGTGCCTGCCATCGCTGGCGTTTTCGCGGCCTGTCGGTCAACTGTCGGGGTCAGCGAGCGGCCTGTGATGCCCCGAACATCCGCCCAAGATCGCCCTCGGCCGTACGTGAGAACCGGCTTCTACACGCTGCGGAAGGCCGTCGTGACCCTCGGCTCCCGCGCCCTGCCCCCGAAGTCCACCGCGCTTGGCCGGGCGCTGCACGAGTGGCGGGAGGCACTGATTCTCGATCTTGGGGGCGCGGACGCCGTTTCGACGTAGCAGCTTGCCCTGGTCGAGATGGCGGTGCGCACCAAGCTGCTGGTGGACAGCGTGGACGCCTACGTGCTCTCGATGCCGAGCCCAGTCAACCGGCAGCGGCGATGCCTCCACCCCGTCGTCCGCGAGCGGCAGGCCCTCGTGGGGCAGCTACAGAGCATCCTGCGCGACCTGGGCTTGGAGCGGAGGGCGAAGGCGGTCCCCGACCTCGGCACCTACCTCGCCGCCCGTGCCGGCGCGCCTGAGCCAGGCAACGGGACGCCCCACGGAGAGCGCGCGGGAAGCCCGGAGGCGAGCCCGGACGCGTCCGCGGCATGCAAGCCGGCCCCAAGCAGTCGCGACGAGCCCGAGGAGGGTTCGAAGTGACTGCGGGGCGACCTCGTCACGTGATCGGAGTTCCGACGCGGCACGAGTCGTAGAAGGCGCGTCGCGTGCTGTCCCGCAGCAGCGCGACCACCGGCACCATGACGGCGAGGATGAGCACGGCGGGGAGTGCCAGCCAGGCGATGACAACGTTCACGACGACGGACGCACGGTGCCCATGTAGCGCCGTCGTCGCGATGCCGGAGAGCCCGACGAACCAGCCATACAAGGGTAGCGCGGCGAGAAGAAGAAGAACGACGGCCAGCATGGACACTCGGTGACGGTCCATCAGCAGATAAGCCGCCCCGAGAAGTCCGCCTGTGGCAGTCCCGTAGACCGTGACCACCGCGAGGCAGAGGCGGAATTCCGAATAACCTCTGAGGTCCGACATGACTCCCGGCGCGAGAATGCTGACGATGGCGCTCGTGACGGCCAGCCGTACCACGACCCAGCCGACGCGCGTGCTCATGCGGAACAACTTCGACACGACCACAGGGTACTCAGCGGGCGGACGAGTTGCGAGCGGGACTCGCCCGCCCGCCGTCGTCGGCACCAGGAGGAGGACGCCGTGCGCCGTGGTCAGAATGCTGGTGGTGCAGATAGCGGAAATTAGGGGCAGATAGCGGAAATTAGGGCCGTTTTCGGGTCCGGGCGACGCGCGCAACGGTCCAGCGTGTCGAGTGGGGCGACGCGACCCGCGAACTCGCCTACCCGCTCGAGGTCGTTGCCGACGGGCAGCCGCGCGTCGAGGAGTTCGAGGATACCGAGTTGATAGAGGCGGCGGACGGCGAGTTTACCGATGCCGTCGACTCCCGTCTCTTCCGGCTCCTCACGTCGCGCCGCGTTCGGCAGCTCGACGTCTGACCGTTCGCCAACTACGGGGGTACCTGGGACGGTTCTGGGACGGTCGCGCGGTGCGTGACCGTACGCGACGGTCTGCGGGGCAGGAGTGGACCCCTCGGCTTCCGGCATGCTTGCGCACGGTCGAGGACGGTTGCGTCCCCCCATGCTCCGCATGGCATTCAAGAGGTCGAGGGTTCGACTCCCTTCGGCTCCACTCGTTCGTTCAAGCGGTTAGCGGCCCGCGAGAGGCCGGGGCGGACACCAAGCTGATCTGTTGCTGACGACAGGGGCCATCCGTGGGCACCGCCCCCACGGTTCGACGCCGTGCGATCACATGGTGTCCGAGCCCTTGCTGGGCGACCCCGAGCTTTTCAAGCTAGCCTTCCCCGCCGAGCAGGCTCCCGACCGGCACGCGACAGTCCTGGAAGGAAGAGTCCGCTCGTGTCCTGCGCGTGGAGGCCGAGCTCCTCGAGCTTGCGTCGGCGGGAGGCAGCGCCGCGCGACCCGGGGAACCGGGGGGTCAAGGCGGCGGGGCGTAGTGCCCCCTTACCGGGAGGGGCGGCGGGGTCCGGGGGCCACGGGGACGTCTCCCCGCTTCGCGGGGCACTCCCTCCCCTCAGTTTTCGTCTGGCCTACCCCTTGATTGTGTGCTCAACACCCGGGAGGCCGCGCGTTGCCGCGCGCCTTTTCTGCTAACTCGCGTGGGTAGGGGTATCCGGGAAGCGTATCCGCCCAGGGCCGCGCCACCGCACCTCCGCATCACCGGGCGCAAGTAGGACATCGAGGAAGCCTAATGTCGATCGCACGTCGCCGTCTGCTGCCCGCCCTCGCCGTCCTCTTCCTGTCGCGTGCGCCGGCGCGGGCCTTCGACGTGGTGCTGAGCGCGCAGGGCGAGTTCATGGACGCGTACCTGGTGAACGGGACCGCGTTCCCGCCCAAGTACGTGTTCATCGACCCGGACCCGGCGGATCCGTCCAGCATCACCGGCACGCCGCCGCGCGTCGGCCGGCACGTGAACGGCAAGCTCTGCTTCTTCCCGCGCGGCCTCGGGTACAATGGCCAGTTCGTGGTCGGCGACGACACCTATCGCGAGGCCTGCCTCGACAGCAACCCGCCGCAGGCGCGCTGCAGCGTCACCCAGCGCGGCAGCCCGTTCTATGTGGGCAAGGACCCCGACGGCTGGGGCGTCTTCGCGCGCGACGGCACGTGGCGAAAGCGCCACATCCACACCGCCTGGCCGGGCTTCGCGACGACACCCCTCGGCACGGATCCGGGCCAGCCGCCGCAGGGCAACATCGACCCCCAGGGCTGCGTCTTCGACGCGCAGGGGAACATGTACGGGAACGACGTCGGCACGGGCGACCCCACCGACATGGACCCCAGCCATCAGGGCAGCCTGCTCGTCTTCTTTCCGGGCCTGCGGCAGGGGTACGACACGTACTGCTTCCTCGACAAGGACCTGTCGCAGGCCGGCATGCCGGCGATGGACGAGGCGGGCAACATCTACATCGCGGAGACCGGCAAGGGGCGGATGTGGAAGTACTCGCCGCCCTTCCCGTCGCGCGCGGCGGACTGCGACAATCCCGCCCATCTCGTCACCACGCCGCCGACCAAGAGGGTGTTCCCGACGCCGGGCGCCCCGACGCCGGCGGTGATCGTGCGCGTCCCCGGCACGGACCACTGGTACATCGACAGCGTCCTCCTGCCCGGCGTGCCCGGCACCGGGGGAGGCATCATCAACGAGTACGACGCGAACGGCGTCCTCGTGCGAAACATAGTCCAGAACGTCCCGCCCGGCACGCTCTTGAACCCCCTCGGCATGGGCGTCGGCTCGGACGGCACGCTCTACTACGCCGAGCTGAACCTCAACTCGGACTTCTCCACCGGGTGCGGCCGCGTCTCGATGGTCCGGTTCGTCGGCGGCGTGCCGCAGGCGCCGCAGGTGCTGGGCCAGAACCTGAGCTTCCCGGACGGGGTGACGGTGATCGACTCGTCACAGGTCCAGGTCGACTTCCTGACGCTGCCGCCGGCCCCGGAGCCCGCCCCCTCGACGTGCAACGGAGGCGGGTAGCCGGGGGAACGCGCCGCACGCGGCGCAGCCGTCAGCGGCCGAGCAGCGCCAGCAGCTTCGCCGGGTGGAACCCGAGCAGCACCTCGCCGCCCACCTTGATGGTGGGCGTCGAGCGGCTGCCGAGGGCGATCAGCTCCGCCCGCGCCTCCAGGTCGGTGGAGACGTCCTTGGCGACGAACGGGATGCCCCTCTGCGATAGAAACTCCATCGCTGTGTGGCAGGGTCGTCAGCCGGGCTGATGGTAGACGATCACGGTTGGGGTCATGCACACCTCCGGCGTGCAGGGGTACGCCCTCGCACGCGCTGGAGCAAGCGCGGTCGCCGTCACTCCTAGGCGCCCTGAGCGCGTGCACGCCGCTGCCGAGCCCGCGCTCCGAGTCCCCGAGCCGTCGGGGCAATAGAGGTGATCAACCGGGCAGCCGGCGAGGATGCCCCCGAGCGCTGGACCGGACCGTTCCGGTTGCCTGCACGATGAGATCGATCTGCACCGACATCGTGTGACCGCGGCCGGCTTCGATGATGTTCAGCGCGTTTTCTTCGAGGTCCATGGTGAAGAACGGCATACCGTGGCGGCTCGAGCTGGCGCGGGAGTTCTGGGGATGGTGGCTTACGGCCGCCCGGGACCTCCTGGGTCGGCACCCTCCCTTACACGGCGCCGGAATTGCTGCGTGGGCACCAGGTCGCGATCGCCACGGACCTGTACGCGCCAACCACGCCTACAGCCTGATCCAGGCCAACACCGCGAACCGCCCGAACGCACCCACCGCGTGCAGCACCTGCTGGGGGTTCGACAGCGAGCTCGGCAGCGGAGGCACGGGGGCGCGCTGGTAGGCCTGGGGACGACGGCTCAACGACCCGATCAACAACAACGGCGTCGTGGTGTCCGGCGGAGGCCAAGCGTACCGTGCTCGGCGGGCGCCTACCTTGGTCGCGCGATGGTTCATCGGCAGCTTTTCCGAATCAGTTCTAGTTCGCGAGCATGACCTTCGAGCGCAGAGAGCTGGTCAGATTCTGATGCGTCAACGCGTCCACCTGGGACGAGCGCGCCGTGAGCGTGATGTCGTACGCTTTGTTCGCCGTCACCGTCAGCACCTGGAGGTTCGTGATGCCCTCGACGGCGGCCTGTGCCCCGGACCCTTGGTTGTCGTCGCGGAGGAGCTGGGAGGCATACGACCCGACCGAGAACGTGATCACATCGACCCGGTAGACGGGGGTCCCCTGCGGATAGGCTCGCGCGAGCCCCTGGTTGCCGGCCACCAGCGGGTTCGTGTCGATCGTGATCTGCGTGCTGTTGACGGCCGTGACCAGCGCGTTCTCGGAGTCGCCGATCAGCAGAAGGCGCAGCGGGCCGGTGCTCAGCTGGCTCGAGCTGTTGAGGAAGAGCGTGGTGGCGGCGGCATCGACGTGCGCGGTCAGGGTGGCCACCGGCTGCGCCGACGCGCTCGCGACCGAGATGACCGCGGGGTTCGACCCGTTGAGGGTGATGGTCGGGTTGGCGTTGAACCCGGGCACCCACGTGATCCAGTTGGAAAGGTTCGCGGTCGGGACGCCGTACCTGCCGTTGCGGAGACTCTCGGTGACCATGTTCATGCCGAGCCGCAGGTTGGCTTCCATCGTCGACTGCGTGTCGGCGCGAAGATAGGCTCGGCTGTGGGTCGCGAAGACGACCACGACCGCCGCCATGGCGATGCTGAGGACCAGCACCGCGGCGAGCAGCTCAACCAGACCATAGCCGGCGCTCTCTCTCCGCATACGCTACTGAGCGACGATCGTCTGCAGTGAGACCGGGTGAGCGGTCCGGGCCGTCCAGCTCACCGTCACCGTGACGAGCTTCGTGTTCGCGCTCGGGCCCGCCGCCGAGGTCCACGTCCGCGCGTAGGTGGCGCCCGTGCCGCCCTCGGTCACGGTGTCCGACCCGCTCGCGACTGCCGCGTAGGCCGTATTGCGGATGTCCTCGACCTTGTCCCGGGCGAACTCGCTCGCTGTCGTCACGCGCCTGGCTTGGTCCACGCTCCGCAACGTGGTGACCAGGAGGGGACTCAGGCCGGCGAAGGCGATGCCGAGGAGCGCGAGCGCCGCCATGACCTCGACCAGCATGAATCCCTTCGCTCGCGCCACGTCTGTCCCGCGCCTCTTCATTGAATCCGAATGCTCCCTGCCTGGCTGATGCTTATCGTCTTGTCCGTCGTGCCGGTCTTGTGCAGCGTGATGACCACGGGCGCCGACACCGTGCCGTTGGGCAGGAACGTGAGCGCGCCCGTGGAGGACATCGTGACGCCGGGCCAGTCCAACTGAATGTCGGCCGTCTTCACGGGTTCGCCGGTCTCGGTGAGGCCGTCATTGTTGTTGTCGTCGAGGATCGTGTCGGTGTGATTGCTCGTGAACTGAACGAGGTAGCGGTTGTTCTCCGTGACCGCGGACATGCGGGTCTTTTGCAGGTCCGCCGCGACCTGGCGCGCCGCACCGCGGATGATGTAGAGCGGCCGCACCTGGGACGACGTGAGCATCGTCGTGCTGACGAAGGTTCCGAGGACGGCAACGGTAGCGAGCAGCTCGGCCACCGTAGTGCCGCCTCGCCGAGCGAGCGCGGATCCCCCGCGGCGCCGAACGCCGGGAATGGCGATGGCGGGGTGCCGCCGAAAGACCATGCGGTGACTCATCCTCATCCTTGCGGGAGCCTATGGACTCCGCCAGTGGTGCTGCCGGAGGAAGCAACGGGGATGCCACCCCGTTCTGTCCCAACGGCTTGGAGCACCTCGCTCAGGTTGGACGATATTGGCACACGGGGTGCCGGGCGGCACTCGCCGTCCCGGTCCGGCACACTGTGCGGCTTCCCTGGTCTTGGGTTCCGATTTTGGAACCTCGCCTGCTCTTCGCGCTTCTGCCCCGACGTGCCGCAGGGCTGGGAGGCCGATCGTGCTCGCGCGGCAGCTGGCATGCCCGTGGGCGGCATTTCCTGCACGGACCCGTCGCATTCACGCCGCCCATGGATAAATGAGGTCGGCGCGCACGGGTGATCCCGGCGCTGCGTGGCCTCGCGCGGACGTCAGCGACCGAAGACGGCCGCGGGCGGGCTCACGGGTAGACGAACTTCTCGTTCTTCCGGCTCCGCAGCGCGATGGTGGCCGTCGAGCAGCGATCGCCGACCCGCACCGTTGCCGTGAGCTCCGGCCGCGCGTAGCGGCCGAGGTCCATCTTCTTCCCGGCGGTCAGGCGTTGCCGGCCACGGTGCTGCTGTCGAGGAGAGCCGAGCCATCGTTCCAGATGGCGCCGCCCACGCCGATGACTGGAGGGCTGACGTCCAGAGGGGCAAATCACCCCTCGAGCGCGCTGGGGCCCTGGTATGCACCAGCAACCTTGCGCCTCAAGGCAGATTGGTGCACGATCCCGCCTGCGTCGTTCAAACATGGTCAAATCGTGGACATCGAAGCGATGGATGATGGCGCTGGCCATCTCCTGCGGACTCCTGGGACTCGTCCTCAAGCTGTCCGGTATGTCGGGATCCGGCGAGTCGACGGCGCCGGCTGCGCCGCACGGCCCGTCGAGGGCCGGGCGCGACGCCTCGGACCCGACCGGCTCGCGTGGTGAACCCGCGCAGGTCGCCTCGGGCGCGGGCGAGAGGGGCAACGAGGGCGGCGTCTGGAGCGACCGGGCGCCCGCCGACGCGACCCCATCGGGAGTGAAGCGGGTGGGGCCCTCCGACGTTAGCAAGGAGGCCGGCGGTTACCGGCTCGGCCACTTGACGCCGCGTGCCTTGCGCCGCCTCGCACGCATACGCGGCAAGAAGGGGCCGCCGTCCCTGAGTGCGGCCACGACGGAATCGGCCACCACCGCGAGCGAACCGACCAACAGCGACATTGCCTTCATGAGCGGGAGCGGCGTCCAATACCCAACCGACTCGCGAGTCGAGATCAGGGACATCGATGAAATCACGGGTCATGCTGGGACGATGTCTTTCTGGCTGCAGCCGGGATCGGAGGCGGCCAACCAGGACGCTGCCACGCTGCTTCAGCTGGGCGACGGTCGCATTGAGGTGATCAAGAACGCCAACTACGTGGTCTTCAAGTTCGCGGACGATGGTGGTATCACGAGTGGCCTCGGCGCGCCGATCACTGACTGGGCGCAGGGCGAATGGCACCAGATCACGACCACCTGGAACGGCACCGAGTACGCGCTCTACGTCGACGGGCAGCTCATCACGCAGATGTCGCACGACGGCTTCGTCGACCTGCCGTCCGGCACCAAGCTCCACATCGGGTCGAACGATCGGTCAGTCGCTCCGGGCACGATCGGGCATGTCGACCTGCTCAACCGGCCTCTGACGCCGGGCGAGGTGGCGAACCAGTTCCTCGCGGCGCGGGGGGAGTGAGTGCGGTGACGCGCCGGTCGGGTCGTTGTCGCCCCGCTGCTCGCCGGCTGTCACACGGGCGCGAACGGCTGCGGTCAACGAGTAGGTGCCGATCCCCATCACCTCGATCGGACGTAGAGGTAGTCCCCCAGGTTGAGGTGCGCGGTGCGCGCGGGCATGGCTTGGGCGCTCGCCGAGCGGTTGGGTGTGTCCTCCAAGTCGATCCGACGCTGGGCCCGCACGGAGCCCGGTTCGCGACGGCATCGCGGACTCGTGCCGGTGCACGTGATCGCCGAGGCAGCGTCGGCGAAGACGCTCAAGATTCTTCGATAGGACGCGCCAGCGAGAAGCCGACCGCCTCGAAGTCACGGTCGTAAGCGAACGCGGTGTCGATCCTCCGCCGGGGCATGACAGCGAACGATACGCAGTCGCAGAGCGACAGGTCGTGGTCCCGGTAGCGCCGGTAGAGCCGCCAAGCCTCGTCGAGCAACGGTCGGTCGATCCAGACAATCTCGAACGGGTCGGCGAGGAGTCGCTCGCCGGCCCGCACTGACAGGTCGAACCCCGCTCGCGCGCGGACGACCACGACCACTTCGGCGAGGACGAGGTCGGTCGTCACCAGCCGTGCGCCCTCGGCGACGATCTCCTTCCACACCGCTACGGCATCCTCGTGGTGCTCGTCGGCCACCGAGAGCAGGGCCACGACCGCGGAAGTGTCGACGAAGAGGATCACCGACGGCGGCTGGGCGCGCCGTAGAGGTAGCGGTCGTGGTGCTCCGCGAGGTCAGGCGGAGCGTCGCGGATCACGCCGATCAGATCTCCGAACGGATCGCTGGCGCGAGGTCGGGTCCGGCGCAGCGCCTCCTCGGCGGCCTCGCGCAGCAGCTGGGCCATCGACACGCCTCGTGCGCGAGCTGCGCGACGGAGTTCCCGGTGGAGGCGCTGCGGGAGGTAGATTTGGGTGCGGACCTCGCTCGTCGCCATGAGAGCGAGTGTCCCGCGTATACAGCACTGTGTCAACGGTGCTGTATATCATCGACTGAGGTACCGCACGCCCGTCGCCGACCATGGGGCGAGCCGTTGAAGCCCGAAGCCTTCAACGGCATCGGCCGCGCCATCGCCGACCGGCTGACGGTGGCGCCTACTCGAAGACGATCACGCTCCGCGCCGCCGTCCCTCGCCGCAGCGCCTCGAAGGCGTCGTTCACCCCCTCGAGCGGCAGGCGGGCCGAGATCATCTCGTCGAGGCGGAGCAGACCCCTCCGATAGAGCTCGACGTAGCGGGGCATGTCCGTGCGGAAGCGGTTCGAGCCCATCAGGCAGCCGAGGATCGTCTTCTCGCGGAGCACGCGTCATGCGGACCGCCTGGCGGACCGTCGGCGGCAACCCGATTGCCTCGAAGGCGTAGTCGACGCCGCCCGCCGTCATCTCGACGACGCGCGGCACGGGGTTCCCCTCCGCGGCGTTCACCCCATCGGTCGCGCCGAGGCGGGCCGCGAGCTCGAGCTTCCAGGCTGGGGTGTCGACGGCGACGATGCGCCCGGCGCCCGCGATGCGGCAGCCCTGAACGACCGAGAGCCCGATGCCGCCGCAGCCGATCCCGGCGACGCTCCGCCCCGCGCGCACCCGCGCCGTGTTGAAGACGGCGCCGAGACCGGTCGTGACGCCGCAGCCGATCAGCGCCACCCGGTCGAGCGGGACGTCGGGACGGATCCGTACCAGCGCGTTCTCGCCGTCCTGCGCAAGCCGGGGCGGCGCTCGTCCGTGCGGCGCATGGTCGCCTCGCCCTCGCAGAGGTTCGGGCGCCCGGCGACGCAGTACTCGCACGTGCCGCAGAAGACCGAGAGGCAGCCGATAACGTGGTCGCCGGGCGCCACGTGGCGCACCTCGCTGCCCCACGTCCTCGACGACGCCCGGCTCGTGCCCGAGGACGGTCGGGAGCGGGTTCGGGAGCGATCCCTCGAGGACGTGGAGGTCGCTGTGGCAGACGCCCGTGGCGGCGGTGCGGACGACCACCTCGCGCGGCCCCGGCGTGTCGACCTCTATCTCCTCGATGCGGAGGGGCTCGCCGATCGCGCGCATCACGGCAGCCTTCATCCTGACCCCCAGGTGAGCGGCAGCGACTCGAGCCCGCGGAGGAAGATCATCGGCTTCCAGGCGCCCCGGGCGCGAGCGCGAGGTCCGGCAGCCGCCAGCAGCCCGCGCAGGCGGTCGTGGTCGGGAGGGTCCCGGAACACGAGCCAGTGTCCCAGCACCTCGGCGACCGCCCGCACCGCCGGGCGCTGGCTCGCGTAGCGCTCGTCGATCTTGCGGAAGCGATCGGCGGAGAACGTCGCGGGGCGGTCGAAGATCTGGACGACGTCCTCGTAGCGCGTGACCCCCCACGCGTTGAGGGTCTCGCTCCAGTGGACTGGGTCGTGGTCCCGGAGCCGGGCGTAGAGGGGGAACGGATCCTGGACGTTTCGCCGGGACTTGAGGTCGAGGTCCGGCCCGCGGCTCGTCTCCCGCACCGCCGGGCTTCTAGCCCGAGCCGGGATCGTCCCTCAAACGTTAGACACAGCCTCGGCGGCCGACTCCATTTTGCGGCCATTACCTGAGAAGCCCATCCGCGGATGCTCCGCGCTTTGCGGTTTGACAGGGCGTCTCGGATGCCAGGGACCCCGGGACTCTCGCGCGCAGGCGCCCCATGCCGCCGCCAGACGGCGGGCCGCCCGTGTTGTCGGTCGTCCGCACCGATCGCCCCCGGCTTGGCGGCGAACACGGGCGGCCCGCATCGGGCGGTGAGTCTCGCGGGGATGCATGGGCGTGATCCGTCTGCACGCCGCCCCTCTTCGCGGTGCGTGAGTTTGGTCAGGAACAGACCTTGCTGCAGACGACCCAGAATGGCGGGTGCCCACGAGTGGTTCCCGCCAGGGGCTACGATGCCCCCTTGAAATCAGTGACGCCAGGAACCTTGCAAACCGGCAATTATTTCCTTGACGCGGAGGTCGGACCCTTGCGATACAACCCCTCTGGTAGGGCCGAGCGTATGCCACACTCGAAGAACAGCGCGCTAGGGCTATCGCCGCTGACGAGATCGGCGGCGACCCGGTCAGCTTCTCACCGACGCCGCAGCTTCGAATACGACAACCTCGAATACCAATCTCGGCGTGAGCCAGTGCCGCGGCGCGGCAGGGGACTGGCCGCGCTGTGGGCGGTCGTCCTGATGGCCATGGCCGGCGCGCTCGCCCCAGCGGAGAGCTGGGGCGCCGACGCTGTCCTCAGTTGTCCGGGGACCGCCGTGGCGGGCGATCAGTTCACCACCGAGGTCACGATCGATGTCGCCGCGCCCTGCACGACGGACGCGGACTGCGGCGTCGGCTGGACCTGCACCCTGAACAACTGCACGACTGCGCTCGGCGCGTACGCGATCCAGCTGAGCTACGATCCGACGGTGGTGACGGTAGCCACAGTTTCGGGGGGAAACACCATGGCGTTCCAAGGAACGCCGACAGTCTCAACGACCTGCCCGACGGCCAACAGCTGTCAGACGAAATTGACAGCATTCCAGACCAGCAGCCTCACCGCACCGACGGGCGTCGTCAGCGTTGCCCGGGTCACTTTCAACGCCGTGGCTGCCGCGACGCCGGCTTCGATCGGGCTGGCGATTACCAGCCTGTTCGATCCCAACGGCGCGTCGATCTGTAAGCTGGCGGGCCCGCAGGACTGTAGCGCGATGGGGTGTGGCCTCTCGATAACGCCACCCAGCACGTCGACCACATCGACCACTACCACGACGACGACGCAGGCGCCGACGACCACGACGACGACGCAGGCGCCGACGACCACGACGACGACGCAGGCGCCGACGAC
>WNGD01001795.1_pt1 | contig 22961 bp, 26 predicted proteins | sample 5400671 | NCBI WGS metagenome assembly WNGD01 (sample SAMN13153369, study PRJNA577476) | soil metagenome | isolation source: 40 cm soil or saprolite under grassland replicate 2 | place: USA:California | collected 2016-06-15
CGCGAGTGCGGCGCCGACGGCATGGGCACCGAGAAGCCGATCGTCACGATCTGCGAATCCGGGATGCGGGCAAGCATTGCGGCAAGCGTCTTGACGGCAGCCGGCGTGGACGCGCGTCCCGTGCTACACGGCGGCGTGAACGACTGGCCGGGCGGAACGGTCTCGTTCAGGCGCTGCGGCTCTACGTGAGCCGGCGCACCATGTAACCGCGCTCTTCCATCGCGGTCAGAAGCTCCCGGCAGTGCTCCTCGTCACGCGTGACGAGCGTCAACTCGACCTCCGTCTCGCTCACCGACACGTCCATACCCTCGCGGTGATGCGCCACCGAGACGACGTTGACGCGTTCCTCGGCGACCAGTGCCAGCAGCTTCAGGAGCTCGCCGGGATGATCCGGAAGCCGCGTTCGGACCACGAGGTAGCGCCCCGCCACGGTCAGCCCGTGGCGCATGACGGAGATGAGCATCGTCGGGTCGATGTTTCCGCCGGACAGAATCGGGATCGCCAGCCCCGAGCCTCCGGCCCTGCCGGCGAGCAGCGCTGCCACGCCGACAGCTCCCGCACCCTCGACGACGAGCTTCGCGCGCTCGAGCAGCAACACGATCGCCTCGCTGATCTCCTCGTCCGTGACCGAGACCATGTCGTCGAGCAGGTCCTCGAGCAGCGGCATCGTCAGCTCGCTCGGAACCTTCACGGCGATCCCGTCGGCGATCGTGTAACCGTCCACCCCGGCCTGCACTCCGACGATCCGCACCTCCGGCCGGAGCGTGCGCAGCGCCGTTGCGATGCCGAGCGCAAGCCCGCCGCCGCCGACGGGGATCAGAACGGTGTCGACCTCGGGCTCCTGCTCGAGCAACTCGAGCGCGATCGTTCCCTGGCCCGCGACCACGAGTTGGTCCTCGTAGGGATGGATGAACGTGCCGCCGGTCTCTTCGACATAGACGAGTGCGGCCACCATCGCCTCCTCGAAGAACACGCCGGTCAGCTCAGTCTCGGCGCCGTAGTTGCGACACGCTTCGACCTTCGCCATCGGCGCGGTGTCCGGGACGAAGATGCGCGCACGAATACCGAGCTCTCGCGCCGCCCAGGCGACGGCCTGCCCGTGATTGCCGGCGCTGGCGGCGACGACACCCGCCGCGCGCTCCTCGGGCGACAGCGTCTTGAGCTTGTTGACGGCGCCGCGGATCTTGAAGGCACCGGTCCGCTGGAGATTCTCGGCCTTGAGGCGCACCTCTCGCCCGCAGCGGCGCGAGAACGTCTCCGACAGATAGACCGGGGTCTGTTCCGCGATTCCCTGAAGACGCCGCCGCGCCTCCTGGATGTCAGCGAGTGTCGGTTCGATCTGCTGTGTCGCCAACCTTGAACACCCTTTCCATGATCTCTCTCACGGCTGTCAGTGGGTCGAGCTCACGCCGTTGTACCTCGTCGAGGAGGCGTCGAAGCTCGGGATCGTCGGCCACTGCGCGCTCGAGATGAGCCTTCGCCCGACCGGATGCGACCGCGAACACCTCACCGGCGAGATTCTTGCGCCTGCGCTCCTCGAGCTGCCCATCCGACTCCAGATGCGCACGGTGCTCCTCGATCTTCTCCCACAGCTCCGGCACGTTCTGCCCCGTGGTCGCCTCTGTCAGCACGATCGGCGGCTTCCAAGTGCGCTCCTTGTCCAGAGACAGGATCGAACGCACCTCGTTGAGCATCGTCTTCGCGGCGGGATGATCCATCTTGTTGATCGCGATCACGTCGGGAATCTCCATAATCCCCGCCTTCAGCGCCTGGACGGAGTCTCCCGATCCGGGCATCAGGACGAGGACGACCGTGTCGGCGATCCCGATCACCTCGACCTCGCTCTGCCCCGCGCCGACGGTTTCCAGGAAGACGAGCTCTTTCCCCGCTGCATCGAGAACCAGCAGCGCCTGCAGCGTCGTCTCTGCCAGCCCACCGAGATGGCCCCGTGTTCCCATGGAGCGGATGAACACCCCGGGATCGAGGAAGTGATCCGAGAGCCGGATCCGGTCGCCGAGCAACGCACCCTGCGTGAACGGGCTCGACGGGTCGACGGAGATCACGCCGACGCTCCGATCCTGTTGACGGATGTGCCCGATGAGCGTGGAGATGAGGCTGGACTTGCCGACGCCGGGTGGGCCTGTGATCCCAACCGCGTAGGTACGTCCGGTCTCGGGATAGATGTCACGGACCAGGTCGTAGGCGAGGGGGTCGCCGTTCTCGACGAGCGAGATCGCCCGGGCGAGCGCCCGCGTGTCGCCCGCACGGACGCCTTCCGCGAGCGACTCCCGCGTCCAGTCCCGCCGTCCAGGCATTGACTACGCGGCCTCGGGCTCGGCGGATCGCTCGACTCCCTGCTCCGCCCCACGGGCAAGCGCATACGCAACAAGGGCAGCGCCCGCGAGCACGACACCTACGCCGCCGAACACCCAGCGCGGCCCGACTTGGTCTGTGAGCGGCCCTGCGACGACGAAGCCGAGCCCGTACGCGGCGTAGTTGACACTCATGATCACGGTGAAGACACGTCCGCGGATCGCATCCGGCGCGCCGCGTTGCACGAGGAGCGAGTTGCAGACGACCGCTGTGCCGTTGCCGATGCCGGCGAGCACGAAGCAGGGCAGCGAGACCCACACATTCGGCGAGATAGCTGCGGCGGCAACTCCGACTGCCTGCAGGAGGATGCTCGCCGAATAGACGCTGCCGACAGGCCACTTCTCCAACCAGGTGCCGGCCCCGAAGCTCCCGATCGCGAGGCCGAGCCCGATGCAGCCGAAGATCAAGCCGTAGCCGAAGTCACCGGCGTGGAACGCGTCCTTCGCGAGGAACACCTGTGCCGTCTGCGTCGATGCGACGGCTCCAAGAGCGATCGTCCACACGATGAGCACCATGAGCAGGGGACGCGTTCTGATCACTCGCGCAAACCCATCCTTGAGGTCACGCAGGTGTCCGCGGCTGACGGCGAGCGCACCCTGCAGCTTGCCCGCAGGTAGGCGAAGCAGCAACAGTGCCGACACGACGAACGATACGCCGTTCAGCCAGTACGCAAGGTGCGGCCCGGACGCGGCGACAAGCGCGCCGCCGATGATCGGGGCGACAGTCCAGCTGACGTTCTCGCTCGTCTGGATGAGTGAGTTCGCGCGCGCGAGGTCTTGTTCGTCGACGAGGTTCGGCAGGCCGGCATACACCGCCGGGCGGAAGAACCCGGTCGCCAGTCCCGCTATCCCGGCGAGCGCGACGATCTGTCCTGCCGTGTTCGCGAACGGCAGGGTGAAGAAGACGCCGGCCCGGACGAGATCCGAGACGATCATGAGTCCGCGTCGCGAAACTCGGTCGAGCAGAGGACCGAGCGCGAGCCCGACAGCGACCGCCGGCAGAAACTCGACGATCAGCAGAGCGCTCACCCACGAGCCCGAATTCGTCCGATCCTTGATGTCGACGACGAGCGCGACGGTCGCAAGCAGTGTCCCGAGACTCGACCCGAGTGTGGACAGGAACAGCAGACGAAAGCCGGGTGCGGTGCCGAGAAGGCTCAGCTGACGGCGGAGGCCGGTCACGCCGGCGAAGTCTGTCAGGAAGCCGCCGTAGCCGTCCTCACCCGGGCAAGTGCCTGGGCGAGGAACGCGTGCTCCTCCGGCGTTCCGACGGTCACGCGAATTGCCTGCGGCGCACCGAACCCGGCAAGAGGACGCACGATCACGCCTTCACGCAGCAACGCCTCGAACCAAGGCTGCGCGTCCTCGCCCAGGTCGACGAACACGAAGTTTCCAACGGCCGGGCCGGCAACCTTGTAGCCGGCCTCAGTCAGGATCCGCTCGAGCTCGACACGGCCCTCGGCATTCACCCTCTTCCTGCGCTCGAGCTCACCCGGCGAATCCAGGCTGGCAAGGGCAGCCTCCTGCGCAGGCGTCGTCAGGTCGAATGCCCGCCGCGTCTTTCCGAGCGCCACGACGAGCTCGGCCGGCCCCACGCCGTAGCCGACCCTTGCGCCGGCCAGTCCGTAGATCTTCGAGAACGTTCGTAGCACGATCACTTGCCGGCCCGTCTTGAAGTACTCCTCGATGCCGTCGGGAAAGGCAGGATCGTCGACGTACTCGAAGTACGCCTGATCGAGGACCGTGAGCACGTGCTCCGGAACTCGCGCGAAGTACGCATCGAGCTCTACGCGCGAGTTCATCGTGCCCGTCGGATTGTTCGGATGGCAGACGTACACGAGCTTCGTCCGCTCGGTGATCGCGTCGAGCAGAGCGTCGAGGTCATAGCGGTCATCCCGGAGCGGCACCTGAATCGCCTCCGCGCCGAGCTTGCGCGCGTAGATGGCATAGCTCGGAAACGACGGCCAGCCGCAGACGATCTCGTCACCCTCGCCGAGCGCCGCTTGAGAGATCCCGTCGATGAGACCGTCTGCTCCTCCGCCGATTGCGATCTCTTCGAAGCGCACGCCGTGTCGCTCGGCGAGCGCGGCGCGGAGGCGGTAGGCACCGCCGTCCGGGTAGCGATTCAACTCGGCGGCCGACCGCTCCAACGCTTCGAGTGCCTGCGGAAACGGGCCGAACGGCCCCTCGTTGGAGGCCAGCTTGACCACGCGTTCGAGGCCGAGCTCACGCTGAACCTCTTCGACCGGCTTGCCCGGCTCATAGGGAATGATTCCTGCGAGCGCGGGCCTGAGGAGGCCGTCGGGAACGTCCGCCACTACGAGCCTGGCGACGTCTCGTCCGACTTCTTGCGCCAGAACCAAAGCGCACCGCCCGCTGCTGCGAGCATCGACGCGATCGCTCCCTTGTTGAGGCCGGCGTGCTCACCGGTTCCCGGGACCGCGGCCCGCGCCTTGCGCCTTCCGACCTTTTTCGCGACCTTCCAGACACCCCAGCCGAGCACTGCGTTCCGTCGATTGATGATCCCCATGACTCTCCTTTCGCCGACCGAGCCTACCAAGCACCCTTTCCCGGTCGGGACCGGACATATGCCACGGGAGAGAACGAGATTACTTCGGCTTGCCCCGCCCGGCGGGGCGTGCAGGATGCTCGCCGATCGGACCTGGCAAATGGAGGCGCTTCAGCTTTTGCGGCGCTCCTTTGTGAGCAACGGCGCCGCGGGCGAGGTGGGCTCGCTGCGGCTTCTGCACGGCTTTGCGGTGGGAGGCGGAGTTCGCTCGGCCGGTGAGGCGCGTGTGGTTCCTGCGGCCGTGCGCGGAGACCTTCTTGATCTTCTTCGGCTTGGCGTTCGTGGTCTTGGCTCCGTGACCGTGCACCTTTGAAATGGACGCAGTCCCGGAGCGTGACGGCGCACGCGGAGAGAGGGCGGCACCGGGCGGCACTGCGGCCGCGACACCGGCCTTCTGCGACGCGCTCGCGGCCGACTTTTGCGTGTGCCACGGCGCGTGTTGCACACCTTCGTAACTTGCGCCGCCGATCGCAAGACCGGCCGTGACTGCGGCTGCTGCTTTCAGTGTCAGGCCCGTCCCGATGGCGGTGCCACTGCCGCCACCGAACAGCGACATCAGGGAGCTCGGTACGGGCACGAGCGCGAGCGTCTTCATGGCGCCTCGTTGCGCGCGCTGGCGACGTGCAAAAGCCGCGCATTCCGAGCACTCGCGCAGGTGAGCGCGTAGTTGTCCGCGCTCTCCTCGTGGAAGCCGGCCGTCGAGTTGCCGCGAGATTGCGAACTCGGCGTCGCCGCAGGTGAGCGATCCCTCGAGCTGCTCGCGCAACGCGCGGCGCGCACGGAAGATCAACGTCTCTACCGCGCTCGTCGAGACCTCGAGGATGTCGGCGATCTCTGCGTACGAGCGGCCCTCGAGCTCCCGCATGACGAGCGCGGCCCGCTGGTTGAACGCGAGGTGACTGAGCGCCCGCCGGATGTCGTCGCCGGTCGGCGCGTCGTCGTCGGCGATCGTGTCTGCGATGTCGTCCTCGAACGAGACCTCGGCGGGACGCCTCGCCGACTGGCGGAATCGCTGCCGGCAGACGTTGTGCGCGATCGCGATCAGCCAGTTCTGTGGCTTCTCCGGGCGACTGCCCTTCTCGACATAGGCGCGGTAGGCGTTGAGGAACGTCGTCTGGGTGACGTCCTCCGCGTCGGCGGGGTTCCGCATGACGGCCAGCGCGTACCGGTACACGTCGCCGACGTGCCGCTTGTAGAGCCGCTCGAAGGCCCGGTCCGAGCGAGGACTCTGCGCCAGCAGGGGCGTCATGACCTAGTAGATACCCGTTCAGGCGGAATCTTGCGACCCCCTGAGGCGGATTTGGCTAGGGAAGCGGGATTCCTCCGGGAGGTTTCGGGACGTCGACCGGAACGGGTGGGAGGCTCGGGGCCTGGACGGGCAGGGACACGGGCACAGTGGCCACCGCCGTCTGCACGGTCTCTGTCAGGCTCGAGACCGGGCTCGGGACCGACGGCGCCGGCGTCGCGGACGGGGTAGCCACGGTCGAGAGGTCGGCTCGGACGCCTGCCGGCAGCTGCAGAGCGCCACCGGAGACGAGGTTGTCCGGGTGCTTGGTACCGACGGCGATCGTCGCGGAGCCCGGGCGAACGCTTTCCTGGGTCACCGCGATCCGTCCTCCGATCGCTCTGAGGGAGTGCGAGCTCGGCCCAGCGGCGGAGCCGTCGGCGCGGTGCGACGACTGGTTGGTCGCATCTCGTAGTGTCGATCCTGCCACGGCGCCTGTCGGTCCGTTGCGATCACCACCTACGCCGGTTGCGACGACACCGGCGACGAGCGCAACGGCGGCCTTCACGAGAAACCCGGTGCCGACGGCTGCTCCGCCTCCGGCGACAACGCCGCCGCCCTCGAAGAACTGCGTCAACGAGTTCGGCAGCGGAACAGCTACGAGCGTGCGGAGCGCCGAAGCCCTGAGGCGCAACGACTTCCGCGCACGGAAGATGAGGGTCTCGACGGCCGAGACCGACACACCGATCGTGTCGGCGATCTCGGCGTATGACCGGCCCTCGAGCTCACGCATGGCGAGCGCTGCACGCTGGTTGAACGGCAGACGTCCAAGCGCGCGCAGAACTCCTGTGACATCAGGCCGGTCGGCTTCGGGAAGCGCAAGTTGCTCGATGTGATCTTCGAGCGGAACTTCTTTCACACGACGGTTTGCGCATGCGTATCGCGTCCTGGCGACGTTGTGCGCGATCTTGATCAGCCAGTTCTGGGGCTTTTCGACCTCGATCCCGCGCTGATACGCGCGGTACGCGTTGAGGAACGTCGTCTGCGTGACGTCCTCCGCGTCGGCCGGATTGCGCAGCAACGCGAGCGCGTAGTGGTAGACGTCGTTGACGTAACGCCGATACAGGGTCTCGAAAGCCTGATCTCGGGCTAGGACCGGAAGCTCAGAAACAGCCGATGCCATTACTGCTCTGTGAACGAACATGCCCGCGGAGGAGATATGCGGAACATATCCTTTGGAACCCGTAAGACTAGGCCGTAGCCTTAGCGCGCTTGCGGTTCGGAATGTGGATCGCACGGCCGAGCGCGACGAGCCCGGCCTCCTTGATCGCCTCCGAAAGCGTCGGATGCGCGGCCATTCCGTCGGCCACGGTCTCGACCGTCGCCTCCGCGTCGATCGCCACCACCCCGGCCTCGACGAGATCGGTCACGTGGGGCCCGACCATGACGAGACCGAGCAGCTCCCCGTATCGCGTCTCGTGGATCGACTTGACCCAGCCGATGGTCTCGTTCTGCATCACGGCGCGCGCGTTGGCGACCCAGGGGAACATGCCAGTAGCGACGTCGTCCCCGTACTGCTCGCGCGCCTCCGCCTCGGTCAAGCCGACCCCGGCGATCTCGGGATCGGTGTAGATCGGCCGCGGTACGGCACGGTTGTCGACCACGGCTTCGTGCCCGCAGGCGTTCTCCGCCGCGACTTCTCCCTCGCGAAAGGCCGTGTGCGCCAGTTGCCAGTAACCCGCGCAGTCACCGACCGCGTAGATGTGCTCGGCCGTTGTGCGGCGATGCTCGTCTGCGGCGATGCCCTTCCGCTTGTCAAACTCGACGCCGATCGCCTCGAGACCCAGGCCCTCGACGCTGGGACCGCGGCCGACGGAGACGAGCATGAGATCGGCTTCGACCGACTCGCCGTCGCCGAAGTGCACCGTCAACGAACCTCCGCTGTCCTCCACCTTCTTGCACTGCTTCTCGAGGTGGAGCGTGATCTCGCGCCTGCCGAACTGCTTCACGAGCTCCTTCGAGGCGTCCGAATCCTCCTGTGGAATCAGCGAGGGCAACATCTCGATGATCGTCACTTCGCTGCCAAAGCGCTGGAAGATCGAGGCGAACTCGCAGCCGATGATGCCGCCACCGAGCACGACGAGGCGCTTCGGGACTTCGGTCTGCGCGAGGAGCCCCTCAGAGTCGACGCACCGCTCTGAGTCGAGGCCTTCGATCGGCGGACGAAGAGGGAACGAGCCCGTTGCGATGATCGCTTGCTTGAAGATCACGTCCTCTCCACCGTCGACGGCGAGCGTGTGCGCGTCGGTGAACGTTCCGTTTCCCTTGACCCAATCGACGCCGTTCGCCTTGAAAAGCGATGCGACACCGTCGGTCATCTGCTTGACGACGCCGGCCTTCCACTCGTTCGCCGTGCCGAACTCGAGCTGGAAGCCACCGATCCTCACGCCCAGCTTGTCGAACGTGTGCTCGGCTTCCTTCAGCGCGAAGGCGGTCTGCACCCACGCCTTCGTCGGAATGCAGCCGATGCGCAGGCAGGTGCCGCCCAGCTCAGGCTCGCGCTCGATGCAGGCCACCTTGGCCCCTAGCTGCGCAGCCCGGATCGCGGCCGTGTAACCACCGGGCCCCCCTCCGAGAACGGCGACGTCGACTTCCATCAAGCTCGATCGTATCGACCGCGCACTAGAGGTCGGCCTTCATGGTGACCGTTCCGTCCTTCTCCTCCACGGCACGAAAGCCGTGCCGCTCGTAGAGCTTCGTCATGCCGCGCTCGGCGCTGAGGCTGATCGCCTCCTGGCCCTCCTCGCGGGCACGATCGAGGAGCGCCGTCAGCAGCTCGCCGCCGAGGCCGCTCCCGCGGCGGCTCGGGACGACTGCGATCGTTAGCTCCGGCGTCTCCTCGTCGACGAACCCGAAGCCGGGCGCGTTCGCCGGGAAGAGCCGGTACCAGGCGGCGCCGACCGGGCCAGCCTCCCAGGCCACGAGGCCGGCATCGCCCGGCCGGCCCCAGTTGTTGACGTAACGCGCGACCGGGAGGTCCGGATCCGCGTTCAGCCGCCAGTGGTAGGCGTGCTTCAGCATGTCGCGGAGGAAACGGACGTCCTGCGGCCCGGCCTGGCGGATCACGGCATTGAGTTTAAGCGGCGGTCACTCGAACGAGTGGTTCGTTGCAAACCAGGCAAGAACGTCCCACGTGCGGCATCTTCAAGGTTATGAAACGTGACGATGATCGGCGGACCGAGTTTGGGACTGGGCTGCGGGCCCGTCTGCTCAAGCGCCGAGCGTTGCGACTGGGTCCCGGCCGCGTACGCCTGCCAGCGCCGCTAGTTCAGCGGCCCTCCGCCATCTAGCCAGCCATAGAGCCTCGGCGCCCCGCAGAGCGCCCGGCAAACGAAAGTCACAGGCGCACCGCGTCGCGTTCGAACACGCCCTCGTGCGGGGCTCAGCCCGCTGAGAGCTCTTCGGCAAACTGCAGGCGGTTGCCGTCAGGGTCGAACACATCGAGCAGACGCATCTCCCCGTGCAACTCGAAGACGACACCGACCTCGACGCCGTTGTTCCGTAGCTCGTCGGCGACCGCTTTGATGTTGCGGACGTCGACGTGGGCGACGCCCGAGTCTTCCTGCGGCTCGCCCTCGGCCAGCCCGATCTCCATGCCGCCCCGCTCGAGCTTCACCCAGCTGCCCTCGTCGTCCACATACGTCTCCTCGAAGCCGAGCCGCTCCTTGTAGAACGCACGTCCGGCCGCGAGATCGCGGACGTGGTACCAGACCGGGGTCACAGGCTCCCTCGCGGCTGAATCGTGCTCGCCAGCCGCGAAAAGCCCGCCTCGCAAGAACGCAGGGAGCGCGCGTAGCCGGAGGCTACGGGTGCGACTGAGGACGCGGCGAGGCGGAGCTTTGCAGCGCCCTGGCGAGTGCGAGGCAGACGTAAGGGAGCCGTCATCACAACGCGAGACCGGGCTCTTCCAGGAACGTCCTCACGTCGCGTAGGAACTCCGCGCCCGTGGCGCCGTCGACTGCTCGGTGGTCACAGGTGAGTGTCAGCTCCATGCGCGGCCGAACAGCCGGCTGGCCGTCGACGGGAACGATCCTGTCCTCGATCGAGCCGACGGCGAGGATCGCGGCCTGCGGCGGGTTGAGGACGGCGATGAATCGCTCGATGCCGTACATGCCCAGGTTCGAGATCGTGAAAGTTCCCCCGTCGAGGTCCGCCTGCTGCAGCTTCCCGTCTCGGGCCCGCCCGACGATCGCCGCCCGGGCGGTTGCGATCTCGGCCATGGACTTACGTTCGCAGCCTGTGATCACCGGGACCACGAGGCCGTTCGGGACGGCGACGGCGATCCCGATGTTCGCGGTCGGGTACAGCTCCACGGCGTCGCCTTTGTAGAGGGCGTTCACGGCACGGTGACGAATCAGCGCCGCGGCGCAGATCTTGGTGACCAGATCGGAGATCGTCGGCTTCACGCCGTCCCCGTGCAGCTCGACGAGCCGTTCGCGGAGCGCGAGCGCGCGAGTCATGTCGACCGTGATCCCGAGTTGGAAGACCGGCGCCTCCCAGGCTTCGGTGAGCCGGCGCGCGATCGTCTTGCGCATCGACGACAACTGCTGCACCTCGACCCCTTCGGTCGGCACTGCCGGCGCGGGAAGCTCGACCGGCGCTCCCGACGCAGCGGTGCGCTCGACGTCCTCGGCGACAACGCGGCCGTCGGGGCCCGTGCCCGCCACCGCGCGCAGGTCTATTCCTCGCTCGCGCGCGATCCGCCGCGCGAGGGGCGACGCCTTGATGCGCCCGCCGTTCTCCGTCGTCGGGGGAACCTCCCGGTTCCCCGGAACCGGCTGCGCGGCCTGATCACTCATGGCCGCCGAGGCGCGGCGGCCGCGCTCCCTGTCTTGTTCACGCGCGCGCGCGGGCGAGCCCTCCTCTTCCGGATCGTCGGACACCTCCAGGGCGGCCGAGCCGTTCCCTGCGGGCTCGCTCGGCGGCGCCTCGACCTGCTCGCCCTGCTCACCGATCACCGCGATCGTCCTGCCGACCTCGACTTCGCCAGAGGAGATCGCAATCTTCAGGAGGACACCCGACGCCTCGGCCTCGACCTCCTGCGTCACCTTCTCCGTGTCGAGCTCGTACAGCGCCTCGCCCTTCTCGACCTTGTCGCCCTCGGACTTGAGCCACTTCACGATCGTGCCAGACTCCATGCCCTGGCCGAGGCGTGGCAGCTTGACCTCAGTCGCCATGGACACGACCTACTGTGCGGAAAATCGCGTGGAGGACGTCATGTGAGTGCGGAACGACGAACTCTTCCATCACCGGGGCGAAAGGAAGCGGCGAGAACTTCGCGCCGACACGTTCGATCGGCGCGTCGAGCCAGTCGAACGCGCCGTACTGGATCACGGCGGCGAGCTCTGCGCCGAAACCACCGCGCACGACCGCCTCATGCGCCACGACGCAGCGGTTCGTCTTCTTCACGGACGAGATCAGCGCGTCCTCGTCGAGCGGGAGGAGTGTGCGCGGATCCACGACCTCGACCGAGATGCCTTCCTGCTCCGCCTCCTTGGCCGCGGCGAGCGCCTCGTGCACGAGCCGGCCGGTTGCGATCACCGTGACGTCCTCGCCCCGGCGATGCGTTCGCGCCTGACCGAGCGGAATCGGCTCGAGTTCTTCGGGGACGTCCTCCTTGATCCCGTAGAGCGTGCGGTGCTCGAAGAAGACGACCGGGTTGTCGTCGTAGATGGACGACCAGAGCAGCCCGCGCACATCCGTGGGTGTCGACGCGAAGACGACCTTGAGCCCGGGGATGTGCACGAACCACGACTCGAGCTGCTGCGCGTGCTGGGCGCCCGGCGACCAGCCTGCACCGCCCTGTGTGCGGAAGGTCACCGGCACGGTCACCTGCCCGCCGGACATGTAGCGGTGCTTCGCAGCCTGGTTGACGATCTGCTCGGTGGCGAGCGTCAGGAAGTCCTCGTACATGATCTCCGCGACAGGGCGCATCCCCTGCATCGCGGCGCCGATCGCCGCGCCCGCGAGCGCCATCTCGGAGATGGGCGTGTTGCGTACCCGCTCGGGTCCGAACTCGTCGACGAGCCCTTGCGTGACTCCCATCGAGCCGCCCATCTCGGCGATGTCCTCGCCCATGATGAAGACGTCCTCGTCGTCGCGCATCGCCCGCGACAGCGCGTCGCGCACTGCTTCTCGGTAACTCAACTCAGGCATTTGCGAGTCTCCCGAGCGAAGCGAAGGGACTAACCATCCCCGCGAAAAATGCGCAGCATTTTTTGCGGATATCAGGCATAAATATTCTTGAGAGCGTCTTCCGGCTTCGGGTCGGTGCCGTTCTTCGCGAACTCGACCGCACCTTCGACGATCTCCTTCACCTCGCGGTCGATCTCCTCGACCTCGTCGGCCGACAGCTCGAGCTTCGTGCGCAGGTGCTCGATCGGGTCCTGGGTCGCGCGCGTCTCTTGGAGCTCTTCCTTCGAGCGGTAGACCTGCGGATCGCCGATGTAGTGCCCGACGAGACGGTACGTATTGACGGCGAGGAACACCGGCCCCTTCCCGCCACGAGCGTGTTCGAGCGCGCGGCGCGCAGCCTTGTAGACCGCCTCGACATCCTGTCCGTCGACCTTGACCGCCTTCATGCCGTAGGCGACGGCGCGCTGCGAGATGTCCTCGATCGGCATGTGCTGCCAGCTCGGAGTCGACTCGGCCCAATGGTTGTTCTCACAGACGAACACGGCAGGAACCTGCCAGAGCTGGGCCAGGTTGAGCGACTCGTGGAACGTGCCGATGTTCGTCGCTCCGTCGCCGAAGAATGCGACGCCGACGCGAGGCTCTCCGCGCAACTTGAAGGACAGCGCGGCCCCCGTGATCGCCGGGAGCCCGCCACCGACGACCGCATTCGCGCCCATGTTGCCGCGCTCGATGTCGTAAAGGTGCATCGAGCCCCCGTACCCGTGCGAGCAGCCCTCCATCTTTCCGTAGAGCTCCGCCATCAGCTCGTTCGGCGTCGTCCCCTTCGCGAGCGTGTGCCCGTGGGCACGGTGGGTCGAGGCGATGATGTCGCCTTCCTCCAAGGCGCGGCAGACGCCGACCGCGACGGCCTCCTGGCCGATCGCCACGTGGAGGAAACCGGGAAGTTCCCCGGCCCTGAAACGCTCCTCGACCTTCTCTTCGAACCGCCGGATCAGCAGCATCTCGCGAAAGAATTCGCGCAGATCCGACTTCGAGAGCGTGCCTTTCTGCTCCACCTTCGCCATGAGCGTCAGTCTATGCTCAGGCTCTTGCGCCTAGTCGAACAGTACAGCGAGCTCGAACGCGGTCTGGTAGACGAATGGGCCGAGCTCCGATTCCAACTCACGGTGGACGACGAGTCTCGCGCCGAACGTACCGCGGCGCTGCTCGCGCCTGCCAACCCCGGCCGGCGCGGCAGGATCATGCACCTCGAGTGCGACCGCCGCGGGTCGCGCATCGGGCCGGAGGCGCTCCGCCGTCTCCTCAAGCGGCTCGACGACGAGGGCATCGGTGGGACGCTCGAGCTGCGGAGCGTCGTGAAGGCCCCTCGCGAGGAGCTGCGCAGCAAGGAGCCGCTGCGCGCGCAGTGGGAGCGGCACCTCACCGCCGTCCCGTCCGACTGGAGCGACATCTACGCCGAGGTGCGACTGGACTCGACGGATTACCTCGAGCGTGGCGCGCTGCTGCTCGCCCCTATCAACCCGGTGCGCTTCGGCGGCCCCGCGACCCTGCGCTTCCGCAGCGCGCATCACTTCGGCTACGGAGTCTCTCCCGAGATGGCAGCGCGCTGCTTCGGGCGCTGCGACGAGGAAGGGATCACGGGCGACACGGACATCGTCTACGTGCTTTCCGATACGCATCCGGTCGCCACGCAGGGCCCTGTCTGGCTGCTGGGCGGGCGCACGGTATGAGGTTCGCAAGATGAGCAACGGCGACCCGGTCTCCTGGTTCGTGATCGAGCCGGGTTGGAAAGTGGTCGACGCGCAGGGCCAGGAGGTCGGCTCGGTCGACGAGGTGGTCGGGGATTCGAGCGACGACATCTTCAACGGGCTCTCCATCTCGACGAGCCTGCTCGGGAGGCCTCACTACGTGCCGTCTGAGCAGGTGGGAGCGATCACGCAGGGACGAGTGCAGCTGACCCTCACCAAGGACCAGATCGGACGGCTCGGAGAATTCGAGGAGCCACCGACGACCGCCGAGGTCCTCCCGGACGGGGCGAGTGCGATCCGGCGGGCCGAGGCCGCGGTCGAGGCGCCGATCCATTCTCATGAAGAGCGGCTCAACGTTCTGACGCGGATTCGCCACGCCCTCCGGCGCACGTTTCGTCGTTAGCTGAGCACGACGGCGAGCTCACGAGCGAGTGTCTTCGCGTCCCGCTCCGACGGCGCAATGACGAGAACCGTGTCGTCGCCGGCGAGCGTGCCGACGATTCGTTCGTGCTCGAGCTGATCGAGTGCGCGTGCGATCGCGGGCGCTGAGCCGAGCTCGGATTGGAGTACCACAACATTCCCCGCGGGAGTGACCTTGCGCCCGAACTGACCGAGGATCGAATTGAGGACCTCGGCGGGATCCGTCCGGCGGGCGGCCTGAGCCAGCACGTACCGCGGCCGGCCGAAGTGGTCGTGCGTCTTCTCGAGACCGAGCTGCCGTATGTCGCGCGAAACAGTCGCCTGCGTGACGACGCAGCCTGCGGCTGCAAGCGCGTCGAGCAGCTCGAACTGGGTGCCGACCCGCTTCCGCGAGACGAGGCTCTCGATCAGCCGCTGTCGCTCCGCCTTCCCCAGCTGCATAACTCCAGCATACGTATGCAGGTTTGGCCTAGCTACGGCTTGGTAGAACGTCAACGTCAATGCTTCGGAAGCTCCTCTGGACCGCGCTCTACGGCGGCTTGGGCGCGCTCGCGACGATTGCCTCGCGCCGCACTGCCACGCGGATCTGGCGTACGCTCACGGGCGAGGAGCCACCGACAAGGAAATGACAGCCGATCAATCAGTCGAGCGCGCGGCGAAGAAGCTCCAGCAGCTTGCGAACCAGTTCGCCGGCGAAGGCGGCTTGAAGTCGAAGCTTGCACAGCCGCTCGCCGAGGACGCCGACCTCCTTCGCAAGATGAAGCCGACCCTGATCAAGGCGCGGGCAAAAGGCGAAGCGCCCATCAACCAGAAGCCTGGCGGGCGAGCCGCTGCACCGTCGAGCCCACAGCTCTGCGGTTCACGGCCGAAGGCGAAGAAGAGTGGAGGGCCGAACCCCTGGATCGTCGTCGGCGCGGCACTCGCCGCCGGCATAGTGCTGGCGAAGTCGATCGACTGGAGAGGTCATGCCCACCCAAGGGACTGACGGCCGCCCGGCTCACGGTCTCGGCGCCGCCGTCAAGGAGGTAGCGGAGCGCGCAAGCGCGATCGTGCGCCTCGAGCTCGAGCTCGCCGCGATGGAGCTCAGGCGCAAGGTCTTCTCGCTCGGGCTCGGGATCGTCCTCGCCCTCGCCGCCGCGATCGTGCTCCTCTTCGTCATCGGCTTCGCGTTCTTGACGATCGCGGCCGCGCTCGCAACTGCCGTGTCGACATGGCTCGCGCTACTGATCACCACCGGCATCCTGTTCTTGTTTGCACTGCTCCTGGGCGCGCTCGGGGTATGGAAGATCAAGAAGGGGTCGCCTCCCGTTCCCCAGCAGGCCATCCGCGAAGCGAAGCTGACGACGGAGGCCCTGAAGAGCGATGGCCGGTAACAACAACAGGACTTTCGAGGAAGTTCGCCGCGACATCGAGGTAGAGCGCGAGCAGCTCGCAGGGGCAGCAGACACGTTACGAGAGGAGATCGGGGAAGCGACCAACATCTCCGGCAAGCTCCGCGCGAACCTCCCCGTCGTCGCGGCCGGAGCTCTCGGCGTCGGCTTCCTGCTGGCCGGTGGAGTCGGCGCGACCGCGCGGCTGATCTTTCGGCGCGGGCGCGAAGACTAGACGAAGGCGCCCGGGCGCTTCCGCGTTGTCGAGCGCCACCGACCGAGAACCGCCCGTCGGCTGTTCAGCGAGCTCGCCCGAAAAGCTGAGCGCCTCCGAATGGGTGGCGACCTTCCGGCGCGCCTTCGCCTCGTTCATGAAGGACGACTGCATGGGACTGTCACAGCAGATCGCCTACAGCTCGCTGCTCGCCTTCTTCCCTGCCACAGCCTTTCTGATCGGCGCGTTGGGCCTCTTCCACCTGTTCGACGATGTCAAGACGCTGCTTGATCCAATTGCGCCGGCTGGCGTGATCAACTTCATCACCAGCCTGCAGCGGGATTCGCAGGGAGGAACGTCGGCGGCGGCGTTCGTGATCGGCTTCTTCGGTGCGGTCTGGGCCGCAAGCGGCGCGATGACCTCGGTGATCAAGGCCGTCAACCGGGCGTACGAGCGTCCCGAGACTCGCCCTCTCTGGAAGGTGCGAGGAATCGCGATTCTCCTCGTCGGCATGAGCGGGCTCACGACCGCCGGCATCTTCTTGCTCATCGTCGTCGGCGGTTCACTCGGCGACGCGATCTCGCAGCGGGTTGGCCTCGGCGGGGCGTTCCAGTGGATATGGGGAATCGCGCGCTGGCCGATCGCCTTCTGCGCCATCCTCCTCTTCTTCGGGCTCGTGTACTATCTCGCGCCGAACAAGGAGCAGCGAAGCTGGAAGTGGATCACGCCGGGGTCTGTGATCGGCGGGCTACTCTGGTTGCTTCTTTCTGGTCTCTTCGCCCTCTACGTCACGTACGCCGGGAACTACACAAAGACGTACGGGACGATCGCGAGCGGCGTCATCCTGTTGCTGTGGCTCAACTACTCGGCGTTCGCGCTGCTCTTCGGTGCGGAACTCAATGCGGAGCTCGATCGGCAGGCTGACATCCGTGCAGCCGGCGGCGAACGTGCCGGGCTCGTCAAGCTCGCTAGGAGGGAAGCGTGACGACCAGCGACCCCCGCAGGGCCGCGTGCTTGTCCGAGCGGTAGGAGTAGACCCCGGGCTGGAGCGCGACGCTCCAGCTCTTTTGCCCGCGGAAGACGACGCCTGTCTTCCGGTTCACGGCGGGTCCCGTGAGGTGGAAGTTGTCGACACGGCTGCGGTCGTTCACGGTGATCGTCGCGGGTCCGACCACCACGGTCTTCGGCTTCAGCGAGATGCTCCGCTTGGGCCCAACGCCTGCCGCGATGCTCGTCGGAGCAACCTGACCGACTGTGAACCACCCGTGCATGACGTTCGCGTGAGCGGCGCACTCGAAGGCGTACTTCGCGTCCGTCAGCGTGACGGTCCACACGGCTTCCTCAAGGTCGTCGACCGCCGTGGCCCTGTTCACTCCCGGTCCGTGCAGATGGAAGTTGTGCTCCTGCGAGAGATCGTGCACCTCGATGTCGTACGTCCCTGGATCGAGGTGGGTCACCGGACTTCCGGACGCGTCGCGCAGCGAGATGCTGAAGGAATCGTTCTGACCCACTCTCGCGACGAGCCTCGGGTTGTCGGCCCGGGCGAGGGCCGATGGAAGAAAGAGCGCGGCGAAGAGAGCAACGAGCACGACTCGTGAAGCCATGCCCGGTCTCTACGACGCCGCGCGCCTTTCGGATTTATGCCGACGGAGCGGGGCTCCGTCGCCTGAGGGCCACGCCGACCGCGATCAGCGCAAGCGCGATCATCACGACGATCCAGATCGGGAACCCGGTGAAAGGCAGCGTGCCGCCGCCCATCGCTCCCGTGGCGCTGAGCACGCCCGACGCACCTTCGACACGCCCGTGGTGTCGCGTCACGACCTGCTTCGGCTTTCCGAGCGTGCTCGGATCCGCGGCAGGCGAGCTCGGCAGCACGGTGGACGTACCGCCCCCCGCGTTCGGCCCGTGCCCCGGGTCTCCCGGCTTGCCGGGATCCGGAGTCGGGTTCGGCCGTGGAGTCGGGGGCGACGGAGGCTGCGAACCTCCGCAGGACCTTCCCCGCTTCCCCTTGAGAGCGTGGACGTCCACCTCGTGACCGCCTGAGCAAGGCGCGGCCTTGTGCGGCTGGCTGTTGCCCGGTCCGTGGAGGACCGTGCTCGGCGCAGCGCCGTTCCCGATGGCGATCTGTCCAGCGTTCTTGCCGTTTCCGTACAGCTTCGTCTCGTCGGACGAGGCTGCTGCGTGGGTTTCGTGCGCCGTGTCGTTAGACGGCTTCACGCCTTCCTGAGGCGCGGCGGCGTCCGTCTGAGCGGCGATTGCAGCAGCCGTTGTGGCCGCAGCTTCGTCTTTCTTCAGCTGCCCGCGTGCGTTCGCCGAGTTGCCGTGATCATCCGCTCCCCCGGCAACAGCCGCAGGGGCCGCCGGGTCTTCGTTCCCCTTGCCGTTGCCCTGCCCATTACCGGCGTAAGCCGACGCCGACGCCAGGGCAGCGATGCCAAGAACGAGCACGAGTGTGCCCGCAAGCCGCAGTTTCATTTCTCCCCCTCATATTGGTTCCTCTCCCCGATCTCACCCTAGGGCTGAGGCGCTTCTTGTCTACTGATTTGAAAACCAGAAAGCGCGAGCTCGCAGACGGCCTTTCAGCGAGTTGATCTAGCCGCGGAGGTGAGCGCCGAACGCCCGTTCCACGGCCGAGACGATGCGGTTTCGGAGCTCGGCCGCGTCCTCGTCGGTGAGCGTCCGCTCGGTCGAGCGGAACGTCAGCGAGAAGGCAATCGACTTCTTCCCGGCCGGGATCGGTGGCTCGCGGTAGTCGCTGAGGAAGCGGACTTCATCGAGCTCGGGACCGGCAGCCTCGCGGGCGACGGCAAAGATCTCCGCGACGGGGACGCCCAGGTCGACGACGAAGGCGAGGTCCTGATGCACGGCGGGGTATGCGCCGACCTCTCGGTACGCGACCGGCTCCCGCGCAACCGCGGCGAGCTCGTCGAGGTAGAGCTCGAAGCCACTCCACTCCCCGTCGAGCACCGACGGATGCAGCTCGCCGACGACCCCGCCGTTCGTCGCGGCCGAGCGCGAGGGATGGAACATCGGGTGGGCTTCGGCACGGAAGGGCGCTTCGAACTTCAACGCGCCGGCGAGCGCCTCGACCACCCCCTTAGCACGCGAGAAGGGCCCTTGCGTGATCGCGGCGACATGGATCCGCTCGGTCGGGAGCGGTCCACCGGATGGCAGGTAGACACGTGCGATCTCGAAAAGATCGATGCGCTCGTTCCCGAGCTCGGCGTTCCGCCGTGCGGCCTCCACGAGACTCGGCAGGAGCGTGGTGCGCAAAATGGCGAGCTCGGCGCTGATCGCCTCGGCCAGGTGCAGTGCGTCCGAATCGGGATCGCGCTCGACGAGCGACGGCGTAAAGACTTCCGAGAGCCCAAAACCCGAGAGCGCATCCTCGACTCGGCGCCGAAAACGCTGCTGACGCGTGAGCCGGCCGAACATTGCGCGCCGGAGCGGATACGTGAAGGGAACGTCCGCAAGCCGGAAGCGTGCGATCTCCTCCACGACGTCTACCTCGCGCGTCACGTCCCGGGCGCGCCACGTCGGGGTCGTGACCTGCTTCCCCTTCACCTCGAAGCCGAGGCGCTGGAGGATCCCAAGCTGCGCCGCTTCCGGAGTCGGGATTCCGATCAGTTCGTCGGCACGCTCGGGCCGATACCCGATAACCCGTCGCTCGAGGAGGCTCTCGTGGATGTCGGCGTCTCCGACCCAGCGGGCACCCGCAAGCTCGACGATCAGCTCCGTCGCGAGCGCCGCAGCCTGAGGCGCGAGATAGGGGTCGACGCCCTTCTCCCACCGGTTGGAGCCTTCGGTTCGCAGCCGGAGACGCTCTGAGGTTCGGAAGATCGTGAAGGCGTCGAAGTTCGCCGCCTCGAGGAGAACGTCTGTCGTCTGCTCGGCGATCTCCGTCTCCGCTCCGCCCATGATCCCGGCGAGCGCGATCGAGTGTTTGGCGTCGGCGATCACCAGGTCCTCGGGCTCGAGCTTGCGATTCTCTCCGTCGAGCGTGCGCAGCTCCTCGCTTCTTTGCGCGCGGCGAACGACGATCCGTCCTTCGGCCAGCGTCGCGTAGTCGAAGGCATGCAACGGGTTGCCGAGTGCGAGCATCGCATAGTTCGTCGCGTCGACGACGTTGGAGATGGGACGCACACCGGCATCGTTCAGGCGCGTCCGCAGCCAAGCCGGCGACGGGCCGACCTTGACGTCCCGGAACAGACGGCCAACGTAGCGCGGGGCGCCTTCGAGGTCTTCGATGCGGATGTCGAGGCGTTCTTCCCCAACGCGCACCGGATCGCGGCCGGGCGGCGCCGACAGCTCGAGGTCGTAGAGCGCCGCGATCTCGCGCGCGAGCCCGTAGATGGACAGGAGGTCCGGCCGGTTCCCGGTCGACTCGACGACGATGATGTCCTCGGTCAGGGCAAGCTTGTCAGCCAGTCGCGACCCGGGCTCCCACTCGTCCGGCAGCACCATGATCCCGGAGTGGTCGGTGCCGAGCTCGACCTCGTCCTCGGCGAGGATCATGCCGTTCGAAAGCTCACCACGGAGCTTCGTCGGCTCGAGCCGCATCCCGTTCGGTAGCACCGCCCCGGGCAGCGCCACGGCTACGGTCGCGCCGGCGCCGAAGTTCCAGGCGCCGCAGACGATCTGGCGCGGAGCCCCCTCCCCCACGTCCACCTGGCACAGCTGTAGGCGGTCCGCGTTCGGATGCTTCCCCGCGTCGACCACCTTGCCGACACGGAAGAGCCCGAGATTGCCGTTCTGGTCGGAGACGCCGCGGTGCTCGATCCCCTCCACCTCGGCGACGGAGACGCTCAGCCGCTCGGCGAGCTCCGGCAACGGCATGTCGAGCGCGACGTAGTCGCGGAGCCAGGAAACGGGAACTCTCATCAGAACTGACGGAGCACGCGGAGGTCGGGCGACCAGAGCGGCCTGATCTCGTCGATGCCGAAGCGGAGCTGGGCACTTCGCTCGAGGCCGCAGCCGAACGCGAATCCACTCCACTCCTCCGGGTCGAGGCCCACGTTCTGGAACACGACAGGATCGACCATGCCGGCGCCGCCGAGCTCGATCCAGCCCGAGTACTTGCAAGTGCGGCAGCCCTTACCGCCGCAGATGCCGCAGGAGATGTCCGGCTCGATCGACGGCTCGGTGAAGGGGAAGAAATGCGTCCGGAAGCGGACGGCGCGGTCGTCGCCGAACAGCGCGCGCATCACGTGGCGCAGGGTTCCCTTGAGGTCAGCGAGCGTCAGGCCGCGATCGACCGCGAGGCCTTCGAACTGGTGGAAGATGGGGAACCTGGTCGCCGTGATCGCGTCGCGCCGGTAGACGCGACCGATCGAGACCATGTAGACAGGCGGCTCGCGCTCCTCCAGATGATGGATCTGCGACGGCGACGTCTCGGTGCGGAGCACGACGTCGTCGGAGAGGAAGAAGGTGTCGCGCGGAGAGCGGCTCGGATGCGTCGGTGGGAAGCCGAGCTTGTCGAAGTTGTATTCCACAGTCTCCACTTCGCGGTCGTCGCGAATCTCGTAACCAAGGCCGAGGAATGCGTCCTCGACGATGCGGCGGATCTGAGTAGTCGGGTGCAGTTGCCCAACGGGGATCTCGTCACCGGGGACCGTGACGTCGAACGCGTCGTCGGAGAGCCGCCGGTCGAGCTCCGCTCGCTGGAGCTCCGACTGCCGGGCCTCGAACGCGACCTCCAGTCGCTCGCGCACGGCATTCAGCTGCATGCCGGTCTCACGGTCGCGCACCTCCCGCAGCGCCGTCTTCAGCTCGCTCTTGCGGCCGAGCGACGCGGTGTGTGCTCCTGCGAGCCCTTCGGGGGTCGCCGCTTCGGCAAAACTCCTTAGAGCGGTGTCTGCGTACTCCTCCCAATCCACATAGCGAATCTAGCTTTTGAGCAGTTATGACGCGATAGCGGAGCTCTACGACCCCTGGAGCGCGAGCGTCGTCGAGGACGTCGGCTTCTACCTCGAGGAGGCACGCAAGTCGGGCGGCCCGGTCGTCGAGCTCGGAGTCGGCACGGGACGGATCGCCGTGCCGGTTGCCGCCGAGGGGATCGGCGTCATCGGGGTGGATTCGTCGCGGGGCATGTAGGAGGTGTGTGCCCGACGCGCCGCGCTCGCCGGCGTTCAGCTCGACCTGCGGGTCGGCGACCTGCGGAAACCGCCCGTCAGCGAACGCGTCCCTCTTGTGATCTGTCCGTTCCGCTCGCTGCTGCACATGCACACCGACGAGGACCGCCTGAGCGTCCTGGGCGCGGCGCACGACCTGCTCATCCCCGGCGGTCGCTTCGTGTTCGACGTGTTCGCCCCGGACGCGGCCGACATAGCCCAGACGCACGACCGCTGGCTCGAGCGCGAGCCGGGAATCTTCGAGCGTGCGGTGTGGGACGAGTCGGCACGAACGCTGACGCTCAGCGTGCGCGACGAGGACCGGGAGACGACGATGGCGCTCGCCTGGCTCTCCCCCGACGAGTGGCGTGGGCTGCTCGAGACAGCCGGCTTCGAGATCGAGGCCTGCTACGGCTGGTTCGACCGGACCTCCTACGCAGGCGGCGAAGACACGATCTGGATCGCCACGACCCGAAGGGCCAGGGTCTGACCCCAGCCGTTCGAGTCAGGTCCGCCGACGCCTCAGCTCGTAGAGCGCGATCGTTCCTGCCATCGCGACGTTGAGGGACTCCACCCCGACCTGCAGTTGAATTGTCGCCTTCTGCTCGCAGTGCGCCAGGACTTCTTCGGGCAGGCCCTCGCGCTCAGAGCCGAGTACGAAGAGCGCGGCCGGGCCGAACTCGATCTCTGCAAGCGATCTCCCGCCGCTCGCGACGAGCGCGATGCGCTCACCGGGCG
>WNGD01001796.1_pt1 | contig 22959 bp, 25 predicted proteins | sample 5400671 | NCBI WGS metagenome assembly WNGD01 (sample SAMN13153369, study PRJNA577476) | soil metagenome | isolation source: 40 cm soil or saprolite under grassland replicate 2 | place: USA:California | collected 2016-06-15
GTGCCCAGATCCACGGCGATCTCATTCGCCGGACTCCAAGCACCGAGCGTCCATTTCGGCCAGCGTAGGGGCACGAGGTCGTCGAGTGAAAGTCGTTAGGGGGGCGCGTGCGAGCGCATCAAGCTAATGAAAAGCGTAACTCCAAGCAAGGCTGATGCTTGACGCCCCTGATGGGGGCGGCTACCGTTGGCGGATGCGACCCGCGCCACCCGTCTCCGAGATCGCCGTCGTCGATCTCCAGGTCTGCGACCGCTGCGGTCTGTGTCTTCCCCTGTGCCCGCCTGAAGCGATTCACCTCGCGCTCGCTGACCTGGTCGTCGATCGGAGCACGTGCACCGGCTGCCGCAAATGCATCGCCCCCTGCCCCGTCGGCGCGCTCGCGATGGTCCCGGCGTGATGCACGACACCGATGTGCTGGTCATTGGTGCTGGCCCCGCGGGCGCGGTGGCGGCATGGGAGGCGAAGCGCGCCGCACCGGAGCTCGATGTCGTGTTGCTCGAGCGCGACGCCCGAGTGGGCACGCCGGTGCGCTGTGCCGAAGGCGTCGGGGACGCAGGGCTCCGCGAGTTCGCCGATCCCGACGGCGCTCCCTGGGTGGCCCGCAAGATCACGCGGGTAGTGTTCGTCGCGCCTGACGACACCGAGGTGAAGGTCGCCGAGCGCGACGTCGGCTGGATTCTCGACCGCACGCGCTTCGACGCCTTTCTGGCCGAGCGAGCCGTGGCCCTCGGGGCCGAGCTGCGCGTGAGCACCGAGGCGGCCGGCATGACGTGCGAGCCCGACGGTCGGTGGCGGGTCCAGCTGCGCGGGGCCGGGGGCGAAGCGACCTGCAGGGCACGGGTCGTGATCGGGACGGACGGCGTCGAAGCCATGGTCGGCCGCTGGGCGGGCCTCGACACCCGCGTCCCCGCCCGGGACATGGAGTCGTGCGCGCAGTACGTGCTCGAGGGCATCGACTTCGATCCCGCCGCCATCTATCTGCAGTTCGGCGCCGGCATCGCTCCGGGCGGGTATGCATGGGTGTTCCCCAAGAGCCCGGGTGTGGCGAACGTAGGCCTCGGCCTCGTTGCCTTGAAGGCGGATGGTCGCAACGCCCGACAATACCTCGACGACTGGATCGCGCGCCGCTACCCTCGCGGTGAGAAGACGGGCTGCACCGTAGGCGGCGTCATCGTGCACACGACCATCCGGCAGACCTATACCGACGGCGTCCTGGTGGCCGGAGACGCGGCCCATATGATCAACCCGCTCTCCGGGGGCGGCATCGTGAACGCCATGAAAGCCGGGCGGCTCGCCGGCCGCGTCGCAACCGCCGCGATCCGGGCAGGAGACACGAGTGCGAGCCGGCTGTCGGCGTTTCATGCCGGGTGGATGGAGCTGCTCGGGGACGATCATCTCAAGTACTATCGACTCAAGCGGGCGCTCGAGGACCTGGATGACGAGTGCTTCAATTCGCTCGCGCGCACGGCCAACGGGATTCCCCAGGGGAGGCGGACGTTGGGTCGGATCTTTGGCCACGCGCTGGTCAGGCACCCGCAGCTGATTCCGGTGGCGGCGCGCTTTTTTATCTGAAGCGGAAGGAAAGAAGCAATGCGGAATGCGGAGTGCGGAATGCGGAATGCGGAATTTCAAGGGGAGGTCGTTCGCACAGTGACGCACACATTGACATTCCGCATTCCGCATTCCGAATTCCGCATTGGGGGGGTGGGGAGATGCTGAGTATCGACCTGCGAGGAAAGAGAGCCCTCGTGGCGGGCGTCGCTGACGACGGCGGCTACGGCTTCGCCATCGCCAAGGCGCTGGCCGAGGCGGGCGCCACGGTGTGTGCGGGCACTTGGCCACCGGCTCTGAACATTTTCCTGAACCTGCTCGAGCGCGGCAAGATCGACGACTCGCGCCGCATGCCCGACGGCTCGCTGCTCCAGTTCGAGAAGATCTATCCGCTCGATGCCACGTTCGACACGCTGGCGGAGGCTCCGGAGGAGATTCGCGACAACAAGCGCTACAAGGACGTAGGCGACTTCTCGATCGCCGGACTGGCGCAGCGCCTGGTGCAGGACTTCGGCGACCGGCCACTCGACATCGTCGTCCATTCGCTCGCCAATGGTCCCGAGGTCAAGAAACCGCTGCTGGACACGAGTCGGGCGGGCTACCTCGCCGCGGTGAGCGCGAGCGCCTATTCCCTCGTGTCGCTCGTGGCCCGGCTGGGACCGCTGACGCGTCCCGGCGGCTCGTTCCTGTCGCTCACGTACATGGCGAGCGAGCGGGTGGTGCCGGGCTACGGGGGCGGCATGTCTTCAGCAAAGGCGGCGCTGGAGAGTGATACGCGGACGCTGGCTTTCGAAGCGGGCCGCAAGTACGGCTTGCGAGTGAACACGATCTCTGCCGGGCCGCTCGCTTCCCGCGCGGCGAGCGCCATCGGGAAGATCGAGCGGATGGTCGAGTACTACGCCGCCAACGCGCCGCTCACCGAGCCCCTCACCGCCCGGGAAGTCGGCACGACGGCGGCGTTTCTCTCGAGCCCCCTCGGCAGCGGGATCACGGGGACGACGATCTACGTGGACAAGGGGTACCACGCGATGGGAGCGGCGGTGGCGACTGGGAACCTCTTGTGAGGCGGTGTCGGGTGTCAGGTGTCGGGTGCAGGGTGCCGGGAACGGTGGCCCCTGACACCCGACACCCAGGACCCGACACCTTGCATCACGCTCGTCCCTACTGCACACCGGTTGGCACCGTGAGCGACGAATCGACCCATCGCCCCAGCGGTGCCTCCCCGTAAGCCCACCGGGATGCTCCCCACGTCCCAGATGTAGACCGGCAGACGCGCCAGGGCCAGCGGTGAGCCGTTGCCGCGCACGCCTCCGAACCCCAACTCATATCCGGCGGCGCCCGCCAGCCGTTCGACCCGCTCGTCCCGTGCGCCGAACGGATAGGCGACGGCCCGCGCCGCCCGGGGCCCGAGGCGGTGTCGCAGCGTCTCGCGGGACCGCTCGAGCTCGGCGGCCGCCGCGGCGTCGGACAGCCACGTGAGCCGGGAGTGAGACGCCGAGTGCGAGGCGAAGTCGAAGCCCCGCGCCTGCCACCGCCCGATCGCGTCCCAATCGAGATGCGCCAGCCGGTGCCACGTGTAGCGCACATCCCATGTGTTCATTCGGCCGACGTAGTCCGTGACGAGGAACGTCGTGGCCGTGAACCCCACATCCGCCAGTAAGGGATAGACGTGCTCGGCCAGGGAAGCGTAGCCGTCATCGAACGTCAAGAGAAATTCGGAATGCAGAGTGCGGAATGCGGAATAGCCGGGCCGGAGTCGCTCGGCGAACTGGTCCAATGTGAGGGTCTTCCAACCTGCCCGGGCCAGCGTCGTCATCTGACGCTTGAAGATGGACCGTGAGACCCGAGTGACTCCAAGCTCCGGGGGCCCACCAACGCGATGATAGCATAGCACTGGAGGCCGGAGCGCGGAGCGACACTGGTCCTTCAATTCCGCATTCCGCATTGCCTTTAGGCTCCCCGGCCCGGCCAGCTGCCGCTCGCCATCGCAGACCCTGCGTCCGCCCAGCGGGCGCCCGGCTCCGCAGCGCGACAGCGGCGCTCCAGCTCGGCGAGCCAGGTCGGCACCGAGCGGACCTCCTCGAGCGGCTCCGGGTCGCCGGAGGGCGGCCGTCCCGTCAACATCTCGTGCACGAGCACGCCCACGGCGAACATGTCGTCCCGGCTGTCCGGGGCGGGCTGCCCGGCGCGTCGCTCGGGCGCCAGGTAGTCGGTCGCGCACAGCGTCGTCGTCGCCGTCGCGGCACCTCCGGCGTTATCCACGAGGGCCTGCGCCAGCGCGCCCAGAATCCCGGTGTCCGCGACGAGGGCCTGCCCGTCGGCGAGCAACACGTTCTCGGGCTTCAAGTCGCCATGGGCGACGCCGGCGGCATGGGCGTGGGCCAAGGCCGCGAGCACGTCCCGCAGCACCTCTACGGCCTGGCGCAAGGGCAGCTCGCCGTGTCGCGCCAACCAGGCCCGCAGCGTGGTGCCCTCGACGAACGCCCTGGTGTGGTAGAGGAAGGATCCCGCCCGGCCGGCGCCGCGCGGCGCGACGAGCCCCGGATGCCGCAGCTGGCGGCCCAGCTGCCCGATCTGCTGCTCGAATCGGGTTGAGTCGACGACAAGCGACAGCGGCCCGGGCAACACCTTCACCAGAAGGCCGCCGCCGGCAGACTTTTCGAGTGCCACGAACATGCGGCAACTGCCGACGGGTCGCACCTCGCGCTCCACCCGGTACCCGGGCTCGAGCGCGTGCCCCAATGCCGCGCGGAGATCGGCCATGAACGTGCGAATATGGTGGCGGGCTGCCGTCGCCCGCAACCGTCACAGCGCCGGTACGAAATCCTCTTCGACTTCGATCCGCACCGTGACCTGGCGCAGGCGCCGGTGCACGGGCAGGACCATACGGAGCTGCGGGTGGAAGTAGTCCTTGAGCATCGGGGGGCGGGCGTGCTTCAGGTAGAGGTCGGGATTCCGCCGGACCGACGACGAGGCCACCACCTCCAGCTCATCCCGCGAAGCGACATGCTGGACGATGCAGGGCACGTGCGTGACGCCCATCTGCCGGAGCGTAAAGGCCCGATGGCTGCCGTTGTTGAGGATCAGGCGTTTCTCGGCGTAGATGGCGTTCATGAAGTTCGAGCCGAACCCCACAGAAACGCCGGCGACACCCACGAGGTTGCCCCCCGGAGCGTCCTTGAGCTCGCCGGGTCGGAGCGCCATCGGGCCCAGCAGCCGCAAATCGTTCGACGGCGAGACGAAGACGAACTTGCCCTCACTCACGCGGGACCATTTGACGGGCGGCTGGGGGTGATCGTAGGGCAGGCACGTCCGGAACAGCTCTTCCCGACCGGGGGCCGCGCCGAGCTTCTGGTCGAGCCGGCGGGCATGCGTGATGTCGATGTGCTCCTGATAGACCACCATGCGGTCCAGCTCGACGATCGCCACCTCGGTCGGGACCGTATTGAAACCATAATGCACCAACGGGTCCTTGAGAAACTCGATCAGCAACGGCTCGTACTCCGGTCCGAGCTTGCGGATCGGCGGGTCATCCGCGACACCGGCTTCCTCCGCCTCCAGCCGGCGGACGACCTCTCGGGCGGCCTGCCAGGCGTCAGTCAGGGCTCCCTGCCCCGGGGGATTGACGCCGTGATTCTTCACGAACCGAAGGAAGTCCTTGAGCGGCGGCCGGCCGATCAGATACAGGCTCTGATCCGAATCCCGATCCCCTTGGCCCGGTGCACCCACGTCGACGGGCGGCCGCGGATCGGAAGCGACGGGGACCGACTCGGGGTCCCGGGTGAGCACGTCCGGCGAGGCGCCCATTACCACCACGACCAGAATTCGACTTTGAACGTGTGGGCCAGGCGCCGCATGACCAGATCGACAACGCGCCGGTCGCCGCCGACGACCTTTGCCAATCCGGTCATCCCGGGCTTGAGCAGGCCGGAGCGGTTGTCGACCTGCGTCGTGATCACGAACGTTCTCACGCCGGTCGTCGTCGAGGCCGCCTTCGCGGCCGACCCCTCCGCGGCCGCGCTGGAAAGCCCCTCGGCGGCGGTCGCGATGGTCGTCACGGTTCCATGAAACACCATGTCCGGGTAGGCGCGGGACTTGAGTGCAACCGCTTGGCCCACCTGGACGTCGCCGATCTCCTTCTCGGTAATGACGATCTGGCCCGTGACCGTCTTGATGGCGTATACCTTTGCGATCAGGGCTCCTTTGGTGACGAACTGGCCCTGCATTTCCTTCAGCTCCCGGGCGGGCGTGGCGACCACGCCCGTCGCCGGGCTCACGACGTCCAGCAGTCCCAACTGCGTCTCGAGAAAGTGCTGCTGGGCCTCCAGTCGGTCGACCTGAGCCTTCGCGGCCTCGATCTCTTCCGGTCGGTTGCCGCGCAGGAACACCCGCAGCTGGCCGCGTGACTCGGTCAAATCATTTTCGGCCGTCGCGGCCTGCTCCTGCGCGGCCTCGAACTCCTGAGGGGACAACGCCTGCCGGTCGAACAGCTGCTTGGAGCGCGCCAGCTTCCCGTGCGCAAACTTGACCGCGTCTTGGGCTTTGGACACGGCGGCCCTGGCGACCGCGATACTTTCGGCGGTGGTGCCCGCCTGGAGCCTGCGAAGGTTGGCCCTCGCCTCTCGCACCTGCGCCTCGGTCTGGAGCAGCCCGGCGCGAAGGTCCTTGTCGGCCAACCGGGCGATCACATCGCCGGCTTTGACCTGGTCGCCCTCCTGTACCCGAATCTCCTCGACGATCCCTTCGACCGCCGCCCGCACGTCGGCGTTCTCCTCCGGCAGCACCGTGAACGGGCCGGCGATGCGGAGCTGCAGGTGGACCAGGAACAGGATCGCCAGGCCGGCCGCCGCGAGGGCGCCCCAGGTGAGCTCTCGCCTCCGCGGGCGGCGCGGCGTCTTCTTCGGCTCCGGTCGCTGGGTCGCGTCGCCGGCGCCGCGCGGCGGCGTGGTGATGACGTCGCCATCATCGTCCGGATCGGAGCGGGCCGGCCGCTGCCCGAACAGGCGGCGGAACCGGCGTCCGGACCGGAGTCCCGTGTAGGCCACCAGGAGCAGCAGGGCCATCGGTTGGTGGTTGTCGATCAGATAGCCGCCCGCTCGCACGAGTCCGAAGCTCAGGAGCGACAGGGAGCTGACCGTCGCCACGAGGCCGTAGACGAGGTAGATCCGCCGCTCGCGTTGCGAGATGTAGGCGCGAAGCGTGCGCCCAAACCCGAGCAGTCGCTTGACCCCGTCGCCGACGTACTTGAACGACCGCCGTCTCAGGTTCGGGATCTCGAGGTAGTCGCTCAGCAGGTAATAGCCGTCGAGTTTGACGAACGGGTTGAAGTCGAGGAAGCTTCTCAGGCCGGACAGCGTCATCACGATCAGGGCCGTGTAGTTGATCCAGGTGTCGGGCTCCGTGAGGCGCCAGGCGATGGTGGCCAGCGCCCAGAGCACCAGCTCCAGGTACGGTCCGGCGAAGCCCACCCAGAGGCGCTTCGATTTCTCGGGGAAAAGCCAGGCGTCGCTGACGTTGCAGTAGAACGCGGGTTGGAAGTACATCACCATGAAGCCCAGCTCGTGCACCTCCCCGCCGAAATGCTTGCAGGTCAGCCCGTGCGCGAACTCGTGAATGGACGCCACGACCAGGATGAGCCCGAGGAAGGGCAGGATGGCCGACGCCTGATACAGCCGGGGAATGTCGCCGGCGATCTCGCGGGCGTTCGCGAGCGTGATCGCGAGCCCGAGCAGAATCGGCATGGCCGACAACACAAGGAACCGCCGCGTGAAGAAGAACCGCAGCCGCGGCACGAGCCGCGCAAGCAGCCGATCCGGGTCGAAGAAGGCGAACCGCAGATACAAGAGGCTGCCGCGAATGCGCGGCCCGCGACCGGGATCCCGCGTCGCCGCCGGCTTGCCCGTATCGAGCAGGCCGATCTTGTCGAGGTTCTTGATGAAGGCATTGAGCGTGTCGACGTCCAGTGTCGCGCCGAACTGCTCTTCGGTTCGCTCCCGGATGACGTTGAGCGGCGTTTCCCCATCGAGCTGCTCGGCGATGAACCGTTCGGCCTCGCGGAACCGATAGAAGCGGCCGGAGACGGGATGTTTGACAATGAGGAATCCCCCGTGGGCCGTCTCCAGCCGGCTAACGGTCAGATCGCGCCGAAGTCTCGGTGCAGCGGCAATCACGGCCCCCGTGCCCTCCCGTCACGGAATACCACCAGGCGCCCGAGTTACCCCGGGCGCCTGATGGCCGACGCGAATCAGCTCTTCGAGCCGCTCTTGTGGCTCTTGGACCCGTGGCTCTTGGACCCGTGGCTCTTGGAACCCTTGCTGCCCGAGCCATGACTCTTGCTGCCCTTCGAGCCGCTGCCACCACCACAGGTGGGTACGGCCCACGTCGCAATGCGCTCCTCGAGCTTCTCGAGCTCGAGATTCAGGTGCTTCATACATCCTCCCTCTGAAGTGGACACTCCCCTCACCGAAGGCTGATCGTTCCGGAGCCGAGTCAGCCGCCCTTACGCAATCGTGAGTGATCGCAAGCTCCATGCCTTTTTACGGCGGGCAATTCGGGCAGTCACGCGACGCCGCGCGGCAGCAACAACCGGCCTCGCGGCCCAGTATTCTCCTGCACGATCAGTCGGGAGAAGGCTCGACATTCATGGGGAGGCTGGTGCAGAAACTCTGCAGGTCGTAGAGTCGGCGCAGTGGACTCTGCGCGACAGACTCCCTACGGCAGACGGACGCTGGCGTCGCCTTCTGTGACCAGGTACTCGTCGTAGGCCGCGGCGTCGTAGACGTAGTCGAGCGTCGGCACGAGATCGAGCGGCACGCCGCCGAACTTCCGCTTGAACACGCTGATGCCGTGCCATGGATGGTCCGCCTCGCCCTCCGGCGCCGTGCCCCACAGATCGTACCAGTCATGGCCCAGCGCCTTGGCGGCGCGCATGATCTCGAAATGGAGGAGATACGGTGCCATGACTTCCCGGCGGCTGTCGAGCGAGCCGCCGAAGAAATAGGTGGCCCGCCGGCCGAAATACACCACGACGGCGGCCGCCACCCGGGTGTCCTGGTGCTCGGCGAAGAACACCGACCCGCAGTGGCGCGACGAGAGCAACGACGCGAGGGCCTGAAAGTATTCCGGAGGCTTGGCGTCCATTCCCTGCCGGGCGGCGGTCTCCTCGTAGATCCGCTGGAAGTCCGCGAGGCCCTGCCCTGACGCATCCTGAACGACCGAGACGCCGTGTCGTTGAGCGACGCGGATATTATACCGGCCCTTCTGTTTCATCTGGGCGAGGATGGCGGCTTCCGACGCCCGCAGATCGATGCACAGCGTGTTCCGTGGCTCGAAGAAGACGTCGCTGAACGGAGGCACGGGCCGGAATCCGGAGACGTAGCGCGGCAGCCGTCGCCAGCGCGGCTCGATGCGGAGATGACTGACCGTCTGCGGCTCGCTGCGGCGTCGATCGTCGATGGCCTCGAGCGTGGCGTCGAACACGGCGCCCGCGATTGCGTCGTCGCCCGGGAGCACGGGACCCTCGGGCACGTAGTAGAAGCAGCGGTCGTCCGCGTAAGTGAACTTCAGCACGACGGCGCCGCCGAGGATGGCGCCGCTGTTTTTCAGCATGACCCCGAAGTGCTCGAAGCCGGCGGTGGTTCGAAACTCCGCCCACCAGGACGATTGCATGAACCCGGTCTCGGGCGTCGCCTCGAGCAGGCGATCCCATGTCTGCCAGTTGTCCGGTGCGGCTGAGGAGGATGACATGTGAGCCGCCCAGCGACGCAGCAAGCTCCATGCCCCGAACCGCGTTGGAGCCGCGCCGCATTGAAGCCACAATCCACGATGCGCGCGAACTACAGTAGGGGCGTGGACGAGGCGCGGCGGGCGCCCCGCCTGCTCCATGAAATCGAACATCCCTTCGACGGTGTTTGTGGCCCCGCCCGTCAAGGTTTCTCACGCTTGTTGTGTGACCGCCGTCACACAGGATACGACATCGTGACTCGTCGTTCACGGGTGTGCTCTTCATTACCGACGCGTGCGGAGCGCCCATGCACATTCCAGCAGTGCGTACCCGTCGTCAGGAGAGCGGATGGTAATCGGCCCCGAGGCCCCCACCACCACGACGTCTGTGTTATCGGATGCCGTCCTCGTGGAGCGCATCGCTGCGCTCGGCGACCGCGTGGCACTGGCGGAGCTCGATGGACGGCACGGCATGACGTTATACGCTATTGCCTATACCATGCTGTTGAATCCGGATGCGGCTGATGTGACGGTCGCTGCCACCCTGCGTGAAGCGTGGCGGCGCGCAGCGTCGTTCAATGCACAGGAACAGACGGTGGGACGGTGGTTGGCTGGGCTGACACGCAAGGCCGCACAGGATCAGCTACGCCGTTCGGTGATGGCGCCGGCACTCGTATTGCGCTGATCGTTCCCTCCTAAGGTCTCGGCGACTCAGTCGCCTCCTCCGCAGTACTTCCGAAGCACAATGAAGAAGGGCGAACACTCTCGCGCCGCGGGCGCGAGCCTATCGTGCCGTGCCATCAGCGGTGCATAATAGGCAACCACGTGACCTTGGAGACGCCGTGAAAGCGAACAACTGCTCGCGCCGCGAATTTCTGGGCCTGAGCGCGGCTGCCGCCGGTGCATCGTTCGCCGCGCACACGATCGTGCCGCTGCCCCATAGTCTGAGCCCCGTCGCCGCAGCCGGTGACCGGGTCCGCTTCGGGATGATCGGCGTCGGCATGCAGGGATCGGGTCTCTTGTCCGAGTCCATCAGGTTGCCGGGCGTCGAATGTGCCGCCGCTTGCGACCTCTACGACGGCCGACACACGCTCGCCCGGGAGATCGTGCGAGCGGACCTGCCGGTGACGCGTCGCTATCAGGCGCTCCTGGACGACAAGAACATCGACTGTATCCTGGCGGCGGTTCCCGATCACTGGCACAAGCAGGTGGTGGTGGACGCGGTGAGCGCGGGCAAGGACATCTACTGCGAGAAGCCGATGTCGCACACCCCGGCCGATGGCGTGGCCATGGTGGACGCGGCGAAGAAGGCGGGACGCATCGTGCAGATCGGCTCGCAGCGCGTCAGCTCCCAGATCTGCGCCAAGGCCAGAGAGCTGATTTCGCAGAGGACACTGGGCGACTTGATGCTCGTCGAAGGATGGTTGGGACGAAACGATCCTACCGGCGCGTGGCAGTATCCGCCGCCGCCCGATCTCTCACCTCGGAATCTGGACTGGGATACCTGGCAGGGCACGGTTCCCAAACGGCCGTTCGATCCCTACATCTTCGCGCGCTGGCGCTGCTGGAAGGAATACGGCACCGGGGTCGCGGGCGATCTGCTGGTGCACCTGATCAGTGGCATGATGTTCATGCTGGGGATCAATGAGCCGCCCAAGCAGGCGTCGGCGGTGGGGGGCATCCGGCGCTGGAAGGACGGTCGCAACATGCCCGATGTGCACGCCGTCGTCTATTACTATGGCGAGCTGCCCGTGTACATGCGGCTGAACCTCGGGACGGAGATGCCGGAGACCTACCGCATCCAGGGGTCCAAGGGGGTTCTCGAGGTGACCGGATCCAGCTTGACCTTCGCGCCGCAAACCGGCAGGGATGGGTACCCCAGCTACTACACCGGCAGCTTCCCCCGCGCGATGCGGGAGGCCTACGTCGAGAAGTGGCACCTGGAGAACGATCCGAAGCTGGGCCAGGCCGCCATGTCCGAGACGATCTCATTCAGCGGGCCCGACTTCGACGACGTCAGACCTCACCTGTGGACGTTCTTCGAGGCCGTGCGCACCCGGAAGCCGGTGGTCGAGGATGTGGTGTTCGGTCACAACGCGGCGCTGGCCTGCCACATGGCGAATGAGTCGTACTTCCGGAAGGGCACCGTGTCGTGGGACGACGCGTCGAAGACTATCAGCGGTTGACTGGGGCCTTGTACTGCGCCGATTGACCGGGCGGAATGCTCAGGTATCGCCAGTCGGCGCCACGCAAGGCCTTGGCCACATAGACGATCTGACCCACGTGGTAGCTTGCGTGCGCGACGGAGCGCTGCAGCGCCGCGGCGACGGTGTGCGGCTCGCCCCGGATGGTCACGGTCCGCTCGAGATCGGCGTCGGTGAGGTCGCTGAGGGCCGCGAACAGGACCCGCCAGCCATCGTCCCACTTGGTCTGGAGCTCCGCGCGCGTCACGGCGCGGGCAAGGAATTCGGAGTCGCGGTCGCGCCACGACTTCTCGCCGTCGGACGTCAGGAAGTCCGTGAAGCGCGACTTCAGGTTGCCGGCGACGTGCCACACGATGGTGGCGATGGAGTTGCTCGTGCCCGCGGCGGTCACGAGCTGGGGGTCGGTGAGCTGGTCGAACGCGCCTTCGGCGAGGGCCTTGTAGCGGCGGTATTCGGCTTCGATGGAGGCGATAAGGGCGGCGTGCGCGCGGTCGCTCGTCATGACCTTCCTTTCGTTCAACTAGGTCAAGTCCTCGACGTTGACGTCTCCATTATCCGCACCAACGAAGTGGTGAGAGCTACCTTGGAATGGCAGGTCTTGCTGCCGAACACGGTACATCCCGTCCATGCTCCTCGGGAGGTGGGTTACGGCGATGGCGGCGGACGCCAGCGCAAGATATCACTGGACCGTCGAACAGTCACCGTGGGAGCGCCGCGAACGGCCACGTTCGTCCCCTCCACGACCAGGCTCCGAAGCATACCAGACCCAGCAGCAGCGCGCCCAGGCCAAACGCGATCACCGTGGGGGGCGTCGTGGCAAAGACGAAGATCCATCCCACCAGCGCGACCAGGCTCGGCACTGGATACAGCCACATGCGATAGGGCCTCGGCATGTGCGGCGCCCGCCGCCGCAGCAACGTCACCGCCCCGATCTGTCCGATGAACTGCACGAGAATCCGCGTCGTGATCAACGCGTCGATCACCATGCCCAGCGACACGAACCCGGCGACAATCGAGAGGACGCCGAGCACGACGAGCGAGATGTTCGGGAATCCCTGGGACGGATGGAGGCGCGCGAACATCTTGAAGAAGTAGCCCTCCTTCGCCGCTGCGTACGGCACGCGCGAGTATCCGAGCAGGAGGGCAAAGACCGAGCCGAAGGCGGTCCAGAGAATCATCGCCGTGAACAGCGTCGCGATGCGCGGACCGTACATCCGTTCCATGAAGATTGAGACCACGAAGTTGGACTGCGGATGCGAATCGGCCGGGACGAAGTCCCGCCACGGGACGACGCCGATAATCGAGAGATTGATCGCGAGGTAGATCACCGCGACCGCTATCGTGCTGATGAGAATCGACCGTGGGATGACCCGACCGGGATTCTCGACTTCGTCGCCGATATAGCAGACGTCGTAGTAGCCGAGGTAGTCGTAGACGCCGATCCGCGACGCGGTGCCGAGGCCCATGAGGAAACCCAGGGAGAGACTGAACGCGCCCGGTGGGAAGTCGAAGGCGATTCGGGCGTCGAAGTGCCGGGCACCGGTCACGACGACCACGATGACGGTGACGATCGTGCCGATCCAGAGCGCCACGGTAATCGTCGCGATCGACGTGATCCGCCGGTAGAGGAGTGCGAGGTTCGCGAGCCCGATGATCGTGACGACGAGCATCGTCTGGCGCGGCGTGATGCCCTTCCAGATGTAGCCGAGGTACTGCGAGAAGCCGATGTACCCGGATGCGATCTCGAGCGGCCCACTGAGCACGAACTGCCAGACGAAGAGAAAGCCCATCAAGCGGCCCACCTTCGCCGCGCCATAGCCGTGACGCAGGTACCCGAACGAGCCGCCGGATCCCGGCAACGCGGCGCCGAGTTCGCTCCAGACCATGCCGTCGCACGTGACGATCACCAGGGCCACGAGCCAGCCCAGCATCGCTTGCGGACCGCCCAGCGCGGACATGAGGAGCGGAATCGTGATAAACGGTCCGATGCCGATCATGTTCGTCATGTTGAGCGCCGTGGCGTGAATCAGGCCGAAACGGCGGACCAGCGGAGGGGGCGGGGGGGGCGATGTCACGTGACCAGGTCGAGCAGATCCCGGACGACAAAGCTGGGTTGAGGATCGTGAGCCTGCCGACCGTGGCCCGTTCGGTCGATCCACACTGTTGCCAACCCCGCGCCGGCTGCGCCCGCGATGTCGCAACGGAGGCTGTCACCCACGAATACGACCTCCGACCTGGGCGCGGCGAGGGCCGTGACGGCCTGGTCAAACAGCTTGCGCGAGGGCTTGATGCTCGAAGTGTCCGAGGAAAACACGGTAGTCGCGAAGCGATGGAGCACCCCGGCCCGCGCAAATTCCTCGAGCCAGGGTCCCTTGCGGGACAGAATGTTCGCGACCAGACCGAGCCGGTGCCCGGCGGCCAGGCGGGTGATCGCCCGTGCGTACTCGTCCGGGATGCGTCCCAATTCATGCGTCGCGATGACGCGCTCCAGGAGCTCCAGCTCCGGGTCCGGCAGGTCACGCCCGATAGAGAGCTCGCGGAGCGTTTCCGATACCCGGGGGAAGGAGTCGCAGCGCGCCGGATCCTCGTAGATCGCTCCCATTGTCTGATAGCAGGCCGCGATGGTGCCCTGCACCACGTCGGCTGCGAGCCGCCGTCCACCCAGCGCGTGGTACGTGGCCGCGAAGTCTTGCCCGGGGCCGAAGCGGTCGCCGCCGAACATGACCGTGCCGTTCATGTCGAGCAGCACGACGGTGAAGCGGGCCAGGTCGAAAGGTGAAGCCACCCTCAGGGCGTGGTCCGGGCGCGTTCCGGCATCTTCCAGAGGTCGATCGGCTTCGCGACGCCCGTCGGGCGGAAGGGCAGCAGGACCTTTCGTCCCAGCCCGGCCGACGCATAGGCGGCATACAGGACCTCCTGCACCACGCGGCCCGTCTCGCCGTCGGAGATCGGCGTCTCCGTGCCGCGCACACAGCGCGCGAAGTGCCGGATCTCCTGGGGGAAGCCGTAGTTCCAATGCTCCTCGAACACGGGATAGGTCCAGCCTCGCGTCGTCGCGGCCTTTTCGACGGCGTAGCCGAAGCCCACTTCGGAGTATGTCGGCAGCGCGTTGCCCATGAGCATGTCGGCGTAGGTCTGCCCCTTGTCGCCGAACACCTCGATGCAATCGTCCATCCCGCCGGGCCGATTCCAGCTGCTCTCGACGATGCCGATGGCGCCGCTCTCGAATTCGATGATCGTGACCGCCTCGTCGTCGCCCTGGGTTCGCGTGTGGTGCACCTGCGTCGCCATCTGTGAGTAGACGCTCCTGATCTTTGGTTTGCCGAGGAACCACCAGCAGAAGGCGATCCCGTGGCACCCCAGGTCCATGACCGCGCCGCCGCCCGACTGCTCCACGTCCCAGAACCAGGGCGAATGCGGACCCGAGTGCTTCTCGCTCTGCTTCACGAGGTGCACGCGGCCGAATGCCCCTTCGTCCGCCAGCTGTTTCGCCTTCACGTACTTCGGCGCGAAGAACAGCTCTTCCGCGTAGAGCAGCAGCACGCCCGCCTTGCGGCACGCCTCGATCATCGCGTCGGCCTCCTCGAGCGTGAGGCAGAGCGGCTTCTCGCACACCACGTGCTTCCCTGCCTTGGCGGCGTCGATCGTGATCTGCGCGTGCAGCCGATTGGGCGCCGTGATCGAGATCAGCTCGACTTGAGGATCGCGCAGCAGCTCATGGTAATCGGTATAGGCGCGCGGGATGCCGTGCCGCTTCGCAAAGCCGGCGGCGTGCCCCTCGGTCGGCGAGGCCACGGCGACGACCTCACCGTCCTCCGGCATGGCCTTTACGGCCCCGGCGATGCAATCCGCCTGAAAGCGCGAGCCGACGATGCCTATTTTCACTTTCGTACGGACCAAGCTGCCTTCAGCCTTTCACGTACGAGAGCTTCTCGGCGACTCGACCCTCCCGCAAGGCCGGGTGTTCTCGAAGGCGCAGTCGTCGCTCATCGTACCGATATATGAGATCCCGCCCTAGGGCAACCGTTGAACAAAACGTTCCAGTACTCGATTAAAGCGCTCGGGCTCGTCGACGAAGATGGCGTGACCAGCGTGCTCGAAGATCTCGACCTGTGCGTCCGGAACTGTTGCGCGCACGGTATCAGCCGCCTCGCGCATGAAGCCCGTGCCGATGCACAGCACCGGGCGGTCAACGCGACGCAGAGCCGAGCGCCAATCCCTGCGCCCCACCGCGTACGCGCTCGCAAAGAGCGTGTATGCGGTCGGAGTCGGAGTGGAGAGAGCCACACGCGTCAACTGCTTCAGGTATTGCGGATCCCGGTGTGTCCGATACATGTCGCGCACGAACGCCGCCGTGAAGGTCCGACGGTCACGAAGCAGCCGGACCAGCGTCGAGTCGACGAACCCCGCAGCGCTGGAGTTTGGACTGACCCAGATGAGGCCGTCCACCAGCACCAGGCCGGCGATGTCTGCAGTGCCGAATCGCTCGACCAGCTCAAGAGCTTCCACGACCCCGAGGGACCAGACGACCAGGACCACATGTTGCGCCCCGAGGTGGTGCAAGAGCTCGTGAACATCCTGTGCGCGACGACCGACGAAGTTCCCTTCGCTGACCCGGTCGGAGGCACCCTGTGAGCGCGGGTCCAGGGCGATAACGCGGTGGGACCGAGCGAAGTAGCGGAGTTGTGGCCCCCAGATATCGGCCGGCATCGTCCAGCCCGGCACGAAGACGATCGTAGAGCCGGATCCACCGCTCAGGTAGTGGAGCCGCACGCTATCGCTGGTGACGAACCAGTTGTCCGTCAATCCCGCAAGTGTCGCGGTCTGGGCGCCGGCCTGGGGGACGGTGCTGAGCAGCAGGAGCAAGCCCGCGTACCGGAGGCGAATGGTCTTACCACGTTGCATGGGCTAACTCCCCATAACCGCGTCAACGCACCCGGTTGAACTTCAGAAAGCGACGGTGAAGTACGCGGTCGGTAGCGTCGATGAATTGCGATGTGATGAAGAGACGATCTCCGTCCACGCGCACGGCGCGTCGGTAGACACTCCCCACCTCTTCGGGGTGTAAGCTCGCCTCGATGAAGTGCGTGACCGAGTCCCCCCGCGCACTCAGCTGGTAGCGGCCGAAGTACGCATAGTAGCCGTCGTAGACGAGGCGGAGCTCCTGAGGAGTTGCCCGAAGGGCCGTGCCAGCGGCGACGGTAGGTCGGGGATCACGCATGAACTGTACCGCCATATGGCCCGTGGCATCGTATCGGATTTCGCCCGTTGGACGTGCGCCGAGCCAGCTGTAGAGCGATCCGTCCGGCAGCGTGTCGACGATACTTTCGAGTCGCCAGGTCCCGACGAGGGCCGCCGCCCGAGGTGTCGGCGTCTGAGCAACGCATCGCGGGGCCGAGAACACGGCCAACACACCGATCATGGCGGAGCCGAGTTGCCACATGGGCGCTCCTGGAGATGGATTGCTTCGAGACTCTAGCGCTGCGGGCCCACTCGGCGCGCTTCCGCTCGCTGCGCCAGCAGCCGTTCCACGAAGTCAAGGCGCTCGTGCGTCTCGCTCAGCTGCTGCCGCAGCTTGCTCACCTCGTCTTCGAGCGCGTCGAGCCGTGCGTCGTGCTCGCTCCCGCCGGGACGCTGCCGCAAGCGCTGGGCCCACAACCCGAACGCCAGTGCGAGTCCCGCGTGAATAGCCGCGTGCGACGGCTCGGCCTGCGCCACCGCGAGCCCGGCTCCGGCCACGTTGATGACGCTCAGCCCGACGGCGATCGGGTACCAAATCGCGGGCTTGAAGCTCACCGCCGCTCTTCCCGTGCCTTGCTGAGCAACCGCTCCGCGAAGTCGAGCCGTTCCTGTGTCTCTGCCAGCTCCTGTTGGAGGCCCTGGACACCACGTTCAAGTTCCTCGAGCCGGGCGGTGACGTCGGCCGGTGGTGATTCTGGACGAGTGGCACGCAGGCGGGCGATTCTGACCGCCGCGAACGCAATGATCGCAACGATTGGTATGAGTGGGAAAAGAAACTCAGGCCCCATTATGGCCTTCCATGGTGAACCTCTCCTTCATGCCCCGAAGCATGATGGGCGCGGCGTTGGAAGGTCAGAAACTCGTGTACCGCCGCCACGGCGGCTGCGTCGCTCGAGTGGATCCGGACCTCAGCGCCGCGCGGTCGATCGATCTCCTGATAGGTAATGTCGCCCCGACGAGCCGCCATGACGGCTGCGCCCGGCACGGCTGCGGCATGCACTTGGAAGGGCTTGGTGAAATTTCCCGCCTCGAAGGAGGCGGCGATGTCGCGCATGTGCCGGCGGATGCGCGCGACGCCGGCCGCGTCCGTGCTCGTGTCGCGATCGAGCACGATCCGCCCACCGTCGGGGAGGTCTTCAAAGACATGTGCCGAGGTGTACTGGTCTACCCCCATGACCACTGCGCCGCGCGACTGCATGGCGGCATAGTCGCTGTCCGATGGGCGCGCACCTTTGCACGCGGCCGCGGCAGACGCGACGGCGAGCACCAGCCACCTCGTCCCGACCCTGCCTGTCTCTCTAGCCACCAATCTGCCGCTCTTCCCGGGCCTTGCTGAGTAACCGCTCCGCGAAATCGAGCCGCTCCTGGGTTTCTGCTTGCTCCTGCTGCAGGTCCTGGAAACCACGTTCCAGTGCCTCGAGCCGCGCAGTGACGTCGGCCGATGGTGATTCCGGACGACTGGTCCAGAGACGAGCGACCTTGACAATCGTGAACGCAGCGGTCCCTACGACTATTACGAGTCCGACAAGAGACACAGCAGGGTCCACGTGGCTTCCCCGATTAGGTCCGAGTCTCGCCTGCGCTGGCTGACGGCTCGCGCGTAAGCTGCGGACGCAAGGCGCTTCGGCGCAAGGCGGGCAGCAGCGGGGGAATGTCTAGGATCGCGGGCTAGCCCTGAGGTGGTCCCAACCGCTGGCCCTCGCGCTGCTGAGCGAGGAGCCGTTCCGCAAAGTCAACCCGCTCTTCCAGCTCACTGATCCGCTGCTTCAACTGATCGAGTTCGCCAAGACGCATGCGAACATCGCTCAAGTCCCCTTCACGGGACTTCAGCTCGGGCCGCTCGAATTCCGGCTGCAACCACCGGACCATCATCACTGCTCCGGCAATCACCAGGATGATCGTACGACGCCGATGGCCCACTGCGGAATTCCGAGCACCTTCCAGCTGCCTCACGTTCGAAGGCTCATGCTATGCTGATTCGCTCCGTTGACGTGTGCGTACGAGTATGTGGTGCATGAGGTTTCGAGTCTGCTCCCGGCCCCGCCCTAATTACCCGGGTGCCATTCGAACGAGTCCCGCGCCCGGTACAGGATCTCTCCGGTCGCATCACGCACCGTCACAACCGCGGAGACGACCGCGGCATCAAGTCGGCTGGTCACCAATCGCGTGAGGAACTTCCCGTCGATTGTGACAGTGCCCAGCTGCCGATCGTCACAGCGGAGGTGGAGATCTTGGGCACTGATCTTGGCGTCAGTGCAGGCCACAGTCGTCTGGCCGAAGGTGACGAGAGCCTCCGGGCGCAGGGTGAAACCGGTGAATCGGAAACCATTCACGGTAAAGGGATAACCCGGAACATAGGACCCTTCGGCTTCTGCCTGGAGCGGCGGCTTGCGCGACTCCACCACCGGCGGTGGCGAACGCGGTTCAGCGATTGGCGACCTGGGGGTTGGCAGTCGGAGCACGACGAGAATCACACCAGCGACGCCCAACCCGAGGAGCAGCAGGAGCCGATTGCGGCGCATGAGGATGTGGTTTATTCCGGTCGATCGTCGCTATTCAAGACGACGCCACACTTCGATAAAATGCTGGTACGGACCGGGCCCCGCCGTCGTATCGTTCGGGTCGGTGAAGCTGTGGTACCACAGGCCCCCTTCGATCCGGCATCTCGCCTTGAACGATGTCCCTATCCAGCTCGGAATGACAAAGATCTCTATGTGCTCTGTGTACGTCGTGCCGCTGGTGGTGTAGGTACCCGCCCCGCCACTCATCTGATATGCCCGCAGCGTGTCCATTTCCGTCTTGAGTGGCAGCGTATCTCGCTTCCCTGCCTGGCCGACAAACATGAAATGCCGATCGGTCAACACTTTCATCCCGCGATACCCCGCGAGGGGCTGATCCTTTCCATTCTGAGATACCGACACGAGTTCCCAAACCCCGCGCACCTGACAGCCGGCATCCCGGTGCACGGTGGATTGCAATGCTCGATGCGGGCCCGAGAGTACCAGCCCGGATGCCGCAATGGTGAGAATACCGACGTGGCGGAGAAGAATCATGGCAGACCTCGTAGATGCCTTCGTGGTCAACGGGCGGCGGTGCCGGCTCCTCGTAGCGCTGGTTAGACAGCTCCGCTCTCCGAGCGCCGGCGCGGTCGTCGAACCAGCTCACCGCGACAGTTGGGGCAGATGTGAGTCAGCGTCGCCGCGCAAGACGCACAGAAGGTGCATTCGTAGGCGCAGATGTAGGCGTCGCCCCCAGGTTGGAGTTCGGCCCCGCACCGCTCGCAGCGAGCGCGCATCTCGAGAGGCATGGGAGCTGAACGATAGATGAAGTATTGGGCGAGTGTTAGGCGCTACCATCCCGCGGATGAGCCGACGAAGCCAGAGGAGCGGAATTCGGAGGACTTGCTAGCTGGGCCGCGAGAGCGTCCATCTGGCGACCGCGCAGACGCGCCCACCTTGGCAACCGAAGGGCGCCGCTAACGATCATTCCGACACCCGTAGCGAGGAGCAACACGATTCCCGGAATCGCGTCCCCCAAGTGGCCACCGATTGCGCTCGCGATCGCGACAGTCGCCGCCACACCGAGGGCCGCAAACCCGGCTCCAATGGACGCGCGAGCCGCGCCGTGCAGCGTCCGGAATCGGAGCCGGTGGCCTGTTTCGGTCGGTTCGAGGAGAACCTGCAAGTTCCCGTTCGTCCACTGCCGCAATGAGCCGTCCGAGCGCGTCCTGCCGCGTGCGTTGAAGACGTCGCGCAACTGGACGACCAGGTGCTCCCACTCTTGATCGGTGAGCCGGCGATTGAGGTTCACCGTGCGCGCCACGCCGATCGGAAGTCCCAAGAACGTCCGCGCTGCGGCCCCTTGACGGATATCGAGGGCTTGGGCGGCCTGCGCCACCGCGGCCGGCGAGATGCCGACTTCACGACCGATGGCTTGCAGATCGGTAAGGGTCAAGCCCTCCTCCGGTGGCACATCCCGCTGGGGGCTTTGCGGCCCTTCCGTCGCGGCGCGGAAGATCGCCGCCATCTCCTTGTCGTTGTATCGTCGGTCGGCCATGTCTACAAAGTATCGTTGGAGCAGCCGCGAAGTCGACCCCATTCGCTCTACCGTCCATCCTTAGGGCAGTGCCGGCTGGTGCGTCGCCCACCACTCCTGGGCGCGGTCCTGAGTCCAGTTGCTCGCGCCTTCCACCTCGGCCAGCCGAAGCGACAATTCTCTGGCGGACTGCGGTCGCTGCGCGGGGTCCTTTGCCAGACAGGATAGCACGAGGTCATCGAGTGCCGTGGGAATCGGCAGGTCCGTCCGGGCGGATGGCGGCGTTGGCGGCGTCTGGGCGTGCTGCAGGAGCAGCCCCATCGGGGTCTCGGCGGTGAACACGAATTCCCCGGTCAGGAGCCAGTACGCCACACAGCCGGTCGCATAGATGTCGGCGCGCCCGTCCAAATCAGCTCCCATCGCCTGCTCGGGGGCGATGAACGCCGGCGTCCCTTGGACCGCGTTCTCCCGCGTGTGCACCGGGCTCGTGTCCGCGGAGTCGCGGACTGCCCTCACAATGCCGAAATCCAGCACCTTCACGAAGTCATACTCCTCGCCGTACCGGCAGAGGAAGATGTTCGCGGGTTTGATGTCGCGATGAACCAGGCCGCATGACTGGGCCTCTGACAGCGAGTGACAGACCTGGCGAAGCAGGTAGATGGCCCGTTCGGGCGGGGTTGGCCCGAAGCGCCGGAGTAGCGAGTCGGCATCGAGGCCGTCCAGCAGTTCCATGACATAGTAGAAGGCGCCGTCGGCGGCGATCCCGAAATCGAAGAGCTCCACAGTATGGGGTGAGCGGAGGCGGGCGATCACCTGGGCCTCGCGCTCGAATCGCCGGAGTGCTTCCTCCGACACTCCGATACGCTCGTCGCCGGCGAACGAGGGCCGGATGAGCTTGATGGCGGCAGGCCTCGCCAGCATGCGATGCCGGGCTCGCCAGACCTCGCCCATCCCCCCTTCTCCGAGCTTCTCCTCCAGGCGGTAGCTCCCCAGCTCACGCGCGCGCTTGACCTCGGTGCCCAGCTGGTAGACCACCCGGGCACCCACATAGGCCATGCCCACCACGAGGAGATACGGGAACACGAGCCCGAAGAAGAACTGTGCCGGGTCTAGCCTGAATGACGTGATGCCGGACGCGATCATGAGCCCGATGACGACGGGGACCGAGCTGACCGATGCCAGGGCGGCCAACACCGCCCGGCGCGGCGGGGTCGGCACGACGACCGTGAACAGGACGATCCACACGGCAACCCACGAGAGTCCGATCATGCCATTATGCATCTCGAGTCCCATCGGATCGGCGAACTCGGCCGCGGCGATGGCATAGCTACTGGCGATCTCGAACACCAGGCCGATGTTCATCGCCGTGGGAAGCGGAAGGCGCGCGCTCCGGATGACCGCCGCGACGAGCAACGCCACCACGATCGCGATCACGCCGGGGCCCCACTGCAGGAAGCTCCCGAGGAATCGGGCGCGCTGGTCCTTGAATAGCAGCGCCGGAAAGATTCCGGCCATGAAGAAGACAAACGCGTACAGCAGGGCGAGGACGCGGAGGCGTCCGGCAGACTGGCTGAGCAGATCGAGCGGGAATCCCGACGAGATCGCTCGAGCGGTCGGGTCACGCGCGTCCGGGTGCATGAGAGTGACGTGCTCGTTCATGCCGAGGGCTCCGTCGCTACGGTTGCTTTTGAACGCGGTAATGTAGTTGAACCACACCATCCTCGAAGCGATCACTGGAGTGCAAATCCAAGGGCACCTGACGGTGACGCCGTGCTATCAATGGGATGCCGTCACCAATGAAAACGGGCACCACACTGATGACGAACTCGTCGATCGCCTGCGCGTCAAGAAACGAGGCGATGATCTCGCCGCCGCCCATCAACCAGATATCCTTGCCACGTCGCTCTCGAAGACGGCTCAGGAATGGGCCGATTGCATCGTTCACGAACTCCACGCCTGACGGGGCGTCGGCTGGCGGCGGATGACGGGAGAACACGATGGTCCGACTCTGTGAGTCGAACTTCGCCCCCATTCGCAGGCTCACCTCGTAGGTCTTCCGGCCAAGCACCATCGTGTCAATCGACCGCATGAAGGCCTTCATGCCATAGAACCCTTTTGGTGCCGGGCGGGACGTCAGCCATTCGAGATCGCCGTCGGAACGCGCGATATAGCCGTCCGCGCTGGTCGCGATGTGGACGATGACTTT
>WNGD01004627.1_pt1 | contig 22953 bp, 17 predicted proteins | sample 5400671 | NCBI WGS metagenome assembly WNGD01 (sample SAMN13153369, study PRJNA577476) | soil metagenome | isolation source: 40 cm soil or saprolite under grassland replicate 2 | place: USA:California | collected 2016-06-15
AAATGGATCTATACCGTGCCCTTCTTTTCCGAGTGGAGGGTCTTTGAAATGCCACTCTTGGGCTTTCTGGGCTTTCCTCCCTTCGCCCTGGAATGCTGGGTCCTGTATCACCTCCTGACGTCAATTCTGCGCCAACGGAAGTCGGTTCCGGCGCAGGCCGCCTTCTGGATCGTCGTGCTCAGTATAAGTATCGCCGTCTTTTGGGGGATCGACCAACACACTGTTGTCCGGTTTTCTGCCTACGATTGGAGACCCCTGTCATGGCTATTCGCCTAAATCCAAGAAGATCCGCGTGCATACGCGTAATCCGCGTCCTGTTTGCAGCACCGGTAACTGACGCGGTACGCGCAGGAATGTTCCGCCCGTTCAAAAAACTAGTCCTGTTGTCTTTTCTCTTGCACGTCACCCTGCACGCGTCCGAAGCCGCGGGACAGGATAGCCAATCCCCGTACACCGAGCGAGTCCGGAAGGAATTCAAGTTCTACCCGGGAGGGAAGATTCAGATCACAAGCGGTCTCCCCGGTAATCTTAAAGTAGTCGGCTGGCAGCGAGCTTCGGCTGTCCTTGAGGCAGAGAAAGTCTTTTATCACATGACTCCTGAAGACGCGAAGCAACTCTCAAAACAGATCTCAATTCAGGTACGCTACACCCAAATCGCAGCCACCATTCGAACTTCAGGACCCCAGCAGCAAGCCAACGTCGAAATGAACACTACCGTCTACGTCCCAAAGGACAAGACCGACCTCAAAATTGGCCTGGACCACGGAGATTTTTCCATCGACTCCGTGAACGGATGGGTGGAAGCTACCTTGCGTGAGGGGAGTATAGAGGTGAAGTCTGTGAGCGGGTACTTTTCATTGCTTACCCAGCAAGGGGACCTCGATGTGCAACTGTCTGGAAGGCACTGGGACGGCCTGGGACTTACGGCAGTCACTCATCGCGGCACCGTGTCTCTGCGCTTACCGCTGGAATATTCGGCGGCTCTGCAGTTGGAAACCAGGAACGGGAACTTTACTCTTGATTATCCCGAGCAGTTGGTCGACGGCGAAAGCGTCCCCCTCGCCGTTGTAACAGACAAGGATGTGCGGTCGCTGACCGCAACCGTCGGCCAGGGCGGTGCGCCAATCCGCATCCACACAGGAGCCGGAGACATTCAGCTGACGGGTGCCCGGGCTCCTTGACCAACGCAGATCCGCGCTTTGGTACGAGAATGAAAACGGTCCAAAATCGTAAACGATCCTCGCAACGCGGTAAAGATGGTGCGACATAGCCGCAACCAAAAGCGTGAACGAAACCACAGATAAACACGGATCTGTGTTTGTCTGTGTTCATCGGTGGTTTCATTTTGCGCAGTAGTATGGTGCACGCAGTAGTGATCGATGGAAATTCCCTCACGCTCGACTCGGTCTCGCGCGTGGCACGGGATTTCGAATCCGTAGTGTTTCCACGCGAGGCCCGCGAGCGCGTCGTGCACAGCCGCGGCATAGTTAGCCGCGCCCTGGAAAAAAATGAGGTCGTCTACGGAGTCACTACTGGTTTCGGCAAGCTTAGCGACATCCGCATCCCTCACGAGCAAATCGAACAGCTGCAGATAAACCTCCTGCGCAGTCATGCGTGCGGGGTCGGAGAGCTGCTCGAAGAAGCGGAAGTACGCGCAGCGCTGCTGCTGCGCGCCAATACGCTGGCTAAGGGTTTTTCCGGGGTTCGGCCGCAGGTCATAGACACGCTTGTCGAAATGCTGAATCGCGGAGTGCATCCCGTGGTCCCTTCACGAGGATCCGTAGGCGCCAGCGGAGATCTGGCGCCTGCTGCGCACATGGCCCTGGTCCTGGCAGGCGAAGGAGAGGCAATCTTCCAAGGCGAACGACTTGCGGGAGCGGTGGCGATGCGGAAGGCCGGCATTCCACTTCTGAAATTGGGCGCTAAAGAGGGGCTTTCTCTGCTCAACGGCACTCAATTCATGGCCGCGGTGGGGGGGCTGGCCCTGGATCGGGCTCTCTCCCTGGTGGAAAGCGCGGACGTCATAGGCGCCCTGACTCTCGAAGTGTTGCTTGGCACGCCTGCCGCCAGCGATCCCCGCATTCACGCTGTGCGTCCTCATCCGGGGCAGAGGCATACCGCGACGAACATCCGCCGGTTGCTGCAGTCCAGCGCGATTGTGGAATCTCACAAGGACTGCGGCCAGCTGCAGGACGCTTATTCGCTCCGTTGCATGCCGCAAGTCCACGGGGCCATACGCGATGCTCTGACCCACATCGTCTCGGTACTGCAGATAGAAGTCAACAGTGCCACCGATAATCCCCTGGTATTTCCTGGTGACGAAACGATTTTGTCGGGGGGCAATTTTCATGGCGCCCCTGTGGCTTATGCTCTCGACTACGCCGCCATCGCTGTTTCAGACCTGGCCAACATTTCGGAAAGGAGGCTTGAACGCCTGGTAAACCCCGATCTCAGCGGCCTGCCGGCTTTCCTGATCCAGAACGCAGGGCTTTCCTCAGGCTATATGATGCTCCAGGTTATGGCAGCGTCCCTGGTTTCCGAAAACAAAATCCTTTCGCATCCCGCTTCTGTGGACAGTATCCCGACCTCGGCCAATAAAGAGGATCATGTAAGCATGGGCATGGCAGCCGCATTGAAGTTCCGATCCATCGTCAACAACGCAGAGATAGTTCTGGCCAGTGAGATGCTCGCCGCGTGTCAGGCGATGGAGTTCCGAAAGCCTCTGAAACCTGGGGCCGGAACTGGCCACGCATATGCGCTCGTCCGGCGACACATCCCCTTGCTGGAACAGGATCGGGAAGTCTCCCCCGATGTTCAGACCGTCGTCCGCCTTATCCGTGAAAAACATTTCGCCCGTCTGGTAACGGAAGCTGGCGAACAGGAGGGAGCCTGAGAACTCAGTAGGCAGTAGGCAGCGGGCAATCGACAGCAGATACCGAAGTACTGCCGCCTACTGCCCACTGCAGACTGCCTACTGATCTTCTCACCGGGCTGCCGCCTGAGATCTGAGCTGCGCAACGCCAAGCTGTTGAAGCAGTCCCAGGGAGTCCCAGTTTATGCAAACCTCCTGGATCTTACCCCCGGTGATACGAAGAATGTCGGTGCCCGTCATCGTTGCCGATTTGCCCGTCGGCCCGATTGTTCCCAGGTTGCCTTTATTCGTCCCGCGGCTCGTCCACCGAATCACTACCTTGTCTCCCTCGGCGACGAGGTCCTCAACCTTGACCTGGGCATCAGGAAAGGCCGTTCGGTACATGGTCACAATCTGTTTCAGGGCCGACGGTCCGCGGCCGAAATCCGGTGTCAGGGAATCATTGTTATGAAAGACTGCACCGGATCCGCAAATCCTGTCGGCGATTTCCAGATTCCCCGTGTTCCAGAGCTCCTGCCGGTACAGGCGACCGATTTGCTTGGCCTCTTCCTGTTGGAGGACCTCCCGTTCTGCCTGGAGCCAGTCCTCCAGGTCGTGACCTGCCTGATGCCCTCGTTTTTCGTAAAGATTGTAGGCGCGCTCCGCGATCCGAGCTTGTAACTCAGGGGACGCCGTTTTGTGGGAGGGCTTCGACCCCGGGTTTGAAGCTGAGCTCTCCCGGGTCGCGCCCCCAGGACCAAGCTGCCGTCTCACGGTTGATTCAACCCTGGTTTCCTGCGGTTTCATAGTTTCCTCCTTTTGTTAGGGTGAGCCTCGAAAACCGCTTTGCGCAGCTCGCCCTTAATTAAAATTGGTAAGGATCAGTAGAAAACGCAGGGTCTGGGCGGCCGGAAAACCGGCCGTTAAAGCCAACGAGGGGGAAGGCTGTTTGCTCCAAAGACACCGCGGCGTTTTCCCTTGCTCCCAGCGATCTCAAGAGGGTAACCCGTCACCGGTGAGGATTCAACTTCTGTTTTTAGCCGCAGAGACATAGAGACACAGAGATGAGATTGTCGGAGTTCGGGCTTTAGTCTGCCCGCGCAGGGATCTGACAGGATGGATGACAGGATAAACTTTCTTGACAGGATAACAGGATCTACGGGATTGTGTGGAGCCTCGGGAAGTTAAGTTCAGGGAACGTTGCCAGTAAAGTGGCAAAGGCAAGTCTCGTCCATCCTGTTATCCTGTCGGAGCGGACGAAGAATTTCTCTTCTTGACAACAGGCAGCGGCTCCTGGTAGCTTTTTGGCTGGACTTGTTGATAGATATTATTCAGAGACCGGACAGTGCACCGAAAAACTGAAACAACCCCGAAAAGCAGTTCAAACTTGGTTGTGTGCGTGTGTCGGTGTACCTGTATGCCCCTTCTCCAGGGGAACCGGTTTCTCGCCCGTGAGGTGAGCATTACCTAAAAAACGGCGCAAGAAAATGGCTGAAAAAGCCCCGGTTCCCGTTGGGAGCCGGGGGCATTACGAGGAACAGATCCGGAAGTACCGCGCGGGCGAGCTGGGCGAAGTCAAGATGCAGAAACTTCGCCTCCACTTCGGTACCTACGCCCAGCGCCAGGAAGGTGTCCAGATGCAAAGGATCAAGTTCCCTGGAGGGATCCTGAGCTCGGACCAGCTGGCCCGTCTCGCCGATGCGGCGGATCGCTATGCAAGCGGGTTCGTCCACTTCACGACGCGGGAAGATGCCCAGCTATACTATGTCAGGCTTGAAGAAGCGCCCGAGCTGATGCGGTATCTCGCCGAAGCCGGAATTACCACCAGGGAGGCCTGCGGCAACACCGTGCGTAACATCACGGCCTGCTACCGCGCGGGGACTTCACGCAGCGAGGCCTTCGACGTGGCTCCGTATGCGGAGGCGCTTTTCCGGTACCTTGTTCGCAACAAGTACAACCAGAATCTGGGCAGAAAATTCAAGATCACATTCGAGGGCTGCAGTGAAGACCACTCTGCCCTCCGCGTTCACGATATCGGTCTCCTTGCTGTGATTCGAAACGAAAACGGGAGAGAACGGCGCGGTTTCAAGGTCTATCTGGGTGGGGGATTAGGGGGGGCCCCCATGCTGGGATACCTCTACACCGATTTCCTACCTGAATCCGAGCTGTTTCACCTCGCTGTTTCAGTCCTCCGGGTCTTCGATCGGTATGGGGAACGAAAGGCGCGCATGAAGGCGCGCATGAAGTTCCTTGTCCAGACCCTGGGTTGGGAGAAGTTTCGCGCGCAGGTGGACGAAGAGCGTCAACGTGTCGGCCCGATCCCCCTGGTCGCGCAGTACCTCAAGGAAGTTCGTGTCCCCTATCCTGACGTTGGGCTAACGCCGCCGTCAGATTTGAGGATTCTGGACCCTCTCCTGGATACGCCGGGTTTCCGGAAGTGGTACCGCGACTCTGTTGTCGAGCACAAAGTCCCCGGGTTTCGCGGAGTTCACGTCCGTTTGAAGCTGGGCGATCTGGTCGCCGATCGGGCTCGCCGTCTTGCCGCGGTGGCGCGAAGATTCTCGGCGGGCGAATTGCGTACCTCCATAGAGCAAAACATCTACCTCCCTTGGGTACGTGAAGGGGAGCTGGGGGAACTGTATCTGGCACTCAAAGAGCTGGGGCTGGGAGAGGCCGGAGCGGAGACCGTTTCCGACGTCACGACCTGCCCGGGGGCGGACACGTGCCGCCTGGGCATCGCCTCCGCGAAGGGTTTGGGCAGCGTCATTTCGGAAGCATTCGAGCTGGAACTGGCGGAGCATTACGAGCTCGCTCGCGCCCTCAAAGTGAAAATATCCGGCTGCCCGAACGGGTGCGCCCAGCATGGCATCGCCAACATCGGGTTCCATGCGGCGGCGCTTTCGCAGGGCGGCAGAACCGTTCCGGCTTACTTGGTGTTCCTGGGGGGGGAAGTGAACCTGGACGAAGCCGCGATCGGTCGAGTGATTGGAAAATTCCCGGCCAGGAATGGGGTCAAGGTCATGAAAGCCCTGCTCGACCTTTACAGCCGGGAAAGGCGGGGAACCGAGAACTTCAACGCCTGTATGGAGCGTCTCGGGGACGCCCGAATCAAAGGCACCCTGGAGCCCCTGCGCGCGGTGCCGTCCTTTGAAGACGATCCCTCCTTTTACCAGGACTATGGACACGAGAACGAGCGCTTCGCCGTGAGGCAGGGGATCAAGGGCGAATGCGCGGGCGTGACTGTTGCTGAAGTCGTTCCTTCGTTCGAAGCGGCCCAGGCAGCGCTCGCCCAGGGAGAGGCGTACTTTTACCACTCCGAATTTGCGCATGCGATTCTTGCCGCCTACGAAGCCGCCGCAAAGGCGGCGCGCGTTCCTCTGTATGCCCGCCTGGTGGATCCGTTTAAATCCGAGGAAGCGCTTTGGGAATTCGAAAATATCTTCGTTTTGTCGGGCCAGACGCACGGCGCCTGGCTCGATGTGTCGTCATACTTCGATGGGCTCAAGCAGCAAGAGCCCACCGAAACCGCAGCCCGGGAGATCCTGGACCAAGCCCGGTCCTTCCTGGACTTCTGCGCCGAATTTTCCGGCGAGACCCAGCAAGTGCTGGCGACGGCTGCGGCTGGCCGTTAACTCTTTATGTAAGGAGAAATTGTAGGTATGAATCTTCACGAGAAGGTTGAGCTATCGAAACTCACTATCCAGTATGCAGTGGACAAATATCCTCGCGTATTCACCGCCTGTTCCTTTGGCAAGGACTCCCGCGTTCTTGTCGACCTGGCGGTCCAGGTCAAGCCGGATATGCTTTTCATCGGCATCGACACCGGTTATGAGTTTCCTGAAACGCTCGCTTTCGCCGAGGATCTGGTGCGCGAGACTGGAATCAACTTCCGCTGGGTGCGGCCGAGCGAGGAGGCCAAGCGCCGCATCGACGCGGAATACGGCGATTCTTTCGTTCGAAATGATCAATACAAGTGCTGTGAGATGAAAATACCCGCGATCGAGTCCATCATTGGTGACTTTGACGCCTGGCTTACGGGACTGCGTCGCGACGAAACCGAATACAGGAAAAACACCAAGCTCCTCGAGCAGGGCAAAATTGCAAAGGTAAATCCTATCGCCTTCTGGACTAAAAAAGACGTATGGAATTATATCGAGAGGAAGAAGCTGCGCAATCATCCGCTCTACAGCGCCGGCTATCTGTCCCTTGGATGCCAGCCGTGCACGACACAAGGGAAAACCCGCTCGGGCGGAGGACGACAGGGGCAGTTCGAACGCGCGGGACGCTTCGTAGGAACGTCCCACCAAGGCCAGGAGTGCGGCCTCCATCTGATGTAGAGGTCTGACAGCCACACCTAGACGACGGTGGTCAGTGGTCAGTTGGTTACTGGCCACTGACCACTGTGATCACACGCCCGCCGGCGAGGCAGGCTTGCGGACTCCAAGATAATCCAGAATCTTCTCCAGGCGCGCTTTGCCGATGACCTGGTCCGACTGGCGCAGGAAGTTTCGCACAGTTTCGAGCAGATCCGCTTTGCCCGACCAGTTCTCGAGCACGATCTGGTTATCCGTTTCGTTCAACAGCATGTTCAGGACCGCTACGAGAACAGCAAGGTCATCAAGGAAAGCCAGCTTCCCGAATATTCGCTCCGGCATCAGGTCGATGGGCGAAACGATGTACGCAAGCGCCGCCCCCAGATAAATCTTGTGTTTGGAATGGACCCGAGTGTCTCGCATCAAGCGGGCAACGAGCGCTACTAGATCCGGTATCAGCAGGACGTAGTCTGAATACGGACCGGTATAACCCGCCACTTTTTCCCGCAGCTTCGAATAGAATTCAGTGTCTTCCATAAGCCCTCCCGTCAAGTCGAAGTAATATACAGATTCTTCTCAATCGTATTCGAACGAACTCCCTCAAATTAATTCGGGCTCAGTCTCACCGCGAAGGCGCTCAGTGCGCGCAAAGGAATCGCGAACATTATCGCGCAGGTCCAACCGCTCCGTGTCTTCTTTCATGGCTCTCCGCCCGCGATGCAACCAGTATGGAACAAGGGTGACCCTCTGTGTGTTGTTGTATTTCCTTGGGAGTAATCCCAACGGCTAGGCAATTCGGGCAATTGCAATTAACTGGGGCCTAATCGATAGTGTGTCTCACGCACGTTGCCAGTCTATAACAAACTGCGGCGGTGTTTATGACTCACGTTGCCTGTGTGTACAAACCGCTGTTCGGTAGTTCCAATCACTCACGTTTAAGGTCCGTACAAACTGCTCATCGGTTCCGATCGAAAGCGACTCATCCGGCGCCCTATCCGGCGAGGGAGTTACATGGACGAAAGGACCATCGAACCGGCGGCAAAGTTTATTCCCCGCCGAGGCGAAATGGGCCAGCCGGCCCTCGAGGACCTCCGCCGTTGGATACATGCGGAACCAGTATGTCGTGGGTTTCTCGCGGTGAAGCGCGCGAAAAGGTTCTCCCCCTGCGTCGCGCGTCCTATGCTTTTATCCAGATCCGGACAAACCGCAAATCTGTGTCACAGGCCCCGAGCGACGGGTGTTCTCGGCCAGGGCGCCTGCCATCGCAGTTCAACCGAAATCAAGCCTTCGATAACTTTGGAAGTCTTGCCGACGGTTTCCCCCTTATTGGCTGGTCGTCACGGCCGACCCGGACAATCTCCTCGACGAAGGCGAAGACGGTGTGGAGATGGAATCCAACAATGTCTCGGCGCGAAAATTCCAGCTTTCCAAACACAAGGGGATAAAGATTCTTCAGTGAGGCCAAAGAAAACGCCTACACAAAAGCCCTTAGGAACTAAATCCCAAACAGAAAGGAGGTGAAAGCGAATGAAACATCTGAATCTCGAACTGGAGAAGCTCGAGCAGCGCATCGCGCCCGGCGGCGTAACACCACCATCCGGTGGCGGCAGCGCGAGTGGCGGGACTGGCGGGAGTGGCCACAGTGGCAGTCACCACAGCCACAAGAGCTCCAAGAGCCACAAGAGCCACAAGAGCTCGAAGAGCCATCACAGCGGTGGCGGCACTGGCGGCTGCGGGTGTCCTTAGCTGATCGGTGACCACATCGACCACCAGGCGTCAGGGCTGACCTGAACGCCTGGCGCTTCACGCTACAGTGAAGGGAAGGCCGCGGGAACCTCCCGCGGTCTTCCCTCATTATTCTACACTGATGAGGGGCAGCTAAAGGTCATGATTTCTTCTGCGCCAAAACTCCGGAGCGATCTGGTCATCCGCCGTCAGGAGACGGCAGGCGGGACAGTCTTCGTCGTCAAAGACCCTGTCCCCGGTAATTTCTTTCGCTTTCGGGAAGCCGAGCATTTCATCGCGCAGCAGCTCGACGGGGAGACGCCTCTCGATGTCATTCGGCAAAAAGCAGAAGAAGAGTTCGGAGCAACTCTTCCCCCTGAAACTTTGCGGGCCTTCGTCAAGAATCTGGCCAAGACCCACCTCCTCGAAACGGAAGAAACTTCGTCGAGAAAACGGGGCGGGCAGAAACGAATTCGCGGCAGCGTGCTGTACCTGCGGTTCAAAGTTCTCGACCCGTCGCGACTCCTCGACCGTCTGATTCCCCGATTGCGCTTCTTTTTCACGCCGCACTTCCTGGTGCTCTCGACCGCGCTCATTCTGCTGGGGGCCGCAACCGTCATAACGAACTCGCGCGAACTCATTCAGGACCTCTCCCAGCTCTACCGTATCTCGTCGATCCCGCTCTTCATGGCAATCATCTTTTTCGTCGTCTCCCTGCACGAATTTGCCCACGGGTTGACCTGCAAATACTTTGGCGGCGAGGTTCACGAAATGGGATTCCTGCTGATGTACTTCCAACCCGCCCTCTACTGCAACGTCAGCGACGCCTGGCTCTTTCCGGAAAAATCGAAGCGGCTCTGGGTCGGTTTCGCGGGACCCTATTTCGAGTTGTTTCTCTGGGCCCTGGCCGCGCTGGCGTGGCGTGTGACAGATTCGGAGACCTGGATCAACTCCCTTGCCTTGATCGTGACGACCACCTCGGGCGTCAAGACGCTGCTCAACCTCAATCCTTTCCTCAAGTACGACGGATATTACATGCTCAGCGACTACCTCGAGATCCCGAACCTGAGAAGGAAAGCGTACAGGTATGTCGGCACTTTGATGGAGAGAGTGCTCTTCCTTCCTCGAACACCGGTCGAGTTCCCTCAACGCGAACGGAGCACTCTCCTCACCTATGGTCTGATCGCCGCGGTCAGCTCGTTTACTCTCATCGGTTACATCCTCGTGACGGCAGGCGGTTACCTCATCGAGAACCGCCAGCCGACGGTCTTTCTGCTTTCATCCGGTTTCCTGGGCCTTAAAGTTCGCCGCCGGTACCGGAAGTTGTTTGGCAAGGCGGCGGATCCCGAGGACGATGGCGAGGACTTCAAGACATCGGACGGCGCCGAATCGCCCGAGCCTGACAAACCTGCCAAGTCCAAGAGGAAGAAGAGCGGTGCATGGCATCGGCCGGCCATTTGGACGGCCTTGGCGGTAGCGGCCCTGGTCATCTCGTTCCTGGTCCACTTGCAGCTGCGCATAACGGGAGCCTTCAACGTCCTCCCCATTGAAAACGCGGACGTCCGCACCGCGGTCGACGGGATCATCGCGCGGATTTACGTGGACGAGGGCGACAAGGTCAAAGCGGGAGACTTGATCGCGCGTTTGCTGGACGACGCCCCCCGCGCGGAGCTTCTCAAGGTCGAGTCTGATCTCGCGGCGAAGCGAGCGCGGCTCCAGATGCTCGTCGCAGGACCCAGGGCCGAGGAAATCGCACTGGCAACAAAGGCCGTCGAAACGGGCAACTCGAAGCTCAAGCAAGCACGCGATCTCTACGAGCAGGCCAAGCGCGGGCGCGAGGAGCGGCTGGCCCTGACCGAGACCACGATCAAGAAGGCCGAAGAGCGGCTGCAGTTCGGCCTCAAGAACCTGGAAATGTTTCAAACGCTGATCGACGAAAAGCTCGGTTCGCGCATGCAGCTTGACGAAGCTGCCGAACAGGTCGCCGTCCGGAAGAGGGAGCTGGAGGAAGCCCGGGCCCAAAAGCTGGTGCTTCTGGCGGAAGATCTGGCCGAGGCTCGCACGAATGTCGCCGTCACAGAAAAGGAATTGAAGGAAGCGGAGAGCAGACTCCAGCTCCTTCTGGCGGGAACCCGAAAAGAGGAGATCCAGGCGCTGGAAGCGGACATCAAGCGTTCGGAAGCCGACCAGGCTTTTCTTCGGGTACAGCTCGCCGGCACCCAAATCCTGAGCCCCGCCACAGGGGTCGTTGCGACACCGTCCCGGGAATTGAAGGAATTAAAAGGCCAGCTCGTAAAACAGGGTGATCTGATCGCGAAGGTTTTCGATCTCAAAACCGTGACCGCACAGATCGTCATTTCCGAAAAGGAAATTGCTCCCATCGAAGTGGGCCAAAAGGTAGTGCTCAGGACCCGCGCCCATCCCGACCAGACGTTTTATGGGAACGTGACTTCCATCGCCACGTCCGCGCAGGGGAGCTCCAGTGCCGGGGAAAAAACGGCGCCCTCCGCGAGCAGTTCCGTCAGCGCAAACAAGACGATTATTGTCACCACGGAAATCGACAATAGCTCCCTGCTCCTCAAACCGGAGATGACGGGACAGGCCAAAATCTCTTGCGGCCCGAGAAGAATCGTCGAACTGATTACGTGGCGAACGGCGCGCGCGCTCAAGGTCGACGTCTGGTCGTGGTGGTAAGTATGGAGTTCAGGCTTTAGCCTGCACACACGCGGACTCTTGAGGGCAGCCTAAAGGCTGAACTCCAAACTAAGTGGACTCACTATCAGGAGGAAGGATGGAAAACATGATCGCGTCACCCGAAATGCTCGAGGCCGGATCCATTTCAAAGACAACGGACGACAAGCGCGCGCTGGCCGCCGAGCCCAAGCCTGAGGGCCAGCCCCAACAAGTTGCGGCCGCTGAAAACTTGTACCTGATCGGGCGCCCTACGCTGAAGCAATTCATTCGGTACGTCAGAGGGCACGCCGTGGACCCGCCAGCCGAGGGAGCCCTCACCGCCGAATGGCAGGCTGCCCAGAGTGTGGTCCGTACCCTCGAAAAGGAAGAGGCCGGCCTCGCGGATGATCCGCCCATTCGCTCCATGGGGTTGGAGTACGAGTCATTCCTGACGGAGTTTCTCAAAGATCCTCTGGTGCACCACAATTTCAACACCGTGCCGACCGAGGTCGCGTTCGTGGAGCTGGACCGCATGGTTGTCTATCAAAAGCACATCGATTTGAACTTTGCCCGGGAGCTTGAGGGCAAACTGGGCCCGGCCCCCAGCGAAGAGCAAATCTTAAAGACATGCCTCCCTTACGATCACCCACAACCGCCCGTGAAATGGTCCCGCGTGCATCAGAACAAATACGTCTTTATGTCGCCGTCGAACGATCTGCGCTTTCTCGGCATCATGCCGATGCAATCCACGCACATCAAAGACTATCCTCCGCCGGGAAACCTCGTCGGCGTCGTCGGGATTGCCGTCGGCTTCGGCTCCAATTTCCTAAACGCCGTCTACGCCGAGAAGCGGCTGATCCTCAACAACGGAAGCCATCGCGCCTACGCGCTTCGCAGAATGGGAATCACTCACGTGCCGTGCATCGTCCAGCACGTGTCTTCGCGCGACGAGCTGGACCTGGTGGCGGCTTCCGAGATCCGGCGTGATGCCGATCTTTACCTCAAACATCCTCGGCCCCCGATGCTCAGGGACTATTTCAATCCGAAGCTGCACAAAGTCATGCCGGTGCATCGGCGCCTGGAGCAAGTCACGGTCCGGTTTGAGGTCGAAGAGAACTACGTTCCGGCGCTGTGATTGAACCAGTTTCACCACAAAGTTTCCCTGCTCCTGCAGCTCGCCACTGCAAATGAAAATGGCCTTAGGCGTGCCTGCCCAATTGCAGGGGCGGCCCTGTGTGGCCGACGCCGCGGGTGCCCCTGAGACCTCCCGATGATTCACCGCGACGCAAAAGCTCGCAAGCCGGCGACAGACGCGAAAGCTCCCCGGCCTCGGAGTCATTGACAAGGTTTTGAGGGGTGCAATGAGTTAGAAGTGGGAGTCAATTCACGCTGCCGTGAACGCCTCAGGAGCTGCGAAGAATTTAATTTTGTCAATTCGTGGAATTCGCGGCCAGTAAAACCGCCACAAATTTCACGAATTAAATTCTTCGCAGCTTCTGAGAGAGTCAATTAACGGTCGCATGAACTGACTCGCAGTTCCGATTGCGCCGCTTGTTCGGAGATTCCGGGTTGTTTTTTGCGGTTCTTCGCGAGGGGAGCTTTACGGATTGGTTCCGGCTGGAAAGTTTGCTTGGTCGAAATCTTCGCCGTCAGGTGCGGTCGCTGTCGGGAGGCTCGGCTTCCACGGTGCTTTCAACCACTGCTCCGCCTCTTCGATGCCGCTTTGGAGGTCGCCGAGCGCCACGAACTGACCCAGGTTCACACCGATGCTCACCAGGCTTTCGGCAGCACGACTGGACAGCCCCGTCAGGATCACCCGAGCTCCGAGCAGACGGGAGGCATCCACAGTCTGAATCAGGTGGTTGGCGATTGTGAGGTTCATGCTCGGCACTCCTGTCAGGTCAATTACCACGGCGCGAGCGCGCTCCCGGCGGATCGCCTTCAGTAACTGCTCCGTGAGCTGGCGAGCCCTGTGAGAGTCAATCACGCCGATCAGAGGCAGAATGAGGAGACCCTCGCGCACGCGCAAAACGGGCGTCGATGCCTCGCGCACCGCATCCTCCAGACGTTTGATTTCCGTAACGTCCTGCACGGCCGTCACCATGCAAGGGTTTTCCCCCACCTCGATCAATTCGGCCGAATGAAGCACGCTGCGCTCCTCGCCGGACTTGCTGCGCAGCACGCCCTCAACATTCCGTACCTTTTGGCCGGATTCGATCGCCTTCATCAAGGCCGTCCTCTGTTCGGCTTGCGGGTGGATGTTTACCTCGGCAACCGTGCGGCCGATCAGCTCCTCGCGCGGGTAGCCGACAAGCCTGACGTACGCCTCATTGGCTTCAACGAAACGCCCCTCGGCCAACGTCACGATCGCCAGCGGCACCGGGCATAGCCGGAACATCTTTCCGAATTTTTCTTCTTCGCCCCACTTGCGCTCCGTGAGGTCACGAGTCACCTTGCCGAACCCGATAACGCGGCCCCTCTCGTCGCGGATAGCAGTGAGCACAACGTCGGCCCAAAAACGTGTCCCGCCCTTTCGCAGCCGCCAGCCTTCCTCCTCAAAACGGCCATCGCGGGCCGCCACCTGCAGTTCCGACTGCGGCTTACCGCGATCCACGTCTTCAGAGGGATAAAACACCGAGAAGTGGCGCCCAATGATCTCCTCGGCGCGGTAACCCTTGATGCGCTCTGCGCCCGGGTTCCAGCTGGCTACGTTCCCTTGCGGGTCGAGCAGGAAAATCGCGTAGTCCTCCATGCTTTCAACAAGCAGCCGGAACTGCCCGCCAACATCACGGGCTGGTTGCTGTTTTGCCTTCATGAAATTAATGGAGCTTTTAGATCAACTATCATGCCGCAGGGCACGGAAGTGCAAAAAGCGTGCCAGCCAGGCTCCGATCGGATAAAGTAATTGTATTCAGCAGCTTACATAAAAACACCAATCCGCACATGATGGGGTTGGGTACCGCGAGTTACACAAGTGGAATTCAGATACCCACTGAACAATTAATGCCTTAACACGTAGGTTCAGGACGCTCCCGGCAGCGTCTTAAGCCCGGCAGCAGCGCGCATGACTGGCTCTCCTGCTTCGATTGAGAGCACGATCCGATCAATGAAAGACGGGTATCACCTCCAAACAGGGACTGTCAAGGGAAAGAAATGAACTTCGTTATTTCCTCAGTTACTCGGAGCAGCCCTTTGCGCTCTTCGCGTCTTCGCGGTTAATTCGGGCTCAGTTTCACCGCGAAGGCGCTAAGTGCGCAAAGGAGAAACGCGAAGCCCCAACTGATCACTCCCGAGGGTGCGGTTGACACCAGACGCTGGACGTGATTAATGTCTGCCAGGTGAAATGGCATGATCCCCTCATGGGCGTTGGGCATCCGGAGCAAGGTTCCCCGCCGCGCGGCGATTATTCTGGGAGTTTTTCCCATCATATTGCTGGTATTTTTCTGGTGGCTCCTCACCAGAGGAGTTGTAGAAGAGCGAGTTATTGGCCCGACAATCCTGCCCAGCCCGCGCGAAGTTGTCGACAGCCTGCGAGATTTGCTCAGTGCCAGCGATCCGGAAAACCGGACCCTCTTCGATCACACCTGGCTCAGTCTGCGGCGCGTCGTCCTGGGGTACCTTCTGGCGCTTGTGATCGCCTTGCCGATCGGCATTCTGATGGGCGCTCTCGGGAGCGTACGTTCCACATTCGAACCGCTGGTGACGGCGAGCGGTTACATTCCCATTGCGACTCTGGTTCCGCTCACGATGTCGTGGTTCGGCACGGACGAGCTGCAAAAGGTCGTGTTTCTTGCAATGGCTTTCGGCATCTTCCTTCTCCCAATGGTTGTCGAGGCGATCGACGCGGTTCCGGACGTCTACCTGCGAACGTCTTACACGCTCGGAGCGACTCGCCGCCACGTCATTCTACGCGTGCTGATCCCGATCGCCCTGCCCGACATGTGGCACGGGATGCGCTTGGCCTTCGGCGTCGGCTGGACTTACCTCGTCCTCGCGGAAGTCGTGGTGAAGAACGGAGGGCTGGGCGACCTCATCGACACCGCACGGCGCCGCGCTATGTCAGGCAGAGTGTATCTCGTCATTGTAGTCATCACGCTGATAGCGTGGGTTGCGGACCTGGGATGGGAGAGGGCTGGTCATGTTCTGTTTCCGTATCGAAGGAGCCGCTCTTGAAACAGGACACTTCCAGCCCCGCGCCGATTGTGGAATTTCGCAACGTGACGGTGAGGTTCGGCCCGTTCACGGCTGTCTCAGAACTGCACGTCGCAATCGAGGACGCGCCGAACCGCGGGGAGTTCATCAGCATCATCGGCCCCTCCGGCTGCGGCAAGAGCACCGTCCTGAACCTGATTGCCGGGTTTCTCGAACCCGCTGAGGGAGAGGTTCTGGTGCACGGGCAGCGGGTCTCCGGCCCGGGCCGGGACCGCGGAATGATTTTCCAGCAGTACAGTTCCTTTCCCCATCTCACCGTGCTCCAGAACATCCTGTTTGGCCTGGAAATAAACAAGCGGGAGCTGGGCATGGGGCCGGCCGCCAGGCTGGACCGCGCCCGCCAGTTGATCAAAGAAGTGGAGTTGAGCGGACACGAGACCAAGTATCCCCATCAGCTTTCGGGAGGGCAGCAACAGCGTGTCGCTATTGCGCGCACGCTCGCAATGGAACCGCGAATCCTCCTGATGGACGAGCCGTTTTCCGCCCTGGATGAGCCGACGCGCCTGGAAATGCAGGAGCTGCTGATCGATCTGTGGTACAGGATCCACCCCACAATCCTCTGTGTCACGCACAGCGTGACCGAGGCCGTCTATCTGGGCGAGCGCGTCTGGATCTTCACGCCCGCGCCCGGGCAGATTGCATACGATATCCGTGACGGGATCCCTCCCTCGCTCGGCGTTCCGCCTCTGGTGGCGCAGGAGAGACCTGAATTCAAAAGGGCAGTCTCAGCAGTGACCGAAGCCTTCCGGAGGGTCGGTTCGGAGTTCAAGCTTTAGCCTAGCCGGGCGCAGTACAGTGCAGCCTGAAGGCTGAACTCCAAACCTGCCACAGTGAGCACGATTATGAGCTTGCTCGATCGCTTACACGAGCTAGGCGAACGCCTCCGTATCTTCGAGGCGCGGCCGAAAGCCAACGCCGCCAAACTCGCGAAAATCGCGACCAGAACGGTGACCCTCTCAGACCTGACGACCGAGATCCGTCAGGACGAGCTGCGCGCTCTCGCCGAACTTCCGGCCGAGCTCTCTATCGCCTTCGAGAAGGTGTTTGAGGCCGCCGGAATCAAGTCCCCGGGGCACGGGTGGACGGCCGCCAGACTCAAACAACTGCTGGAATCGGATCAGTTCAAGACCATGGACCGCCCTTCAGTCCAGCGATCGGTCCTGAACATTCTTGCGGACGAAAAAGTCGACGTGGAAGACATCGTCAAGGATGTCATCGCGCACGATCAGGCGCTCGATGCCTTCGAAACCTTTACGCGCAAGAAAATGCTGGACCGGATAGCCGCGCGCCAGAAGAAGGTGGCAGAGGTGGAAACGCAAATCGCGTCCCTCCAGGAGCAACGCGAGCGCCTGACACACGAGACGGAAACAGACGAGCAGCAATGGACAGCCTGGCTGGAGCGGAAGCGCGCTTACGAACGCGATCTCTCCCGGACGATAAGCTACCTCGTGGACCGGCTCGTGGTTAGCATTGATGAACAATGACCCCCTGGGAGCGCACGCATCTGCGTCAGACACGCAGAGCACACTGGGAAGCGTGCGCTCCCAGGAGCCCAGGAGACTCTCTTGCTTCCTTAGTGAATCTTCGTGTCCTCCGTGTCTCCGTGGCGAAAAAGGCCTCTGGTACTTCGCTGTAAGGCTGTAAGAAGGAGAATAGAATGTGTCGAATTTTTCCCCGCCAGAGCTGTATTCTACCCCTGAGGAGGTGAAGCATGGCTGAACAAGGAGCTCGCCTGACTACCCTGGGAAAGATAATCTCGGTTCTCTTAATTCTTGGCCTCGTTGGAGTCGGCGTCTACGTCGTAGCCCGTAGAAGCCTGGGGCCGGGTGGGAAGCATACAAATATGTACCTGCCGATCGCCTCCCTCCAGTCAAGGGGGTCAGCCAGTACAAGTGGAACGCAAACGAGAAGGTGCTTCGTTTCTCCTACAACGTGTGGGCTGGCTGGCTGCCGGTCATCGCAGCCAATCACGGCACCAAGCCCAATGCGGAGAGTGTGTTCTCAAAGAAGTACGGCTTTAAGGTCGAGATGGTACTGATGGACGATCCGGTGGCCGCGCGCGATGCATTTGCCGCCGGCGAGGTTCACACGCTATGGGGAACGGTGGACATGATGGTCCTGTTCGCCCCGGAACTGACGCGCGACTCGCGCACCGCTCCGCGGATCTCCCAGCAGATCGATTGGTCGAACGGAGGCGACGGAATTGTGGTACGCGGCGGGATTCACTCCGTGAGCGACCTGCGCAAGAAGACGGTCACGCTTGCGCAGAACTCCCCGAGCGAGTACTACCTCACATCGCTTCTGCTGTCTGCCGGTCTCCGGCCTGCCGACATCACAACGAAATATACGGCGACCGCCTTTGAAGCGGCGGCTGCATTCGTCGCCGACAAGAAGGTGGACGCGTGCGTCTCCTGGGCGCCCGACATTTACAAAATCCCGGACCGCGTCGCCGGCACGAGGGTCCTTTCGAGCACCGCCGACGCCAACAAGCTCATCGCTGACGTGTATGCCTTCCGCGCCGACTTTGTGCGCGACCATCCGGATGTCGTCGAGGGATTGGTCGCCGGCATATTCGAGGGAATGGATCTCGTGAAGGAGAAGCCCGAGCAGGCCGCGAAATGGATGGCCGACGCATTCGGCATGAAGCCCGAAGAAGTGATGTCCATGCGCAACGACGCGCACGCCACGAACTTCGCTGAAAATGTCCAATTCTTCCTCAACTCCTCGAATCCCACGAACTTCGAGCGAACGTGGAAGAACGCAGCCTACGTCTACCGCGAGCTCGGCCGGATCAGCGCGCCGGCCCCCTTTGACCAGGTCATGGATTTCTCCTTCATCCAGAACCTTCAGAAGAAGGGGAGCTTCGCACAACAGAAGGATGAGAGCGTTGCCACTTTCACGCCCTCGAGCTTCCGCAAGGTGCCGGCAGAAGCTCCGATCCTCACCCAGACGATCCGCATTAATTTTTACCCGAACTCCGCCAACCCTTACGAGCCCGCGCGCGACGACTTGGGCACTCCGATACAAGGCAGGCTCTACGATCCCAACGTGGATGCCACGCTCGAGCAGGTTGCGCGCCTCGCCGGACAATTCGCCCGCGCGGTGATTCTCATCGAAGGACACACCGACTCCAGCATGAAAGGGAAAGTGCCGTTGCAGGCGGTGAGAGACTTGAGCGTTGCTCGCGCCGAATCGATCAAGAGGGCCTTGATCGACAAATTCAAGTTCGACCCGAACAAGTTCAGCATCGAAGGGAAGGGGTGGGAGGTTCCAGCCGATTCCAACGATCCGAGTAACCAGGCCCTCAACCGTCGCGTGGAGATCAGCGTATTTCCACCGGAGCAGAAGTGAGCTGCCGAAAAAGCTTTGTGATTCTTCGTGTCTTCGCGTCTTCGTGGTGGATTGTGCATAGCCTCTACCGCTCCGACGCGAAGACACAAAGAATCACCAGGCTACTCCAGGATCTGCAGATGCAGCTCGCGCAGGTGCTTGGGGTCCAGCTCCGAAGGCGCATCGAACATCAGGTCGGCGGCGCTGGCGGTCTTCGGAAATGCGATGACCTCGCGAATGTTCGGCTCATCCGCAAGCAGCATGATGAGCCGGTCAATGCCCGGCGCCATTCCTCCGTGCGGCGGCGCCCCGTACTCGAAAGCATCCAGCATGTGTCCGAAGCGCCGGTACGCCTCCTCATCACTGTATCCCAGGCTCCTGAAGATCCTCGCCTGGATGTCGCGCCGGTGTATGCGGATGCTCCCGCTCGACAACTCGTAGCCATTGCACACCAGATCATAAGCGTCGCTCAGCACGGCCCCCGGGTCCGTTTCAAGAATATCGAGATGTTCTTGCTTGGGCATGGTGAAGGGATGATGGATGAAGCTCCAGTGCTTCTCCTCCTCATCCCACTCGAACATCGGAAAATCGATTACCCAGGCAAAAGCGAGCAGATCCGGCGGAGCCAGATTCAACCGATCCCGGAAATCGAGCCGCAGGGCTCCCAACGCCTTGCTCGCAACGTCCGCCCTCCCGGCCACCATGCATGCCAGGTCCCCTTGTTTGGCCTCCAGACGCCGCACAATCTCAGAAACTTCCGAGTCCTTTAGAAGCTTTGCGGCACTGCCTTTCACGCCCTCCGCTGTCCACGCGAGTGTTGCCATCGCTCTCGCCCCGGCAGCCTTCACCAGATCGGTCATCGTGTCGACCTCTTTGCGCGAGGAGCCCGCGCTCGAAGGAGCCACAATGGCTCGAACCGCCCCTCCGCTTGCGATCGGCTCCGCGAACACTCGGGCCTCGCTCCGCCGCAGGGTGTCTGTAATGTCGACGATTCCCATGCCGAACCGCAGGTCTGGCTTGTCAGTCCCAAAACGCGCCATGGCCTCGGCGTAGCTGAGCCTGGGAAAAGGCTCGAATATTCGCTTGTGCGGGGTGACGACCGGAATCAACGCAGTGACCAGTCCCTCGACAACCGCGAGCACGTCGTCGCGGTCCACGAACGACATCTCTAGGTCGAGCTGGGTGAATTCCGGCTGCCGGTCTCCCCGCAAGTCTTCGTCACGCATGCAGCGCGCGATTTGAAAGTAGCGCTCGTACCCTGCGACCATCAGGAGTTGTTTCAGCTGCTGCGGGCTCTGCGGCAGGGCGAAAAACCTGCCCGGCTGCAGCCTGCTGGGAACGACATAGTCCCGCGCTCCTTCGGGCGTAGATTTGATCATCATCGGGGTTTCGATTTCCAGGAAGCCTAGCCGATCTAGATAGTCGCGGATAAACTTAATCGTCTTGTGCCGCAGGATTATGTTCTCTTGAAGGCGGGCCCGCCGCAAGTCCAGGTAACGGTATTTCAAGCGCTGGCCCTCGTCAGTCCTGTACCCATCGTCATCCAGAGGAATCGGTGGCGCCTTTGCCGGGTTGAGGATCTCGATCGAATCTGCCAGAACTTCAATCTCCCCCGTTGGCAAGTTGGGATTGACGAGGTTTTCCGGACGCGGCCGAACCACTCCATCCAGCTTGAGCACAAACTCCCCGCGCGCTTTCTCCGCTACCGAGTGGGCTTCGCCCCGGCCTGGCTGCACGGTGATTTGAACAAGCCCGGACCGGTCGCGGAGGTCGATAAAGATCAGCCCTCCGTGGTCCCGCCGTCTGTGTACCCACCCCGCCAAGGAAACCTTCTGTCCGGCATGGGATAGTCTTAACTCCCCGCAGTTATGCGTCTTGAGCATGGATTTACTCCCCCAAATTGCATCAACCACAAAAAAACGCGGCCACGAATTCCACGGCGCAGCCCAGTCGCAACCACAACAACGAATGAAACCACAGATGAACACGGATCTGTGTTCATCTGTGGTTTCATTTTTGTGCAGGCTACGCAGACGAAAATCCTTGCCAGCTTGCGAAGGATTTTCAGCATAGTAGTAAGGATTCCACGAATTTCTTTTCCAGTAATTCGTGGCAAATTTCTGCGAAGAGTTTTTCCGGGGCTCAGTGACGGGTTACGGGAGATGTCTCCGCGCCTTTCAGGGAAGAATAGTGGGAATCTACGTACCTGTTAAGGATGGTGATGAATTCTGCCACAATTCCTTCACCACGCAATGTCGTCATCAGCTTTCCGTCGGCGAAGACCGGGGCCTTGGGTTCCTCTCCCGTTCCGGGCAGAGAGATTCCAAGATTGGCATGTTTGGATTCGCCGGGACCGTTGACGACACAACCCATAACCGCGACCTTCAATTCTTCGACCCCTCGGTACTGGTTTTTCCAGACCGGCATCTGGTACCTGAGGTAGCTTTGGATCTGGTCTGCCATTTCCTGAAAGAAGCTTGAGGTGGTGCGCCCACAGCCAGGGCAAGCGGACACCTGGGGGACAAAACTTCGTATTCCTAAAGACTGCAGAATCTGCTGAGCCACTCGCACTTCCTCGGTGCGGTCTCCGTTTGGAGCGGGAGTCAAGGAGACTCGAATCGTGTCACCGATCCCTTCCTGAAGAAGTACAGCCAGCGCTGCCGTGGACGCCACAATCCCCTTCGCTCCCATCCCTGCTTCCGTAAGCCCAAGGTGCAAAGCATAATCGCATTGGGCTGCCAACAAGCGGTACACCTCGATGAGATCCTGCACACCGGAAACCTTGGCGCTGAGGATGATATGATTTTGCGGGAGGCCGTATTCCTCGGCCATTCGCGCCGACTCCAGGGCACTGAGAATCATGGCCTCCATGAGCACTCCCCGGGCGTCCTTGGGATCAGCACGCTTCGTGTTCTCGTCCATCAGCCGCGTCAGGAGGGTCTGGTCGAGCGACCCCCAGTTCACTCCGATGCGCACGGGTTTGTCGCTATCCATGGCCACCCGGATCATCTGGAGGAAGTTCTCATCGTGCCGCCGGCCCACACCAACATTCCCCGGGTTGATCCGATACTTCGCGAGGGCGGCTGCGCACATGGGATACCGCGTAAGCAGGATGTGCCCGTTGTAGTGAAAGTCTCCGATGAGAGGGACTCCGACGCCCATATCCTCAAGCCGCCGCTCAATCTCCGGAACTGCCGCGGCAGCTTCAGGGGTATTGACCGTAATCCGGACGAGCTCCGAACCGGCGGCGGCAAGCGCAGCGACCTGAGCAGCCGTCGCCGCTGCGTCCGCCGTGTCGGTATTGGTCATCGACTGGACGACGATAGGCGCGCTCCCTCCGACCGTCACCCCGCCCACATTCACGGGCACGGATCTTCTTCGCTGCAGCATCGCCAATATCCTTTCTCAAAGCCCAATATCATACAAAAATCACCCGCCTTAAACCATAAGGGAACCATGGGGACATGGGGACCCTATCGACCTATCGACCAGACGTCAGACTTCAGGGGTCAGACCTCAGACCTGCAAACGCCTGAATATCTATGCGTTTTCTGTTCGTGCTCGTGCGCAGTCTGAAGTCTGATTCCTGCGGTCTGAAGTCTGAACTTGGAGCTGTTGGCTGCGAAACAAATCTGTGTTAAAGAAGGGACCAATGGAAGGGGACTGGTATAACGACAAGAACGAGGTCTTGGGGGAGGTACTCCTGGACGCCGCAACCATACGAATGCGCGTCCAGGAACTGGGAGCGCTGATTACAAAAGACTATCGCGGCAAGAACCCGCATCTCATCGGCATCCTTAAGGGAGCGAGCGTCTTCCACGCGGACCTGGTTCGCGCCATTGATCTGGT
>WNGD01005019.1_pt1 | contig 22937 bp, 23 predicted proteins | sample 5400671 | NCBI WGS metagenome assembly WNGD01 (sample SAMN13153369, study PRJNA577476) | soil metagenome | isolation source: 40 cm soil or saprolite under grassland replicate 2 | place: USA:California | collected 2016-06-15
TCGTGCGCGACACAATTTGCCGCGGCAAAGAAACCGCCGCGGAATGGCTTGACGTCCATAGGACCTGGCACGGAATGGGTGGCCGCAGCACCTGCACCATGCTGTACGGGCACATCGAGACGCTGGCCCACCGCGTCGATCATTTGCGTCAGCTGCGCGAATTACAGGATGAGACGGGCGGCTTTACCGGATTTGTCCCATTTGCCTTCGAACCGCAAACTACGGTACTCTCACACATAAAGGCCGCTTCGGCGTTTGAGCAGCTTCGCAACCTCGCCGTTAGCCGCATCTATCTCGATAGCATCGACCATCTCACCGCTTATTGGGTTAGCCTTGGCTTGCCGTTGGCGCAGGTTTCGCTCAGCTACGGCGTGGATGATCTGCACGGCACAATTCTGGAGGAAAAGATCTTTCATATGGCCGGGGCAACTACTCCCCAACAACAAAGTGTGGCGGCGCTCGAACACGCCATCCGCGAAGCTGGCCGCGAACCGATCCAGCGCGACAGCTTTTACCGTCATTTGCCCGCGTCGGCGCGAAACGGAGCGAAATCCGCATCGTCAGCGGATTCGGCGGAACTTGCCTGTGCCTGAATGTGAATGGTGATAGGTGAATGGTGAATTGTCTTGCTGTGACGGCACGGCACCGATTCCATTCAAGGTTGACTGATAACTATTCATTTTGAAATCCCCACGCATCGGCTGCGTCAAATATCTCAACGCCCTTCCCCTCATTCGAGGATATGAAGACGAAGTGGACTTCGATCATCCATCGGCGCTCTGCAGTAAACTTGCCGCTGGCGAACTCGATCTTGCTCTTGTTTCCAGTTTCGAGTTTCTGCGCAACCCCACTTATCGAATCGTGGACGATATTTCGATCTCGTCGGCTGGACCAGTTTACAGCGTTATCGTCGCGCATCGCGGGGACATTTCCGAAGTGGAGGAAATCGAACTCGACCCAGCCGCGGAAACGTCTGGCAATTTGTTGCGCTGCCTTCTCGCTGAGGTGCAACTCGCTCCGCGAGTCCAGCGTAGCACGGACATCTTGTCCGTAAGGCCAGCGGGAGTCTCGCCTGCTGTCGCCAAAGCAATTTCATCACATTGCGCGCGCCTCCTCATCGGCGATCAAGCTATCCGTTTCCGGCAAAGACATGCCGGGGAATTTCATTTCTGGGATCTCGGCGAACAATGGAACAAGCTTGTCGGTCTTCCATTCGTATACGCGCTCTGGTTGATCCGACCTGAAGTTCGCGACTTCAAGTCCGTCGCGAACCGCCTGCGCGCCTTACGCGATGAGAACCTCGCCAATCTTGATCAGTTAATCGCGGAGGTTGTAGCCCCGCGCATGCGGGGTGACTCCGGCCATCGAAAAGAATTCGATCCTCAATTTTGTACCCGTTATTACCGCGAACATCTCCGATTCAGCTTTGGAGAAAAAGAGAAGGAAGGTTTGAGAGAGTTTTATAAACGCTGCGTTAAACAGCGTCTTCTCCCACAGGAGCAGTTGGAAGCTGGAGCCAGGAATTTGGATCTTCCGCTCTGCTGCGTATGAAGCGCGGCCCCGCGGCGCGCAACTGATTACTCGCGCAACAAAGGTCGCCAGACGACTCGACGTTTTCGTTTACTTCGATAACGATGCCAACGTTTATGCTCCCTTCAATGCAATGCAGCGCGCCTCGGAGTGAAGTGAAACGCCTTTTGTGACGATTGAGATCACGACGAATTCAACTCTTCGTCCCACCCAGGTCGAGGTCGAGCTCGTTGAGTCGCCAGCGCAGCCCGCTGAGACGGAATCGAAGTTTGATTCCCTCTCGATCTACTACAAAGGTACGCGGACTCGTGAAGAATGCATACCTTAGCTTCGTCCAGTTAACGCCTTTAGCGATGGGCGTTTCACGCCGGAGCCGCAGGTCCCTCAGCGCCGATGGATTGGAGATGAGCGCCGCCAGGCCGTCTGGAGTGGCGTAAGCATCAACGATCGCATCGATCAAGGTCGGACCGAGCTTACTCCATCGCTTGTGACCGGCTGCCGCGCTAGCGAACCTCGCAACAAGTTGCTTCTTTAGCGATGCTCGAATAGCGGGAAAATCCACATGCGAACTCACCGCTGCCGCATCGCCAGTCCGAAGCGCAACTGTGAAGCGCCAGAATGAAAAGTACGGCGAGACTCCATAAAGGAGCAGGAGAACAACGCAAACGAGCGCTACCCAGCGGATGAGTCTCATTTAGAAACTCTGATTCTCCTGATGGGACATAGAATATGAGCCGCGAGCATTACGAGGCGTCTCAAAGATTAATGGGAAGGCACAGGACCGATCTTCGTCCAGTATTGGAGAATCCGGCCGCTGCCTGGAGGAGAATCGAACTCTGTTGGCCGCGGGCCACCGGGCGGACCCCAGCAGGCACGCTTATGGTTGGCATCCAGAATCTCGTATATACCGCGCGTCAGTCGACCGGCGTTCGAGCCACCTTCGGCAATCGAGTCCACTTGCTTGGGTCTGGTATTCGGATTGACGGTGAAGCTACCGGCTGGATGGGTGCCGACTCCGCTGGCCTTAGGAAATCGGAACGTATTTCGATCGGTGATCAGGATTGTATTTCGCAGTACATGTGCGGGCACGGGACGACCATTCACTACCGCGCGAGTCAACTGCCAGGTTCCGGATAGCCGTTCGTAATCTCTTCGAGCGGCCGCAGATTGCGCGGTTGCGCCGCCGAGTTCGCTGTTCGCGCAGCTAGCGGTAATTGCTGCCACGATGCCGATAGCCAGAACCGGTATTGCTTTGATCATGCATGCTTTCTGCATTGAAAATCGCCCTTTGTCGACTCGAGCGTGATTGCGAGCCAAACGCAAGCGATTCGCTGCGTCTTGTCAGGAAGTTCTGCGCGAATAAACTGATCAGTGCAAAGCCGCGTAGAAGGTGAGCCAATCGATGCAAAGCCGGATAGAGGCTTTACGCGGCAAAGCGGCGTAGAGGGCAACCCAATCGGTGCAAAGCCGCCTGGAAGCTTTACGCGGCAAAGCCGATGGATCATTGCGCCGGCCGAAGAGCTGAATGGCGGCGAGATTTCGTGGATTGAAATCTGCGGATCAGCCTGCATCGCACGGCTGCTAATGCGCAAAGGCTTCGCGAATGCACAGGAAGTGGAAACGTTTTTGCGACCGCGTCTTAGCTCGTTGAGCGATCCCCTCTTGCTTCCAAACATGCAAACTGCGGTGGATCGGATCCTCGCCGGAGTGGACCGGAAGGAACGCGTCGTTCTTTTCGGCGATTACGATGTCGATGGAGTAACTTCACTTGCGTTATTAGCGGAAATGTTGCGCGCCTATGGTGCCGACCCGGAATTGTTTTTGCCTCTGCGAATGGAAGAAGGGTATGGCTTGAGCCACGAAAGTATTGACCGCTGTCTGGAGAAATGCCGGCCGCAACTCTTGATTGCGGTCGATTGCGGCACCTCATCGCTGGATGAGATTGTCGATCTCAACCGGCGCGGTGTGGACGTGGTTGTGCTGGATCATCACGAACCAAAATCGGCGTTGCCCGAATGCGTGGCGATCGTAAATCCGAAAATCGATCCCGAGTCGCCGTTTCATTATCTGTGCAGCGTCGGAATCGTATTCAAACTTTGTCATGCGCTGCTCAAGACGCGTCGGGTCAGCTTCGATCTCAAATCGAAGCTTGATCTCGTGGCACTGGGCACAGTGGCCGACATCGTTCCGCTGCAGAGCGAGAACCGGACCTTTGTCCAGCGTGGCGCGCTTGAAATTGCGAGATCGACGCGACCGGGTCTGAAAAGGTTAATCGAGGTGAGCGGAGTGCGGCCGCCGATTTTAACGGAGCACATTGGCTTCCGGCTCGGTCCCCGGCTCAATGCATCCGGGCGCCTGAGTAATGCACAAAGATCGCTGCAACTTCTGCTAACACAGGACGAAGCCGAGGCTGTGTCGCTCGCCGAGTTGCTTGACAAACAGAACCGCGAGCGACAGGAAGTTGAAAAGGAAATTTTCCTCGCCGCAGACGAGCAAATCGCCCGAGAGTTTGATCCGATGCGCGATGCAGCAATCGTCGTAAGTGCGCGAGGATGGCATCCGGGCGTGCTGGGAATTGTCGCCTCGCGAGTTTCGCGCAAATATCATCGGCCGACGATCGTGATCGGGTTCGAGGAGAACGGCATTGGAAAAGGAAGCGGCCGCAGTATCGAAGGTTTGAATTTGGTCGAAGCGTTGAACCGTTGCAGCGGCAGTTTGGGAAAGTATGGCGGGCACGAGATGGCGGCAGGCCTAACGATTCTCGAAAAAGATATCGATCCTTTCTCGGAGGCGTTTCGTTGCGTGGCACGTGAGCTCTTGTCGGATGAAGCTCTGCAGCCTTGTTTGCGCCTTGATCACGAACTGATGTTTTCCGATCTCAATGGTGATTTCCTTCAGTGGCACGAGATGCTTCAGCCATTCGGCAATGGAAATCCCGCACCGCTTTTTTTTGCGCGTGAAGTGCAACCTGTCGCGCCACCGCGAGTGGTGAATGACAAGCACCTGATCTTGCGTCTCCGCCAGCGCAACTATCATCGACGTGCGATTTATTTCGACGCCGCAAACGTGCCGCGGCCGCCTGCGCCGTGGGACATCGCGTTTCGGATTCGGGCAGAAAAATACGAAGGCGAAACCATTTTGGGCATGCAGATTCAGGCGTTGCGACAGGCCGAATGCTGCGCTTGTGATCAATGATCAGTGAACGGTGAACAGCATGAAGTCGTCTACCCGATCACCGATCACCGATCACCGATCACCACCTTCTTCTCAATCGCTTCCGGAGAAGATCTCGCGGTCGCTCAGTGAACTCGATTGGATCCCGCGGCCGCGTTTGCTTGCGCTGCGACGGCTGGGCATCGAGACAGTGGAAAATTTGCTCACGCATTTTCCTCGTCGTCACGAAGATCGACATGAGTTTCCGCATTTTCCACGCGAGGAAAGCGACGTCCCGATTTGTCTTTGTGGCGAGGTCGTCAAAACGTCAATACGGAGATTTGGCGGATGGAAAAAAATCTTTGAAGCAACGCTGGAGGAGTCGAGCCCGAACGCGTTAAGCGAGCCGCTGGTGTGCCGCTGGTTCAACTTGCATTACGTGCAGAAAATGATCGCGACTGGACAGCGCATCGTCGTGTTTGGCAAACCTCGTTTGCGTGGCAAGAGGATCTGCATGGATCACCCGGAGTTCGAGGTTATCGAGAATGATCCCGCAGACGCGGGAATCCATTTTCTACGGATCACGCCGATTTATCCAGCGACGGAAGGTCTTTCCCAGCGCGTGCTGCGCACCATCATTTACCGGCTGTTGAATGAAATTGTGGACGAGCCGCTGGAAACCCTGGGACCGCGCGGTCTCGTTCATGGGGAACGATCTGACGCGATTCGTTCGATTCATTTTCCAGAAAGCTGGGAAGCGCGCGACGCCGCCCGCGAACATTTGGTTCTTTCCGAATTCTTTGCGATGCAAATGCTGATCGCGTCGCGACGCTCCGAGGCATCGATCCGCATTGGCCAGGCGCACTGCGGAACTGGCGCGCTGCTCGACAAGTTTCTGAACACGTTACCATTCGAGTTGACTGGCGCGCAGTCGAAAGTAATTGCAGAGATCCGGCGCGATCTCGCAGCGCGTCATCGTATGAACCGTTTGCTACAGGGCGATGTGGGATCCGGTAAAACGGTCGTCGCGATTGCGGCGATGCTTCTTGCGATCGAAGCGGGATATCAGGCCGCCTTCATGGCGCCGACGCAAATTCTGGCTGAACAAAATTATGCAGTGTTGCGGCGCTGGCTCGAACCGCTCGGTGTCCGCATGGCTCTGCGCACTGCGGCGCGACAAGAGGACAACGCGCCGTTACCGCTCTTTGCGGGCGTGCAAGGTTCGGGTAGCGCACACGTCTCGCGTGTTCGCGAGGTCCCTCTCGGGACGAATGCGATCGCGCGCGATGAACCACAAGTCATCATCGGTACACATGCATTGCTTTACGACACCGTGTCTTTCGCCAATCTGGGTCTCGTTGTCATTGATGAGCAGCACAAGTTCGGTGTCGCTCAGCGCGCCCGATTGACGGCGCGCGAACCAACGCCTGACGTGCTGGTGATGACAGCTACACCGATCCCGCGTACGCTAACCATGACTGTTTATGGCGACCTGGACGTTTCGGTTATCGATGAGATGCCGCGCAACCGGGGAAAAATAGTCACCGCCGTGCGGGATCAGTCGAAGCTTGGCGAGGTTCTCGGCTTTTTGCGAACACAATTGGAAGCGAGCCGCCAACTCTATGTGATTTATCCGCTGATCGATGAGAGCGAAAAATTGGACGTGAAAGCAGCATCGGCAGAGTACGAGTTGTGGCGAGAACGGTTGCATCCGTATCCCTGTGAATTACTGCATGGCCGTATTCCGGCGCCGGAGAAACAGGAGATCATGGAACAATTTCGTCGCGGGACGACCAAGGCATTGATCAGCACTACCGTGATTGAAGTGGGTGTCGATATTCCGAATGCGACCGTGATGCTGATCGAAAACGCGGAACGTTTTGGGCTGGCGCAGCTCCATCAACTTCGTGGGCGGATCGGCCGTGGGGAACACAAATCATATTGCGTTTTGCTAACGTCCGACCAGTCCAAGGGGACTTCGGCAAAACTCGCCGTCTTGGAGAAAACAATTAACGGCTTTGAGGTGGCCGAGGCAGACTGGGAGTTGCGCGGCCCTGGCGATTTGCTTGGCACGGCGCAAAGCGGCCTACCAGTGCTTAAGATCGGCAATTTGAAGACGGACGCGCATTTGATGCGACGTGCACGAGCCGCGGCCATCTCGATCTTCGAGGCTGATCCACGCTTGGAATTGCCTGAGAATCAACGTTTCCGGCGTTTAATTGTCGAACAACAGGGACGCACTTTTTCTAACGTCAGCTGATGAAGAATTTCGCAAAGTTTCTGCTTTTCGTGCTGCTCGTAAGCGCGGGAATTTCCCTGCTCTACAACTACCGCCTCAAACACGGAGGGTTGAATCTGCCTTCGATCCGAACGCCGGAAAAGTACACGCTGGCTTCAACTCCAAGCGTGGATTCAAAGCAAGTCGCGTCGCTCGAGGCGTTGAACCGGGAGCGGCGCACCCTCGTCAGCAGCGTGATCCCGTCCGTTGTCGCAGTAAAGACGTCGAAAAAAATCGGTATCCAGCGGGAATCGGGGGTCGATCCATTCGAGTTCTTCTTTCCGAATCAGCGACGGTTTCGGAACCCAAACGACGAAGCGCTGGTGCAAAATGCGCTCGGCTCCGGCGTAATCGTGACTAATGAAGGCCATATCATCACAAACAATCATGTGGTCGATCAAGTGGACGAAATTGAAGTACAGTTGAGCGATGGCCGGACGAAAAAAGCACGGTTAGTAGGTGCGGATTCGCAGGTCGATCTGGCCGTGCTCAAGATCGACGATCCCGGCGTCAAGCCGCTCAAACTGGCCGATTCGGACACAGTGCAGGCTGGGGATTTTGTTCTGGCCATTGGCAATCCATTTGGATTTGAGGAAACGGTGACCGATGGAATCATCAGCTCGAAGGGGCGACCGAATCGCGCCGATTTTTTCGGTGATCTGCTGCAAACCAATGCGGCGATCAATCCGGGGAATAGCGGCGGACCATTGATCAATTTGCGCGGGGAAGTCATCGGCATTAATACAGCCATCATCTCGCGGACAGGTGGTTCGCAGGGAATTGGTTTTGCCATTCCATCAAACACCGTGCGGAGCGCTCTTGAGAGCTTGCTGAAGCAGGGTCGGATCATTCGGGGCTATCTCGGAATTCTGTCGCGCGCGCTCCAGGCCGATCAGGGCGGAACAGAGAGCGAGGGCGTTACCGTCGATGAAGTTGTCCCAGGGTCGCCTGCAGCGCAGGCTAAAATGCAAAAAGGCGATGTGATCCGCAAGTTTGATGGCCACGACGTAAAAAATATTAACGCGCTTAGAAGCCTTGTGGCGCAGATCGAATTGAATAAAAACGTCGAGCTGGAGGTCGTTCGCAATGGCAAACCGCTCAAGGTAACGGCGCAGATCAAAGAGCAGCCGGTCGACCGTCAAACCAGCGGGCCCTCACCTCAGCCAGGCCAGCCGCAGACACCAACTCAGCCGCAGATACCGGGCGGGCCGAGTGATCAAGGTGAACCAAATAGTGCGTTAGCGTCAATTCATGTCGGCGAGCTAACGCCCGCGTTGGCGCAGCAACTCAATCTGCCAGGTAACGTTCAAGGAGTCGTAGTCACCAGTGTCGATCCTGATAGTGGCGCGGCCGAATTGCAAAAAGGCGACGTGATCGAGGAAATCAATCAGCAACCGGTCACATCGGTCTCGGATTACAACAAAATCGCCACCTCGCTCGATCCCAGCCAGCCGCAAGTCCTGTCGGTTTGCCGGCATCGGATGCGTTCATTTCTCGTCTTGCGACCGCGTTAGCGCGATCTTCGCGAGTCGGAAAAATCACGCGATCGCGTGACGGCGGCAAACGCCGGAGAGCATCTCCCAGAGTGCGTCGAGAACGCGATTTACTGAAGCCCTTAAGGGCTCGAAGCTGTGATTGTCGACGTACGCCCCGAGCATGCTGCGCTCGGCCGCAGAATGTTCACGATCAGCTACGATGTGGACGGTGAAATAGCGGTAATGCTCTGGATTATTAAAGCCGTAATATTTCTTCAGTCCGTCGATCTTGGATTCGCAAATTGCCGGGATTTGACTCTCGTAAGCGTAAAGCGCAGCGAGGCCTTCCGCTATCGATCCGTCGCCACAAACTGATCGGAAGGTGTCGATCAGGTTTTTCGTCTCCGGCGTTTTCTCTGTGCTCCGTACAGCGACATCGGAAACGCCAAGGCCTTCGGCGAATTTCAGCCAAAGCTCGGGATGATTCGGCGAACCGGCTTCCTCATCAACTAAATTGGAAAGCAATTGTTTCCGAGTTGTTTGATTATCGCAGTTCGCGTGCACGGCCGACAGATAGGTCGGAAACGCCGCGACATGGTGATAGTACTGCCGCGCGTAATCAGCCAGCGCCTCCCTGCTCAGCTCTCCACGCGTCCACGCGAGATAAAACGGATGCTTTAACAGATGTTTCTCCGCGATGTCATTGTCGATTTTGTCGAGATATTTGTTCATAAATCCTTTTCCGAGTTTGAATGTAGATATAAACGCTGGTTCTGCAGTCGCCAAATTGTTAATGCGCGAAACAGTGAACGCATATTCTAGATGAAAAGCCCGGCGTTTTAACGCTGGGTGAAGATAATTCGGTGGGCCCATTAGGCGACAGATCGAGTCGAGTCCCGGCAGGGACGAATGAAATGTTCGTGTACCCGTGCGGTGCTATTTGCTTACACCGATCGCAAAATGTGTTTGATGCCGCGGATGGGGATGACGACCCAGTCGGGACGGTTGTTTAGCTCGTAGCCGATTTCATAAACGGCTTTGTCGAGCAAGTAAGCTTCGAGCATGATCTGAAGGTCGTCGCTGTTCTTCGGGATGAAGATCGCGCCGGTGGTCGCCTTCAAATAGCTTTGCAGAAAAACGCTGCTCATCTGGCGATACCAGAGATCGGCCCAGCGCTCCAAAAAAGGCACATCTTCGCTGCGCATGGCCGGCTGCCAGAGGGCGCTATAAGCGGCGTATTGAAACGAACGCATCATGCCGGCAACGTCGCGCAGCGCGGAGCGTTTCAGTTTACGTTCGCTCAGCGCTCGCGCCGGTTCGCCTTCGAAGTCGAGGATGACAAAATCTTTTCCGGTATAGAGCAACTGCCCGAGATGATAGTCGCCGTGAATACGGATTTTCGCGGCATTGGTGCGGCGATCGAGCAGCCGTTTTTCGCGCGCGAGTATTTCTTGTTCCGCACCGAGCGCTTCCTTCGCTTCGTTTCGAAATGCTGCTGAGAGATCCGGCAATTTCTTTTCGAGAAGGGTAAACCCGCGCCGCAACGATGCGCGCATTGTTTGGTAAACGGAGCGCTGTGTCATAGCGTTGAACGGCTCTGGCACGAAGGCGGGGTTTTCCATGCTCGAGGCGAGTGCAAGATGCAGTTCGCCCGTGCGTTGCCCGAGCAGCTTCGCTTTGTCAGGGTAAACCCCGCCGATTAGTTCATCGAGAAGTACACCGGGCGCCGCTGTTTCATCCTGGAGATCAGCTTTACGGCCAAGCACCCGTTCGTAATAGCGGCCTACCGCGTCGAGAGTCAGCGTCCAGCCATCGCGCTCGTTTGTGGCAGCGCGTTGCAACAGACAAACAACAGCGGGTTCAGCCTTTGGCCGGCGATATTCGAGTGCTCCGACGAAAGCCGGCACATTTGGAAAATCGGTATGCTCCGTGAGGAACCGGTTTATTTCGACATCCGGGTTCACCCCGTTTTCGAGTTTGCGATAGAGCTTAAGGAAGAAATTGTTATCGAAGAGCATTGAAGAGTTGCTCTGTTCCGCGCCCAAAACCTGCGATTTACCAGAGACAACAGGATGATCTGCTTCCAGCGTCTCGCAGGCGAGGCCGACAAGATCGCTCGCCCGGCCTTTGATGGTTTGGCGTTGCACAATCGCCTCGAACAGTTGCGATCGAAATGTTGCATCCCAGATCGCATCAAACAGGACGGCTCCCTCCCTGCCTGCGAAATGCGCGATGATCGCGTGCGGCGCGCCTTGGGAAACGGAGCGTGCAGCTTCACCGGAGGCAATCTTTACCGGGATGGCATACGTTTCCGCAGGAGCATCCAGATAGTTTATTTCAACGAACCAGAGTCGCGCGCCGTCGGCTTCCGGTGAGATGGCAAGCTGTTCGATCACCTTGAGATCGCGGAACGTCCGCGCCTTGGAACCAAACCACCGGCAGTTGCGGACGAAATTTGGCAAAATTTCGCGCTCAAGCTGTTCCCGCTGGCTATTGCTAAGCAAAATATCGAGCTCGGCTGGCGCTTTGATCGTCGGCACTACGTGTTTCTTCATCGCGCGGCGACCGTCCACTGGCGCTTGCAGGGCAAACCAGTAATAGGCATGCGGACCCAGAGTGATGACATAACGCGATTTCTTGATCGGCCGAAATAGATTGCGGCTAAAAACTTCCATCGGCACGCAGCCAGCGAAGCGCGAGAGATCCAACTCCGCCGACTGCGCGAACCGCGAAAGATTTACCACAACCACGATAGTCTCGTTTTCCCAGCGGCGAAGGAACGCCAGAACTTTCGCATTGTCCGGATAGAGAAATTCAAGAGAGCCGCGCGAGAACGCCTTGAAATTTCTCCGCATGGCGATGACCCGGCGCATCCACCAGAGCAACGAGGAGAGATTTTTCTGCTGGTTTTCAACGTTGACAGCTTCGTAGTGATATTCCGGGTCAATCGTAATCGGCAGATAAAGCTGCTGCGGATTGGCCCTTGAAAATCCAGCATTGCGGTCTGGACTCCACTGCATCGGCGTGCGGCAACCATTGCGATCGCCAAGATAGAAATTGTCTCCCATGCCAATCTCATCTCCGTAGTAGATGATGGGTGTGCCGGGCATCGAGAACAGCAGCGTGTTCAGCAGTTCGATTTTGCGGCGACTGTTTGCGAGTAACGGCGCAAGCCGCCGCCGGATGCCAAGATTAATGCGCGTGTGCGGATCGGTAGCGTAAACCCGATACATGTAATCGCGCTCCTCGTCAGTCACCATTTCCAGCGTGAGCTCATCATGATTGCGCAGGAACATCGCCCACTGACAATTATCGGGAATCGGCGGCGTCTGCTCGAGGATATCGATGATCGGAAATCGATCCTCCATCTGCAGCGCCATGAACATGCGCGGCATGAGTGGAAAGTGAAAGTTCATGTGCGATTCGTCGCCTTTGCCAAAGTAAGCCGCCGCATCCTCCGGCCATTGATTGGCCTCCGCGAGCAGCATTCGATTTGGAAATTTTGCATCGACATGAGCGCGCAGCGTACGGAGATAGTCATGCGTCTCCGGCAGATTCTCGCAGCTGGTGTCCTCCCGTTCGTAAAGGTATGGGACGGCATCGAGACGTAGTCCGTCGACGCCGAGCGCCAACCAAAAATCGCACACCTTCTCAACCGCCTCGTGAACGGCCGGGTTAGCGAAATTCAAGTCCGGCTGATGCGAATAAAAGCGATGCCAATAGTAAGCTTTTGCGACCGGGTCCCACGCCCAGTTCGACGTCTCGAAATCTTTGAAGATGATCCGCGCATCCTTGAATTTTTCTGGCGTGTCGCTCCAGACATAGAAGTCTCTGTAGCCGGAGTCGGTGACTCCGGCGGCCCCAGCTTCCGCAGCTACGGCGCGGCGCGACTTTTGGAACCATGGATTTTGATCGGACGTGTGATTGATCACGAGTTCGGTGATGACGCGCAGATTCCGCTGATGCGCCGCATCAAGAAACGCGCGAAAATCATCGAGCGTGCCGAAGTTCGGGTTGACGTCGAAATAATCGGCGATGTCGTACCCGTCGTCGCGGAGCGGCGACGGATAAAACGGCAGGAGCCAGATGGCGGTAACGCCGAGCTCCTGCAGATAATCCAGCTTTTGGATCAGTCCGCGGAAGTCGCCCATCCCGTCGCCGTCGCTGTCGCAGAAGGTCTTGACGTGCAGCTCGTAGATGACCGCGTCCTTGTACCATAGCGGATCGATAGTTGTTTCGCCCCCATTTGTCGCCATGCGGCTAACCTTTGCCGCACAATCCGCACCGCGCAATCATCCGATTTCGCCCAGGTGACCGAGCCAGCTTGCAATTCAGTCTGAACGGTCCGTCACGTTGAACACAAACAGCAGCGTCGGCGCCAGGAGTGCGCGTTGCCTGAGCAGCGAGCTACGGCGTCGCGGTGATAGCGCCGAGCGCAGCCTCAAATTTTTGGGCCTGCGGTTGCAGCACCGATTCGTCATCGTTGGCTGAGCAGCATCCCCTGGCTGGTTCCATCCAGGTGTCAGTGAAAGCGTAAGTCCTATCGAATGCTTTCCCATCTTTGGCCGTACCCTTTTCTCGCGCGTTGCCAGTAACGACTGCGACGTTTGGTTTAAATACGCGCACATTAAGTTTCTCGTTTTTGGCAGACGTATAAGTATTCGTGTCGCTCTTAATTTCCGCTGAGATCAAGCCGGACTTATTGATGAACTTACCGTTCGAATAAATGCCGACAAAATCGGACGCCACTGCAGATTGCAGAAAAGAAGCATCATGCGCAGCAATCGCGGCTTCCCACTTGTTCTCGAGCTCTTTCAACGCCGCTTCTACACTGGTTTTTTTTGCGGGTGCCGCAGCGGCGGTCGAGGTGGCTTTCCCGGGCGCAGGCGCTGCGGGCTTTTCTTTTTCCTGAGCGGCTGGTTGCTTTGCGGGTGTTGCGGTGGTCTTCGCCTCGGGCGTAGCCGCGGGAGTTTCTTCGATGGTAGTGGATGGTTTTCCCTCCGATGCAGGGGATGCTGTTTCCTCCTCTTGGGCGAACGCCAATGTGATAAAGCTTAAAGCAGCGATGCCGATCGATGATGTAATTAGTTTCATATGATTTTCCTTTCGTGATGTTCGGGAAACCCGGTACCGCGCAGAACCCGATCTCCCATTCTGACGGCCAGCGGCCCCGAAAGCTTTCGGGATCCTTTGCCGGAGTGTATTATGATTGCGGTAGGCGGGTCAAGATTCAGGCGAGGCGGAATCGAATGCGTCAGGCTCTTCATTTGCGGTCCGCAGGGGCGCGCTTGGAAACCGATGGACGAAATCGCCTGCGCAGATTAAGAGACCAAATGGTGAGTTCGCGCCTGGTCCTTTCTTTGCTCCTCGCCCCTTCGTGATTTTCCCTTGGACGATCCATCCTGATTTGTCGCATGCACCTCAACACAAAGAAACGATTGCGCGCTGTAAAACCGAAAACAGAGAAGCGAGCGAGCGCGGTCAAACTGAAAACAAAGAGGCGAGCGGGCGCCGCAAAACCGAAAAGGCCGCAGTTCTCTGCTCCTCCACAACTGGAACCGGGAGCGCCAAGTGATCTGGAGTTAATGCAGGCGATCCAAGCCAGCGATGCTGACGCCCTTTCTCAGCTCTATGATCGATACAATGGCATTTTGAAAGCGCTTATTCTGCGTGTGGTCCACAACGAAGCTGAGGCTGATGATCTCTTACAGGAAATTTTTATGGAGATCTGGAATCAGGCTAAAAATTTCTCTGCCCAAAAGGGCAAACCCCTCGGCTGGATGGTTACACTGGCACGGCGCCGGGCGATCGATGGGTTGCGCAAGAAACAAGCTTACGCTCGCGCGGAGGAGCGCCTGCAAAACGAAACCGAACAGCAACCCGATGCCTGGGTGCATAACGCCACCGAAGAAGCAATCGTGTTAAGCGACACGCGCGTTCTTATACGCAAAGTAATCAGCGGACTTCCACCAGCCCAACAGCAGGCTATCGATCTCGCATTTTTTCGAGGCATGAGCCAGCGCGAAATCGCCGCCAAAACGAATACACCATTAGGCACGGTCAAAACTAGGCTGGAATTAGGGCTTAAAAAAATCTATGACGGCCTGAAGGAGCTGAGAGATGAACTTTGAAGAATTCCGGAACCAATCGCGGCTCTATGTCATTGGGGCGCTCGAGCCGGAAGAGCTGGAGGAATTCGAGATAGCACGAAAAAAATTCGGTAAAAAGGCCGAAAAGTGCATCACGGAATGTTATGGCTTGCACGAAGCATTTGCCCTGAGTCTGCGTCCGGCGAAGGCTTCTGCCGCAATCAAGGAACGGCTCATGTCGATGGTGCGGGCACGGAAGGAGGCCTAAATCCCGGGGCCCTTCTCCCAACCATCCAATTCGCGCAGGATAAATTCTTGCAGAAAACCATAGAAGTTTACCTGGAATAAGCTCAGGTCTCGGCGCGATCCGATCGGTGAACGAAAGTGTTCGCCCAACTCGCCATCGGTGAAGTTATATTTGGCCGCAATCACCAGCCGGGCCTGATTAAGCGCATTCAGCCAGGCATCGGCATGCTTCGAGGGAATGCATAATATGCGATTACCCAATTTTTTTTCGTTGCCGTTTAGTTGCTCCAGGTCCGCCGCGACCGTTTCCGTCGCTGTCTGAAAGAGCCGCCGTAACTCAGGTTCGACATAAAGTTTCCATTCTGCGCAGATCTCCGTTTCTTTCCCATTTGTTGGCGAGCTGAAGAGGCGTTGTTCGGCGGCCTCTACGCCTTCTGGATTAGCGCTCGCCGGAATCTGCCGAAGGAGTTCGGCAAGAAACGGGTCCAGTTCTGAGATCTCGATGTAGTCGTTGCGTCGGCAAATCTCCATATCAACCGGCTTTTTCGAGTGTGGCGAGCAGGAGATACCCGTGCAGCTGTTGCACATAAAGTTCGGCGCGTTCCCGCATGCCGCTCCAAAGAATGGAACGCCCATTGTGATGCACCTCCAGCATATGTCTTTCTGCTTTCTCGCGCGGATAGCCGAAGACCCGCTGGAAAACCATGGTCACGTAGCTCATCAGATTCACTGGATCGTTGTGCACTACGACTTGCCATGGAAGATCAAGATCTTCTTCCGAACGGGTCTCTTTCTCGATGGTGGGCTTATCAACTGTCGAGGGTCCCGCATTTTTCCAAATAGAGAACGTAGTGATCGCTGCGCTTTTATCCATCGCCACCTCCGGGCAAAGTGGCTCGGCACTCATATTCAAAAAGGCTAACATACACGGCTCGCAGTTCAAACCTGCTCTCCTGTTGTAGCCGGCATCGGTGATGCCGGTTTCGGGGCTGATTCGTTCTGCCGGGATCACCGATCCCAGCGACAACGTTGGCAGCCGAACACAGCCACCTCTATAGCGCACAGCGAAGAATTTTTTCCTGCGTCCTCTCCATTTTGCGTGCGTCAGTGCGCTTTCGATCATCGAAACCGTGCAAATGCAAAAGGCCATGCACGGTGTACAATTGAAGTTCGCGCGTGAGCGAATTCCCGAAAGCGCGAGCGTGCCGTCGCGCAGTCTGGACGCTGATAAAAATTTCGCCGTGTTCGAACGTCAGTACGTCCGTCGGCCCCGATTGATTGAGAAATTGTCGATGCAATGCAGCCATTCGCCGATCGGAAATGAGCAGTACAAAAATCTCGCGCAGCTTCGCTAATTGTGTCGGTTTGTGTCTGCGCAATTGCATACAACACTGCACCGCCTTGGCCGCGAACTTTTCAAGTTCCACAGGGTCCACCGCCACGGTGCGCTGCAAATTACACACCGTGATCTGTGGAAACTCGCGCGCAGCGGCGCTCATAGACTCCTAGGAACTCGACGGCTTAATGGCGCCGCTACCCACGACGGCGATGCGCAAATTCATTTAGCGATTTAACGATTTAGAGATTTAGCGATTGCGCTTTGCCGTGGCCAGCGATGCGGAAAAAATCTTCAGACATTGAAAATAGCCCAGCGTTTTACGCTGGGCTGTTGTCTTTTGGCTTGTTCAGCATGATGCACGTTGCACGTTTAGCTTGGTTGAGTGTGTTCATGCTCAATCGTTAACTATTTCACGCTGGCGGTCTCTGTTCCGCCTGAAAATTGCGCGTGATCAATCGCGCGCCCTTGTTAAATGTAAAATAGGCCCAGGCCCATTGAAAAAGCACTGCGAGACGGTTGCGAAAGCCAACCAGAAAAATGATGTGCACAAACAACCACGCCAGCCATGCCGGGAGACCGCTGAGGTGAACGAATTTTAAATCCGCGACCGCCTTGTTGCGCCCAATCGTCGCCATGCTGCCTTTGTCCCAATAACGGAAGCGCTGCGGTTTGCCGCCTTCTATCATCGCAAGAACATTGCGCCCGGCGTGACGCCCCTGTTGCATCGCCACTGGCGATACTCCCGGCAAAGGCTGTCCAGTCTGGTGCGAAAAATTCGCCAGGTCGCCAATCACCTGGACTTCGGGATGCCCGGAAATGGTAAGATCTTCGTTCACAACGACGCGGCCGACCCTATCGACCGGTGCGCCGAGCGTTTCTCCCACGAACGAGGCATTGTTGCCTGCTGCCCAGATTTTGACACGGCAGGGAATAAATTCGTTGCCTACGTGCACTCCGGCCTCAGTGAGATTGGTGGCGCGGGTGGCCGTACGCACTTCCACGCCGAGATCGACAAGCTGTTTTAACGCGCTCGCCGATAAATCCTCTGGAAAGGCAGCCAGCAAACGCGACTCGCCTTCGATGAGAATTACGCGCGCCTTGGAAGGATCGATATGGCGAAAATCTTTGGCTAATGTATAGCGCGCGATCTCCGCAATTGCACCGGCCATTTCCACACCGGTCGGTCCACCGCCAATGATCACAAAAGTCATCGCTGCCTTGCGCGCTGCTTCGTCCGTGATTTTCTCCGCGTATTCGAATGCCATCAGAAGGCGGCGCCGCAGCTCGATTGCGTCCTCGAGACTTTTAAGTCCGGGCGCCAATTTCTCCCATTCGTTATGTCCGAAATAGGAGTGCCGCGCGCCAGTGGCAAGGATCAGGAAGTCGTAACCGATTTCCGTATCGGTCGTTTTTATTTTTTTAGCGTCGACATCCACCGATTGGACCTCGGCAAGGATTACCTCCACGTTCCTGCATTTGCTCAGCACAGCACGCACTGGCGCTGCAATGTCCGCCGGCGAAAGCGCGGCTGTGGCCACTTGGTAGAGTAGCGGCTGAAAGAGATGGTAATTCGTACGGTCGATCAGAGTGACACGCACATTTTCACGGGCGAGCTTCTTCGCTGCCTCGAGTCCACCAAATCCCGCTCCAACAATCACCACATTCGGTTTTTCGGTCGGGGTGTTCTCCATGGCACAAGAATGTTCGCAGAAAGAAAACCGATGCGAGGATTTATTGTGGCCGCGACGCTGCCTGCCATGCAGAGCCGACGAAACAGGAAAGACAGTTGTCAGCCTCGCAACTAACGCTATCTTTCTCGCCCTATGCCGAAATCGATTGCGCGCAGCAAGACACGTAAGTCAGTGGCAAAACGCTTCAAGATCACTGCGCGCGGCAAAGTTTTGAGAGCCCACTCTTCGCGCAGGCATTTGCTTTCATCCAAGAATGCAAAACGCAGACGCCACCTGGGTAAGGCGGCGCTCGTCGACCGTACGGATGTCGCCCGCATCAAAGCAAACCTACCCTTTGGCTAAGCAACGTTTGGCGTGCGGCCGCGTCTAATCACAAAGCGCAGCGTGATCTCCTCGCGAGGAAAACGCGCCCTTTAATAGCCGGTAGGGGGTACCGCTTCGCGGTGCGTCGCGGTGGTGGTTGTGGTTACCGTCGTCATCTGACGCATCGCCTCCAGAGAATCGGGCGCGGGCTCCGGGCTATAGAGATCGCGGCGATTAACGAGCGTGGTGCACGAGCACTGAAGAACAACGAACAAAAGAAGCGCCATCCATTTCACAGCGCCAATGCAAACAGGAGCGTCATGGCTTGTCAATCCCTCGATTTTTTTTCCGCGAAACGCGATTGCATGATGTCGAGGTTGCGGGGAGATTCGCTTTCCGTCAGGGGCTATGGATTGAGGACTTACGAACCCGCCAGGGCAGGAATGCAGCAACGGTAGTCTGATCCTCCTTGCCGTAGTTCTCTGGCGGACTTTCTTTTAGCCGTCCCTGGCCGTACCCGGCGGTCGCGTTCCTACTAATGAAACTGCTCAAGGTTAAAACGGCGCGGTTTGCGCAAGTGGTCGAAAAATGTGGTGAACCGGAGGTTTACACGCTTTGGCAAAAACCCGCCGCCGACCGTCATTTTCAATCGCGGATAAAGAACAATCGGGTAATGACCGTTCAAAAGAGCGAAAGCGGGACAGATTTTGGAATTGCAAGTTTCAAACAAAGAAAAGGCGCAACTTATCTGATTTTTCCCAAGTCACTGAAACGCTTTGCGGACAAGCGAATCGTCGGAATTGACTGGGCGCTTATTCGCCAGCAGTAAGAGACCCCCCGATCCGCCTTGCGAGTTCTTTTTCCGCTCGAGTTGCTGGGTAAATCTCGGACTTAACCTGGTGGCCAGGCGAGTGCGCGCTTGCCAAGCAGATGCACATGCAAATGCGGCACGCTTTCACCTGCGTCGGGTCCGCTGTTGATCACAACGCGATAACCACTGGAAAGATCGAGCTTCTTAGCGAGATCGCCGGCGACAAGAAGTAATTTCCCGAGTAACGCGCGATCACTTTCGGTCGCGTCCGCGAGACGCGGCACCACCCTTTTCGGCACGATCAGCACATGCACGGGCGCTTGCGGATTAACGTCGTGAAAAGCGATTGCGTCATCGTCTTCCCAGATGATTTTCGCCGGAATTTGTCGCGCGATGATTTTTTGGAAAACAGTCATGATATTTTACCACTCCGCCACGGCAGAGAGACCAGAACTTCGGAACGAGCGAGCCTTAGCGCAAGGAACAATTAAGCAACCTGAGACTATCATTCGCCGTTAGTTTTTCGCGCACGAAGCAGACAATTTCCTCGCGCAGGGCGTCGCAGGCGCGTGTCCATGTCTTCACGCCGCGAAGATTTTTCACGCAAGAATACAGCGAGTAAAGCTGCAGATTGTCCACGCCCGTTTCAATCAGGGCGTTAATTCGTTTTTCCAAAAGATCAAAAAACGCGAGTTCGTATCCAGTGCCCGCTTGATGAGCGATCTCGAGCAACGAGATGGAAATGGGCGGCGGCGAGGGCGTAAAATGCGGCACAATCTCCTTGTAACCGATCACTTTCAGGACGTACCGCACCGTCTGCGATAGCTGGCTGAATGCGACTACATTTTCGTCATTCCGCAGGCGCAGGTAAAACGCAATGCTCTCGGTAACGTGATCAGTCAGCCACCAACTCGGATAGCCCGCCTCATCTGCCGCCCGCGTGATCGCAGCGTGCAGCCAATCGCGATTGAACTCGAACAATTGCCCCGAGTCCGTGCGGAGATACGGAAATTCTTCCTTAAACGCGACCATGATTCTTGTTGATTGCGATCTCGCGCGATCGAGCAGCGACGGTAGCTGCCCCGCCTTGCGTTGTCTCAGGCGGAAACAATTCCCGCTGGAGCGCATTGGTCTTTACTCGGCGACCAAGCGTATGGATTGCATCTACAAATTGATCGACATCGTGAAAGCGCTGGTACACGGAGGCATAACGCAAATACGCCACCTCGTCGATCGCGCGCAATTTTTCGAGCACTTTGGCTCCGATGACCGAAGAAGAAACTTCACGCCCGGTCGTTTCAAGTTCGTGGACAATTTCATCCACCATTTCTTCCAGGGTCAGAAGGCTGGTCGAACGTTTTTCAAAAGCCTTCGCGATGCTGCCGGCCAGTTTGCGCCGATCGAACGGCTCATGTGTTCTATCACGTTTCACTACGCGCAGGTCCGAGCGCTCGATTTCCTCATACGTGGTAAAGCGATATTTGCATTTCAGACATTCGCGGCGGCGGCGAATGCTCGAACTATCCCGCGACTGACGGGAATCGATGACTTTGTCATCACGAGACCCGCACTTGGGGCAACGCATAGTGTGAACAAGCTAATTAGCATACCATTTGTTGTGGCGTCAATGCTTCTTTGATTTTCTTTCCGCAGGCCGCGTCCGGGGCCCAGCATCTTGGCTGTGGGGCCGACGGGCATCCTGTCCGCCGCCCGACGGACTCGCTGCGGCGAGCCTGTCGGTTTTAGTCGCACGCGACATTGACGCGACATGTCGCCGACGGTACACGCTTCGGAATGGAAAAGCGCAGCTCAACCAGCGCGACGTACGGTCCGTGGCTGGTCGGTCTCGGCGCCGCACTTTGGGGCACTGAGAGCGCCTGGCGCATCCCGCTCAACGCGTTGTTTGACGCCAAAGTGATCGTCTTTTGGGAGCACGTGCTCATCCTGATCATGTTTCTGCCGATTCTGATCTCGCGTTTGGGCGAGATTCGCAAAATCGAGGCGCGCACTTGGGGATACCTGCTCTTCTCCGGTTTCGCTGGCTCGGCTGTCGGTACCATCTTCTTCACACTCGCGTTGAAAAACGGCAATCCGACCGTCGTGAACGTCATTCTGAATATTCAGCCTGTTATTTCAACGATGGCTGCGTTCCTGATCTTCGGCGACCGGCTTGCCACTCGCTTCTTTGTTTACGCGAGCATCGCGATCCTTGCAGGGATCTTCGTTTCGGTCGCGCATCCAGCGCTGATCGGCGTCTCGTTTGAGCGCGCCGGGCTGAGCAAGGGCACCGGGTTCGCGCTCATTTGCGCGCTCTTCTGGGGCCTTTCGACCGTTGCAGGTCGCGGCGTCATGGTTGGCATGTCGCTTCGGCTCGGCGCAAGTCTGCGTATCGTCGTCGGGCTCACCTGCATGGCACTGATCCTTCTCGCCTACGGCAAACTTCATGGCGCAGCGCTCTGGCCGGCGGCCGCGCAGGCGCACGCCGCCAAAGCGATCGTGTTGCTGGTTCTCCTCGCTTCGGTGTCAGGCGGAATTCCGCTCCTGATTTATTTTGAAGGGCTTCGTCTCACGCGCGCATCGACGGCGGGCTATTTCGAGATGATGCAGACGCTCGCCGCGGTGTGCATCACGTGGGGCTTCTTTCACGCGAGCCTCTACCCGCACCAGGTCGTTGCGGCGCTCATCCTCATCGCAGCGGTGGCGATGGTGCACCATGTCCAACAACAGGTCGAACCGTCATAGCTAAAAGTGATTCCCTTCGTATTCGCGTTCTTACTTTTTCTTACAATGGGAATATTGTTTACGGGATGGCCGAAGCTCGTGCGCGAATTCGCTATCAACGCGTGCGAGAGCGGCCGTTGGGGCTTTTGAATTGGTCGGAACATAATTTTGCGCCATGTGAAGAAGCCTGGATATCTTATTGAATTGCGCGTGATCGGCATTGTGTGTCTTTGGATAGAGGAAAATAGGGTTAGAAGAAAATAGGAATAGGGGGAATAGGGAACAAGGGAACAAGGGGTCAGTGTGCAAATCTTGATTAGAGGATAATCGCAATAGCCCCGTCCCGCGCTGCGTCACCGAGAAAGAATTGGCGTGCGCGCTTTGCTCGTCGCTTTTCCAAACACGATGGCCTTTTCCGGATCGCTACAGCGCGCTAGAATCGTTTTTGATTGCCGGACGGCAAATGATGCGGCCAGTATGACATCGACGATTCGTGCACGCTCGCACGATGCTGTGGATTCGCGTTTATGATTCCCCTTCCTAAATGCCGAATAATTGAGCACAATTCTCCTTTAGGTCTGAAGCTCCATGGACGTCATCACGCCGACCATCAAACCATCGATTGGTGCTTTAAAAAGCATTCTCGGTGCCGCACGGCGTAAGTGGGGGAAGCGAAAATACGAGAAGCTTCTGGCTACCACGTTCAGCGAGCTTCTAAAGGAGCATCCCGACCTCACCGCAGCCGAAGCAAATCTGGCTGCAGCGGAAGCCGTAGGAGCGACGCCCGATGTGAATCTACTTCGTGCGAAGTCCATGTATGGTTCAGCCCTCAGATTTCACCGCGCTGGGAGATTCAAAAAAACAGCAGCTAAGAAGGTTCACACACGCAAGCGCCGTGCAGCTCGGAAGCGAAAGGTCTAACCGTGCCATGCAGCCAAACGCACGTTTACGAAGTGCGCCCTCGCAAAGATCATCGCGGCGTCGATCTAATTTCCGATGTGCTGCCGTTTGGCCGGTTGTGGTACGGCGAGCCAAACCCAATCAGCAGTGCAATCGGTTACGCAAAGTTTTTCAGCCGTTCACATGATGCTGTCATTCGTGTTTACGATGAAGCTGGCAACGTGATCGAAACGCACGAGCACAAGGGCGACTTCAAAGAGTGGTAGCGAATCGCGGTTTTGGCTTTAAGGATTGTTGACCACTTGCGGCGCAGGTTTGCTCGCTTCAAGCTGGGCGCTCACCATTTGGATTTGGGACGCCTGTTCCTTCACCGTTGCTGCGAGGGCCGTCATTCCAGATTT